>Ga0070737_10006634_pt1 | contig 10535 bp, 8 predicted proteins | sample Coa_R1_10_FD_66438 | JGI IMG/M metagenome (GOLD analysis project Ga0070737, IMG submission 66438) | Surface soil microbial communities from Centralia Pennsylvania, which are recovering from an underground coalmine fire - Coalmine... | ecosystem: Environmental > Terrestrial > Soil > Unclassified ...
TTCCTCGTTCAGCTGCTGCACGGCCCGGTCGTAGTCCGACTGGGTGATGATCTGGTCGTTGACGCGGGCGACAATATCCTCGACCACCGTGCCGCCGTAAGGACTTGCGATCGCCGGCTGGTTGAGAGGGCTTTGCGCCGCTGCACCGAAGGCCGCAAGCAGGAGGCCGCAAAGCATGGCGGCGGGACGTAGAAATCGATTCATCATAAAGTCGGCAAGGGCGACGAAACCGGCCTCATCAATGCCGGCGCAGCCGGCATTGCGGGCGATGTGACCGGTTCGCATCACCACTGATTGCATAGACGCCATTGTAAATGGCGGGCGAGCAGAAAGGCGATTTCCACGTTTTCGCAGAGGCGGAGCTGTGCAAACAGCCCGCCGGTTCCGGTATGGTGATAGCGGGCGGGTCCTCCGGAACCCGTGGAACTGCGCTGGATTGCCGGCAAGATACGATTCATTCGTTCAACGCCCTTTGCGCTTTCATCAAACGTCTGACCATTCCGAAAAATACCTCGAGAGAAAGGCCTGCTTATGTCGCTGCGGTTGGTTATCTCTTCAATAGTGGCGGCCTTGTGCATGGCCTGCGGCGCCTCCGCCCAAACGCAGAGCAGTACCCTGCCGAATGCGCCGGAGCCGCAGAGCCAGTCCGAAAGCCGGGTGACCATCGCCAACACGCCGCGGCATATCTTGTCTGACCAGGCTGCAATCTGGACAAGCCCTGCACACCTGAACCCGGCGAACGCCGCAGGACCCGCGCTGCTGGTGCTGAGCACAGCGCTGGTGATGACCACCGATCACGAGGTCATGGCCAACCACGTGCCCATAGACGCTTCGCTCAACAGCCACGCCGTCACGGCTTCCAACGGACTGGTCGGCGGGTTTGTGGCCGCTCCTGTGATCATCTACGGCCTCGGCCGCATGCACGGCGACGGCCACGCAACCGAGACCGGAATTCTGGCAGGGGAAGCGATGGTCGACAGCCTGGCCGTGGATGAAGTGCTGAAGCTGGTCTCGATGCGGGAGCGGCCCGATGTCAACGGTTCCCGGGGCAAGTTCTTTCAGACCAGCGCGGCTTTCGATTCCTCCTTTCCTTCCACGCACAGCATGATTGCCTGGTCTTCGGCCGCCGTGATTGCCTCCGAATACGACGGCCCGCTCACGCAGATCGCCGCCTACGGCCTGGCAACCGGCGTAAGCGCCGCCAGAGTGCTCGGACGCGAGCACTTTCCCTCGGACGTGCTGGTGGGCAGCGCCGTCGGCTGGATGATCGGCCGGTACGTCTACCATCGCCGCAGAAATGCTGAGGAATGACCGTTGCGCCTCCGCCCGCTCCAATCCATCGCGTCGCGCAGATACCGCCCGGCTCGGCCGGCCGTCTAACGTTTCGGTGCTATACTTTAGCCCAAGACAGGCTCTGCGGCTTGCGTAGAGCGTTTCCTGGCGAAGGGCCTTGCCGGAATCAGGGCAAGGTCAAATTTTTCTGCGCCTGTGCTCACCAGACCGGCGCAGGCGCTTTGGTTTCGGCCGGAAGTTCGAGGAAGATTTCGAGTTCCGAAGCCGAGCAACCGCGCATGGAAACTCCCAGCCGCCGCACGCCGTCCGGAGGTTCGTCCGTCTATGACGCCCCGCGCCCGCCGCGCATTTTTCGCCGTCATCCTTTTCTTCTCCGTCTGCGCCGTTGCGGGAACCGTTCTGCAGCGCCGGGTGGGCGCGCAATCGTCGGCCGACGAGAGCCAGCTCCGCGACAGCCTCAGGTCGTTTACCGACGTATACACGCTGGTTGAGCAGAACTATGCCGAGCCGATCACCGGAGACAAGGCCGAAGAAGCCATCTACGACGGCGCAATTCCGGGCATGCTGCGCGTGCTTGATCCGCACTCCAACTTTTACGATCCCAAGGCCTACGCCCGTCTGCGCGAGGACCAGCGCGGCCACTATTACGGCGTCGGCATGGTCATCCAGCAGCAGGACAACAAGGTGTACGTCGTAACTCCGTACGAAGGCACGCCTTCGTACCGCGCCGGCATCCATCCGGGCGATGTAATCTCCGCCGTGGACGGCAAGAGCACCGACGGCTGGTCGAGCGATCAGGTAGCCAAGGCGCTTAAGGGGCCCAAGGGCACGCACGTGCAGGTCACCACCATCCGCTACGGACAGCCAAAGCCGCTGGTATTCGACCTGGTGCGCGACGAGATTCCGCATCCTTCTGTCGATCTCAAGTACGAGATCCGGCCGGGCGTAGGCTACATCCACCTTACACAGTTCCAGGAGACGACCGGCGATGAAGTCTCGGACGCCATCGAGAGCTTCGGCGATCTGAAAGGGCTGGTGCTCGATCTGCGCGGCAACCCCGGTGGACTGCTGAGCCAGGCCGTCGAGGTCTGCGATCATCTGCTGGCCAAGGGACAGACGATCGTATCGCAGCGCGGCCGCGCCTATCCTGACCAGAACTACACGGCCACGCACGGCAACGGAGGAAAGACCTTCCCGATCGTGGTGCTGGTCAACCGGAATACGGCTTCGGCCGCGGAGATCGTCAGCGGCGCGCTGCAGGACCATGACCGAGCGCTGATCGTGGGCGAAACGACCTTCGGCAAGGGCCTGGTGCAGACGGTTTACAACCTGAGCGACGACACCGGCCTGGCGCTGACCACGTATCACTACTACACGCCCTCGGGCCGGCTCATCCAGCGCAACTACAACGGCGTTTCGCTCTACGACTACTACTACAACCACGCCGGCGCGCTGGCGGCGAACTCAAGCAACCGCGAGGTGAAGCTCACCGACTCCGGCCGCACGGTCTATGGCGGCGGCGGCATTACGCCGGACGAGAAGATCGAAACGCCACCCAACAACCGCTTCCAGGACGAGCTGCTTTATAAAGACGTCTTCTTTCACTTTGCGCCGGTCTATGTGGCGGATCACACCATCGACAAGAACTTCGAAGTGAACGACGCGGTGATGAAGGACTTCGAGAAGTTCCTCACCGATCAGGGCGTGGAGTGGACCGATGCCGACATCAAGGGCGTGTCCGACTGGCTGAAGGCGCGCATCAAGCAGGAGATCGTGACCATCCAGTTCGGCCAGTTGCAGGGCCTGCGCGTAATTGCGGATTGGGATCCGGAGATTCAGAAGGCGCTTACCTACCTGCCCGAGGCGCAGGCGCTGGAGACGACAGCGCAGAAGGTGATGGCGGAAAAGGCCGACGCCCGCAATCCCGCCACGCCGGCACAGCAGTAGCGCAAAATCGGTGCGCCATTGAAGCCGCAGACTGCCGGCGAGCCCCATCCTTCCGGAGTTCGATTTTTTCCTGATTTTCCCTCTCGGCCCTGCCGCCCACGCCCGGAGCCGGTTGCACTGCTCTTGGCGGGCCCGACCCGGGCAGGCGAAAATGTGGCGTTCTCGGAATTCATTTTCTTTGTTGCGTTCCGCTGCCCACGGGCAAGAACCGCGCAGCAGGCAGGGTGCGCCTGGAAAGGATCTTCATGTATTCAGTGTGGTGGGGCGAGTTCATGGGCACGCTGGTGCTGGTGCTGCTGGGCAACGGGGTGTGCGCGGGCGTGACGCTGCGCAGGTCGTATGCGGCCGACGCCGGGTGGATGGCGATCACTACCGGCTGGGCGCTGGCCGTGCTCTGCGGCGTCATGGTTGCGCAGGCCTTCGGCAGTCCCGGCGCCCACCTGAATCCAGCCATCACGCTGGCCGCGGCCGTCTCGAGCGGCGATTTCTCGATGCTTCCCTTCTACTGGTCGGCGCAGTTGCTGGGCGCGATGACCGGCGCGGCGCTGATGGCGCTGCACTATGCGCCGCACTGGCGGCTCACGCCCGACCCCGCGGCCAAGCTCGGTATCTTCTGCACGAATGCAGCCGTGCGCAGCCCGCTGCTCAACGTCGTGAGCGAAATCGTCGGCACGATGATGCTGGTCGTCGTCGCCGCCTGCATCTTTTCAAAAGGCGTTTCGATGAGCGGCCCGGCTGGGGGCATGGGACCGTGGCTTGTGGGCAGCCTGGTGTGGGGCATCGGACTCTCGCTCGGCGGAACGACCGGCTACGCCATTAACCCGGCGCGCGACCTGGGCCCGCGCATCGTGCATGCCCTGCTGCCGATTCCCGGCAAAGGCGGATCGAACTGGAAGTACGCGCCGATCCCGATCATTGGCGACCTGGTGGGCGGAGCGCTGGCCGGGCTGCTGCTGCATTATGCCAAACCGTAAGGCGCTGCGCCGGATGTATGCTTGCCTGTGACGACGGCGATGCCTCAGGCTGCCCTCCAACTCGACGTCCGCGACAATGTGATCGTCGCCCTCACTGCAATTGAGCCAGGCGCGAGCGTTTCCTATGGACCGGGCCAATCCTGCATCGCTGCCGAGGCCATCCCGGCCAAGCAGAAGATGGCGCTTGCCGAGCTCGAACCCGGCGAGCTGATCGTGATGTACGGCATGGTGGTCGGCGAAGCCGTCCGTCGCATTCCGCGCGGCGGATTGATCACCACCTCGAACATCCGGCATCGCACGGGCGCCTATTCGGCCGCGCGCAAGCCGTCGCAGGCGGCTGTTCCGGACGCGAGCAGGTGGAAATCCCGAACCTTCATGGGATACCGCCGCGCCGGCGGTCAGGTGGGCACGCGGAATTACTGGATCGTGCTGCCGCTGGTCTTCTGCGAAAACCGCAACGTGGAGCAGATGCGCGACGCGCTTGAAGAAGAGCTTGGCTATGGGCGGGCGAACTCCGCTTATCGCAGGCGCGTGCGCCAGCTCATCGGGAGGGAAAATCCGGAAGACGAGCCGGCCCGGAAAAAGATCTTCCCGAACCTCGACGGCATCCGCTTTCTCACCCACCAGCTTGGCTGCGGCGGAACGCGCCAGGATGCGCAGGCGCTTTGCGGTCTGCTGGCCGGCTACGTTCACCATCCCAACGTTGCCGGCGCGACGGTGCTGAGCCTCGGGTGCCAGAACGCGCAGGCCGGCCTGCTGCTCGAACAGCTTCGCGCGCTCGAAGCGGAGATTGCTCCGGAGATGCGCAAGCCCGTGCTCATCTTCGATCAGCAGAAATCGGGAACCGAGAGCGCATTGCTTGGCCGCGCAATCGATGAGACCTTTGCGGCGCTCGCCGAGGCCAACCGCGCCGAACGTGCGCCTGCGCCGCTGGCCGCGCTCACGCTTGGGTTGCAGTGCGGAGGATCGGACGGCTTCAGCGGCATCTCCGCAAATCCAACTGTCGGTTATGTGTCGGATCTCGTTGTGGGCGCGGGCGGCAGGACCGTGTTATCAGAGTTTCCCGAGCTGCATGGCGTCGAGCAGGAACTGATCAACCGGTGCGCCACAGACGAACTGGCTGAAAGATTTGCATCGTTGATGCAGGCCTACGCCGCGCGGGCGCGGGCCGTGCAGTCGGACTTCGCCTTCAATCCTTCGCCGGGGAACATTCGCGACGGCCTTATTACCGACGCGATGAAATCTGCCGGCGCAGCGCGCAAGGGCGGCGTATCGCCGGTATCGGATGTCATTGATTATCCGGAGTACGTGCGGCGTCCCGGGCTCACGCTGCAGTGCACGCCAGGCAACGACGTGGAAAGCGTCACGGCGCAGGTGGGCGCTGGCTGCAATCTTGTGCTGTTTACAACCGGTCTGGGCACGCCTACGGGCAATCCCATCGCCCCGGTGGTCAAGATTTCTACCAATTCGGCGCTCGCTCAACGGATGGGCGACATCATCGACTTCGACGCCGGACCGATCATCGAAGGCAGAGCGGCAATTCCCGAATGCGCCGAGAAGCTGCTCGAGCTTACGATCGCAGTCGCCAGCGGCGCGCTCACGCACTCCGAGCTGCGCGGGCAGGTGGATTTCATTCCATGGAAACGCGGCGTATCGCTGTAAGCTGCGCCTGACGGTTCACTCCAGGCATGACCCGACGATTGCAAGCGCTGCAATCGCGGCCGTTTCTGCGCGCAGGATGCGCGGGCCGAGCGAAGCCGCCTTCCAACCATTTGCATCGAACAGCGCTTCTTCGTCCGGGGCCCATCCGCCCTCGGGGCCGATGGCGATCTCGATCGACGGCATCTCGCCGCCGCAAGTCCGGAGCGCCTCGTCGATAACCGCACGCAGCGTGGTTGTACGTTCCTGCTCGGCGAGAACAATACGCGCAACCGGCGCCGGCGATTGCACGCCGGCCCTCGCAGCCGCGCCGTCATGGGCCCTGACGCGCGCCGCCAGCACTTCCGGATCGCGAACCGCCGGCACGTCGGAGCGGCGAGACTGCTTGGCCGCTTCCTGCGCAATGCGCCGCCATCGCTCGGCGCGCTTATACGCGGCTTCGGCAAGATGCTTCTCGGTCCGCCGTGCAATCACCGGCGCAATTGCGCTTACGCCCAGTTCCGTCGCCTTTTCGAGCGCCCACTCCATGCGATCGAATTTGAAGACGGCCATTACCAACGTCACGGGCAAAGCAGGATCGGCCTGAAATTCGGCCAGCAGATTGAATCGGACTTCGCTCCGCTCATGATTCAGATGAACGGCGGCCACTTCCGCATGGAAGACGCGGCCGCCGGCTACTACATCGGCCGCCATGCCCGGCTGCGCGCGCAGCACGCGGGCCATGTGCTCTGCCTGCGCGCCCGTCAGCGTTGCGGTGGCTTCGTCCCAATGCTCGGCAATCCAGCGGCGGCGGGTCATCCTGCTCTCATCATCCAGTCTACGCGCGGTTTCCATGCCTGTTTTGAGCAGACACACTAAGGGGGACGCCTGAGCGTCCCCCTCGAGTGTTGCCTTTTAGGTTGTCCGAAATCCGCTTACTTCTTCTTCGCGGACTTCTTGGCGGCCTTCTTTGCGGCCTTCTTCGCGGGTGCCTTCTTGGCTGCTTTCTTGGTTGCCATTTTGCCTATTCTCCCTTTCGATGGGTTGCATCGAGTTCTGCAACATTACATTGCAGTTGAAGAATGTATAGATTCATGAAGCAGCGATGTCAAGAAAAAAACGACAGAAGAGTGGAAAAATGATCAACAATTTTCCCCGCTCGGAAAATCGAAACCTGCCCGCGGATGGATTGCGCTCTGCGAGCGAAGGAAAATTTTTCGGCGCGCTCGATGAGGATGCTCGCGCCGATCCTGCGCAGCGCGATCGCATAGCGAGGCGATCGGGCGCATTGTTCGCATCACAGGGCGAGCGAAACTTCGCGGTTGGCCGCCGCCTTCGGAGCGCTGTGCGCGCACTGTGCACTCCCGCCGGATTTACTGCGGATGCGCTCTCGATCTCGCGCAGAGCAGCGGACGCGTGTTCCGCGTTCCCATGTTGCTTTCGGGCTGTGTGAGATGCGCGACGCGAGGAAAACAACGATCTGCGGATCTGCGGCCACTGCTGCGGCCTCTGCTGCCGAGCTGCTCTGGTCCGGGAAAAATCCGTAAGGAGGAAGGCCGGCTGTTCCCCGCTCCTGGGCCGGCCGTGCAGGTTCCATCGCACGGCCCGCCCATATCCTGCGGAGGCCTGATGCCTGCTTACTTCGCGTTGCCTGGGATAGCGGCCAGAACATCGGACGCCGCAGTCTGCGGGTTGACCTTCGTCCACACCTGCGCAATTCTTCCCTGCGGGTCGATCAGAAAGGTGTTGCGGTTGGCCATCACCATGCCGTTGTGGTTTGCCAGCGAGCCATATTCGCTCACAACCTTGTGGCTGGTATCGGCGAGCAGGTGGAACGTAAGCCCATCCTTTGCGCAAAACTGCTGATGGCTTTCGGCCGAGTCCACGCTCACGCCCAGGATGACCGCGTTGCGGGCATTGAACTGGTCCTGCGCGTTCTGGAAATTGTGCGCCTCGATCGTGCAGCCGGTGGTCATGTCCTTGGGATAGAAGTAGAGCACGACCCATTTGCCGCGGTAGTCTTTGAGAGAAATGGGCGTGCCGTTCTGCGAGGGAAGCGTGAAGGCCGGAGCCTTCTGCCCCACGGCAGGCATCGTCATGTTATCGTCGGCGCCGCGCGCAGCCAGCGAAAGAGCGGCAGCCACAACGGCTGCGGCAATTGCCATCGGCATAAGCTTCTTCACGAGTAACCTCCTCTGTGCAGGGAACGGGATCGGGAAAATCGGAAACGGCGGCCGAAAGCCGGCATGAGGATCGAGAGAGGAAGAGAGCCGTGCGGTGAAAGAGCAACGATCGAACCGGCAATCCGCCTTTCCAGTTTCTATGTTCCGCTTCCTGTTGCCTGGTTCTTCAATTCTGCGCGCGGCAGACCGATCATGGCAATCCCTTTTTGCCGGGCGCGCTCGAGCAGAGCGGCGCGGTCGAACAGAAGCGTGCGGCCAGCCTCTACCGAAAGACAACTGGCGCCGGCGCGGATCATCGTCTCGATGGTGCGGATGCCGACGACCGGAACATCGAAGCGCATATCCTGGTTTGGCTTGGCGACCTTCACCACTGTAAGCCGGCGCTCAAGCGTGGAGGCCTCGCCTTCGATGGTCTCCATGAGGCGTCCTGCGCGCTCTATGGCCTCGTCAGTGCCTTCCATCGCCTCGACCGCGACGCAGGCCTGCGCCGCCACGACGACCGTCTGCCCAATGTCGAAGCCGGCCACGGCCCGGGCCACCTTCAATCCGTAGTCGATGTTCCTGCGTTCTTCCTCGTCCGGAGCGCGCTCGGTAAGCACGCCTTCTTCGGCCAGCAACGGCTCGAGAAACGCCGTCGAGCTGATCAGCTCGATGCCTTCGTCGCTTAGAACCTTCGCCACTGCGCCGAGCAGCATGTCCGTGGACCGCGTGCGCAGGCTCAACAGCAGCTTCGCAAGACGCCAATCCGGACGGATGGAGCTGAATATCTGCTTGTGCTTCACCTGGCCGGCCATTACGGCCTGGCGCACGCCCGCTCTCTGAAAGGTCTCGATGAGCCGCGACAGCTCGCCCAGCGAAAGCCAGTGCACGGTCACGCCGCTGTCCTGTGCTGCGCGGCGGTCCATCTCCGCGTCGGTCTCTTCGCGAATGGCTGCGACCACCACCTGGCGGCCTTCGGCCCGCGCCGCGTCGAGCAGCAGAAACGGAAAGCGGCCGTTGCCTGCAATCAATCCAAGTTTCGGGCCGAGCTGCGCGCCGGAGGTCATGCCGCGCACCGCCGCAGCGAATTGTGGTTCGACGACAGGATCGATTGCGTGCGTGCGAGAGCCATAGAGCACAACCTGAATGCTGAGTCTTACGATAGCGCACGTCACAGCAGGCATGCACGGCTCTTCAGCAGGGCCGGATTGTAGACACGGTTTGAGCAAAAAGTTGCGGCCTTTATTTCACCGCGCAAGCGCAACCTTCGCACGCGGCTGCTGTTGAAGAAACCAGAACGACAAGCTCCCGAGGCGGAACAAGGAAAAGCCTCAAGAGAGCCGAGGCCGGAGATGCAGGATAACGCAAGGCCGGCCGGACTGGAGGGTTTATGAAGAGCATTTGCAAAACCATGCTGGGCGCGGCGCTGGCCGTGGGCGCAATGACAATGGCGGCGGTTCCGGCGCATGCGGCGCACATCGGAGTGGGAGTGGTAGTTGGCGGTCCGGTTGCCTATGTTCCTCCCTGCCCGGGTCCGGGCTACGTCTGGGTCAACGGCTACTGGGCTGACGGCGCATGGATTCCCGGCTACTGGAACTACGTCGGCGTGGCGCCGGCGGTGGGCTTCGGCATACGCATCGGCGGCCCGGTAGTGCATTACTATCGCGGACCTATCTATCGCGGTTACGCGGGTCCTGCGCGCGTATACGGCTTCCGCAGATAACCCCCTCTGTCTTTTATCTGCGGAAATGCAGTTCCACACCTGCCATCGGATCCCCGATCGGTGGAACTGCAGGAACGGCCTCTTGACCGGAGAGGCCGTTCTTTTTTGCGCGCAAAGAGCGTTTTTCCCGGCGTCAACGCCCGAATGCCGTCCATGTTTTGATCTCACCGACAGATGCTCTGCAAAACCCGTCTTCGCTTAAAAACCGAAACTTTTCCCGGGATTTACCGTTCTAATAAGTGGAAGCCGGCCGGGCACGAGAGGCCGGGGGGCACTGGCGCCACCGATTGCGAGAGCAGCGGAGGCACATGTCGCCCGGGAGGTTGCTCAAATGAAAACAATCCGCTTGGTTGCGTTCACACTCGCTGCAGCGTTATTGCCGGCTCTTTCCGCCGCGCCTGCACATGCCCAGGTTGCGGTGGGAGTAGGCATAGGACCGGCGGTCGTTCCGGCTCCCGTCTACTATGGTCCGCCGGATTGCGCATGGGGCTATTACCCGTATTACCCCTATGCCTGCGCACCGTATGGATATTACGGGCCCAGCTGGTTTGTGGGCGGCGTCTTTATCGGCGCGGGCCCATGGTACGGATGGGGCTGGCATCACCCCTGGGGCTGGGGCGGCTATGGCTACGGCCACGGCTGGGGTTATCGCGGTGGTTATGTCGGCCACGGATTTGTCGGCCGGGGCTATGCTCCGGTGCACGGGTATGTCGGCGGCGGATTCCACGGCTACGCGGGCGGCGCGCATGGATTCAGCGCCGCTCCTGCGGGCGGCTTCCACGGCGGCTTTAGCGGCGG
>Ga0070737_10006637_pt1 | contig 10535 bp, 8 predicted proteins | sample Coa_R1_10_FD_66438 | JGI IMG/M metagenome (GOLD analysis project Ga0070737, IMG submission 66438) | Surface soil microbial communities from Centralia Pennsylvania, which are recovering from an underground coalmine fire - Coalmine... | ecosystem: Environmental > Terrestrial > Soil > Unclassified ...
CCACTGGCTCAAGGGCCTGACCTCGGCCAACGGCAAGGTCGGCACCATCGGGTACTGCTCGGGCGGCCGGCAGTCGTTCCTGGCCGCCTGCCGGCTGCCGATCGACGCCGCCGTCGACTGCTACGGCGCCTTCGTGGTGGGCGAGCCGCCCCCCGGCATGGGCATGACCCCCATCATCGACCAGGCCGAGGGGATCTCCTGCCCCATCCTCGGCCTGTTCGGCGCCGACGACCAGCACCCGTCGCCGTCGGACGTCAAGGAGATCGACGAGCGGCTGACCGCTCTCGGCAAGGAGCACGAGTTCCACAGCTACGAGGGCGCCGGGCACGCCTTTTTTTCCGTCGACCGGCCCAGCTACCGGGTCGACGCGGCCAACGACGGTTGGCAGAAGATCTGGGCCTTCTACGGCCGCACCCTTTCCGCCTGACAATTCGAGGAGACCGTTATGTGCACCTATCAAACCGAGCAGGTCGACGTCGTCGGCAGCGGCAAGGGCGCCGAGGGGTGGTTCGGCCTCGAGCGGGCCATGGTCTATTTCGACCACCCGGTCCACGCCCCGGCCGAGCACACCCTCAACATCGATTTTATGAACCCGTCGCAGGGCCCCGCCGCCCGCGTCGCCGTCGAGCTCACCGAGGACTCGGCGCGGGCCCTCGTCGGAGCCATCACCACCGCGCTCGCCTCCGCCCCTCCGCCCCACAGCCAGAGTCACAGTCACTGAGCTGGCGGGGTCACCGACCGGCCCGCCCGCCCGTGTCCCGACGGGGCGCGGGCGGGCCTCGGGCCTCGCTCCCTTACTCCTTTGAAAACACCCGGGCTTCCCCGTCGCGGAGGTGGCTGCGCTGCATGATCTCCTCGTCGGGCAGCACGTCGAGCGGGGTGTACCGGGGATGCGGGCCTTCCCGGTAGGGGTCGTTGTGCTTGGCGTTGTAGGCGATGAGCAGGAGGTTGCGGGGCACGTCGGAGCGGTTGGGGTCCGAGGTGTGCAGGGTGTTGCAGTGGAAGAACACCGCGTCGCCCGGCTCGGCCTCGATGGCGACCGGCTGGACCCGCTCGAGGATGGCCTGGACCCTCGCCGCGTCGGCGCCGGTCTGCTCGCCGACCTGCAGGTGATCGATCCGCCCCATCCGATTGCTGCCCGGTATGAGCTGGAGGCAGCCGTTTTGTTTGTCCATCGGGCTCAACGGCAGCCCGACGGTCATCATGTCCGGGTAGAGGCAGCCGTTGTTGTACCAGTAGCCGTAATCCTGGTGCCAGACCCAGGTGCCGCCCGAGTGCGGTCGCTTCAAGTTGACCTTGGAGTGGTAGTGGTAGACCTCGTCGCGCAGCAGCGCCTGCACCGCCGTGACCAGCTTGGCGCTCCGGGCCACCGCGCCGAAGACGTCCTCACCCGGTGCGTTCCACAGCGCGATCTCGGTGTGACCTCCCTGCCCGTCGGCCACCGCCCGGGCCCGGCCGCTGATGGCCTCGTCCTCCTCGTAGGCCCGGATCAGGCTGCCGATCTCGTCCGCGGTAAAAAACTGCCGCCGCACCAAAAATCCGTCCCGATCAAAATCGGCGATTTCCTGAGCCGTGAGCTTGGTGGTTTGGGTGCTGGTCGTCACCGTAATGACCTCCTGGGTGGCCGGAGATCCGGCCGTCCGATCAGGGAAACAGTACTGGACAGATGGCCGGGTCGGCGTAGTCGGGCCGGCCATCCGGGGTTCGCCTGACGAGGTCGTCGTTGGGGTGGCGGTGGCCTTCCTCGACGAAGTGGTTGTCCTCCGGCTGAAAATGCAGGACCAGCGAACGTCGGGGGGAGCGACTCAAATTGGGACCGCTCCCGTGAATCGTCTTGCAATGGTGGAAGCTGACCTGTCCACGGTCGAGGACGATCGGCACGAGCTTCGCCTGGTGAGCGGCAAGGACCTCCTCGATGACCGAGAAGGGCGCGCGCTCCCACTGGACACCGACCTCGTCGGACCATCGGTGGCTCCCGTCGACCACGCTCATGGCTCCGTCGCTCGTACGGACATCGGCCAGGGGTATCCACGCGGTCAGCATGTCCTGGCTCGAGCAGGTCATCCAGTAGTACCGGTCCGTGTGCCAGGAGACGTTGCCCGCGGTCCCCTCCGCGTCCACCGGCTTGTAGAGCAGCTGGTCGTGCCAGAGGCGGAGCCGGCTCGCCCCCGAGAGCCGGCTGGCGCAGGCGGCGATGGCCCGGACCCGGGACAGCTGGGCCAGCTCGTCGACCCGGAGGGTCGAGTAGTCGTTCTTGCGCATGACGTTGCCGTGCTCCGGGGTCCATCCCCAGTGGGTGTAGGTCTTGGCTCGGCCGTCGGGCACGGGTGCGGTGTCGTCGGTGGAGAGGACGTGGTCGACGTCGTGGGCGTAGAGACGCTCCATGCCGCGCTCCGCCACGTCGAGCACTTCAGGGGCGACCAAGGGTGGAGACACCCAGTAGCCGTGTTGCCGGTAGAAGGCGACGTCGTCGTCAGTGGGCAGAGCGGCCTCGGCCGTGCTGGTCATTTGTCGATTCCCCCTCGAGGATGCGGTGGTGATGGGATTCATGACGCCCTCCTCGGCGGCGCCGCCGGGCGCCGGCGGGCGGCGCGGGCGACGGCCAGGTCGGGCGGGCGCTCGGTCGCCCGGCGGCCGGGAGCGGCGGGAAGGACCGAGTGCAGGACCAGGGCCGCCGCGCCCACCGCATTGGCCGCTTCGCCCAGCGGGCTCAGGGTGACCGTGGTGGGAGCGATCCGGCGGCGGAAGGCGGAGGAGGCCAGCCGGTCCCGGATGACGGGCAGGAAGATCTGCTCGACGGCGCGGAAGTGCTCGCCGCCGATGATGACCTCGTCGACGTCCAGGAGGTTCACCACGCTGAGCAGGCCGGTCGCCATCCGCTCGGCCGCGGTGGTGAGGACGGCCCGCAGCGGGGCCGAGTGCTCGGCCGCGGCCACCACCTCCTCAACGGTGGCAAACGAGCCGTAGGCGGCGGCGTCACGGAGGAGGGCGGCGACGGACGCCTCGGCCTCGAGGCAGCCGGTCGCCCCGCACTCGCAGCGGTGGCCCCCCTCCATCACGGCGACATGGCCGATCTCGATGGCGTTGCCGGTCGTGCCCCGGTAGGCCTCGTCGTCGACGACCAGACCGCCGCCGATACCGAGCCCCCAGTAGCAATAGACAAACGGGGCCGGACCTCGGCGAGCTTCCCGTTTGGTGCCGATGGCGGCGGCGGTGGCGGCGTTGTCCACCAGCACCGGCAAGCCGACCGAGCGGCCGAGCTCGGCGGCCACGTCCACGTGCTGCCAGGTCGGAAAGTTGGGGGCGTCGACGATGGTGCCGGTCACCAGGTCGATGGGCCCCGGCGCGGCGATCCCGAGCCCGCAGATCCGGTCGCGCCGTTCGGCCCATTCGGATCCCTCCATGAGGGCCCGGACCTGCCGCTCGATGCGCCGCAGGGTGTCGGCGGCCGGCTCTCCGGAGGTGGTCGTCGGCGCCATCTCCCACCGGACATGGCCGGCCAGATCGAGCGCGACCCCGGTGAGGCGGTCACGTTCGAGACCGAAGCCGAGGGCGAAGGCGCCGTCGGCTCGTACGGTCAGGCCGATCCGGGGAGCGCCGGGGCCAGCGCCCCGCTCCATGTCCGTCTCCTCGATCAGGCCGTCGTCGAGCAGGTCCCGGGCGATGCGGCCGACCGACTGGCCGGAGAGGTCGAGGTCGTGGGCCAGCTGGGTCCGGGAGACGGTGCCCTCCGCGGTGATCGCCCGGAGCACGGCCCGGGCGTGCTCTCGGCGGAGCCGGGCCTGCGGCGAGCCGTCCGTGTCGGCGTCGGGGCGGGACATCGACCGCGGCAGGGTCGTCACCGGTCGTCGGCAGGGAGGCCGAGCTCGGTGAGGGGCACGGTGCGGGCCGGCTGGCCCGGGTCGTCGGGTACGAGCAGCGTGCGTACCTCCAGGGGCCGCAGCGTCCCCGACCAGGCTGCCCCCTGGGGGAGGCCGACGGCGGCGTCGGCGCCCTGACCGGCCGTCTCGCGCAGGCGGAACACCCAGCCGTCGCCGTCCTCGGCCCGCTTGCAGGCCTCCAGGCTGACGTGGGCCGAGTGCACCGACACGGCGGTGGCGTCCCCGCCGAGGCGCCCGTGGTGCCAGGTCTCGGTGACCTGCGCCCAGCGCCCGCCGTGCCGGTCGGCCTGGCGGGGGCCGGTGTCGCCGTCAACCGGGCCGGAGTGCCACCGGAACCGGTAGGAGACCTGGTGTCTTCCCTGGTCGGTGGCCGGGTGGGCGATCGGGTCGTCGGTGACCCACCGGGCGCCGTGGTCGGAGTAACGGGGGCTGCGCAGCACGGTGAGGCGGAGCCGCCCGCCGTCGGCGTCGTAGGCGCAGCCGTAGTCGGACGAGACGACGACGCCGGCCCCGGACGGCTCGACCACCTGCAGCCAGCGGTGCAGGACCTCCTCCCGGCCGTCGGCGGCGCGGGCGACCGTCCCGTAGGGCACACCGCAGGCGAGGGTGGGGGCCTCGACGTCCAGCGGGACGGCCAGCTTCAGGAGCTGGTGCCGTTCGTGCCACTCGATCCGGAGGCGGACCTCGAGCTCGTCGAGGCCGGCGTGGACCACCAGGTCCTCGACGATGCTCGAGCGGCCCCACGAGTAGGTGAGCCGGGTGACGGTGCGCACCGGGCCCGTCTCGACCGTTCTGACCCGCTCCAGGCGGCACTCGTGCTCCTCGCCGGTGTAGCGGGCCACGCCGTGGGACCAGGTGTCGCTCGGGTCGTCGACCACGACGGGCCGCAGCCCCTCGGCCAGCCACTGGCGCCCGCCGGCCCGCACCCCGACCAGCCCGCCGGCCGGGTCGACGTCGAGGTCGAGCCGGCCGTTGCCGGCGGACAGCCCGTCGTCGCCGACCCGGGCCGGCTCGTCCGGGCCGGCCTGGCTGGGCTCCTGGGAGAGCCAGAACACGCGGAAGCCGAAGGCCGGGAGGTCGGCGACGGTGAGGGCGTGGGTGGGGTAGCGGGTGCCCTCCCGGGACGAGATGGCCTGGCAGGGCAGCGGGCCGCCGGCGCCGGCGACCGAGGCGGCGTCATGGGGGAAGACGAGCGGGACCCGGACCGGTTGCGCAAGGGGATTGAAGACGACCACCGGCACCGGGAAATGGCCGACAAAGGGATTGGCCGACTGGTTGCGCTCGGCTCGCTCGGTCCCCTCAACCCACGTGTCGGCCTGGCGGGCGATCAGCTGGACGGCGCGGGTGGACACGTCGTCGGCCACCGCCCGGGCCCGGCCGTACAGGAGGCGGAGATCCTCGCAGACCTCCTCGGTGCAGGTCCCGCCCAGGCTGTCGTGGAATTGCCCGAACAGCACCTGCTCCCACGCCGCCCGCAAGCTGTCCCGCACCTCCAGCCGCCGGCCGGTGAGCAGCTCGCACATCGACGCCAGCTTTTCCGCTGCGACCAGCTCGGTCTCGGCCTGGATATTTGCCTGTTTCAGCCAGGCGACGACCGAATAGCAGCCGACCGCGTGCATGTGCAGGTCGCCGTCGACGACCGGCAACGATACGCCGGCGGCCGGGTCACCGGTTACCTGGCGGAAATAGCCGGCGATCGAGCCGAAGGTCACCGTCCCGGACGTCCGCTCGGCCAGCTCGTGGACCTTGTCGATGCTGACCTTTGTCGGTCCGCCGCCGTGGTCGCCGACACCGACGAAAAACATTTCCGGCGTGGCGTTTTGGCTCGCCGCTTCGAGGAGGGCATCCGCCCGGCCCTCGAGCAGGGCCTGCTCGGCCTCGATGGTCGCCCGGGCGGAGCGGGGGAGCCCGGTTTGGTAGGCCTCGGTGATGCGGTAGGTCAGCAGCTCCGTGCCGTCGACGCCCCGCCACCGGAAAAGCGGACCGGGAAGCGACTTTTCGTGCTCCTGGGGCCGCATCATGACATAGGCGTCGAGCCCGGCCTGCCGGAACAATTGGGGCAGCGAGGCGGCGTGCCCGAACGAGTCGATGTTGTAGGCGACGGTGGCCGTCCGGCCGAAGGCGGCGTGAAAATAGCGCTGGCTGTAGAGAAGCTGTCGGCACACGGATTCCCCCGACGGCAGGTTGCAGTCGGGTTCGATCCACTGGCCGCCGACCAGCTCCCAACGGCCGCCGGCCACGTGGGCCCTGATCCGCTCGAACAGGTCGGGGTCCATCTCCTCGACCCAGCGGTAGTAGGCGGCCGAGCTGGCCGCGAAGGACAGGTCGGGATACTCGTCGAGCCGGTCGGCGGCCGCTTCGAAGGTGGCCAGGACCTCCCGCATGCCCTCCCGCCAGTCCCAGATCCACACCGGGTCGATGTGGGCGTTGGGGATGGCCAGCACCTGCGGTGCGGGTCGGCCCGTGCGATCGGTCGTTGCGGCCATGTGTCCCCCGGGTCGAGCGCGGCCAGATTCCTAACCCGGAGGAATCTATCCGTCCTGGAGGAGCTCAGCCGAGCCGGATGTCCAACCGGTGACGGCCGGCAAGGTCGGTGGGGATGGCGACCGGGCCGTCGATCGGCTGCCCGTCGAGGGCGACCTGGGCGACGGTCTGGCCCGAACCCTCGACGGTGACGTCGAGGGTGGCCCGGCGGTCGGGGAGGCCGGCCAGCTCGATCGGCCCCCAGCCGGGCGGGACCACCGGGGCGACGGCCAGGCCGCCGGGGGTCGGGCGCAGCCCGGCCAGCCGGTGGTGGACGAGGCCGAGCAGGGTGGTGGCCGACCAGGTCTGGTCCGGCTGCGAGTCCCACTGCCGCCCCTGCTGCCAGCCGCCGTCGACCGCGCCGGTGACGGCGTTGTAGAGCTCCCACAGCCCGCCGGACGAGGACAGCAGGCGTACCAGGTCGGACAGGGCCTGGCCGAAGCCGGCCCCGTCGCCGGCGTGGGCGACGGCGTCGGCCCAGACGCCCATGACCATCGGCCAGCAGATGGCGTTGTGGCGCCCCGGGTGGTCGTCGTCGTAGCGGGGGAAATGCGGCTCGACGTTGGTGATGCCGAAGGCCCGGCGGACCGCGGTGGTGATTACCGACCGGCGCTGCTCGGGGCCGGCCACGCCGAACAGCACGGCCAAGGCCAGGCCGAGCGCCTCCTGATGGTCGTCCCGCCGGCCTTCCAGCTCGCCGGCGCCGTGCAGGAAGGCGCCGTAGGTGCCGGCGTCGTCCCGCCAGAGGTGGCGGTTGACGGCAGCCGCGACCGCGTCGGCCGCGGCCAGGTGCGGGCCGGGGTCGGCGCCCACGTCGCCGGCCATGGCGGCCAGGGCCCGGAAGGCGCCGGCGTACAGGGCGTTGGTGGACAGGCACATGATGCGGGCCGCTTCGGGATAGTCGAGCACGAAGCTCGAGGAGATCGCCGGGTCGTTGGGCGGCGTGGGGTAGCCCGAGATGCCGTCCTGCATGACGGCCGGGCCCTGGTACAGGCCGAAGCGGTGATCCAAGCGCTCCCGGGTGAGCTTGGCCGCGGTGGCCGCCGCCACCGGGTAGGCGCGGGCCTGGAAGTCCCGGTCGCCCGTGACCACGGCGTGATGGCGGGCCGCCACCACCCAGATGATCTGGTCCCACCACTGGTCGTCCTGGGCGACGAGCCCGGCGTCGAGGTCGCACACCTTCCAGAGGGTGCGGGCGGCGAGGTCGGGGGCCAGCCAGCTGGCCGCGTACCACGAGTTGATCGACGCGTCCCGGGTCCACGGCTCGGCGTAGCCACCCCCGGCCCGCAGCACGGGCCCGCCCGGGGTGTCGGCCCGCTCGACTGCGTTGACGTCGAGGACGTTGTGGAGAGCGGCGTCGTAGACGGCGGCCAGCGGGCCGGCGGCCGGGCCGCAGCGGACGAGGCGGGGGCGGGGGGAGGTCACGCCCGCTGACGATATTCAGGTCAGCATTTTGCGCATGTTGATGGTCGTCGGGGCGTAGCCCGAGCGACTCGTAGAGCGAGCGGGCGACGGTGTTGTGACCGAACACGTTGAGCCCGAGCTCGGTGGCGCCGTGCGCTTTCGCTTCGGTCTCGGCCAACTCCATGGCGGCCCGGCCGTAGCCCTTGCCCCGCTGCTCTTCGTCGATCTCGAGGTACCACACCCACCAGGCGGCGGGGGCGACCGGGTCACGGGGCCCGACCCACAGCATCCCGATGGCCCTGCCCTGGTCGTCGACGACGCGTAGGAGGAGGTGGCCGGGGCTCGGTCGGCCGCCGGGAAACAGCTGCGCCGTCTGCTCCGCCGCGATCCGGGTCGCCACTTTGGCCGGTTCGCCTGACGCCATGCGCTCGGCCGCGTAGCGATCCACCGCCTCGGACAGGTAGGCGACCAGCTCCTCGTCGGTCATCGGCCGAACTCGGAGGGACATGGCGGGGCTCTCACCCGCTGGTCTGGACGCCGGTGTGCTGGGCGATGCCGTCCAGCAGGTACAGGAGCCCCTGGTGGAACTGTTCCGGGGTGGTCATGGCGGCCAGCTGGCCGGCCGGCCCGGCCTGCTCGTCCTCTCCGCCCTCTTCGGGCGACCAGGCCTCCCGGGACGCCTCGAGGGCGGCGAACCCGATGGTGTAGGTCTGCAGGGCGACGTAGGCCCGGGCCGCCTCCTCCTCCGAGGCGCCTGATGAGCGCAGCACGGCCAGCGAGGCCTCCATCCGCTCCCTGGCCGCGGGGGAGAGCACGGCATGGCGCAGGTAGACCTGCCGGGCCGCCGGCTGCGAGACGATCAGCTGCCGGAGGCGGTCGGCTGCCTCGACGATCCACGCCCGCCAGTCGCGGCCGTCGCTCTCGGGGCGCCACGCCTCGGCCAGCAGGCGGTCGACGACCTCCTCCAGCAGGTCGTCCTTGTCCCGCACGTGGCGGTAGATGGTCATGGGGGCGACGCCGAGGTCCTGGGCCAGGCTCCGGATCGTCAGGCGGTCGGGATCCGAGGAAGCGACGGCGCGCATCCCGGCCTCGATGACGTGCTGCCGGGTGATGGTGCCCCAGGGCTGACGGTGGCGGCCGGGCACGGCCAACAATCTACTCCTTGCGTACACGTACGTGAGGGGCGTATGATGCGTACGCGTACACACACAGGGAGGTCAGATGAACGTCGTGCTCTGGATCGTGGCGGGTGGCCTGGCTGTCCTGCTGCTCGCCTTTACCGCCGTGGCCATCATCGTCGGGCTGCTGGCCGTGTTCACCGGCGAGCGCTGGGAACGCTGCCCCGAGTGCGGGACGCCGGGACTCACCATCGATGGGCTCCGGCACCCGGACGGGTGCCCGCACCGGCTGCCGGTGCATGTGCACCTGCATCACTCGATGCACCTGCACCACGGTCTGCCGGCCGGGCACTGAGGCCGGGTTTCCGGCCCACCCCCGAGGCTGCGCGGTTCTGACCACGCCAAGGCCGGCGCCGCCGATCCGGCTGTGCGCTTTAAGCCACCAGCGGGCCCTGTCGACACAGCGGCGCCGTCCAGGCCCGGCCGGGTCACACCTCCCACCCCGGCCGGCGGGACCGGGAGCGGGCGCGGGGCCGCCGAGCCCGACCCGATGCGGGCGTCGCCGGCGGGGACGGGGCGAACGGGGGCGTGACCCACCAGGGCCGCAGGTCGACCAGCGCCGGCGGGTTGCGCCCCTCGACGAGCAGGGCCTGGCCGGGCGGGAGCTGGTTGACGGCGTCGGTCGGCAGGCGCCGCTGCCGCTGGGTGGACCAGGTACGGGTGGTCGAGCGCCGGGCGCGGAGACCCCCGCCGGCGTTCCGGCTCACCGACCGGTGGGGGACGTCGACCTCGCCGCCGAGGCGGGAAATCAGCTCGAGGGTCCGCAGGTCGGCCACGCCAGGCAGGACCAGCTTGGCCCCGAAGAGGGTGAGGAACCCGTCGGCCGCCTCGCCCCAGCGGGTCCGGGCCTGCGACAGGTCCTGGAGGCAGGCGAGGGTGAGCACGCCCTGGCTCCCGCCCTCGGCCACCAGGGCGGGCAGGTCGGGGAGCGGGGCGATGTTGGCCAGCTCGTCGAGGGCCAGCAGCACCGGCGGCCGCCGCCCCGGGCCGATGCCGCCGGCGGCCCGGTAGGCGCCGGCCTTGACCTGCTCCAGGAAGGCCACGACGAGCGGGGCGACCAGCTGCTGGCGATCGGCCGGAGCGCACAGGAAGACGGTGTCCATGGTCCCGGCCAGCCAGGCCGGGTCGAAGTTGGGGGAGGCGGCCGCATCCAAGGCGGCCGGGGAGCGGTAGGCGGCCAGCACGCCGGCGGCGGTGGACCAGATGCCCGACTGCTCCCGTTCGTCGGTGGCGGCGATCCCGGCCAGGACGTCGCCGGCCAGGGCCGCGTCCGGCCCCGCCTGGGCCAGCAGCCCGGCCGGGGTGGTGGCGTCCCGCCGCAGCGTCCAGCGCACCACCGCCCGCATGTCCCCGCCGGGAACGGAGACGGCGGCGGCGTGCAGCAGCGGGGCGAGGAGGGCCTCGGCCCGTTCCGTCCAGTGGGCGCCGTCCCCCCAACGCCCGCCCGGCCGGGCCGCGCCGACCAGCGCCCGGGCCGTGACGACGGCGTCGTCCCAGGTGCGGCTGGCCACGACCGGCGACCACCGGAGGGGCGAGACGGGCAGGCCGG
>Ga0070737_10006638_pt1 | contig 10532 bp, 12 predicted proteins | sample Coa_R1_10_FD_66438 | JGI IMG/M metagenome (GOLD analysis project Ga0070737, IMG submission 66438) | Surface soil microbial communities from Centralia Pennsylvania, which are recovering from an underground coalmine fire - Coalmine... | ecosystem: Environmental > Terrestrial > Soil > Unclassified...
GAACAGTGTTGAAGATTTTAGGCGGGAGCGAGGGTTTTTGTGAAGGTGTTCGACGATCGAAACTGGCTCCAAGGGATAAACCATATATTTAAATGCCAGTAAAAAGTTACTTGCCCTAAAATGGTAACAATATGCCCAAAATGCCATAAAAAGGCATGGAAACCATACAAGTTTGTAATCAAGGGAAAGAGCGGAAAGAATTACACCTACCTTGTCTATCGACACAATGAGAAAAAGCGACACACTCCCAGAAAGTGTTACGTGGCTCAAAGGAAGAGACCCGCAAGGGGATCATCGTCGTCTTCTTCCTCCAGAAGAAAGTCGGCGCCAAGAACAAAGAAACGATAGAATTCATTCCGCCCCGTGCCGTGGGAAGGAAACTCTCACGGTTCTCATTTTTTCCAAAAATCGATGCTGCCAGCTCGATTATTTGTTGTAACCTCTGATTTTTTAGCAAACAGGGTCGGGAAAAGCCCGTTGCTCTGTCCCTTTAACCGGCGAGACCCGGAATATCCTAGCTCGTTTTCTTTGAATGCTGGACCAGAGTGAGTCTGATACGGTTCTGGTCTTCAATTGGTTTCCGTCCGTCTGTACTGCTCCGGATTCGTGAAGGGCCGTTCGGCGCTCATCACTTGTCTTGCGTAGTGAAATAGGAAGAGGAGGAAGTAGATCGCTCCGCGATTCTGTTCCTGATCTTTGTTGTGATCGTCCGCAAGGTTTCTAGTTCCTGAGGGCTTATCGCCTGCATCAACATGGTGATGTGCTTTCGATGCGACTTGTAGATTTTTGCAAACAACTTTGCCCCTCTCGGTGTGAACTCCACATACACCATTCTTCTATCGTCCTTGTTTCTTATTCTGCGAACGAGGTTTCTCTTTTCGAGGTTATCCACGATGGTGGTAATGTTGGCGTAGGTGACGATCATCGCCTTGCCAATTTCACTCATCGGCAGGAACCCCCTCTCCGATCTTCCTATCGTCCTCAGCACGGAATATTGTGGAGGAGTGAGGCCGTAATGCCTGAGATCGGACATTATTTGGAAATGGACGGTTCTGTAGGTATCTGCAAGGCTCCTCCAAGCAAGATTTTCGATGGTGTCCTTCCCCAGAACCGTGCTGGCAGTCTTGGCTTTTTTCCTCCTACCGCTCTTCCTGCCTCCCTTCTCCCTTGCCGTGGCGGCAGGTTCACCGCTTCCGCTAGACAAGTTCGTTCTTCTGGAAAAGTTGGCGGTCGGTGCATTATATGCTTGTCAGATGCTTGCTTAATCGCGCCGAACCCTCCCCTTGACGCCATCCTCATTTTCACGGGGCTCGAGAAGGTGGGGGGAGACCTTCGCATTTTACATAATCAGAAATCTTTCTTTGTTCTCTGCCCTGCTTTAGTAGCTCAGAGTTGGTATTCCAGTATGATTTTTCAATCATGAAATGAGAGAGTGCGAATTCAACCGCGCTCTGAAGCGTATCAAAGCTCCTGTATCTTGTCGAAAGGAGCATCCTGATGCTCTCCCTGACATTCCAGACACCGACGGGAAGTATGTATCCTGGATGAATCTCGCGGAGCATTATCGCGCCCGCCTGCCTTCGCTGCCTCGAGAGGTATTCGCCCACAGCAAACCTCGTGGTATAATAGCATCCGCCCGGCTTTGCGTATGTCTTTCGACCGTGGTAACCCTCAAAATCTCCAATCATCTCAGGCTTGGCGCCAAATTTGTTCCACGCCGTGCCTGAGTGCCATGCTTCGATCCATTCGAACTTCCATTTTTCAGGAGTCAGGATACCAACGTATACATTGTCGAGATTTGTTAGAGCAAAGACTCTGTAATCGTCAATGGTGGCGTAGTCCTTTATTTCCTCTATGAGGCGCAAAGAAAGGGTGCTGTCGACAGCCGTAATGCTCCATCTGGTCGGAACCAGCTTCCTTCTTTTCTTTTCTCCAAAGACCCCAACTGAAAATGCTTTTTCCAACTTGGAGAAAAGTACGCCGCTCTTGTAAAGAGCAAAGATAGCATCGCTTGCTTTGAGATCTGTATCGTAGTATGCTTTTTCGATTCTTGAGTCGACGGATACGTTTCCAGGTGCCTTGAACTCCTTCATCGGAGCAGTGGGTCCGAAGGGCTGACTGTTTTCGCTGAACGTCATTCTGCTCACCGGTTTCTTCAAAAGATGTAACTGGGCATCTGTCGGCCTCACAGACATTGCGATTTCTTGCAAAGTCTCAACGAGCCTTGAACCTCTCGTTGCGTCGGTGATATCTGCCCTTGTGCAGCCCCTTATGAGGCTGTACCGATAATCTACGATCTCCTCAATCGACCTGCCGCGCCACATCTCTGGTGTATCGAGATACTCCGTGTCGCCATGAACGGCGGGAACCATTGGTCCGATGAAGACCCTTGGGTACCCAAATCGACCTACGAAGACTCCGGGGGGAGAGGAACCCTCGATTACCTCTGAGCTCAGCAAAGCGCCTGCGTGTCTGGAAAACCCTTCGTATTGGGTAAGTATGGGGCACTTGGGTTTTCCACAAAGGAGCTTGGCACCTCTGCATGAAAGACACATCTCAGCGCTTGGCCTTTGGATCACGAGCTTGGTTCTCCATTCGCGACCCTTGGCTGGCGTGAGCGTGGGCGAGCTGAACCAAGGAGTGATCGACAATGGTGTGCTAGGAGGATATGTTTCGGTGCGGAATATTAACGATTACTGTAATGTTGCAGGTTCTACTTGGATTCCCTTAGCCTGCCTTTCTCCCACTCCTCCCGAAGGATGCTGTACAAGATTACGTCTGAGAATTCTCCATTGATGAAATCCGCCTTTCGAATGATTCCCTCGCGGATGAAACCCAGATGTCGAAGAACGCCTTGGGAACCGACGTTGTCAACATTGGTCGTGGCTTGAATGCGCTTGAGTGGTTTAGTAAGAAAAAGAAAATCGACGAGCAAGCCCGCTGCCTCGGAAGCAAATCCTTTCCTCCTGAGAGCGGGGTCATCGATTCCATATCCGATCTCCATGCAAGCTTTGCTCAATGGGTGAGGAACAAAATGAACGACAGAACCTATCAGTCTCTTATCATCGTTTTTCTCGATCAGCAAGGGGTTGAACTGAGAGTAGGATCTTGCTCCCTCTCTTATGAAATTCTGGAAGGCCTCCCAGCTTCTCGGCTCAAAATTTACAAACTTTCCAACGGACTCTGGATCATTGAATGAACGAAACAGATACCTCAGATCCTCCTCGGACTCGATTGGTCTGATTCTAATCCGCTCGCTTCGAAGCAACTGTATCGGCATTCCGGTCTTCTTACCCCCCTGCTAACTTTTTCCGGTGGACGAAATCATGAAGATGAGGTGGTCGCGATTTAAACGTGCTTGGGAAAGACAGGTAAAGATCTAACCGGTGCCCAGTGCTAAGCCGGGGGAGACGGAAGCATTTCAGGAGTTTGATCGTTCCTTTTGGCGCTGGCTTTCATCGAGCTCCTTAAGGAACTCTTTTTTCATCTGGTACTTCTGATAAGCGACAAGAACTTCAGAGAGACCAAGGGTCGTTATCGCAGCGATGATGAGGATGAAAATCCAACTGAACATTTTCTTGCTTCAGTCAACGCCCTCTGTAAAGTAACTTGCCTCGTCGATCGCGCTTGACCTCGCAAATTGATTGAAAGTCCTGATGTAATCAATTGCAAACCTGTCAGCGTTCTTTTCATTTCCTCGATGTGTGCCAGAAGTGGATCGAATGCAGTGGTACATCTCATGGAGCACGACGAACGGATTGAAGAACTGCTCATTGTCCTTGAAGGAAATTGCGTTGGCCTCAACCGAATAGACGCCGAGCGCCTTTTTCTTCCCCTTCGATATTCCAATGCTCAGGCTCGGGGGCCTCAGCCGATACTTTGCGCTCAGAATCTCAACAGCCTTCTCAGTTTCTTTGTTGAGTATTAGAGAAACGATGTATGCCTTGAAGCTCGACTCGTCCAGGGAGAGGGGGTCAAGGCTCTCTTCGTTCATAGCTGCCTAGTACTCCTTCCTTCTTCTTCCTTTATTCCTCTTCCGCTTTGTCCGCAAAATCTCGCCAAGCTCTATCCAGTTTCCGTCTGGATCCTTTACGTAGGCGAGCTTCCACCTTCCTTCAATGAAGGGTGGGATGGCCGAGCGGTATTTCTTCGTGATGGTCGTGAAGGAGTGCTCGACATTTGGGACCTCAAATGCTAGGTGATCCAGCCCCGACTTGCCTCCGAATTTGTATCCCCTAGGATACCAATTGAGTTCGAGGATCTGTTTTGTGCTTGGCGACCTGAGCCAAGCAACCTTTCCACCCGTCTCCTTTATCTTCGTCTTGAAGAGGAGCTTCATTCCGAAGCTATTTGTGTAAAACGAGATTGATCTCTCAATATCGGTTACGTGAATCCCAGTGTAGATGAAACCTTTTGGCATTTTCCCGACACTCTCGATTTTCTTGCTAAAGTGCTTCCCGTCTTCTTCTCATTTCCAGGAAATCAAGAAGGGAACCGATCTATCGATCAACCGGAGAAGAAAATGTCTTAGGTATCTGTCGATGTTGAGGTTCAACGCATCTTTCGGATCCACCCAAATCACGGATTGTATCTCGTTTAGATCTACCCTGGCGCACTGGCTACCTTCTACCTTGCAAAGGAAATCAAAGAAAACAAAGTGTGCCTTCTTCCAGAACTCCTTCGGGTAAATTACCTGTTGCACCGAGATCAATTCCACCACGGTGATATCCAAACCCACTTCTTCCTTGATCTCCCTAACCAACGCTTCCTCGAATGTTTCCCCGAGCTCGACGTGTCCTCCGGGCACGGTGTAGATTCCCGGCCACTTGTGCGAATCGCAGAGCAGGACCTTCCCCTCGTCGTTCATAATCAAAGCACCCACGGTAGGTTCTGGAAAGACCTGTGTCAAATTAAGGGCCGCTTCAAATAAGAAAAATGTGACACGGGTATCTAAATTCTCCCTTCCCGACACCCCCTTCGATTATGAAACATTTGCACGACATTCTTGGAAAGGTTTAAGTTACTGTAATGTTGCTGTAAGGGAGCCCTTGAACATGCCCTCCACAGTTTCTTCAACTGAAAATCCGGTGCAAAGTTTGTTCAGCTGTTTCTCCTGCTCTCTCGGAGGTTATCCGAACTAGGATGGCTCTCGCTCCCCAAGCAGAAGAAATGGGTAGAGTCATGGATGACGGTTCTTTGGTGGAAGACACCGAAGCGTCTTCCAACCAGTCTTCTTCCCCGACAAGAGTCCAGTCGCAAAATGGAAGCAAGAGGAATCCTCCGGCGAGGAACACGTCAAGATTTTGGTTTGAACGCTTTCTATCTATCATTCAGAGACAGAATCCATCGATTATTGATGTATCGTTCGTCAGCCAGATCGCCCCCAGCAACGAAGGGAAACTCCTCGCGCAACTAAAGTATCTCAGGGTGATTGACGAACTGGGCAAGCCAACGCCCCTTCTCCCGCTGCTCAACTTGGTTGGTGAGGAGCAAAAGAAAGGGTTCAACGAAATGGTTACGCAGTCCTATCCTGAACTGCTCGCTGAGGTAAAGATAGACAAGGCCGTCGTAGATGACCTCATCAATTTCTTCATCCGCAAATACGCCTTTACGAGAGACAAGGCAGTGAACGCTTCAAAGTTCTTCCTCTATCTCGCGGACAAGGCATCACTGCAGCTCTCCCCGGAACTCACTTCCTTCTTAGGCGAAAAGGGTACTTCAAATGGACACACCGCAAGCGGATCCGCACCCGCAACGTCTCCCCGAGTTCCAGAAAGATCAACGGCGAGGCCAGCGCCCAGAGAGACGAGAATTCAGATTGCGCCAAAGTCAATGGCGTCATCTCGCCGCTCGCAGATTCCCGCACTGCAGTCCACAATCCAGGCGAGCATCGAAATTAAGCTCGACAAAGACACACCGAGGGAATACTGGGATAGAGTTCTCGCATTAATCGGCGAAAGGAAGATTGATGAAGATCGAGAGCCTCAAGAAGGAAATCAGCCAGATCAGCAAAACGAGACCTCAATCGCAACCTGAGTAGGCAAGCGTACGTACACCAGGCGGTCTCAGACCAGATCCTCGGCGATCTTTTTCCTACCACTCTTTCTGATGATATCCGTCGAGGTTACTATGCCCAAGAGCCGTCCTTCGCTTATCACGGGGAGCTTTGAGACATTGTTCTTGGACATAAGACCGCTCGCCTCCTGAAGAGTGGCATCCGGATCGATGCTAACCACGGGCCTCGACATTACATCTTCAGCCTTCATCTTCTGAGGATCGGCCTTTTTCATGATCGTCTCCCTAAGTATATCCCCCTTTGTTACTACTCCCACAACTCCCCTGCCCTTTTGCGTGACAATCACGCTTCCGATGTCGCGGTTCATCATCTCGCGAACGACATCGAACGCCGAGTTGGAGATATCTAAAGTGACGACCGTCTTGGACATTATGTCCTTTACTTTTGGCAATTCTTGCGATCCCGTGGATGCCTATTACTTTAGTCTTTAGCGGAATATACGTGCCCACCCTTCACGACGCAGACCACGTTTTCTGGGGCGAGCGAGTTGATATTCTCGATCGGATTGCCCCTCACAACGACCAAATCGGCTACGTTCCCCTTCCTTATCCTCCCGACGTTTTGGAGGTCAAGACATTCGGCAGCCCGCGAGGTGGCAGCGACGAGCGCCTCCTTGTTCCCGAGGAACTTTGCTTCCGCAACTATCTCTTCGTAATTTCTGCCGTGAGGTCTTGCATCATCGCCCACGATGTCGGAACCCATCACGACCTTGACCCCGTACCTCTTTGTAATTTCAAGATCCTCCGTGAGGTGCCGCTTTACCATTTCTTCCCTGGCTTTGTTATCGTTACTGTATCCTTTGACCTTTGTGTATGTGACGAGCGTTGGGACGTAGAAGATTCCGCGTTCCTTCATTTTTCTTGCGACTCGCTGGGTGATTCCCAGACCATGCTCGATAGAGTCAACTCCCGCCTCGATTGAATTTGTTAGGGCTTCTTCCCCGTAAGCGTGAGCCGCCACCTTCAGACCGGATCGATGAGCCTCATCAACGATTGCCGCGAGCTCCTCCTGCGTAAACTGAAGTCTAACCTTTCCTCCTTGAGCAAATCCCCCAGAAGCATAGAGCTTGACGCACCTTCCACCGTCTCTCACGACTAGTCTCACCGCCCTCCGGCATTCCCACGGCCCGTCACAGAAGTAAGAGTAACTCGCGAGTTTCTGCCCAATCTCCACGGGTAAAGTGGGCGGATCGTCATCGCCTCCGCTCTGAGCGAGAGCGCGAGAACACGAAATGATCCTGGGCCCTTCAAAGGCGCCTTCATCGACGGCACGAGCGAGCGCGGTGCCCCCTTTTGTACCCAGTTCTCTGACGGTTGTGAAGCCTGCTAAGAGGAGGCGCCTTAGGTCACTCACCGACCGCAGCGCAGCAAGGATGTCGGGCGTCGTTGCCCAGCTCAATATGCCCTCACCCCTTGCGCCGAAAAAGTGCACGTGAGCGTCGATCAGGCCCGGGAGGATCGTATAATCCTTCCCTTGGATCACTTTGCTGTTCCTGCTTCTTCCTAGATCGCCTTCTTCAATCTCTCCTCTTTCTCCAAAATCTGAGATCAGGCCGTGCTGAGTATCAACCGAGACAACGCCGTCTTCGATGAGTCCTTCACCATCGAAAACGCGTCCTCCTAGCGATAGACCCTTCATCATGAGCCCTGTGATTCCGAAGAAAGGCACGTAACCATAAGCATTACTTTAACTCCTTGTTTTGATAGGAGAATCTTCAGCGGCAAGCCGCATCACCCCTTTTCGTCGCTGTCTCTTATCAAAGGAGGAAGGGGAAGTGTGCCATATGCGAGTTCATAGCTGTGAGCTATTTGCAGCACCGTGCTTTCTTTGAACCGGCCTCCCACAATCTGTACGCTCATGGGCAATTTGGATTTTGACAATCCAGAGGGCGTGGCGAGCGCAGGCAGCCCGGCGACATTGAACGGGAAAGTGTTCCTACCGAGAGCAAAGTAGACATCACGCACATCTTTGCCGTTGATGACGACCTGCTTTTCGCCTATCTTCGGTGCAACCACTCCCACTGTTGGAGTAATTAGGGCATCCACCTCGTCCAAAGCCGTCTCAAAGCTGTTTGTGATGATGCGCTTGTTTTTCTGCGAGATGATATAATCGACGGCGGAGTACTCCAGCCCCCTCTTGAGCATCGCCAGAACGTCCTCACCATAATCTTGCGGCCTTGACTTGATCCAGTTCAAGTGAAATGCGGAGGCCTCGCTCATTCGGATGGGCGCCCAAGCATCCCTAACAATTTCGAGATGCTCGATGGAGACATCCTTCAAGATTGCCCCAAGTTCGGCAAGGTTCCGGCAGAACGCTTCGAACGATTCCAAGACCTCCTGATCGATATCTTCAAGGAAGTAAGTGTTCGGAATGCCCATTCTGAGTCCTCTGACCGGTCTTTCGAGAAGCAGTGAATATTGATCTACCTTCTCTTTTGAGCTCGTTTCGTCAAGTGGATCCGCTCCGGCGATCTGCTCTAAGATAATCGCGATATCCACGGCACTCCTAGCAAGTATTCCCACGTGGTCCAAAGATTCGGCTAGTGGTATGACCCCGTAGGTGCTCACGCGTGCAAAGGTTGGCTTGAGGCCGAGCACTCCGCAGAGAGCGGCGGGGATCCTGACGGATCCACTCGTATCCGTGCCGAGGGCGGCGTGCGCCAACCTTGCGGAAACTGCAGCAGCTGATCCGCCGCTGGATCCTCCAGTAATCCGATCAAGAGCCCAGGGGTTCCTACAAGCTCCAAAGAAAGGGTTGTTGTTTGTTACGCCGGATGCAAACTCATGAAGATTGGTCGTCCCGATGATTACCGCTCCGGCGTGCTTCAATTTGGCCACTGCAGTCGAATCAAATTTGGATGGCTCATCATGCATCAGAATCTTAGAGCCCGCGGTGCATCTTACTCCCTGAACACGAAAGTTGTCCTTCACAGCAAACGGGACGCCATGGAGTGGCCCCTTTGCGATTGTTTCTGGGAGGGAAATTTTTGAAATGAAAGCGTTGAGTTGAGGATCAATGCGTTCAATGCGACGCTCGATCCGAGCGTACAAACGCTCAGGTGAAATTGAACCGTTCGAGATCTTTGACGCGACCTCTTTCACTCCGAGGTTCCAAGCGCTCGCTTCTTCCAAGTCAGGGTGGTCCTTCAACTAATTCGACCCACAGAACGCTTTCTTGAAAAGATCGGTCTGGAAATGATACGATGCATCCGGCATTGAACCGAACCGGATAACACCCATTGCAGCGGACCTCTTTGGGGTATTCCTTTGAAATTCGGGCCAGTTCGCGATTCAACGATCTTGCAGCCTCCTTGGACTTGTTCCTTGGGATGTAGTTCACCCGAGGATTCCCAGATCGAAAGAATCTGAATACCTATGCCGAGCGAATCCATCACTTTGATCCTCTGATCGATGTTCCACGTCGCCTCGAACGATTTGATGCGGTGCCCCGAGACAGTGCAGGTTTCGAGTATGAAAATATCTCCATTTCCCTCCCTGTGAGTGTGGCCGTAGGATTCCAGGATATCGAAATAGATTTGAGGACAAATATGAGCGTGCCGTCGTGTGATCCTACGCCGCCTTTTTAAGGAAAAAATCGCAAACAGTTTTTTCATTGGTTGAAACTCAAGTAGGAAAGGCGACTCTTTTGGATCCGGGCGAATGTAAATTTAGAAGGGCCAAGCAGTCCGACGCGGAGCAAGTTGTTGCTCTATTGCATCAGATGTTCGTCACTCCTCCTCACGGATTTGATGAAAAGAATGCTCTCAGAACCGTCAGGAAATTGAGCGCTGATGAATCTGTGTTTCATCTAGTCGCTGAACGAAATGATGGAGCCCTCGCCGCGAGCGTGGTTGGATATTTCATAGAATACGCCCGCTTCGGGCGACGAATGCTCCTGGAGGATTTTGTTGTTGATCAGCATTTCAGGGGGAAGGGTTTGGGTACCCGCATGCTCGAGTACATGAAAAAGATCGCCGCCGAAAACGGATGTACAGGAATAGTATTGCACACGGGAATACACAACACAGGGGCCCAGAGATTTTATGCCGCAAATGGAATGGAACAGAACGTCATGTTCAAACTGGAACTCCACGAAATCTCAAAATAAGTGCACGCGGAGAGAAAGAACCCGGTCAAATGACTGCTGTAACAAAGACAGTTTTGTTGGCAAAGCCTATCGACACAACTTGGCAACTCATGAATGACGTTGAGCGAGTGGGAAGGTGCCTCCCCGGTTGCCAAGAAGTGAAGGTTCTCACCGAGAACAAGTCTTACTGGAGGGTAAAGGTCACGATGGGAATAGTCTCGAGGGTCATCGAAACCGAAGCCGTCAAAGCCTCAGATTTTGAAAAGAAGATAATCTCCTTTCATATCAGATCAAAAAACGGGGATCTCGAAGGTGACCTGAAAGCGGCTCTATCGCCGGTCGAGGAGAAGACGAAGCTCGATCTTGACTT
>Ga0070737_10006643_pt1 | contig 10522 bp, 4 predicted proteins | sample Coa_R1_10_FD_66438 | JGI IMG/M metagenome (GOLD analysis project Ga0070737, IMG submission 66438) | Surface soil microbial communities from Centralia Pennsylvania, which are recovering from an underground coalmine fire - Coalmine... | ecosystem: Environmental > Terrestrial > Soil > Unclassified ...
GCAGGCAGCACGGCGGTCGGTGGATTGACCGATCCCGTCCAGCCGCACGGCGTGAAGCCATCTCCGGCTACCGTTCCGTTTCCGCCGCCGGAGGTGGAGCAGGCGGTGCCGTCCCAGTAGAACTGCGGCTGGTTGCTGGGCGCGCTGGCAGCAGACGCTGCAGGCGTAAGACCTGTGGTTGAAGGCGAACCCGATTGGCTTCCACTGTTCCAGTCGCCGCGGGCAAAGTAGAGGCCGTAGCTGGCGCGAATCACTGTTTTTGGCGTCGCAGCGTAGGCAATGCCGAGACGGGGCGCTATGTTCTTCCACCACGTGGAGGAAGGATTGGGGACGCCGGTGTGATAGCCGTCGGAGACGCTTCCGCCTGCAAAGGCCAGCGTGCCCAGGTTTCCGGTGAGGGTGTTTTGGCCTTTCGGGTTCAGCCAGGTGATCAGGTCATGAGCCTCGTGGATGGCCGGCCAGATATCCCAGCGCAGACCGGCATTCACGGTCAGCTTGGGCGAGATTTTGTAATCGTCCTGCACCCAGAACGAGGGGTCGAACCAGCGAGAGCCCAATCCCGGTACGCCGACGGAGACGGAGCTGGTACTTACCGCGCCGAGCATGTAGCTGGCAAACGAGGAGCCGGTATTGGGGGCTCCGGAACCGGTACTCGTGTAGCCCGCAGTCTGATTAGCGGAGAAGGTGTAGTCGAGCGGCGAGGAACCGGTGAGGTTCTTGATGTAGTTGAACTGGATTTCTATCAACTGGCCGCCGAAGGTGAAGTTATGCTTGCCGTGGTCCCATTGCAGGCTATCGGCAAGAGCATAAGTGTTATTGACCTTATTGTTCTCGTCGTAATTTGCTTCGTTGGTAACGTTGTCGATTCCGCCGCTGAACGTAATGCCAGGGAAGAAGCTTGCCTGACCGGGAGGCGTGTTGAGCAGACCGGTCTTCGAAGCTGCAAACTGCGGCTCCATGCTGGGCGTGACCGAAAGGCTGGCATAGCGTCCGAAGGCCAGCGAAAACTGGTTCACGATATGCGGACTGATGGTCCAGGTGTCCTTGAGAATATCGATGTTGGTCTTAGGCGAATAGGATTGAGCGGTGTTAAACGGCGGCCCAAGAGCATTGGCTGCGCCGCCGGCGTTGGGTCCGGTGCTGGCCTGGCGGCCGAAGGCGACGATCAGGCTGATCTGGTTGCTGGGGTTCATGTCGTAGTCCAGACGGCCGCCCTGGTACCAGTTGGAAAGTCCGCTCGAATAGCCTGCGGCGATGTTATTGGTGTAGAGCGACTGGTTGGCGGTCGCCTCGTAAGGCAGCATGAACTTGTTGATATAGGCCGAGGCGGCGGAGATGCGGTTGCCGGGAATCTGATTGTTTGAGAAGGCAGTACGCTTGCAGGCCGCACCGCTGCAGTTGTAAGTCGTCTGGGTTGCCGGATCGTAGATCGAGTAGCCCGTCGCCGCGGCATAGCCGCTGAAATCGGCATAGCCCAGAGGCGATCCGTTCGCCGAATAACCCATCATGGCCAGCGTGGGAACTGTCTGCAGATGCGGCGAAGGGCCCGCGGCGTAACGATACTGGCCGTAGTTGTAGAACATGAAGAGCTTGTTCCTGATGACGGGACCGCCAAAGTCCGTGCCCACTTCGTTCATGTTCAGGGCGGGCTTGACGCCGCCCAGCGCGCACCAGCTGGTGGAAGCGCTCAGGCTCGCGCTGCTGCATTTACCGCCGGCCGGCACCACGCCCACCACAGTTGGGGTTTTATTGTTCGGAGCCCACGCATCGAGCACCGTGTTGCGGAGATACTCGTAAATAGCGCCATGCCACTCATCAGTGCCATGCTTGATGGAGTAGTTCTGAACGCCCTGCCCGGCATACTGCGCCGAGAAACCGACTGTCTGCACCTGGAACTGGTCGATAGAGTCTACGCCAAACGCGGTCCAGGTGAAGCGCGGATCGCCGATGCCGTCGGCTTCCGGCAGGTTGATGCCGTCGATGTAAATCTCGGATGTGCCGCCGCCTGGGTTGCCGCCGTTAACGGCGCCGGAGGCGTCGGTGGCATTGGAGCTGCTATTTGAGGCGTACGTGTTCTGGACGCCCGGCATCAATGCGGCAAAATCCGTTGCGCGCCGTTGATCGGCGTTGCCGCCTGCGCCCATCAGCAGCGGCAGATTGGTGTACATTTCATTGTCCATCACGGCGCCGAGAGCAGCGTCGGTGGTGTCGAGCACAGGCGGAGCCGCGGTTACCGTTACGGTTTGCGATGCTGCGCCCGGGCGAAGACTTACGTTGATCGCAACCGTCTTGAGAGCGTCAACCGTGACATTCTGCTGCACGAACTTCTCGAAGCCGGGGGCAGAAACAGTAACGGTGTATACCCCGGGCGCCAAGGGCGAAATGGTGAAGTCGCCGGCGGCGGTAGTAGTGCGCGCTGTCTGGATGCCCGTGGCTGCGGCTGTTGCGGTAACCGTGGCATTCGGTATGACGGCGTTGCTCGTATCGGTAACGGTTCCGGAGATGGCTCCGGTTCCTGCCAACTGGCCATGCAAGCCCAGCGGAGCAATAGCTGCGATGGCAAGCAGCGCCAGCCATCTCCACGAAAGAAGGACGCGCTGCGCGCGTTTCACCCTCAGGTGATTCAAGGCAAATTGCCTCATTCCAGCCTCCAGTTAGTGAGTTCGTTCGCTTCCACGTGGCGACGATTACCCCAATGCGATTGGGATAGCTTTCAGACGGTGGTCGGACCACAATTTCGGAGCCCAAACAGTCTCATATGGCAGGTGAGCCGTTGTCAACACCGAAAAGTCCCTCCCCGGACGTGAGAATCCATCAATCGCGCTTTGTGCAAAATCAGGCAGGCTGAGGTGCTTTGCCGCCCCGGATCAAACCCTCCCGGCTACTCATTGCAGGGATCTCTTTCAATCGGCGATGGAGAATTTGGAGCCGGCCGGCGAGTCGCTTCCCGCCCGGGCATCGTTGAGTTCGAGCCGCGAAGGTTCCCTGCTGGCAGGTGGCGAGCCGCTCCTGCTCCCGCCTCCGGCCTTTCGGGAATCTGCTCCCGCCGCCAGAACCGGCCTGTACAGCCGGCAGAACGCCGCAAATGTGCATTTCAGCCAGCCGGATTCATAGAACAAGTCTTCGAAATTGACACTTCTGTGAGTCCGAAACGATAATGCATGGAGCCTAAAGAGGTCCGACCACAATATGTTGGAAGCGTTCGGCTTGTCAGCCCTTCTATGCGCTTTCCGGCCGCGGCCGCTTGTCCGGATGGATGCCACAGTGCGCCGTTACCGGATACCGTCTTCGCTGCAGGCGGATAGCAGCCGGATGGAATGGGCCTGTTGCTGCTCTGAAAGAGGTCAGAGGCAGAGATGAATCGACGGCAGCTGTTGAGCAGTTCCGTTTGTTGCGTTGGCGCGGCTTTGATCGGCCGATCGGTGCGCGGCTGGGCTGCAACGTCGGCCGCTCCCGAGGCATCGACCACGGCGGGACGGGTCCGTGGGTTTCCGGATAACGGCGTCTGCGCTTTCAAAGGCATTCCTTACGGAGCAGACACCGCACCCCGCCGTTTTATGGCGCCGGTTGCACCCCGGCCGTGGAGAGGAGTGAGAGAAGCAACCGAGTTCGGGCCCCGCGCTCCCCAGCCGGCGCGCGCTCCACGATCTGCGGCACATGAAACTCGGATGACGGGCTACCGCATGCCGCCGGAACAGGGTCCGGTGAGTGAGGACTGTCTCTACCTGAATGTCTGGACCCCGGCGGTGCGCGATGGGCGCAAGCGTCCGGTGATGGTCTATATTCACGGCGGCGCTTATAGCAGCGGCTCGGCCAATAATGTCCTCTATAACGGGGTGAATCTTTGCCGGCGCGGCGAAGTGGTGGTGGTGACGCTGAACCACCGCCTGAACCTGTTTGGATTTCTGTATCTGGCGGAATTGGCGCCGGGTTTTGAGGACTCCGGCAACGCGGGCATGCTGGATCTTGTGCTGGCGCTTCAATGGGTTCGTGACAACATCGAAGAGTTTGGCGGCGATCCGCGGCGGGTGATGATCTTCGGCCAGTCCGGCGGAGGAGCAAAGTGCGCCACGCTGATGGGCATGCCCGCGGCCCAGGGGCTGTTTCATCGCGTGCTCACGATGAGCGGCCAGCAGATTACAGCCTCGCGGCGGGAGACGGCAACGGCGCGTACCCGCGCGGTCCTCAACGCACTCGAACTCCCGGAAAGCCGTATCGACGATCTTCGTACGATGCCCATGGAGCGGTTGATCGCGGCATCCCGCGCAGCCGGCTATTACGGACCGGTGAAGGATGGCCGCACCCTCCTGCGAGATCCCTTCGACCCGGATGCTCCGCCGCTGGGCGCCTCGATTCCGATGGTCCTGGGCAACACGCACGACGAGACGCGCCTGCTGATCGGAGCGGGCGATCCCTCTGCGTTTGCACTGACCTGGGAAACACTGCCCGCCAAGCTCAGGGAACACGCGCAGTTTCTCGGCGACCTCGATCTGAGTCAGGTGATCGGCGACTATCGCCGGGAGTATCCGTCTTATTCAGCGTCCGATGTGTTTTTTGCCGCGACTACTGCTTCGCGTTCGTGGAGGGGGCAATTGATTGAAGCGGAACGCCGTGCGGCGCAGCCGGCCGGAGCGGCTCCGACATGGGTTTACGAACTGGACTGGAAGACGCCGATCGACGGCGGAAAATGGGGCGCGCCGCACACGCTGGATATTCCGCTGGCATTCGATAACGCAGACGTTGCCACGGGCATGTGCGGCAGCGGGCCGGACGCGCGAAAAATGGCCGAAATCGTCAGCGAGACGTTTATCGCATTTGCGCGCACCGGGAACCCCAACCACGCAGGCCTTCCGCACTGGCAAGCCTACAACCTGAACGAGCGGCCGACGATGAGTCTCGATCTGCCGCCAAGGCTTGTTCACGACCCGCGAGGAAACCAACGGCGACTGATCGAGCAGGTTCCTTATGTTCAGCCTGGAACCTGATTGTGTGTGAGATATGCATCAGGAGCTGGCTGCATGAATCGCCCCAGGCGACAGGAAAGCTTCCTGCACGGAATCAGTCCGCTTGTTGATGGGCTTATTTTCGGCACGGCTCGCGCTGTGCCCTTTCAAAACAGCATTTGCGCAACCGGTTCCAGTTTCGTTGCGAAGAATTGAATGTTTGAACATCGCGGGTCAACCGCACTTACAGGAGTTCTCGATGCGCGCCTTTTTCTGCCGTCTGGTTGTTGCTTTCATCCCTGTAGCGGCTTCCCTCACCTTGCCGGCCCAGGATAGCCGCACTGTATCCGAGCCCCATATCCCGCCTGCATGCACTGTATTGAAGGCGCGCATCACAGCCGTGCAGGGCGTGATTGCGGCGGCGGACGAACGGCGGCCTGATACCGCGCGCATTCAGGCCGCGATGGATGCCTGCGCGCCGGGTCAGGCAGTGGTCCTGCGCGCCAGCGGCAAAAAGACGGTCTTCCTCACAGGACCGCTGAATCTGCGCTCGGGAGTAACGCTGGTGGTGGATGCGCACACGGTGCTGGCGGCATCGCGCGATCCGCGGCTTTACGACCTGTCGCCTGGAAGCTGCGGAATAGTCGCCGAACGGGGCCACGGATGCAGGCCGCTGATCACGGCCGACGATGTGGACAACGGCGGCATTATGGGCGAGGGCTCGATCGACGGCCGCGGTGGAGACACGCTGCTCGGCCAGGACGTGACCTGGTGGGAACTGGCGCACCAGGCAAAGGTCATGGACAAGTATCAGAGCGTATTCACCCTGATCACGATGAATCATGTTCGGAATTTCACGCTGTACAAGATCACGCTGCGCAACTCGCCGGGCTATCACGTGGGGGTTAGAAACAGCGACGGCTTTACAGCGTGGGGCGTAAAAATTATCACGCCGGCGACCGCCCGTAATACCGATGGCATCGATCCGGTGTCGTCGCGGAATGTAACCATCGAGCATTGCTTCTTTCAGACAGGCGATGATGGCGTCGCCGTGTCATCCGGGCGCGGCGCGCCATCTTCCAATATTTCGGTTTTGCACAACCATTTCTATGCCGGGCACGGCATGTCGATCGGGAGCGGAACGAGCGGCGGTGTTGATCACATGCTGGTCGACGACCTGACCATCGATGGCGCACAGAACGGCATTCGCATCAAGTCCGATCCCAGCCGCGGGGGCTTTGTCCACGATATCGTTTACCGCGACGTGTGCATTCGCAATACGACAAATCCATTGATTTTCACCCCGCACTATACAAGGTTCACAGGCAATCTGCTGCCGATCTATCGCGGCATCACGCTTGAGAACGTTCATATTCTCACGCCCGGCACCTACACGTTTATGGGCTTCGATGCCGATAAGAAGCTCGAACTCACGCTGGATAATGTTTTCGCCGACGGCCTTGACCGTTCGCGGATGATTGCCAGGGACGCCGATATTACGATCTCCAGAGATCGTGGCAATCTCGAGCCGGGCGGCGACAATATAAACGTAATTCGGGAACCCGGCTCAGCGCCCGGCGTTCCGCTGGCGTGCGAGGCGCGCTTTGTTCCTTTCCCGCCGGATCCCACCGCTCCCGAGATGGCCGGTAAAGTTCCTCCCGTCGATCAGACCTACTATGTGGCGGCCGACGGCACGGGCGACTACTACTCCATCCAGCAGGCAATCGACGCCGTACCGCCCTCAGGCAACGCGCTGATTTCCGTTGCGCCGGGTACCTATCGCGAGGTGCTGACTATCGATAAGCCCGGTATTCAGATTCGCAGCCCCTATCAGGACGCAAGCAAAACCGTGGTTGTCAATGACCGGAGCGCAGGAGCGAACGGCGGCACGCTGCACTCGGCGACTGTGAACGTAACTGCCGATAATTTCCTGGCGCAGAATATTACCTTTGAAAATGACTTCAACGCGACGCATCCGCAGTTGCCGCAGGGCTCGCAGGCGCTGGCGCTGCTGGTCACCGGGGATCGCGCCATCTTCGATAATGTTCGCCTGCTCGGCAACCAGGACACCGTGTACGCGGGAAGCCGCAATTGCTCGACTGACAGCCGAGAGTGCACCGCTTCGCGCCAGTTTTTCACAAACTGCTACATCGCGGGGAATGTCGATTTTATTTTTGGAGACGGAAAGGCTGTCTTCGACCATTGCACGATCTACAGCACGCCGCATAGCGAAGGATTCATCACCGCGCAGTCCAGACATTTTCCGGGTCAGGACTCCGGATTCGTGTTTGACCACTGCACGCTGACCGCGGCGCCCGAACTTACCGGCAAAGTCTATCTGGGCAGACCCTGGCGGCCGTACGCGACGGTGGTTTACCTGAACACAAACATGGGCGATCAGATCAACGCTGCCGGATGGCGCGAGTGGCATCCCGGAGAGACGGATTCTCTCAAAACAGCCTTCTACGCCGAGTATGACTCGACGGGACCGGGCGCCCATCCGGATCAGCGCGAGCAGTTTGCTCATATACTCACAGCGGAACAGGCCAGGGAGTACGCCCCCCGCGTGTTTCTGCAAGGGAAGGACAACTGGGATCCATCCGTTCTGCCCAAATTGCCGGAAGGCGCCGCGTGGTGAGCAGCTCTGATCACGCGGCGCGAACTGACGCTGGCGCACAAAACGAACCGGGAACTCAGGGAGAAAATGATTTTGCGAACTGCTCGACTCTTCGTTATTGCTGCGATGGTTTCATGTGGAGCAATTGCCGATGCTTCCGTGCTGGGGACCAATCCTCCGGCGCAATCGCTCACGCGCAGCCGCATCATGCAGCTGCCGGCGTCGCAGCGCGCGGCATGGCTCGCGTATCTCGAACGATCGGAGCGGCAGCGGCAGGCAGATAAAGATGCCTTTGCCGCCGAACTGAAGGCAGCGGGGATTGCCGCGCCGATCGACCCTCCGCACGGCTTTTCCGCACGCAGTATCCCGTTAAATCGCGATCCCGGATGGTATGCGAGCGCGGAGGCGCGGCGTATCGCCGATATTGTCGTCTCATATCAGACGCCCGCCGGCGGCTGGGGCAAGAACCTGGACATGAGCAAGGAGCCGCGCCGGCCAGGCGAGAGATACGGTCCCGATAACCTGTCGCGATTCCCGGCGCCCGGCGACTACGACGCGCCTCGCGAGCCCGATTGGAATTACATCGGAACAATTGACAACGACGCGACAACTACGCAGCTCAATTTTCTGGCCAGGGTGATTGCGGCCGGTGATGCGGCCGGCGCGGCTGCATATCGCAGCGCGTTCGTGCGAGGGATCCGCTATCTGCTGGAAGCGCAGTTTCCCAATGGCGGCTGGCCGCAGGTCTGGCCGCTTGAGGGCGGCTACCACGATGCGATTACCTACAACGATGATGCCATGACGCAGGTGATGGAGTTGATGCATAACGTGGCCGAGGCGCGGGGAGATTTCAGCTTTGCTCCGGCGGAGCTCAGGGCCCGGGCCCGGGCCAGCTTTACGCGCGGAATGCGCTGCATCCTGGCCACGCAGATTCGCAGCGGCGGCAGGCTCACCGTATGGCCGCAGCAGGATGATCCGCTGACGCTGCAGCCGGTTTCTGCGCGGAACTACGAGCTGCCTGCGGCGTGCGCCAGCGAGAGCACGGAGATTCTGCTGCTTCTGATGGATCTTCCAAATCCGACGGCTGACGAAGAGCGCGCCATCCGGGCTGCCATCGAATGGCTGCGCAAAACAGCGATCTACGGCGAGAAGTGGGAACGTACTCCTGAGGGGCGCGAACTGGTTGCGACGCCGGGCGCCGGGCCCATCTGGGCGCGCTATTACCAGATCGGAACGGACCGGCCGATCTTTGGGGATCGCGACAAATCCATCCACGATAACGTAAATGAGCTCTCGCTCGAGCGCCGCAATGGCTATAACTGGTACAGCTCCGAGCCGCAGCGGGCGCTCGATCGCTTTACTGCGTGGAGCGCGCAGCATCCGGAAAGAAGTGAGAACCGGCCGCTGCATGCAGCCAGACATTGATGTTCGAAACGAGCAGGTCGAATTTTGAGGAAGCCAGCAGTTTAAGGCGTGAACCGCAATGACAGGATGGTGAAAGTGATTGTCAATCGCAGAAATCTGTTGAAAGCGGCGGCGCAGGGAGCTGCAGCGCTGCCGGTTGCAGCCTCCTTTAGCAGGATCGGCCTGGCGCAGACATCGCACACGGCGGCGCCTGCTGCGCATTCGCGCGCAAGGATGGCGCAGGGCGGACCAACCGTAACGCTGAACGTAAAGGACTACGGCGCGGCCGGAGACGGCAAAAACAAGGACACACAAGCGCTGCAGCTGACGATAGAGCGCTGCGCCGTGCTTGGCGGCGGAAAAGTGGTGGTTCCGGCCGGCGACTACCTCACCGGGGCGCTGGTGCTGCGAAGCAATGTGCTGCTCCACATTGAGGACGGCGCGAGTTTGCTTGGATCTGGCGATATGGCCGATTACCCGATTGCCGAGGTGCGCTGGGAGGGCCGCTGGATCAAGGGATACAGCGCGCTGATTTCAGCGATGGACAGCGAAAATTTTGGCATTTCGGGCTCCGGGAAGATTGTGGCTGACTCAGGGATCAGGGGGCGCGTGGAGAGAAGCACCGGGATGCGGCTGCCGGCGCTGCTGGAATTTACCAATTGCCGCAACGTAGTTGTTCAGGACTGCTTTACCAGTCAGGCGGGGATGTGGTCGATACATCCTGTCTACTGCGAGAACGTAACCTTTAAAAACCTGACGATCGACAGCGGCGCGGATGGCATCGATGTGGATTCGTGCAGGCATGTGGCGATTGAGGGATGCACATTTGATACGGGCGACGACTGCATCTCGCTGAAGTCGGGGCGCGGCGCTGAGGGTTACGCCATCAACCGCCCGTGCGAGGATGTGCGCATTGCAAACTGCACATTCAACGACCGGGGATTCGCCTGCATTGGGATCGGCAGTGAAACGTCGGCAGGCGTGCGGGATGTGGTGGTGGAGCATTGCAAATGCCTGGGAGCGCGATCGCATGCGATTTACATCAAGAGCCGGCCGGGACGCGGCGCCTATGTCGAGAACGTGAGCGTGAGCGACTTTGAGGCTTCGGGTGCGAGGCAGGGTTTTCTGCGGTTGAACAATCTGAACAGCGGCAAACAGGATGAGTTTCCTGTGCCGGGAGTAAAGGGAATTCCGGAGTTCCGGAATTTTCGCTTTTCGAATATCCGCGTGAATGACGAGGCGGCGCTGGTGCAGGCCACGGAGATCCATCCGCAGAAGCCGCTGGTGGGATTTGTACTCGAGAACGTAACGGGCACGTGCAAAAGCGGAATTATGCTGGCGAATATGCGTAACGTCGTGCTTCGGAACATCAAGGTGACGGGGTTCGACGGGCCGCTGATCAGTATCGACAATGTAACGGGTGTGGGACTGGCAGGCGCGGCAAAGATCGATCCAGCAAAGATGCCAAAGGCGCCTGAGCCGGTGGCCGAACCAGAGAAGTCATATGAGCTGCATTGAAGCTGCCGGGTGATTGGATTGGCAGCTTCGAATCCCGGCC
>Ga0070737_10006645_pt1 | contig 10520 bp, 11 predicted proteins | sample Coa_R1_10_FD_66438 | JGI IMG/M metagenome (GOLD analysis project Ga0070737, IMG submission 66438) | Surface soil microbial communities from Centralia Pennsylvania, which are recovering from an underground coalmine fire - Coalmine... | ecosystem: Environmental > Terrestrial > Soil > Unclassified...
CTCGCCTGGGCGCTCCCGCTCGTCGCCCATACGTGTCAAGGCGTCCTGAGCACTTGCGTCCCCTGCTTCGGTTACGGAAGGGGGCCCTACGTGCTGTCACCGGTTAGTGGGGCTGTACCCCTTGGTCAAACTGTTCACTCTATTCTATCAAGCCTGACAAGAGCCTTTTTCACAAAAATGCCCGCAGTCAAACTTTTCCACGTCATCGACCAGCTCAAGAGAATGACCATGGTCTTTCGTTCACTCTCTGCACCATTGAGCCATATTTTGCTCGTAAGCTCTGAACCGACTCACTTGAGGCCGTATGGAGTGCCCCTTGCGCGAGATAGCGAACGACATCATGGACAACTGGAGCAAAGGCCTTGATACCATCTCTTGAACACTGATCAGTTGGCTCAGGAATGAGATTGGTGTTCTCAATTACCGCATCATACCTGCTCATGTCTGTAAAGAGGTCAAAATTGAGCCTCCTCAGAAATTGTGAGCGGACACGATGAGACACCATCCCACATGTTGTGTACCAGTGGGTAGCAAGCGAGCGAGCGCAGTTGCAAAGCCGCTGCCACTTGCTTCAGAGTCTGGCAGCACTGAACAATATGAGGGAAGGCTGCCGATGCGGAAAGAACAGAGAGTCGGAAGTGGTATCCTCGCCCTATTGAATGGCCAAAAAAACACCTCCTCCTGACTCAGCCAGACTGGCTGGTTGGTTGTTGACCCAGACTCCTCATGCCAGAGCGGTTAGCCGACGGGGATCTTGGGCAAGCGAATATCCTGCATCACCGCCCACACAATGGTCAGACAGCTGGTTTCCGTCGTGAAGGCGTCGATTTGATCGGTGCGGCTTCTCACATTGCTAAACAAGCTTTCGATGGCATTGGTACTGCGGATGTAGCGGTGCATCACCGCCGGGAAGGCATAGAACGTCAACAGATGCTCTTCATCCTCGCACAGACTGCGCACGGCTTCAGGATAGCGCTTCTGATACCTGGCTTTGAAAGCCGCCAGATTGAGCAGGGCCGCTTCTTTCGTCTCCTGCTTCCAGATGCCGGTCAGGTCAGTGGAGACCTCTTGCTGCTCGCGTTTGGGAATGGCGCTCATCACGTTGCGCTGTTTGTGAACCAGGCAGCGTTGGCGCAGCGCGGCCGGAAACAGCGTCGAGACGGCGGCCAGCAGCCCATCATGCCCATCGGTCACCAGCAGATCGATCTCACTGATCCCGCGCGTGCGCAGATCTTGCAGGACAGTCCCCCACCCTTCCTTGTCTTCCTGGGCACAGGCACGAAAGGCCAGTACTTCGCGGTTCCCTTCCAGATCGACGCCCAGGGCCGTTAAAATCATCGTGGCATCCGTTTTGTCGCCATGGCGCACCGTGAAATGAATCCCATCCAGGTACACAATGCGGTAATGGGCCAACAACTGCCGCTCGCGCCAGGTTTCATATTGCTCGGTCAGTGCCTGATTTAAGCGACTGACGGCGCTGGCACTGGGAGCCACACCCGTGAGGGTAGCGGCAATCTCGCCGACTTTGTGGGTACTGACCCCACTCACGAACATCTGGGTCAACGCCTCGGCGACCTCCGGTTCATAGCGGCTGTAGCGCTCGAACACCTGACTGTGAAACTGCCCCTCACGGTCTCGCGGCACCTTGAGATCTGCAATGCGCCCCGTCGGAGTCACCAGATCACGGGTGTAGGAGCCATTGCGATAGCCTCGGCGCTCAGGCGTACATTCCCCCCACGCCGCTCCGATGCACTCCTCCAATTCTTCCCGCATGACTTGCTCAAGCAAGACCTGCACGGCGCTGATAGCCAGGCGACGCAAATGCTGACGAAACTCTTCCTGTTCTGATGTGACAGGGATCGATGACTCCGAGGTTGAACTTCCAGCAGACGATGTGGTAGGCTTGTGCTTGGATGCAGGCATAGCTTTCTCCTTTCGAGAAACTTGGAAAACACTCTATGCCTGTAGTATCCTCTCTCTTCTCTCTCTTTGCAAAATCCCTGCCTTACACAACACGCGGGATGGTGTCCACGATGATCCTTGTTCTGAATGAGCTGTCGGCATTCATGAAGGTCGAGGACCTTCTTTTGTCCTTGAGAGACATAGCATTTCCGCATCCGCGATGCTTCATCTGACTCAATCCATATTCGTATGAGCGGTCCTTCATAAATGTAGGCCATGGCCCAACTGTCCAGGATCAGGCCATCCTTGCTCTCTGCCAACACGCCAAGACGCCGTTCAAGCTCTAGATCGACACGGTCGTCTTCACGGGCTTTCTCGATGGTTTCATAATCGGTGAACCAGATCTTCTCTGGATTGGCCCGAGAGCCAATAATGTCTAAAAGAAGAGCGGTGGCTGAAACCACCTCATAACCGAGCTGTCCTGCGAGAATCTTCGTATGCGTTGTCTTGCCAGCAGCGGTCAGGCCAGCAAATGCAATATTTGGTCGAACGGTTCTTGCCATATCTGTATCCCCCTGGATCGTTTGCCTGCCCATCTCATTCGAGGGGACGAGGAATATTACTCAGGACTTGTCGGGTGTTGCTCCCAGCCCATTCGCCGTCTTTCTTCTGAAGCGCGAGACCATCGATGAAGAAGAAAATCTCCTTCATGGTTCAGCTTCCCGCTTGTATCTGCTCCGAGTGAGGAATATCCAGGTACAGCACCTTTAGGAAGAGAGGCCACATCAACAGGCGTCAAGGGAGCAGGACTCACTCCGCCGAGTAAGAGACCGAAAAGAGAGGCGCACTGTCTTCTCATAAACCCTTCAATGACAAAGGGACTCGCATCTCCACCAGCAATGATCGTAGACAAAGAGACTCCTATGGACCGCCAACTGACCTGCGGATTCTTCGTAACAAATCTTGCCGCGTCGTCAATGCTCGTTCCAAAGACAATCCCTCCGATCCTCGCATAGACACTGGCGGCAGCACACATCGGACAGGGCTCGTGAGTGGTATAGAGAATACAGTCGCTCAGGTTCTTTTTGCCCAGGTATCTTGATGCCAGGCCAATGACCACGACTTCTGCATGGTGCGTTGGATTCGTGTCGCGGTGCGTCCTATTGCCAGACTGGCAGATGATCTCATGGCCTTGAACAATGACCACACCAACCGGGTGTTCGTCGAATGTTCTGCACGCAATCGCCTCTTGAATAGCGATTTCCATGAGTTCTTTTCTTGGAATGTAGTTGTTCATCGTAGCAATACATACTTGAAAACGAACCAAACCAAGTACGTGTATCGACTCCAAGGTTCTCGCTTACAAGGGATCAGGACCTCACTGCAACCAGTTAGGCGTCGAACGCTAACCAGTGATCGTGGAAATTGGTCACGCGAATCACTTCCCGACCTTCGAGCATGATCTTATCGCCACACAGCGTCAGGCGATCATGCGAACGCACAGGCGTGCTGAACTTCCACCACCAGACATACACAGGATACCGATGCTTTTCAGTTGAAAGCGTGAACATGCGAGGAAAGAGATTACTCCTCTCCGCATCAAGAACCTCGCCCGAAATGACGACATCTCTCTGCACAATGGTGGTGTTCTGCACGAGTTCAAGGGGAAGGATGATGCTTTTCTCTCGAAAACGGAGGGTGCTGACGATCCGTTCCGAGAGCTGTAAACCAGTCCAGCGCCGTTTGATGATTTCTTGAAGCGTGTTACGGGTATTGTGGAAGACTCGCTGATAGCGCTGATACTGCTGGACCTGTCTCGCTTCGCTGATCTCCTGAAAGCCAAGCCGCGCTCGTATTCCAGGTAAGCTGCGCCGGAGCTTCTCGACATTTCCTAGTCCTTCAATCACAAAATCCACATCTTTGCGTACCTGTCCGTTTGGCAACAGATGAAAGTGAAACATAGAGGACCCAAAGATGCCAACTGCATTCGCCCCAAACAATGCGGTGAGTTGTTGATAGAGATCGAACCAGATGGTCTTGGCAAAGCTTGAGCAATGCGCCTGAGCTGCTTGTATCGGGTCAATCCGCCACACAATGTCACTTCGCCTGAGTACTTCATATGTTTCAAGCACATCACGTGGGAGCTGCTCATCTTCAATAAAACGTTTTCGGTATCTTTCGCCTCGATAGATCCTATCACCATGAACATCTCTTGAATAGACATTGTATCCAAAAAAAGTATTCTTCATCCCGAAAGTTTGCCAGGACGCGATAGATGTTTCTGTTCACGAGCATAACATGGTCGAGGTCATAGAGTTGCGGCTCAACGCTCCGCATATGTTCTCTCTCCTTAATCAGTGCATATGATGGGGATATGATGCTGGTTTGCGTCCTCAACAAGAAAGTCCTGAATCCGTATCAGCGTTGGGATATGGTCCTTCCAAGCTTTTGCTTCTCCAGACCGCTCCGCTTCTTTGCGCTGGATATGATCGAGAAGGACCGCTTCGCTGCTGACAACAAGGAGTTGCGGATGCACGGCTAGGTCAGAACTTTCAGCAAGTTGATCCAGGACAGAACTATAACAATGCACTCCCTCGACAATAGCGTCGAAGCCATCTTTCGCTAACTTCTGAGAAATAGCTACTAATGCAGGAGTCACCGCATCGACATGTGCGAGAAACCCTTGAATAATATTCTCCGATGACTGCGTACCAAAGAGTTCCCAGGCGTTATGAGTGACTTTCATCAATGCAGGCGACTGTATATATGTTCGCTGCACCTCTCGGATATAATCGCTGTGGATAATGGTGCGTATGGCGTGTTCGTAAGCGAAGCGGAGAGCCATCGTTGATTTGCCGACGCAAGCAATTCCATAGAACACATACAATTTATTCATGACGATAGCGATACTTTCTCCCTGTGTCCTGAATGATCCTGACCTCCGAGGCTGTGAGGCGTGCCAGAGCAATTTCTTGCGAAAGAGTCGTCTGAAACAAGATGGGATCATCCGTATTAATCGTCACTGGGATGCCGAGTTGGATCGCCTTCTTGGCCGGGTTAGGCGCAAGATGCCAATTGCAAACACCAAGACGCGTATTACTGACTGGGCACATATCAAGGCAGATATCGTGCTGCTGAATGAAAGCAACGAGGCTCTCGTCTTCAAGCAATCTCACTCCATGCCCAATACGATGCGGAACTACACACGAAAGGATTTCTTTTGAAACCGCGTTCTCGAACAGTTCTCCCAGATGGATATTGATCTTCATCCCTTGCTGCTGGGCCAGAAGAATCACTGGAGCATAGTATCTCAGCTTCGGCAGATCTTCAGGCAAGACATTCACATCAACACCAACAAACGTATCGCGCACAAATGGGTCGCCGAGCAGCCTTTCAACAATCTTGTCTATTTCGGCAAACGATTTGGCGAAGTTCAAAGCCCCAAGAAACGAGAGCGAGATCGTTGGATACCTTTGTCGCTCGCGCTCAAAAACCTGGATTCCGTCGGCAATCGTGCTCATCCATTGCCATTTTGTGGGCGTGATTCCTATGCGCAGATCCACATGTTCAACCTGACTCAGCTCAAGCTGTTGGAAAAAGGTTTGAACTACGCGCTCGAAGACCTCTTCGGTGAAGAGATCCTGGTTGGACTGTGCTAGCAGCTTTATTTGTCCCTCTAACAGATGGAGCCTTTGGGCGGGAGAGGCAGCATGATAGGACGCTGAACTGAAGGTTCTCTGCACGTTTTTCAGGAGGTCAGGTCTTGTTTCAGCAATTGCTCGCAGTACCGCTTCAAAATGAACATGCAAGAGGCTAAACATGAGGGACACCTTGCCTTTCCTGTGGTGTACATGGCAACAGGGACCGATATACGAAGAGACCATTGCTCCTACCATCCATCAGCAGTCGGTGGCAGACATGTTTTCCATCTCTTAGAATACCTCTCCTTTCGCACAGGAAAAGCACACCAGAGCACGAAATGGTCACACCAGGGCACGAGATCGTCACGAAGCAGAGATGCGCGAGATTGGCAGGAACGAGGCTCTACGTCTCCGAAGCTGTGGCGTGTTTCGATCAAAAGGAGAGTGAGAGGAGGGGCTGTTTTTTGTTGATCCAATGAGTTTGAACGGTGAAAAGAGTGATGCACGCATCGAGCGTATGCACGAGGTTAGCCGTTCTTTCTTCTGTCCTTCTCGCGCGTTTAAGACAAGCAGGCGCGTCCCTGTGAGGTCGCATCCTGCAATTACCTCGATGAGCAAGAGTGGGATGGAGGCATCCCACCGTTTCTCACATCAAGCCCCGTGCATGTTCAAGATGATGTTCAATCACTGCCTTGACACGCTCGTAGATAGGGTTACCGGGAACGAAAAGAGGCTCATCCAGTCCCCAGAGCATCTGTACGAAGCGCTCATGCACTTGTTGCAAAAGAGCAGAGATTTCCTCAAAGGTTTGATCCCCTATCATAACGATGGTCGCATCATTGAAGGCATCGTCGTCGTACTTCAATGGGGGCTCCCCTTGCGCCACTTTCGGCAGGCGAGAGGTGGCCTCCGCCCCCCAGCCTGCGATGTGGGCGAGAATCTCACGTGGCCCCCATTCGCCCTCTGAGATGCTCTCGCCCCGTTGTACCGCACTCGTCGCTGCCAGGAGAAGTCTCTCATGAGCCTGATCAAATGCATGGAGCAACTGCTCTTTTGAGAGGATGTTGTTTCCCTGGTTGGTCGTATCTCTTTCAGAATGTTCTGCCATGATTCGTCATTTGCCTTTTATGAATACATCGCCCACGCGTACAAACTGGCTTCATGGGCTCAAATGGAGAGTGGGCGCTCTCCAGCACCAATATCTTTTTATCGTCCATGACTACCAGGACACCGAGAAGCAGCTTTATCCTTCATTTCCCGCCGAACGAGGTGCTTCCGTCTCAGAGAGCAACCAGTTGAGATAGCCTGAGCTGCCTGCCACAATGAGGGTAGCGAGAATCTCCGGCTCATCATAGCTATGAACTTCTCGAATGGCTTGCTCAAGCTTTTCATACAACTCTCGTCTCGTTTTCACGGTGCAGATCCATTCTTCAGCCACTTCTATCTTTCCCTGCCACCAGTAGGTACTGGTAATGGGGCCGCCGACCTGGACGCATGCTGCAAGCCGCTTGGAGACCAGCGTCTCGGCAATCTTTTGCGCTCCCTCTTTCGTGTCTATGGTCGTGCGCACTTCAACAAATTCTACTGTCATCAGAGTGACCTCCCTCCAGGTAACTGCCGAAATACATCTCGCGCCAGCATAAGAACCTTTTGTTCCCTCCACCATCGTTCTGGAGTGCGTTGAAACACTTCCAGCGCCTCATCATAGCGCTTTTGACTGCCAAGGGTCATGGCGAGCTGCGCTCCCTCAAGCAAGCAATCAGAGTAGTGATGTAAATCCCCAAGTAGCCGAGCAGCATCGGCGCGATAGATCATCGTCTCATTGGCAGCGCGCTCTGTAATTGCAGGCACTGCTGTACTCTTGACCAGCGCATCCCATGCTTGTTGCTGGTATCCACTCTCAGGATAATGCACCGCCAGGTCAAGACACATTCTCCCTTCCCACTGATACAAGGTGTCTAGCCCACAATCCGCGTAGAGAAAACTGGGATCTTGTTCGGGGTGTGTTGGAAAATGGTTCTGAGCCAGCTCCATATAGTGCAGGGCCTGAGCTTCCTCTTTACATTGGGCATACGCGTCGGCCAGACCCATGCAAATGTCACTGCGTAAAAGCGAGTCCTCATCCCCGAGCACCGATAATGCTTCCAGAAAGAGAGGAAGCGCCTTCTCTGGAAGCAGCGGTCTGCAACAATACGAGTACGTGTAGCCCAGGTACATCAGTGCAGCCGCGAGCATTCGGCTGTCACCTGAGAGACGCGCACAGCGAACTGCCTCGTGGCAATGCATTTCTCTTCCTGCGCTCTGTAACCTGTGCATTGCCAGGATCGCCTGGAGAATCTTTGCCTGCGTCGCCAGGCGAGCGGCCCCCTGTTGATACTTGGAGGGGTGCAAAGCAATCGTCATGAGCATGGGAACGTACTTGGGAAGGACCTCTTCTGCCGCAGCAAACCCTTTTCCCCGCAAGAGATGCCAGCATGCAGTGATGGAGGCTGCACACTGTGGCAGAAATTCTTCTACCGCCGAGTCACTGAACGGTCCTGGCAGTTTCCAGGAGAAAAGGCTTGCAGGGAGCGCGGCGATGGTGATGAGAGCCTGCCGTCGTGAAATCTCATATTCCGCCTCGCCTGGATGATGTTGAACCATTGCCTCGAACCCTCCCAGTTCCTGGTCGATATAGATTTGCAGCGGATCATAGAGGAGTGCTTGCCCTCTCCAGGTCATGACCACAGCAAGCATTTGTGCCTGCTTTTGCCCAAACCAGACAGCACTCAGTAACATGTCCCCGTGCGCTTCGGGAGATTTTGGGGCCATCGTCGCACGAATATGCTCAGCCAGGTCGAGTAGCCGCGCTGAAGGTTGGAGCTTTTTCCCATCCAGAAGAGCGGCTACTCCGCGTTCATACAACCGGAGAGCCTCGTGTGGATGACCTCGCTCGGCAGTCAATTTCATCAACCGATAGAGGGTATCTTCATCCGTCGAATGCGTGGCAAAAAAAGCACGAAGAACACGCTCTGCTTCAATACCTCTCCCCTGGAGAAGATACAATTCCGCTAACCGATGCACGCACAGTCGTCGGTCTCCTTCAAGTACCTCTCGCCGCGCCTCAACCCATTGACAGCGGAACTCTTCCACCTCAAACTCGCCCCTCTTGAGAAACGCATACGCTTGTTCCCAGAGGACGACGAGATCGGCATCTCTCCCTTCGGAAAAACTGGCCTCATCCACAGCCGCCTCAAACGCATCGACATCGAGCCAGAGTCGCTGCTGGGAAGCTATCTGGAGGTCTTCTCCATTGTTGCTAGTGGTGAGCAAGTCTTCCCCAGAAGCCTCGCGCAGGACATTGCGCAGCACGCCAATAGCAGACTTGAGACTGTGCAAGGCACTGGCTTCTTCCCTCTCAGGAAAGATGGCTCCGATCAAGAGATGTCTGGATGCCTTGCGCTGCTTTCGGCACAGCAGCAGCTTGAGGAGAGAGATTGCCGCTGTCCGACTTTCCCACACCTCTGGTCCCATTTCCACGTAACATGGGTCCTGCGTCTCGCCACCCGCTGGCGGTGGCACTTGTCGCAGGAGCGTGAAGGTACCAAAGAGATACACACGCACACGTGGAAACGAGTCCGGCTTTGAGCCTCCTGTGCTCATACCATTCCTCCAAGGCGTTTCATCAGAGATGAGGTCCATCATTTACCCTTCAGGCTGAATTATAACACAGTTCAGCCGTCAGTATCTCCTCTCTTTCCGTCACTGTCGTGTCGATGTCGTGCTCCCATGTAAAGCGTTCGTGCTTCCGGTTGCCTCCACCGTGCAGGAGATCTGGTACGCTGAGGAGTGGTGCTTGAGTGAGAAAGAGAGAGGGCCATCTCCTACTGGATGTCTTCAAAGCATCCGCCGATTGGCAGACGCAAGAGTTTGTCACCTCTACGCTCCAGCGCTTACAGGAAGCACTTTTCGGCGTCTTCGAGCTTTCGGAGATCTGTGCTGCGCTTCGTCTTCTGCTAGAGCGAGAATACATTTTTCTTGCGCCTTCACCGGACCTGACCAAATTTCATGCGTATGAAAGGATACCGCTCTTCACGTCATTGCGCTCAATCACGGTCACTATTTTGCGTATAAGAAGCAAGTGATTCACGAGCAGACAACAGATTCCTTGACCTTTCTTGTGGACCGATCCAGAATGCTTCTGCTCAGTAAAGCCTCTGAGACATTGCATTTTCCGGGGTGCAGGGAAATAGCGCTGAAACGGCTCAGGGAACGATATAAGACCGAGGAGGCACGTGTTGCTCGGCACACTGCCATCGCGGCGGCGGAATTGCTCCCTGCTACCCTCAATCTCATCGCGTGGATCTGTACCCTCACCTATTTTCAGTGGCGGTGTGCCTATTGTGGAGGTCCCTATCACCTCATCGAACATTACATTCCGATTGTGCATGGTGGAGGGACGACCTGGTCTAACTGTGTCCCAGCCTGCCGAAGCTGCAACGGAAGAAAGGGAACACAACACCCTTCTCTCGTGCGCACGATGCCTGCACTTGGACGGATCGAGCGCTATTTGACGGCGATCAGGACAATAGAAACCATGCTGCAACGACAATCAGAGGAGCGGGCCAAAAACACGGAGCGAGAAACGCTCGCATCGTTAGACCTGGTAGATCGCCAGATCATTACTTCCTATCGCAGAAATCTTGCGTCTTCTCGTTCCTTGCTGACCCTGGAGGGAAGGCGTCGGACGGGAGCCATTGCAGCGATCACGTTCCTGCTCCTTGCGATAGCCTGGTTCTTTGCTCCACAGACGCACGTATGGGACTGGCGACTCATCCTGATGTGGATGGGAGGGTTCGTCGCTTGCCTCTGTGGCATAGGACAGGCATTACTGACCTATTTCCCCAAAAACCGCCGGGCCATAGAACACAGGGCAGCCTTTCACATGAGAGAAGACGAAGAGCGTATAGGGCGTCTCGTGCGTCTAACGAAAGCAAA
>Ga0070737_10006646_pt1 | contig 10520 bp, 9 predicted proteins | sample Coa_R1_10_FD_66438 | JGI IMG/M metagenome (GOLD analysis project Ga0070737, IMG submission 66438) | Surface soil microbial communities from Centralia Pennsylvania, which are recovering from an underground coalmine fire - Coalmine... | ecosystem: Environmental > Terrestrial > Soil > Unclassified ...
CGAAGCAGTGGCGCAAAAATTCGCCGCTGTCCGCGCTGGTCCGTTGATGCTCAAAGAGGTCGCCGCCACATAGCAAAGCGTCGGCCCCGCTCTCCCGCCCCAAGTTGGTGATGGCCTGCAGGACCTCACGTAACCGCTGGCGTCGTCTTCGCGCCAATTCGGGCCGGAACCCGCTAAATGGGGCATCCAAATGCAGATCCGAGAACAGCACCAACTTCACAACCACGCCCTCACCAATCGCCAACGGCCACCGACGATGCTTAAACCGGGTCCCCTGGGCCCAAAATCCCCGGCGCCGGATTGGCGCGTTTGCCCGACAAGGCTACCATAGCGCTAGCGGCCATCGCACGGCGCTTAAGATGCCGCGGATAAGCCGGTCCTAGGGGAAGCGTAGCCGAGCCAGCGGGCTTGGAGCCAGAGGGCCGGAAGTCATCGATTTTTTAATTCAGGCGGGGCTTGGTCGAATCCGCGTAAGGCAGTAATTTGGCATCGTGACGCGCGCGCGCACCGGCGCTTAAGCTCGAGGGACAAACCATGGCTAAGGACACGCTGACGATCACCGACAATCGCACGGGCAAGCAGTACGAGCTGCCGATTGAAGACGGTGCGATTCGTGCCAACGATCTGCGCAAAATTAAGACCTCGGCCGATGATTTCGGGCTGATGTCTTACGATCCCTCGTTCCTGAATACCGCTTCTTGTCGCAGCAAGATCACCTACATCGACGGGGATCGCGGTATTTTGCGCTACCGCGGCTATCCGATCGAGGATCTGGCCGAACACAGCAATTATCTGGAAACCGCCTATTTGATCGTCAAGGGTGAGCTGCCCGACCAAAAACACTTCAGTGCGTGGGAGCGCAACATCAAAGTCCACACCATGGTGCATGAAAACATCAAGGTGTTTATGGACGGCTTTCGCTACGATGCCCATCCGATGGGAATGCTGTTGGGAACGGTGGGAGCGATGTCCACCTTTTACCCCGACTCGGCCAACATCCACGATATCGAGTCGCGCCGCCTGCAGACCCGCCGGCTGATCGGCAAGATGCCCACCCTAGCGGCCTGGGCCTATCGTCACAGCCGCGGCCTGCCCTACATCTATCCCGACAACGATTTGAGTTACACCGGCAACTTTCTGGCGATGCTCTTCAAGATGACCGAGAGCAACTACAAACCCAACCCGGTTCTGGAGCGCGCGCTCGACGTACTGTTCATACTGCACGCCGACCATGAGCAGAATTGCTCGACCAACGCGATGCGCTCGGTGGGCAGTTCGCAAGCCGACCCCTATTCGGCCACCGCGGCGGCGATCGGCGCGCTGTACGGCCCGCTGCACGGCGGAGCCAACGAAGCGGTGGTGCGAATGCTGGAACAGATAGGCTCGGTCAACCACGTTCCCGATCTGATCAAGCGAGTGAAGGCGGGCGAGGAATTGCTAATGGGCTTCGGCCATCGGGTGTACAAGAACTACGACCCACGGGCGAAGATCATCAAGCGAGTGGCCGAAGAGGTGTTCGGGGTAACCGGAGTCAATCCGCTGATCAAAATCGCGCTGGAACTGGAGCGCATCGCGCTGCAGGACGACTACTTCATAAGTCGCAAGCTTTATCCCAACGTCGATTTCTACTCGGGGATTATTTATCAGGCGATGGGTTTTCCCACCTCGATGTTCCCGGTCCTGTTCGCCATTCCTCGCACCTCGGGCTGGCTGTCGCAGTGGGCGGAGATGGTGCGTGATCCCGAACAGAAAATCTCGCGCCCGCGCCAAATCTATATCGGTGAAGGTCAGCGAGCCTGGACGCCGGTCAACAAGCGGCCCGAGCCGCTGACCCGCGAGGACGCGGTCGATACCGCCATCTGAAAAGCGCAGCGACCCGGCGCCGCGTGACAAATGGGGGCCCTGAAAGCGATTTGCCGGAACTGACCTGCGGCACTCGCGGGCGTGGGGGCAAATCCTAAGCGCCGTCTTTGGGTTTTTCGATGCGGGGGAACAACGCCACCGGCGGCTGAATTCGATGGCCCGCGCGTAAGCCCTGCCCGTAGGGCGCGGTCGTGTCGGCCTGCTCCAGTCCCAGCAATTCGCCGATCCGCGACGCGGTTACCGGCATGAAGGGTTCCAGCGCCACTGCGATAAGGCGTAGACTTTCGAACAGGTTGGCCAAAATCTGCCCGACCCGGGGCAGCTGGGCGGGGTCGCGTGCCAAGCTGAAGGGTGCCGTCTGCACGACATATTTGTTGGCCGCGTCCAGTGCCTGCCAAATCACTTCGAGGGCCCGATTGAAGGCCAACTGCTCGACCAACTCGCCGCTTTTGTCAACCACCGAGCCCACCGCGGCCGCCAGCATTTCGTCTTCGCTAATGCCGGCGAGAAGCGGCGCCTGCGGTAGTTCGCCGCCGAAATAGCGCGCCGCCATCGAAAGCACCCGGCTTATTAAGTTGCCCAAATTATTGGCCAAGTCGCCGTTGTAGCGCTCGATCATTCGTGCCTCGGAGAAATCACCGTCCAGGCCGTAGGTGATTTCCCGCATCAGGAAGTAGCGCAGTACATCGGGTCCGAACACTCGTTCGTAACTGACTGGATCGGCGACATTGCCTGAGCTTTTGGACATCCGCTGACCGCCGAAATTAACCCAGCCGTGGACATTCAAATGGTGGAACAGGGGCAGTCCCGCCGACAGCAGCATCGGCGGCCAATAGACCGCATGGGTTTTGAGGATGTCCTTGCCGATAAAATGCTGGGTGGTCGGCCAAGTGGTAGTGATGAAACCAGGATCGGCACTTGCCATCAGGCTGAGGTAAGCCCAAAAAGCGTCATACCAGACGTAGGTGACATAATTTGAATCGAATGGCAGCTCGATGCCCCAGCTGAGCCGGCTTTTGGGGCGCGAGATGCACAAGTCGGCTAGTGGTTCGCCGAGCATGTTGAGCGCTTCGTTACGATACCGCTCGGGGCGGATGAAGTCAGGATGAGCGGCACAGTGCGCCAGTACCTGCGCTCGATAAGGCTCCAGGCGCAGGAAATAATTGCCCTCGCTGATAGCTTCCACCGGGCGATTGTGGGTGGGACAGAGCTGGCCCGGGAGCAGCTCCTTTTCGGTGTAAAAGCGCTCGCAGCCTACGCAGTAAAGCCCTTCGTAATTTGTGAAATAGATGTCGCCACGGGCCTGGCTGCGCCGCAGCATCTCCTGCACGAAGTGCTCATGGACCGGATCGGTAGTGCGCACAAAACAGTCGTAGGAGACGTTCAGACCATCCCAGGCCTGCTTGAAAACCGCGCTGGTCCGGTCGGTAAATTCCTTGGGAGCCACCGCAGCCGCCGCGGCTGCGCGCTGGATCTTATCGCCGTGCTCGTCGGTGCCGCTCAGAAAGGTCACCGCGCCGCTTCCCAAGCGCCGGCGCGCGGCGCGGGCAAAGACGTCGGCTGCCAGCGCCTCGTAGGCGCTACCCACGTGAGGGGCGGCGTTGCAGTAGAAGATCGCGGTGGTGAGATGGAGTCGTTCGCTCATTGCTTAATGTCAGACCGGCCCGCTCAGTGGGCACGCTTATCGACCAGATCGGCGGGGCCGACTTCGACGACACCGCCGTCGGCCTCCAACTGAATCAAAACCGTCTGCTTCAGGATATTCTGGCGCAGCACTTTGCCGTCGCCTTTGACCGATTGTACCCGTTTGCCCGCCGCCGGCAGCTCGCGCTTGAGATCGAGGTAGGTAGCGTATTCATAGCGCAGGCAGCATTTGAGCCGCCCGCACATCCCAGCCAGCCGCGAAGGATTGAGGGCCAGCCCCTGCTCGCGTGCCATCTTGACCGTGACGGCGTCGAAGTCGCGCAGCCACGAGGAGCAGCATAGCTCGCGCCCGCACGGTCCCAGCCCACCTACCACCTTGGTCTCGTCCCGTGCGCCAATCTGCTGCATTTCAATTCGCATGCGCAGGGCGCTAGCCAGATCGCGCACCAGCAGGCGAAAATCGACGCGAGTCTCGGCGATGAAATAGATCACTGCCTTGCGACCGTCGGCGCCGACACTTACATTGACCAGCTTCATCGGCAGTTGGCGCTGCTGAATCCCCTCCAGGCACAGCCGGCGGACCTGCCGCTCGCGCTCCCGACTGTTCTCCCTCGCCGCCATATCGCCGTCATCGACACGGCGCAGAACCGGCCGCAGCGCGGCTAGGTCCAAGCTCAGGGCGGCTGGATGGGGCTCGACCTCCACGGTGGCGAAACTGGGGCCGTGGTCGGTATCGACCACAACCTGCTCGCCCCGCTTAAGGTCCAACTCGCCAGCCAGATAGTTATCGATATGTCCCACCGGCTGCAGGCTAACGCCCACGATTTGCGGTGGCGCAGGCAAATTATCAAAAGGATCTTGCTGGTTCACGTTGCTCCCTGTCTAAGCGCGTCGCTGGCAGCCAGCCACAAACCCTCGGCTTGCAGCCGCGAGTTGGCCATAGCCCCCACTGCGGTGGCCGCGGTGAGTGCCAAGTCCAGAATTATAAGAATCTGATCCCGGCTTAAAGTACGCGCCAGTTCTGCCAGCGCGCTGTCGAGGTCCACAAAGGTGCCGGAGCCGGCCTCCAAGAGCTGACGCGCCAGCAATTCCTCCAGCAGCCGGGCCAGGAGCTCGAAATTGTCGATCGCCTCCTCGCGGTTGCCGAAAAAGCGCTCGGCCAGTGCGCGGATGGCTACAAAATCCAGGTGTGGCAAATCGCGCAGCGCCGCCACCAGTTCGCCCACCGGCGGCGTAGTCTTGACCAGTTCTAGGGCGCGCGCCGCACTGCCGCGAGCCAAACGGGCCAGAGCCGCCGCGCGGGTGGGTTCCAAGCCGGCCTTGCGCTCGAGCAGCGCGCTTAGCGCTTTGACCGGCAGTGGGGCGAAGCGTACCGGGCGCAAGCGCGAACGCACGGTATCGAGCAGCGCCGACTGGCTTTCGGAGACCAGGATCAGCAGGCTCTGGCCGGGAGGTTCCTCCAGAGTTTTAAGCAGCGCGTTTTGGGCGGCCAGGTTAAGCGCCTGGGCATCGTCGATGATTGCGATTCGTCCGCGGCCACGCACCGCTTTGCCTCCCAGGTGCGCAATCAGTTCGCGGACCTGCTCGATCAGCACGAAGCTGCGATTTTCCGCGCGCGCCAGATAATCGAAATCGGGGTGAACTCGGCGCGCGACCTGCACGCAGCCGGTGCAGCATTGGCATTGCGCCACCGCGGCGCGCCCGCGCCTCGGCGCAGCCGGCAGGTCGCGACTCGGACAGCTTAACAATTGGCAGCAGAAATCGCCCGTCTGGTTGCGCTCGCACAGGCGCGACAAAGCCAGCGCTTCGGCGACCATTGCTTTGCCGATTCCACGCGGGCCCCAGAACAGGTAGGCGTGAGCGGGGCGCCGGTCAAGTTCTTGATTGAGGCGCTGGAAAAGCTCCTGATGGCCTGCAAGATCCGTCAGCGGCATCAGCTCGCCAGCGCCTCGCGCGCCACCGCCATGATTTCGGCCTGTACCTGGGCGGCATCGCGGCTGGAATCGATCAGCCGGATGCGCTGAGGATGGAGCCGGGCCAGTTGGCTAAACCCCTCGCGCACGCGCCGATGGAATTCTAGCGCGGCGCCCTCGAAACGGTCGGCTGGTTGCGCGGCGGCGCTGCGCTGGCGAGCCCTGGCTAATCCCAACTCCACCGGACAATCCAGCACGATGGTACGATCGGGGATCAGCCCGTCACTGGCGAAGGCATTGAGCTTTTGCACGCACTCCAGATCCAAGCCGCGCCCGTAACCCTGGTAGGCGATGGTCGAATCGCCGTAGCGATCGGAAATGACGACTTCACCGCGCTCCAGCGCCGGCTTCAGCAGCAGCTTGACATGCTGAGCCCGATCCGCCAGCACCAGCAGCAACTCGGCTGGTGCGGCCAACTCAATGGTGGGGTTAAGGAAAATGGCGCGCAAGGCCTCGCCCACGCCGGTCCCGCCCGGCTCGTGAGTCAGCATCACGCCGTGTCCTTCGCCGCGCAAAGCCTGGGCTAGGGCACGAGCCTGGGTCGTTTTTCCCGAGCCCTCAATTCCTTCGATCGTGATAAACCGCCCGCGTCTCATCGCCTCAGTTAAGGAGGTACCAACTTACCAGTTGCGGTTGGAAAAGGGCGAATGCGCCGGCGGCAAGCGAAAGAAAGGGACCAAAGGGCACCGCGGTCTGGAGCAGGCCGCCGCCCGCACCTCCAGGCGGAAGATCCGGGTCAGCTTGCGCCAGCGCGACTTTGCCGTCCTCCGAAGGGCCGCCGTGAGTCAGCATCCCGGTAATGATGCCGCCAGCCGCTCCCAAAGCGGAGCCGACAAAGAGGGTAAATAGAACTCCCTGCCAACCAAGGAACGCGCCAATCATCGCCAGCAGCTTGACGTCTCCCATCCCCATTCCTTCATAGCCGCGCAGCAGCCGGTACGCCTCGCCCACCCCGAACAGCACCCCCCCTCCTAGTGCGACGCCCACCAGAGCATCGGTAAGCCCGACTTCGGGGATCACCCAGGCGGCAGCCGCCACTCCCAGCGGAATGCCAGGCAACGTGATCGCGTCAGGAATGATACGCCAGTCGAAATCTATCCAGCTGACCGCGAACAGTGCCGCACATAGCACGAAACGCGCGGCGGCATCCGGTGGCGGAAAACTGAAAGTTACGTACAGCGCAATCAGGCCTAGGCCTAACTCAGTTACCGGGTAGCGCAGCGCGATCGGCGCCGCGCACTTGTAGCATCGCCCGCGCAGTGCCACGTAGGATAGAATCGGTATGTTGGCCCAATAGGGGATAGGTTCCACGCAGTGAGGGCAGAACGAGCGCGGCCGAATCAGCGAAATTTCGTGCGGCAGCCGATAGGCGACCACGTTGACGAAACTTCCCAGCGAAGCGCCGGCAAAAAAAATCAATATATTGAGCAGCGCGCCCGGTTCCACCATGGTGCGATTGTAGCAGGGAGCGCGCCGCCCTGCTGCCCTCCCGGTCGCCGCGGCCTGGGGAGGTAGGCCTCTGCCCGGGTTAAGTCTGGAGATTCTGGCTCAATGGGCCGCCAGCCCCTGGTTGCTGGTACTGGTCTTCGTGGTGGTCTGTCTGGAGTCCGCGGCCTTTCTGGGTCTGTTCGTGCCGGGCGAGAGTGTCGTGCTTTTGACGGGCGCCGCCGCCGGGGCGGGCCTACTCAATCCCACTGTGGCCGCCGTGATCGTGCTGTCGGCGGCGATCGTTGGGGATATCACCGGATATCTGATTGGTCGATGGTGGGGTTCGGCGTTGCTGGCCCACTGGCCTTTCGCCGCTCGTCAATATGCACGCTACCGCCCCTATCTGACCAGTTATTTCGAGCGCTGGGGCTCGATGACAGTGCTGTTGGGCCGTTTTCTGGCAGTCGGCCGCGCCTTCACTCCCTTCACCGCTGGGCTCTCCGAGATGCCCGCACGGCGGTTTGTTCCGATGGCTGTCATCTCGGGCCTGCTCTGGGGCGGCCTCTTCACCGGCGCGGGCTTTCTGCTCGGCGATAATTTTCACCTGATCGAAAGGTGGCTCCGGCCATTAGGTGCCGGGATGCTGGGTTTGGTGCTGTTGACCCTGGCGATGGCCTGGCTGTGGCGCTGGCTGCAGCGCCATCAAGATAAAGTCGCCGCCCTGGAACGGCGCCTACTGGAGAGCGCGCTTGCACGCCACTTGATGACGCCATTGGGAGCGGCCAGCCGCTGGGCACTGGCGCGCTTTTCCCCCTCGGGCTACCTCGGCCTGTATCTCGGCGTGGGTTTGCTCCTGATTGCCTTACTGGCAACCAGCTTTGGCCTGATCGTGCACAGCATCCTGTTCCAGCGTCCCCTGGTTTATGTGGACCAGTCCGTCGCCCTGTTTTTGGCCCAACGGCGCACTCCGGCCCTCGACCACCTGATGGCGGTACTCTTCTGGCTGGCCGCTCCACGGTTTCTATTGCTGGTGGTAGGTGCTGCAGCTTTGAGCCTGCTGCTGGCCGGACAGGTGCCAGATGCGATGGTCGTCCTGCTCACAATCGTGGGTGCCTACCTCGCCGGCTTTGGCTTGCGTGAGCTGTTTGAAGGAATCTCACCGCACGTGACTCAGGAAGCACTGGTCCACGGCTTCGCTAATTTCCCCAGCGTCAACGCCACCGCGGTTGCGGCCGGATATGGGGTGCTGGGATATAGTGTCGCCCGCTCGTTGCGTAGTTGGCGCTCAAGCACCCTGCTGGCGGTTGGGTCGCTGTACCTGGTGGTTTTGGCTGCGCTCGCCTGCCTCTATCGCACCAGCGCGCTCAGTGCGGTCATTGCGGGGTTGGCGGTGGGTGGCTGCTGGCTGGCGATTTGTCTGACCGGCATGATCGCCTGGCGCCGTCTGACTGGCGAGACCACGATCAGGTCGGCCGCGCCCCCGCAGGAATCAGGCTGACGTTTACTTGGCGCTCCCGGGGGCCGTCGAATTCCGCCAGCAACAATCCTTGCCAACGACCCAGCGCTAGCTTGCCCGCGGCCACCGGCACAGTCAGCGAGCAGCCCAGCATCACCGACAGGATGTGGGCCTGTGAGTTGCCCTCGCCATGCCGGTAGCCGCCTTGTTGCGGAACCAGGTGCTGCAGGCGCTGAAGCAGGTCGTCAATGACGTCGGGATCCCAGTTTTCGCATACGATAAGCGCGGCCGTAGTATGCGGCAAGAAAATATTGCACAGGCCCGCGCTGGCCGCGGCGCGAGCGATTGACTGGTTCACTTCGCCGGTGATGTCGAGCATCTGGACGCGTTGCGTGCTGCGGACCCTAAATTGCTCCATGGCTATCTCCATGCCGCCGCTTCAAGGCCGCGCGCAGATCCGCTTGACGTAGTCGTAGGTGGTACGGACCCCCATGCTGAGATTGCTCACTGACAGACGCTCGTCGATACCGTGAATTCGCCTGGCTTCAGAGGCCGGCAGCACCACCGGAATGAAACCGTAGGCCGCCACCCCACGCGCGCGCAAAAAGCGCGAGTCGGTTGCGCCCGCATCCAACATGGGAACCACCAGGGCGCCGGCAAAATCCTGGGTCACGACATCCTGAAAGGCATCCCAAAACGGTCCTTGGATAGGGCTCTCATGGTCGCCGGGAGCAGGTTTCTGGAGAAATTCTACCACCACGCGAGAGTCATGGATGCGATTACGGAGGTGCTCCAAAAATGCTTGCTCGTCGGCGCCGGGTAGCAGCCGGCAATCCAGGGTGGCGTCGGCGTAGGAGGGGATGACATTGGCTTTGATTCCAGCATCCAGCATGGTGGGCGCGATGGTATCGCGCAGCAGGGCCTGAACCGCATATCCCGCCAGCGGACCGCGCATCGCCAAGTCGAGCATCATGGGCCATCCCAGATGCGCCATCGCAGTCGAATAGGGGTCTGGGAAGCGATGGGCGAGCTGGCTAAAGGTTTCTTCGACCGTCGGCGTCAAATGAATCGGCGGCTGCGTGGCCAGCAACCGGGCCAGTGCGCGAATCAGGATCAAGTTAGGGTTTTGGTCGTTGGGCTCCGAGCCATGGCCGGCACGTCCATGCGCGATCAGGCGTAACCACATCGCGCGTTTCTCGGCCACCGCGATCTTGAAGGTGATGCCTCGGCTGCCCAACCAATTAGGAGTCCCCTCTCCGCCTTCGTTGAGTGCCAGCGCTGGATCGATTGCATCCCAATGCTCTTGTACCATCCATTGGGTGCCCAGTTCGCCTCCAACTTCCTCGTCAGAATTGACCATCATCTCGATGCCGCGACGCAGTGGTACGTGCTGGCGCTTGAGGATCAGCAAGGTCATCAGGGCCATGATACCGTGCGCCTTGTCGTCTAGCGCGCCGCGGCCCCACACGTAACCCTTGGCTATCTCGGCGGCAAAAGGCGGATGAGACCAATCGGCCGCCACCGCCGGCACCACGTCGGCATGCGACATCAGCAGCAGCGGCTTGACATTAGGTGGACCTGAAAGGCGGGCCACTAGGTTCGGCTTGTCGGCCTGGGCGCTGTAGATCTTTACCGGAATGCCGTTTTTTTCCAGGATGCCCTTGAGCCAGTTGATTGCGGCTACGGTATTGCCGGGTGGATTGGAGGTGTTGAAACGCAGATAGGTACGGAAGTAGCCCAGCGCCTCCCCATCGACCTGATTCCAGTCCAAGGGCGGCGGCGCAGCGGTGGCCGGTACGGGTGCTTTGGGCAGTTGCGGCGCCGGCATCGCAACTGCGGGTGATGTGGGGACTCCGGGTAGGGGCACGCTGAGGGGAACCGGTCGGGAGGCGGTGGGGATAGCCGCGGCCGATTGGGCGTGGCCCAACCCCTGTCCCAGCAATACCATCAGCAGGGCCGCGGCCGAGGTTACAAGCGCGCGCAAGCCGATCAACTTTAAATTCATACACCTGGTCTTTGCCGATTAGCGCTGGCATCGCGGACAGTAAGCACTGGCGCGCTGCCCTACTATCCGGTTTAGCACCGTTGTGCCACAGATATAACAGCGCTCGCCCGCTCGCCCGTAGACTTTCAACAGGGGGGCGAAACGACCGGGT
>Ga0070737_10006647_pt1 | contig 10519 bp, 8 predicted proteins | sample Coa_R1_10_FD_66438 | JGI IMG/M metagenome (GOLD analysis project Ga0070737, IMG submission 66438) | Surface soil microbial communities from Centralia Pennsylvania, which are recovering from an underground coalmine fire - Coalmine... | ecosystem: Environmental > Terrestrial > Soil > Unclassified ...
TTGAGACTTTGCTGAGAAAGTTTACGAAAGATCTGCTCATGCTATAAAAAATTGCAATAGGTATAGTATTGCTATTAATCATTTCCTCTAAGTTTTGAAGAAGTTTATTCATCAATTTCTTTATCACGTCATCTCTTGCACTAGAAAGAAAACCCGAGGATATACTTTCGTCTAGAAACACATATGCCCCACTAAGATCTTGTTTTTCTAGCAATTCACTGAAAACTTGGCTATAGCAATCTAACCGCATATATTGAAGGATCCAAGAAGGTAGCTTTGTTTCTTCTATTAAGTCTTCGATTTGCTTTTTTGTGAAAAATAGTGGTATGCTATTCTCGAGATATTCTCCATGAAAATAATCGTAGAAAAAGTATCCGGTATTAACTAATATAAAATAGGGTGTGATGTGATGAGAAAACATTTCGCTAGTATCGAACGCAATAACCTTTGAACCCTTTATTTTTTCGAATGCCCAACGATTATTCATGAGTCCTTGTTTTATATCTTCAACTTCATCATAGTTTTTACAATCCAAATTCTCTACTGGTAATGCTATTTCTTGCTTGCTTTTTGTATCGAGCCAACTGTCCAGCTTATTTTGTTCAAGGCCTAAATATGCATTCCTTAATCTTTCTATAATCGACTCCTCTATCTTAAGTTCTTCTATAAGATATGAAGAAGCTGTCTTCAGAATTCTTATTGTCAAATCATGATTTAACATCAATATGATTTAGGAATTTGAATATATTATACTGTTTTCTCCAAAGAGGACTTTATTTCTGCATACAAATTTTCAAATAAGTTGTTCCAATTATCTCTTGTTAGGATAAATAATCGCCTTTCATTTGGAGGGATCAAGTTAGCGAAATTTATATGTTTTCTATGAAGAGTTGCGAGGAGATGTCTATCAGATTTGAGTATTTGAATTATTAAATTCTTGAACTTTTCGCTGGACAGTTCCATGCTACCTATTTCATCGCATATTATAAGACTTCTTGAATCCATCGCTCTTTCAAGAGTTTTAACTGCGAAGTCATCAATTCCTCTTATATTTATGTGATAACTTCCTAGCATCGGGCCTCCAAAATCCTCTTTCTTAGAAGCCAAAATTTCTTTTCTTCCTGTTTTCAAGTCATTTATAATGAAGCCCATTCTAACACCATGCTCTCTTATCTCGATGGTTACAAATCCATCGCAACTTATGTTACTTGATTTTAAGCGTTCGAAAAGTTTCAAAATCAATGTTGTTTTTCCTGTGCCTGGCTCACCCGTTATTAACCATTTCATTCCATTTCCCACATTTGTTTAGCGAGCTTGCCTTCATATTTGAAGACATTTACGAGTTCTTTAGCATTTTCTCTTTTTTCCCTGAATACCGTTAAGAATTTATTAATTTTCTCCACGAGTATCTGTTTCAATTCACCAGAAAGCATTTTACCACTGCGATAATCCTCTTCAATTTTCTTTATTTTTGCATCATCTTCTTCGAAGAAGTAATATAACCATTGAAAGCTTACGTCCACTTCTGGATTTCCTCCAAGTTTACGGTGTAATTCTATCGTAGCTTGCCCACCTGAGTATGCATGTTTCATTATTTTACTACTAACAGTCTTTTCATCATCTTTTAGAAATATGCATGTCTCAGGCTTGGAAGTACTCATTTTTTCCCATATTCCAGTAAGCGCAGGTATGAGCTTAAGATGAAGGGCGGCAGTTTTATAATAGCCCATACCTTCAGCTATATCGCGCTGAATTCTCCAGTAAGGATCCTGATCTATGCCTGCAGGTATGAGGCATCTTCTTTTCTCAAAGAAAGTAGGGGCCATTTGTATTGCAGGATAAAAGATAATGCCTATATTGGTTGAATTTTCGAAACCGAATACTGCCTTTGCCAAAGAAAAGTTTATCTTTTTCGCTATTCTCAAAGCTTTGGGATAGAGCTTTGAAATGTATTCAGTGTCTTGAAAGATGAAAGTCCTGTTTTCATCGAAGCCCACTGCTATTATATCGAGGATATTATCATATGCCCATTTCTTTGTAGCATCTTCATAAGTGAGATCATCTCTTTGGAGGTATCTCTCTTCATCTGCGATCATAATGTAGACATTGACCTTGAATTTTTCCTGGAGCCATTTTGTTAAGTAAAAAGGTAATATGTGGCCGATATGCATAGGCCCTCCAGGCGCTCTTCCTGTATAGAGGAAAAATCCTTGACCACTCTTTATGTCCTTGAGGATGAGTTCGAAGTCTCTATGGGAAAACACTATGTTTCTTCTAAAGAAGATATGCATTTCACCTGCAAGAGAAGCAAGTTCATTCTTTAGTGTCTCATCGAATGCTTTTGTCCCGAATTGTTCAATTAATTTATTGTAATCTATTTTACCTTTGGCTTCCCAAGGAGTAATGCTAAAGTCCTCCACAATATAGACCACCTGCTAATCATTTTCGAGCATAATAGCTTTTATCTTTTTCGCAAGTTCAATGTTATTAATACCCAATACTGCAATCCTTTTGTTATCGAGTAATTTCATTCTATCTATTTCTTCTCCCATTACTTCAACATAACCACCCGCAACCTTTATCATGAATAACCCTCCGACAAGGTCTAGAAACCTCACTCTCGGTGTTGGAGCTATGAATGCATCAAGCCTACCAGCTGCAACGTATGCGGTATCTAAAGCTATGGCTCCCAAAAATCTTATGTATCTTACAGATTCCAAAATTTTATTCAATCGATTAACAAATTTGAGGTTTTCTTTTGTTAGTTTGACATCTATGCTAGCTATAACATCGTTGAGATCTTTTGTATTTGATGTCTTCACTTCTTTACCGTTCAATAAGACTCTTTCTCCATCGCATAAGAATAACTCTCCTCTAATGAGATCAATTGTACCCGCAGCAACAACATCTTTAAACTCATTACCGTTAGCTATAGCTATTGTACTTGCACAAAATGGTAAATCTCTTGCGGTGTTTGTACTTCCATCTACGGGGTCTATGATCGCGATCCCTTTACCGTGGCCGTCAATAATGCCTTTTTCTTCAGTTAGTATTGTACCTACGTAATTCTTTAACTCTTGTACTATTGTTCTTTCCACATAATCATCGAAAAACATTGTAACATCGCCTCCGTAACCCCTCGATTGACTTTCTTTAAATCTTTTGTCTTTTTTCGCTTCATTGAATGCAGCTTGGGCTGTTATGAGTGTTTTTTCTATTAAATCCAATTTGTTCATTGTTTATCCTAATTGTATCCGTATATAAGACTCTGTAAGTGGGGTCGCCAGGATTTGAACCTGGGGCCTCACGGTCCCAAGCCGTGCATTCTACCAAGCTAAACTACGACCCCCTCAATTTCATTATTTAAAAACCAATTTTAATTTATCTTCTGCTTAAATGGAATTGTGAAAACAAAGGTAATAAAAGTAAACCCATTTCATCCCGATCAGGAGATAATAAAGGAAGCTTCAGATTTGATCCTTAAAGGTGAGCTCGTCGCTTTTCCAACAGAAACAGTCTACGGTTTAGGTGCGGACGCAACTAATTCTAATGCGGTTAGAAAGATTTTTTTGGTAAAGGGAAGGCCACCGGATAACCCGCTAATTGTACATATAGCAAGGCATGAAGAAATTAATGAAGTAGCCATTAAGATCCCAGAAAGAGTTTACGAATTGGCCAAGCGATTTTGGCCTGGCCCTTTAACTTTTATTTTATATCGAAGCCAAAAGATTGTTGATGAAGTATCTGCAGGGCTAGATACTGTTGCTGTTCGTTGCCCAAGCCATCCGGTAGCGAATATGCTAATTATACAAAGTGGTAAACCAATCGCGGCTCCAAGTGCCAATAAATCAGGAAGGCCTAGTCCTACAAGAGCCGACCACGTTCTAGAAGATTTCAAAGGTGAAATACCACTTATTTTGGATGCAGGCCCTACGCTATATGGTGTTGAATCAACAGTCATAGACATGACAAAAGACCCTCCTGTTTTGCTTAGGCCAGGCGCTATGCCTATTGAAGAAGTGGAAAAATACATCGGCGAAATTGTAATACCTGATTTTGCAAGAGGATATGGTAAATATGAAGGTAAGGCATTATCACCTGGTATGAAATACAGGCATTATTCTCCAAACAAACCTTTGATACTCGTAGAGGGTGAGAATAAAGTTGCTGTGATTAAAGATTTACTAAAAGAGAATCCAAGATCGGGCTTGGTTCTTACAAAAGAAACTGCAACGCATTTCAAAGATCATAAAGAAATGATCATCATTGGCAGCAAGGAAAATCTCTACGAGGTCGCCTATAACCTTTTTTCTTCATTACGAGCTATGGATAAACGAAATGTTGAAATCATAATAACAGAAGATGTATCTGAAGTTGGTATAGGACTTGCTGTCATGAATAGGCTAAGAAAGGCAGCATCTAAAAATATAAGAGCATGATTATATCTTTAAACGCATGAAGTACACTACACTTGGCTATCTTGATGTTAAAGTATCCGTGATAGGATTAGGTTGTTGGCAATTCGGAGATCCTAATTGGGGTTGGGGAAAAGAATTGAATGAGGAATTAGCCATTAAAATAATACATGAGGCATACAATCTCGGAATAAATTTCTTCGATACAGCAGAGATTTACGGTGATGGCGTTTCTGAAACTGTATTAGGAAAGGGGCTTAAAGAAATACGAGATAACGTTGTAATAGCTACGAAGGTTTCGCCTTCCCATCTTCGCTATAAAGATGTTTTGAAAGCATGTGAAAATAGTCTGAAGCGTTTGAATACTGATAGGATTGATTTATATCAGATTCACTGGCCAAACTTCTACATACCACTCAAAGAAACCGCTCAAGCCATGGATGAGCTTTACAAACAAGGTAAAATTAAGGCCGTTGGAGTTAGTAATTTTCCTGTGCCGATGATCAAAGAATTTAAAAAGAATCTCAAAGTAGCCCCTTTGGTTTCAAATCAAGTTCAGTATAATTTAGTTGAACGTCTTGTTGAGAAAGAAATAGCAAAATACTGTAGGAGAAATGGAATGAGTATAATAGCATATAGCCCTTTAGCGCAGGGCTTATTGACGGGTAAATATTCATCCTCAAACATACCAACTGATGCTATAAGAAGAAATAAGGCATGGTTTAGAAAGGAAAATTTAGACAAAATAATGAACTTATTAAGAGAACTTGAATCCCTTTCCAATAAATACAATAAGAAAATCAGTCAGATTTCCTTGAACTGGTTGATATCGCATCCCAATACAATAGCTATACCAGGCGCAAAAACCCTTGAACAGTTAAAGGAGAACGTTGAGAGTTGTGATTTTGAACTCAGTAAAAGTGATTTCAAATATATTTCAAGGATAAGCGAAAACCTTGACTTAGACTATTTTTAGTTGGTATTAGCCTTAAAATTTTAGGGCAGCTTTTCTTGGCCTGATATACTAATCCGTAAGAAAGAATAACTTTTAAGTTTTTTAGCCTAGTAAATTATTCTATTTGTTCATGAAACTCAAGTTCATAAGTGGGTGCTCCGCAGGTAAGCCGAATTTATTAACGCTAGTCAAAGATAGTGGGAAAGTAGTGGTCTTTGATTGTGGCTTCCAGAATGAAATGCCGGATTTTAGCAAGATTGAAGGCGAAGTAGAGGAGGTCTTCATAACTCATGCACACGCAGACCACATAGGCGGGCTTACAATGCTTAAACGCATGTTTCCTAAGGCCAGAATATTTATGAGTGAACCTACGCTGGAGATAGGAAAAATAACTATTGGAAGCCTTGAGATCATGAACAAATACAAAATACCACAATCTGAGATCGAAGAGGTTATGAGTGATGTCGAAACAGTCAAGGATGGAGTCCCCTTAAAGTTCGATGAATACAAAGTCCTACCGATATATGCTGGCCATTTACTTGGGGCGCTTTCTTATCTAATTAAATTTGATTCTATGACAGTGCTCTATACAGGAGATGTAAGTGTTTCAGAATTACCTCTTGCTGGAAAGCTTGAAATATTGCAGGGCAATATAGATCTTTTAATATCTGAGACGAACTTCAGTTTAGGTTTTGATACATTTAGTTCAGCTGTTGAGAAAATTGCACAAATGGTTGCAGCTGCTACAAAAGTGAAGGGAAGGATTATCATGCCTATGCCTGCTGCTGGAAGAGCTCAAGAGATTGCGATCTATCTTTCCTACAAGATGCTAAATGGGGAAATTCCGCATACAACAATCTATGTTGATGGAAGCATAAAGGATGTTATGAAGATATACGATAGATATAGTTCCTATTTAAGGGGTTATCTTGCTGAATATTATTTCAAGGTTCGATCCTCAGGCCTAATAAAGCTAGTAAGCGACGATATGCGTAAGGATTTGGTAAAAAATGAAAAGCCTCTCATAGTTTTGACTACTTCAGCGAATATGAAATATGGTCCAAGCTTATATTACGCTGAGGAAGTTTTCTTAGATGAAAATTCAACAATATTATTTACAGGAAGAGTTGATGACAAGACGCTGGCTAAGCGCATAATAAATTCAAAGAAGGGCGAGCTGGTTGAGTTTAAGGGTATAGCATTAAGCAGAAAGTGCAATGTTTTGATAAACGAGGTAAATGAACATGGAAATGCATCCGATATGCTTGATACCATCAAGAAGATAGGTATTAAATCTCTAATTCTGATGCATGGCAATGATGTTGTGAAGCAATACATGAGTCAGTTCTTCATAAAAGAAAATCCGCGCTTCTTTCTCATAGAACCTCTTGAAGGAGATTTGATAAACTTAGCTATTATATTCAATCTTGCCAGAAGTCAGAAGGCATTCTTGGATGAGGAATTCTTTGAAGCATTAATCGAGAGAATCATAGAAGCTATAAGATCCGATTATGATAAGGGTAGAATGCTTACAAGGGATTACGTTCAAGATGTTTTGAATAAGAATGATATAATTTTAGAGATAAGAAATATAGAAAAAGCTAAGCAGTTCTTTTTCATAGCATTCAGATATGCTGTTAAATACTCCTATAAGGATTCGAGAATAGATTTCAAGTTTGTAAGTGATTTCTTGGAGGTGATTTCAGAGATAATCTCAGATATCTTAGGCAAAAGCAATTCGAATAAACTATTTGCTCAATTGGGCGAGACAGCAGCTAAATTCTTTAAAAATTTGGTTCTTAAGGGAGGAACGCTCAAAGCTGATTTAGGAATTAAGATCCAGTCACTTGAGAATTTGAAGGACATTCTAAACGATTTCGAAACTAATTTCTCTCGCTTCGGAATTAAGGCGCCCAGTGTTGGAGAAATAAAGAAATTATGCGAGCAAGAACTCATTGTAGATAATACATACAGAAATAATTACCTTAGGGTGTTCGGTTGATATCTTAATAAGCTAAACTGGGAAATTAAAAAATAGCGGGAGTCATCTAGCCTGGCAATGATGCCGGACTCATAATGCAAGGCCTAGGGCAGGCATGCGTGGAATCCGGTGTCCCGGGTTCAAATCCCGGCTCCCGCATCTAAGAAATTTGTTTGGGTGAAATTTTCCTCTTTATTATGTGGCAAACTTTTTCTTTTTGGTCTATCTAATTTTAATGAATGAAAATAGCAATAATAGGTGCAGGCCCTGCAGGCTCGAATTGTGCATACTGGGCCGCAAAGGAAGGTCATGACGTTTATTTATTCGAAAAGGAGAAGGTACTAGCCAATAAACCGTGCGGTGAGGCAATTTTTGGTGAAGCATTCAATTTCACTCCTATTAAGCCCAATGAATCAAAGTGGGCTCTAAATTATATTTATAGAGCGGAGATATACTTCGAAAATGATCTTTTACTAGAAACTGAAACTAAGCCACTTGATGGCTATATAGTAAATAAGAGGGCATTTTTGGAAGAAATTGTTGAAGAGGCTAAAGCTCAGGGAGCAAAATATTTTAGAGAAGCTTTTGTTGATGAAAAAAGTTTCGATCTAGTAATAGATGCAGGAGGCTATACTTCGACCTTTGCTAGAAGAAAAGGTCTTTCCTATGACGGTTTTAAATTTTCTCCAGCTCTTCGTGGTTATGGTAAGACAGATAAGATAAGAGATGATACACTATATTTTCAAGTTTACGATTTTGGTTATGCTTGGATCTTTCCTTATGGAGAAAATTTCTGCAATTTTGGCATCGGAGGTCACGTAAATTCCAGAGATGTTCTTCTTAACCATCTTTTTAAGTTTTTAAAGTTGTTTGATGTCGAAGTTAGCTCAAAGATTGAAGGAGCTCCTTTCCCTTCAAACGGTCCTCTCAGCGAACTTACAATCGGTAATATTCGTGTTGTTGGCGATACGGCGGGAATGGTAATGCCTATAAGCGGTGAAGGTATCAGGTTCGCATTATATGCAGGAAGCATATGTTTTAAAGAAAACTATGAGAAACTCTTTCAGGCAAAATATGGGGAAAAATTAAGGACTGGGAAGAAAATTTTGGATCTATGGCTTCATATGACATTAGAAGATATAAAGGAGCTCATAAGAACGGTTGACCCCTCTGTTCTTGCGAAAGTATTTATTGAAGGAGAAAAACCCAATGCCTTAGAGGGTATTAAGTTACTAAGGAGACCGAAGTTGTTTAGTAAAACAATCAAGTCTCTTTATTTAAGTTAGTAATTTTAAAATATTTAATGGTTGGCTGGGTCGATATACTAACAGCAAAACAAGCTCGATTCTTCAAATATTTCATTGATAAGTATGGTCTTTTAGCTACTACAAGGGAGTATAGTGAGAGCTTAGCCGCAATAAGATCGCTTAATATAGATTGCACAGTGATAGGAAGACATGGTTCAACAGTTTTGGAGAAAATGATCAATAGTATAGAAAGAAGCCGAGAATTACTTAACTGGTATCTTAAAAATAAGCCAAATTTTCTTGTCTCACACGGAAGTGTTGAAGGAAATAGATTGGCCTTTCAAGCAGGAATACCGATTTTCGATTTCAATGATTCTCCTGAATCGATGTTCGCCTCTAGACTCACCTCACCTTTAGCAACTTATATGATCGTTCCTCAAGGATGTGGAAATGAATTCAAAAAATATGGAGCGCAGCAGATAATTGAATATGAAGGTCTCACACAAGTTACATGGTTAAAAAGACACGATTATAATGAAGAATATCTTAAATCCTTTAATCTCAATGATAAGAAAATCACAGTTATAGTAAGAGAACCTGCATATCTCGCTTCCCATGTCGAGTCCGATTCTAATACTTTTAAAACCGTATTATCTGAACTCAGGAAATTGAGTGATGAAATCAATCTCATAGAGCTGGAGAGATACAAGGGTAAGTTTCTCGATGTTCCAACATTGCTCACGAAAACAGATATAGTAATAGCCACAGGTACAATGGTTGGCGAAGCGATCGTGAGCGGTGTACCATTGGTAATAGATTATTTACCGATATTGCAATTCATGTATAGACGTTTTTCGAAAGAAGAATATTTCAAGCATATAACTCAACCAAGCATGATAATTGCCAGCGTAAAGGAGTTTTTGAAGAATCCTATGCCTAGAAGGGAGCCTTTATACAACAAAATGGAGGATCCCATGGACATTTTTGATGAGCTTCTGAGAGAAAAGTTTCCTCATTTGCTTGGATGAATATAAAAATAATCGGTGGTGAAACCCTAGGTACAAGAAGTTTAGCGACTTTAGTTGAATGCTCAAGTACTAAAGTTCTCATCGATCCAGGTGTTGCCTTAGGACCTAGATTTAACCTTTTACCTCATCCCTTTGAGTATGAAGCACTTTATAGGACTAGGAAGGAAATAGAAACTCAAGCTGAACAAGCTGATCTCATATTCATTTCTCATTATCATTTCGATCATTTCACACCTTTCTGGGCTGAAATAGATAATGTATGGACTTTCGCGGATTGGAAAAGTGCTAAGAAAATATACTCAGGAAGAGAAGTTCTACTTAAGGATCCTTATGAGAATATAAATAACAGTCAGAAGGGAAGAGCGTCTCAGTTTATTCCTAACTTGAAGAAAATCGCCAAATCTGTGCGTTCTGCAGATTCCAAGGAGTATATGTTTGGTAGCACAAAGTTGGTCGTTTCTGAGCCAGTTCCTCATGGTGAAGAAGGCACGCCGCTGGGCTATGTTATAATGTTGGAAATCGAAGATAAAGGAGAAAAGTTCCTCTTTGCCTCAGATATCGAGGGCCCTATAAGTGAAAAAGTTTTTGAAAAAATAGTGAATTTGAAACCTGATATTTTATTCCTGAGCGGTCCTCCATTATATTTATTAGGAAGCAAACTATCTGATTACAATTTTTCAAGAGCCCTTAACAATCTTTCAAAATTGACTTCACATATAGATATCATCATTTTAGATCACCATCTTTTCAGGAGCTCTGAAGCATTGAAATATGTGAGTGAACTGAAGGAAAGAGCTGATTCATATGGTTCGTTTATCATGACGATTTCTGAGTTCAATGGTTCTACGATGAAAATGTTAGAGGCAAAAAGGAAAGAACTTTATGAAGACTAC
>Ga0070737_10006648_pt1 | contig 10518 bp, 15 predicted proteins | sample Coa_R1_10_FD_66438 | JGI IMG/M metagenome (GOLD analysis project Ga0070737, IMG submission 66438) | Surface soil microbial communities from Centralia Pennsylvania, which are recovering from an underground coalmine fire - Coalmine... | ecosystem: Environmental > Terrestrial > Soil > Unclassified...
GCCGTTCGCTGACATGCGCTATGTCAGCGGCATCCTGGCCGGCAACAGTCACGCATAGGAGGAGTCCGCATGCCACGTACTCACGACGACACCTGGGATCTGGCTTCCAGCGTGGGGGCCACCGCCACCATGGTTGCGCTCTCGCGCGCAATGGCCTCACAGGGACCCGACGCGCTGCTCGACGATCCGTTCGCCGACCCGCTGGTCCGCGCGGTGGGGGTGCCCCAGTTCGTCCGGCTGCTCGACGGAGACGTCAGCCTCGACGACGACCCGGTGCTGAACCGCAAGACCCGCACCCAACAAATCGCGGTCCGCACAAGGTTTTTCGACGAGTTCTTCCTCGACGCCACAAAGTCGGGGATCAGGCAGGCAGTGATCCTGGCGTCCGGTCTGGATACCAGGGCCTACCGATTGCAGTGGCCGGCGGGAACGGTGGTCTACGAGATCGACCAGCCGCAAGTCATCGACTTCAAAGGCAAGACGCTTGCCGACTTCGGCGCCACCCCGGCCGCGGAGCGCCGCGCGATCGGCATCGATCTGCGTGACGACTGGCCCGCGGCCCTGCGCAACGGCGGGTTTGACACCGGCCAGCCGACGGCATGGATTGCCGAAGGGTTGTTGCCGTACCTGCCGCCGGAGGCTCAGGACCGACTGTTCGACAACATCACCGCGCTCAGCGCCCCGGGTAGCCGGCTGGCCACCGAACACGTCCCCGACCCGGCCGCCTTCACCGACGACCGCGCAAACAAGATCAGCGAGCGGTGGCGCCGACTCGGATTGGACCTCAACGCGAGCGACTTGTTCTACCAAGGCGAGCGCAGCATCGTCATCGACTATCTGACCGGCCACAGCTGGCGGGTGACCGAATATCCGGTCCGGGAGCTGTATCGCCGCAACGGCTTTGAGTTTCCCGAGGACGAGATAATGGCCACCTTCGGTGAACTGAGCTACGTCTCGGCGACGCTCGGATAGCACCCACATGCCTCGCACACATGACGACACCTGGGACCTGGCTTCCAGCGTCGGCGCGACCGCGACCATGGTCGCGGCGGGGCGGGCGTTGGCGACCAAGGACCCACGCAAACTGATCGACGATCCGTTCGCCGACCCGTTGGTCCGCGCGGTGGGGGTCGACTTCTTCGTCAAGATGATCGACGGCGAGCTCGACCTGTCGACCATCCCGAATGCGTCACCGGCCCGGGTACAGGCGATGATCGACGGAATGGCGGTGCGCACCAAGTTTTTCGACGACTACTTCAGCGACGCCATGGACGCCGGCATCCGCCAGGCCGTGATCCTCGCTTCCGGGCTGGACGCGCGTGCCTACCGGTTGCGCTGGCCGGCTGGGACCGTGGTCTACGAAATCGACCAGCCACAGGTCATCGACTTCAAGACCACCACGTTGGCCGGCATCGGCGCCGAGCCCGCCGCGGAGCGGCGCACCGTCCGCATCGACCTGCGCGCGGATTGGCCGGCCGCCTTGCGCGAGGCCGGATTTGACGCCGCCGTCCCGACGGCTTGGTTGGCCGAAGGCCTGCTGATCTACCTACCGCCCGAAGCCCAGGACCGGCTGTTCGACAACATCACCGCGCTCAGCGTGCCGGGCAGCACGATCGCCACCGAATACGTGCCGGGCATCAGGGATTTCGACGCCGACCTTGTTCGGGAGATGTCTGCGCCGCTGCGTGAGCAAGGCATCGACATCGATATGGCATCGCTCGTTTATGCCGGTGAACGCAACCACGTCCTCAAGTACCTGAGCGAGAACGGATGGGGTGTCAGCGGCGTATCGCGCGAAGAGTTGTTCAGGCTCAACGATATCGAGGTTCCGCTGCTCGAGGATGACGATCCGCTGGGCGAGATCATCTTCGTCAAGGGCACGCTAGCCGGCTAGAACCGCGACTCCCCCAGCCACAGGGCGCTGGTGCCGGTGAACGTCCGCTCGACCCGGTCGAAGAGCCCGGCGACCGACTGGACAATCAACGCGCCCACCGCATCCGGCAGCGACGCCGCGGCGGGCTGCGACGACGGGCGCGGCCGCAGGAATTCCCACAGCGACGAACCCGGGTAGCCGACCAGACGGACGTCGGCGTCGGCGGCCAGCCCGGCCAGCACCTTGGCCCGGCGCACTGCGGTTCGCAGCCCGCCGAGCTCGTCGACCAAGCCGCGCTCGAAAGCATCCGCACCGCTCCAGATTCGGCCGCGAGCCACCTCGTGCACAGCCTCCGTGCTCAGGTGACGGGCTTCGGCCACCCGTTGCACGAAGTCGGCGTAGAACAGGTCCGCTTCGGCTTCGACCTTGGCGTGTTGTTCAGGAGTGAAAGGCTCGTTGATCGACCACGCATCGGCGTTGGCGTTGGTACGCACCGCATCCGACCCGACGCCCAGCCGGTCCTTCAGGTTTCGCGCCACCAGCTTTCCACTCAGCACACCGATAGACCCGGTGATGGTGCCGGGATTCGCCACGATCGCATCCGCCCCCATCGCGACGTAGTAGCCGCCCGACGCGGCGACCGCACCCATCGATGCCACTACCGGCTTGCCGCGACCGCGGGCCTTGGCCACCGCACGCCAGATGGTTTCCGACGCGTTGATCTCGCCGCCCGGGCTGTCCACCCGCAGCACGATCGCCGCCACCGAGTCGTCGGCGGCCGCGTCGCGCAGCCCCGCCGAGATGGTGTCCGCACCGCAGCTCGGGGTGCCGAACGGCAGCACCCGCGGGCCGCCGCGGCCACTGACGATCGGGCCCGCCACGGTGACCACGGCGATGGTCGGCTTGGGCCGGCGGCCGGGAATCGGCGGCACTGGTCGCGGCCCGCCGGCACGTGCGTAGCGCGCCAGGTACAGCCGCGGCGGCGCAGCGTCGTCGTCGGCGTCTCCCGTTTCCGGTGAAATCCCTTCGGTGCCAACCAGTTCAGCGATTCTGGCGTACGCCTCGTCGCGGTAGCCGATGCGGTCGACCAGCCTGGAGTTCACCGCGTCGTCGCGCAGCAGCGGCGCGCGGTCCGCCAGCGCGTCGACCTCGTCGGGGTCGATCTTGCGCGATTCGGCGACGGCCTGCCACACCTGGGCGTGCAGGCTCTCCAGCAGCCGGCTGTCGGCCTCACGATGCGCGTCGGTGTAGCGGTCCTGGGTGAAACGGTTTGCCGCCGACTTGTATTCGCCACGGGCGACGAATTGTGCTTCGATGCCCGCCTTGTCCAGCGCGTCGCGCAAAAACAGCGCATTGGTGGCAAAACCGACCAGCCCGACGGTTCCCGACGGCTGCATCCACACCTCGCCGAACGCCGACGCCAGGTAGTACGACAGGGTGCCCGGGTACGTCTCCGCCCACGCCACCGACGGTTTGACGGCGCTGAACGCAGCGACGGCATCACGCAACTCCTGCACCGGACCCGCGGCGGCGGCGGGAAGCTGCACGCGCGCGATCAAGCCTGCCACCCGCGGGTCGTCGGCGGCGCGGTGAATCGCGGCCACGGCTTCACGGAGCAGCAGGGGCCGGCCGCCGCCGCTGATGATGGCCAGCGGGTCGAAGCCGCCGGTCTCGGGTGGGGTGGCATACAGGTCGAGTTCGAGCACACAGCCCTTGGGTACGCCGTGGTGGCGGGCGGTGTCGACCCGGCGGGCCAGCGCGCGCGCGTCGTCGACGCCGGGCGGGTCGGGCAGAAAACCAAGCATGTCGTCGAGCCTACCGATGACCCGGCCTACGGTGATGGGATGCGCTTTTCCATCTCGATACCCCAGCTCGCCGATCCGTTCGACGCCGCGGGTGTGCGTGCGTACCTGGCCCGTGCCGAAGAGCTCGGCTTCGAAGGCGGCTGGACCGTCGACCAGGTCGTCGGCGAGGCCCCGCTGCTGGCGCCGCTCGAATTGTTGGCGTTCGCCGCGGCCTGCACCCAGCGGCTGCGGCTGGGTGTCGCCGTACTTGTTGCGTCCCTGCATGATCCGCTGCAACTGGCGGCAGCGGTGACGGCCGTCGACCAGATCAGCAACGGCCGGCTGGACGTCGGAGTCGCGCCTGGTGGCGGTCATCACCAGTTCTCCGCCTTCGGAGTGGACAAGGCCACGTTCGTGCGGAGTTTCACCGAGGGCCTTCAGTTGATGAAGGCGGCGTGGTCCGACGAGCCGCGAGTGACGTTTCACGGCCGGTTCCGCCAGGTCGACGACCTGCCGATTCAGCCGAAACCCGTGCAGCGGCCGCATCCGCCGATCTGGTTCGGCGGGCAGGCGCCCAAGGCGCTGGCGCGGGCGGTGCGCCATGGCGACGCCTTCCTGGGCGCGGGCTCGTCGACCACCGCCGCGTTCGCCGAGGCGGTGAAAACCGTGCGCCGCGAACTCGCCGATCAGGGCAAAGACCCCGCGCGGTACACCATCGGCAAGCGGGTTTACGTGATGATCGACGACGACGTGCGGCGCGCCCGCGAGCGGGTGCTCGCCGGCCTGCACCGCATCTACGGCCAGATGCGAGGGATCGACGAGGTGCCGGTGTCCGGTGGGCCCGACGACATGGTGCGCGGATTGCGTGAGGTGATCGATGCCGGCGCCGAGATGATCCTGCTCAACCCGGTCGGCGACGACGTCAGCCAGGACCGTGAACAGATGGAACGCCTTGCCGCAGAAGTGATTCCAAAGCTAGCGTCTTATGCCGAGCAGACGCAAAGTTCCCCCTTTTCGAGCTGAAATGGAGCCTTTTGCGTCTGCTCGCGAGCCGGAACCGGCTGATGTGATTCGCCGGGTGGGTATCAAGCTCGCCGCGCTCGCCCAGGATGGGCTGACATTCGCCACCAACGAGTACGACGAGGACCGCTACCGGCAGGTGCGCGGCCTTGCCGCCGAGCTGATGTCGGCGCTCAGCGGTCGGCCCGCCGACGAGCTCACGATCGAACTCGGGCGCGACTCCGGCTACGCCACACCGAAGATCGACGTGCGCGGCGTGATGTTCGACGAACAGGAGCGGGTGCTGCTGATGTGTGAAAAGGCCGACGGCCGTTGGTCATTGCCCGGCGGCTGGGCCGATCCGGGTGACTCGCCGTCGGCTGCGGTCACCCGTGAGATTCTTGAGGAAACGGGCTATCGCAGTTCGCCGGTGAAGCTGATCTCGTGCTGGGACCGCGAGTTGCAGCACCACCCGCCACCGCTGCCAGTGCACGTCTACAAGCTGTTCTTCCTGTGCCGCGCGCACGAAGCGGTGCAGCCGCCCGCCGCGCTGGAGACCTTGGCCGTCGGATGGTTCGGACTGGACGAGCTGCCGCCGCTGTCGGTGGGCCGGGTCAACCGGCGGCAGCTGGAGCGGGCGCTGGCCCACCATCGCGACCCGACCCTGCCGACCGAGTTCGACTGAGAACCCTCGCCGGGCCGACCGATCACGGTATAACCGCTGAATGGTTCTCAAAGTCACGGTGTCACGGGATTTGATCGGCGGAGACGTCGACGAGGGGTACGGCAAGGTCGCCGACGCCTTTCGCGCCAACTTCGCCCGCGGCCGCGAAGTCGGTGCCGCCGTGGCGGTCTATCGCGACGGCGTCAAAGTCGTCGACCTGTGGGGCGGCTACCGCGACGGCACGACCAGTGCGACGTGGCAGCAGGACACGCTGGTCAACATGTTCTCGACGACGAAAGGCATTGCGTCCCTTGCTGTTGCCGTCGCTGCCTCGCGTGGACTCATCGCCTACGACGCCAAGGTCGCGGACTACTGGCCGGAGTTCGCGCAAGCCGGCAAGGCCGAGGTGACGGTGCGACAGCTGCTGTCGCATCAAGCCGGACTGCCGATGCTGGATGCACCGCTGCGGCTGGCCGACCTAGCCGATCCGGGCAAGGTGTCGGTGGTGCTGGCGGCGCAGGCCCCGGTCTGGCCGCCGGGAACCCGGCACGGCTATCACGCCCTTACCCTCGGCTGGTATGAGTCGGAGCTGATCCGGCACACCGATCCGGCAGGCCGGACACTGGGCCGGTACTTCGCCGACGAGGTCGCCGCGCCGCTCGGCCTGGACCTGCATATCGGATTGCCCGCCTCGGTCGATCGCGACCGCGTCGCGCATTTGCACGGCTGGCGCCGTTCGGAAGCGCTGCTGCACCTCAACACGATTCCCCCGAAAGTTGCACTGGGCCTGTTGAACCCCTTCGGCCTGACCGCCAGAGCCGTCAACCTGCCCAATGACGTCGACGCGATGCGCGACTTCAACCGCGAAGATGTGCGCACCGTCGAAATGCCTGCGGCCAACGGGATTGGCACTGCTCGGTCGGTCGCCAAGGCTTACGGCTGCGCTGCCACCGGCGGCAGCGAACTCGGTTTGACGCCGGCCACTGTCGACGCACTCACCCAGCCAGCGGTCCCGCCCAGTCGCGGATTACGCGACAAGGTGCTGCATGTCGATTCTGTGTTTTCGCTGGGCTACTGCAAGCCGGTGCCGCACTTTTGCTTCGGGTCTTCCGACCGCGCGTTCGGCACTCCCGGACTGGGCGGGTCGTTCGGGTTCGCCGACCCCGACAGCGGCGTCGGGTTCGCTTATGTGATGAACCGGCTGGGTTTTCATCTGTGGAGCGATCCGCGTGAAATCGCCCTGCGCCAAACGCTGTTTCGCGACGTGCTGGGCGCCCGCCCGCAAACGTGACCGTGCCGCAAGCGTGCGCAAACCCGGCGACACTCTGCATTTGAACCTGGGACACGCACGCTCGCGCCGGAAAGGGAGCTCGCGCTACAGTTCGGTGACCGAACCGCCTGCGGCGGTGATCTTCTCCCGCGCGCTGCCGCTGAACTTGTGGGCGGTGACGTCGGCCTTGACGGTGATCTTGCCGTCGCCGAGCACCTTCACCAATGAGTTCTTCCGCACGGCGCCCTTGGCGACCAGCTCGTCGACGCCGATCGAACCGCCTTGCGGGAAAAGCCGATTGATGTCGCCGACGTTGACGATTTCGTACTCGGTGCGGAACCGGTTGCGGAAACCCTTGAGCTTGGGCAGCCGCATGTGGATCGGCATCTGCCCACCCTCGAACGTCACCGGCACGTTCTTGCGGGCCTTGGTGCCCTTGGTCCCGCGGCCGGCGGTCTTGCCCTTGGAGCCGTCACCGCGACCGACGCGGGTGCGCTTTGTTTTCGACCCCGGGGCGGGCCGCAGGTCGTGAAGTTTGATCGTCATTTCTTAGCCTCCGCGGGTTCTACCTCGACGAGGTGGCGCACGACCGCGATCAAGCCACGGGTCTGGGCGTTGTCCTCACGGACCACCGACTGGCGAATCTTCCGCAAACCCAAGGTGCGCAGGCTCTCTCGCTGCTTCCAGCGAGCGCCGATCGTGCTGCGCACCTGGGTGATCTTCACCTCTGCCATGGTTATGCCGTTCCCTCACGCGCCGCGTTCGCCGCCAGCGCTTCGCTCTCCCGCCGCGCTTTCAACAGGCTGGCCGGTGCGACGTCCTCGATCGGCAGGCCACGCCGGGCCGCCACTTCCTCGGGCCGCTGCAGCAGCTTGAGCGCCGCCACCGTGGCGTGCACCACGTTGATCGCGTTGTCGCTGCCCAGCGACTTGGCCAGGATGTCGTGCACGCCTGCGCATTCCAACACCGCGCGCACGGCACCGCCGGCGATCACACCGGTACCCGGGCTGGCCGGGCGCAGCAGCACCACACCGGCGGCGGCCTCGCCCTGCACCGGATGCGTGATGGTGCCGCCGATCAACGGCACCCGGAAGAAGCTCTTGCGTGCCTCCTCGACGCCCTTGGCGATCGCGGCCGGCACCTCCTTGGCCTTGCCGTAGCCGACGCCGACCATCCCGTTGCCGTCGCCGACGATCACCAGCGCGGTGAAGCTGAACCGCCGGCCGCCCTTGACCACTTTGGAGACGCGGTTGATCGCCACGACCCGCTCGAGGTAGTTGCTGCCGTCGCGGTCTCGGCCGCGCCCGCCGCGGTCGTCGCGCCGGCCCCTGCCTTCACGCCCTTCGGCGCGTCCTTCACTGCGGGTCCCGCTGCCGGTGTCCGGAGCGGCGCCCCCTGAAGTCGGCTGCTCCGTCATCATGCAGTCCTTCCGTCGTCAGTCATCTAGAACTTCAACCCGCCTTCGCGCGCAGCGTCGGCCAGCGCGGCGATCCGGCCGCCGTAGGTGTAGCCACCGCGGTCGAACACGACGGTGTCGATGCCGGCGGCCTTGGCCCGCTCGGCGATCAGCTGGCCGACCCGCACGCTGCGGGCTTTCTTGTCGCCCTCCACGCCGCGCACATCGGCCTCGATCGAGGAGGCCGCCGCCAGCGTGGTGCCGTTGAGATCGTTGACCAGCTGCACGTGAATGTGCCGTGCCGACCGGTGTACCACCAGCCGCGGGCGCTCCGGTGTGCCGGAGATCTTCTTGCGCAGCCGTGCGTGCCTGCGCAGCCGGGCTGCGCGACGGGCTGCGGATACGCTCTGCCCCACCGGCTTCCGCGCGTCTGCTTGTGTTCCAGCCATGGCTACTTACCTGTCTTTCCGACCTTGCGGCGGATCTGCTCGCCCTCGTAACGCACGCCCTTGCCCTTGTACGGGTCGGGGCGGCGCAACCGGCGGATATTCGCCGAGATCTGGCCGACCTTTTGCTTGTCGATCCCCGAGATCGAGAACTTCGTCGGTGTCTCCACCGCGAACGTGATGCCTTCCGGCGCCTCGATCACCACCGGGTGGCTGTATCCCAGCGCGAATTCCAGCGTGTTGCCCTTGAGCTGCACGCGGTAGCCGACGCCGAAGATCTCCATCTTGGTGGTGTAGCCCTGCGTCACGCCGGTGACGAGGTTGGCCACCAGGGTGCGAGACAGCCCGTGCAGCGAACGGTTGCGCCGCTCGTCGTTGGGCCGGCTCACCACGATCGCGCCATCGTCGTTGCGCGACACCGTGATCGGTTCGGCGACCGACAACTCCAGGGTGCCCTTGGGGCCTTTCACCGAGACGTTCTGGCCGTCGATCGTCACGTCGACGCCGGAAGGAACCGGGATCGGCTGCTTACCAATACGCGACATTGTTAACCCCTCACCACACGTACGCGAGGACTTCGCCGCCCACGCCCTGTCTGGCCGCCTGACGGTCGGTGAGCAAGCCCGAGGAGGTCGAGATGATCGCCACACCCAGGCCGCCGAGCACCCGCGGCAGGTTGGTGGATTTCGCGTACACCCGCAGACCCGGCTTGGACACCCGGCGCAGACCCGCGATGCTGCGTTCCCGGCTGGGGCCGTACTTGAGCTGCACCACAAGCGCTTTGCCGACTCGGGCGTCTTCAACGTGGTAGTCGCTGATGTAACCCTCGCGCTTGAGGATCTCGGCGATGTTGGCCTTGATCTTCGAGTGCGGCAGCGTCACCTCGTCGTGGTAGGCCGAATTGGCATTGCGCAGACGTGTCAAGAAGTCTGCGATCGGGTCCGTCATCGTCATAGTTGCGTCCTATGTCCCGTCACCAACTGCTCTTCTGCACGCCCGGCAGCTCGCCGGCATGCGCCATCTCGCGCAAGCAGATCCGGCAGAGCCCGAACTTGCGGTAAACCGCATGTGGGCGGCCGCATTTGCTGCAGCGGGTGTAGGCGCGCACCTTGAACTTCGGCTTACGCTGCGCCTTGTTGACCAGTGCCTTCTTCGCCATCTGCTCAGTTCTCCTTGAACGGAAAGCCGAGGGCCCGCAACAGCGCTCGTCCTTCGTCGTCGGTCGTCGCCGAGGTGACGACGGTGATGTCCATGCCACGGGTCCGGTCGATCGAGTCCACGTCGATCTCGTGGAACACCGACTGCTCGGCCAGCCCGAACGTGTAGTTGCCTGCGCCGTCGAACTGCGTGGGCGACAGCCCGCGGAAGTCGCGGATACGCGGCAGCGCAATCGAAGTCAGGCGGTCGAGGAACTCCCACATCCGATCACCGCGCAATGTCACCCGCGCCCCGATCGGCATGCCCTCGCGCAGTTTGAACTGCGCGATGGACTTGCGGGCGCGGCGGATTTCGGGTCGCTGCCCGGTGATCAGCGCGAGGTCGTTGACCGCGCCGTTGATCAGCTTGGCGTCGCGGGCGGCGTCGCCGACACCCATGTTGACGACGACCTTGACCACGGTCGGGATCTGCATGACGTTGCGGTAGCCGAACTCCTTGTGGAGCGAATCCCGGATTTCGTTGCGGTAGCGCACCTTCAGCCTGGGCTGAACCTTTTCTGCCGTCGTCATCGTTAGATGTCCTTGCCGTTGCGCTTGGAGATGCGGACCTTCTTGCCGGTTTCCTCGTCTCGCCGGTAGCCGATCCGGGTGGGCTTACCGTCCGAGTCGACCACCATCACGTTGGAGACGTGGATCGGCGCTTCCTGCGTGACGATGCCGCCGGAGCGTGCGCCGCGCTGGTTGGTCGAGATCGGGGTGTGCTTCTTGATCCGGTTGACGCCTTCGACGAGCACCTTGTTGCGGGCCGGGTAAGCCTGCAGCACCTTGCCCTTGGCGCCCTTGTCCTTGCCGGAGATGACCAGCACGGTGTCGCCCTTGTGGACCTTCATCTACAACACCTCCGGGGCCAGCGAGATGATCTTCATGAA
>Ga0070737_10006649_pt1 | contig 10516 bp, 11 predicted proteins | sample Coa_R1_10_FD_66438 | JGI IMG/M metagenome (GOLD analysis project Ga0070737, IMG submission 66438) | Surface soil microbial communities from Centralia Pennsylvania, which are recovering from an underground coalmine fire - Coalmine... | ecosystem: Environmental > Terrestrial > Soil > Unclassified...
CCAGGGCGTCCAGCAACGACGTTTCGCCGCCGGCGGTCTCCAGCCATGCCGGGTCGGCCGGATGCGCGCCGAACCAGAGTTCGGCTTCGGGGTGAGCCGCCGGGACGGATCGCCTGGTGAATTCGGCGATGGCCGTACGCGATCCCCAGGCGTACGTCCGTATCGCTCCGCGTAGCAGTTCCACGTCTGTTGTCTATCCCCGCACCAGTCGCAAGTAAACGGCGGCCATCTCCAGTCGAACGGCCAATATTGCCAGCTGCTGCTCGGCCCGCTGCGCGCCGACCTGGCCGGCAGCGCCGACCGACACGTCGGGTACGTCCTCGGCGCCGACGATGTCGACGTCGTCGAGCGGGGCGACCCGGGCGGCGACGACGGTCCGGTCGGCGGCCAGCGTCAGCGCCAGCACCCGCAGCCGCTCGGGCAGCGGTCCGTCGATCGCTTCGTCGTGAAACAGCGCGTCCGTCGCCTCGGCGAACGTCGGCGCAGTGCGCAGCGCCACCAGCGCGTCGGCCAGTCCGGTGGCCGCCACTACCTGATGGCCGATCCGCAGCAACACCGACGATCCGTGCCGGGCCAGCGCCAGCGTCGCTCCACAGTCTCCCGCCAGCACGACGCTGCGCCCCGCCATCCGCTGGGCCAGCGCCTTGGCCGGATTGGTGAACACTTCGCGTCCCGCGCTGTTGCGCAGCGCCTCGGCGTCCAGCTCGTCGGCCAGCACAGCCAGATCCGTCCGCAGCTTGGGGTCGATGCTGTCCAGTGCGGCCAGCCCGGCGGCCAGGTAGCGGCACAGGCCGAATTCGTCAGGGACCCGCATCCGCGGCTCCAGCACCGCGACCCGCCCGGCCGTGGTGTCGCGCAGCGGGCCTTCGTAGGGTGCCGCGACGACCACGCGGGCGCCGCGGCGCACCCCGGTGGCGGCGGCGCCGACCAGTGCAGGATCGCCCGGGTCGTCGCCGGCGATGATCAGCACATCGAGCGCGCCGATCCACGGTGGGGCCTCGGCGGCGACCACGATCGGCGCGGCGGCCGAGCCGCCCAGCGTCGCGGCCAGCATGGTGCCGGCGGTTTCGGCGGTGCCGCGACCGGCCACCCAGATCACTGTGCGGGGGGTATCTCCGCGCACCGCGTCGAGCGCACCCTCCTCGGACGCGGCGGCGGTGGCCCGCACCTGTGCGCCGGCCATCGACGCGGCCCGCAACAGCCCGTCGCGGTCGGCGGCGATCAGGGCGTCGGTGTCGTCGATGTCAATGGTGGCGTGGATGGCGTTCACGTGACTGCCTGTGTCAGCCCGGCTATTTCCGCGGCAACCTGTTGAACCACCGCGTCGACGTCCTCGGCGCAGCGTGCTTCGACGTTGAGCCGCAGCAGCGGCTCGGTGTTGGAGCTGCGCAGGTTGAACCAGCTGCCGTCGCCGAGGTCGACGGTCACCCCGTCCAGATGGTCGATGGAGTGGATGCGGCCGCCGAAGGACTTCAGCACCGCCTCGGTGGCCGAGGCGGCGTCGGTGACCGTGAAGTTGATTTCCCCGGAGGATTCGTAGCGCTGGTAGTCGGCGGTGAGCTCGGAGAGCGGCCGGTCTTGTTCACCGAGCGCGGCCAGCACGTACAGCGCGGCGAGCATCCCGGAGTCGGCGCCCCAGAAGTCGCGGAAGTAGTAGTGCGCGGAGTGCTCGCCCCCGAAGATCGCGCCGGTGTCGGCCATCAGCGCCTTGATGTAGGAGTGCCCGACGCGGGAGCGCACCGGTGTGCCGCCGCGCTCGACCACCAGCTCCGGTACCGCGCGGGAGGTGATCAGGTTGTGGATCACCGTCGCGCCGATCTCGCGGGACAGTTCGCGGGCGGCGACCAACGCGGTCACCGTCGACGGCGACACCGGCTCGCCGCGATCGTCGACCACGAAGCAGCGATCGGCGTCGCCGTCGAATGCCAGCCCGATATCCGCACCGCTCTGCTGCACGTAGGCCTGCAGGTCTTTGAGGTTCGCCGGGTCCAGCGGGTTGGCTTCGTGGTTGGGGAACGAGCCGTCGAGCTCGAAGTACAACGGCAGCAGCGTGATCGACTCGATTGCGCCGAGCACCGCCGGGGCGGTGTGGCCGGCCATCCCGTTGCCCGCGTCGACGGCCACCCGCAGCGGGCGCAGCGTGGAGAGGTCCACCAGCGAGCGCAGGAATTGCCCGTAGTCGGCGAGCACATCCTTCTCGGCGATGCTGCCGGCCGGCCCGTCGTAGCTCGGCACACCGGCGATCAGGTCGTCGCGGATGGTGGCCAACCCGGTGTCGGCGCCGACCGGCTTGGCGCCCGCCCGGCACAGCTTGATCCCGTTGTAGGCGGCCGGGTTGTGGCTGGCGGTGAACATTGCGCCCGGGCAGTCCAGCAGCCCCGAGGCGAAATAAAGCTGATCGGTCGATGCCAGACCGATCCGGATCACGTCGAGCCCCTGCCCGGTAACCCCGGACGCGAAGGCCGCGGCCAACGCCGGCGAACTGTCCCGCATGTCGTGGCCGAGGGCTACCCGCCCCGCGCCGTCCTCACGCACCAGCCTGGCGAACGCCGCGCCGACGTCGGCGGCAAACGGCTCGTCGATGTCCTCACCGACGACGCCTCGCACGTCATAAGCCTTGATCACACGGTTGACAGCCGCGGCGGGCCGAGACATGAAAGGGCTCCTGACTATCGGGACTCTATGGTGGTCAGCCTAACGGTTTCGGGGGGACCGGCTGACAGCTAAGCAGGCTTCTAGTCGGCGGGGTCGGGCAGCACCCGCAGATGGCCGCGGCGGCGCCCGGTGCCGGCGGGGCGCTGCCCGGCCGGGGTCAGCACAGCGGCGCTCGGAGCCGGTGCCGGCGCCGCGTCGGGGTCGGCGAATCCGTTGACCGGTGGCGCGGCAGGGACCGCGGCGCGGCCCTCGCGCACTGCCTCGGCCAGCGCGACCAGATCGTCGTCGTCGGACGGGATGGACAGCGGGCCGGAGTGGCGGACGAGCTCCCAGCCCCGCGGCGCGGTGATGCGACCGGCGTGGCTGACGCAGAGGTCCCAGGAGTGCGGCTCGCGGGCGGTGGCGAGTGGGCCGATCACCGCGGTGGAGTCGGAGTAGACGAACGTCAGCGTTGCCACCGCGTAGTGCGGGCACCCGGGCCGACAGCAGCGACGCGGAACATTCACGATCGAGAGGCTATCGTGCGCAAACGTCCTGGCATCGGGTGACACGCGCATACCTGGGGACCACGATGTCCAACCGTTACCATCGGCCCGTGAGCGATTCGCGCAGCTCCGGGCGCTCGGTGCGCAGATCTGCGTCACGGCGGGGGCGCGAAATGCGCGGTCCGCTACTGCCGCCCACGGTGCCGGGGTGGCGCAGCCGCGCCGAGCGGTTCGACATGGCGGTGCTGGAGGCCTACGAGCCCATCGAGCAGCGCTGGGCTGACCGCTTGTCCGGGCTCGACGTCGCCGTCGACGAGATCCCCCGGATCTCCGCCCGCGATCCCGAGAGTGTGCAGTGGCCGCCGGAGGTGATCGCCGACGGGCCGATTGCGCTGGCCCGGTTGATCCCCGCCGGGGTGGACGTGCGCGGCAATGCCACCCGGGCCCGAATCGTGTTGTTCCGCAAGCCGATCGAGCGGCGCGCGAAGGACACCGTCGAACTCGCCGAATTGCTGCACGAAATTCTGGTGGCTCAAGTGGCCACGTATCTGGACGTCGAGCCCTCCGTCATCGACCCGACGATCGACGACGACTAACCGGGCGATCGCAAGCGCGGCATAGCCGGGCGCGGCGGGTCGGCCGCCGACTAACCGGGCGATCGCAAGCGCGGCATAGCCGGGCGCGGCGGGTCGGCCGCCGACTAACCGGGCGATCGCAAGCGCGGCATAGCCGGGCGCGGCGGGTCGGCCGCCGACTAACCCTGCCTGCCGGTTAGATGATGCCGCGCTTGAGGCGACGGCGTTCCCGCTCGGAGAGGCCGCCCCAGATGCCGAACCGCTCGTCGTGCGCCAGTGCGTACTCCAGGCACTCCGTGCGCACCTCGCAGCCCAAGCAGATCTTCTTGGCCTCGCGGGTGGAGCCGCCTTTCTCGGGGAAGAACGCCTCGGGATCGGTTTGCGCGCACAGCGCGCGGTCTTGCCATTGGTCGGCGTTAACCGGCGCCGGCTCAAGGACTTCGGGCACTTCGGGCGCGATGGGCACCAAACTCAAGTGGGGTCGTGCTGCGGCCCCCGCCGTCGCCGCGCCGGTAGTGGTGTGCGGTGTGCTTCCCATCAGGCCCCGTAGGTGCTCATAGGACATGCTCCGCCTCCTCACCTGATTTCGTTGATTCGTGAATGTCGCCCACTGTTTTGATGTGCGGCCATCTCAATTCGAACACTTGATCGAATCTCGGTCTGCGACACCGAATCCGGCCGGCCAACCGGGAAATGACACTGATGAGATTACACACGTGTTATCAGCCGTGGTCAAGCTATTGGGAAGATTTCCATACCATCTCGTGACCGATTTTTGACGGCACTGCCACCAATTCGGCCTCGGCGTGTCGGCGTAGGGTCGTGCGATGTGAAGGTCACGGTTCTGGTCGGCGGGGTCGGCGGCGCCCGCTTTCTCCTTGGCGTGCAGCAGCTGCTCGGCCTGGGGCAGTTCGCCAACAAGGGTGCGGCCGGCGATCACGAGGTGACGGCGGTCGTGAACATCGGCGACGACGCCTGGATGCACGGCGTGCGGATCTGTCCGGACCTGGACACCTGCATGTACACCCTGGGCGGCGGGGTCGACCCACAGCGCGGCTGGGGTCACCGCGACGAAACCTGGCACGCCAAGGAGGAACTGGTCCGCTACGGCATGCAGCCTGACTGGTTCGAGCTCGGTGACCGCGACTTGGCGACCCATTTGGTGCGCACGCAGATGCTGAGGGCCGGCTACCCGCTGTCGCAGATCACCGCTGCGCTGTGCGACCGCTGGCAGCCGGGGGCCCGGCTGCTGCCGGCCAGTGACGATCGATGCGAAACGCACGTGGTCATAACCGATCCCGCCGACGGCAATCAGCGCGCGATCCACTTCCAGGAGTGGTGGGTACGCTATCGCGCACAGGTGCCGACCCACAGCTTTGCCCATATCGGGGCCGAAAACGCCCATGCCGCAACCGAAGTGCTCGATGCTATCGCGGACGCCGACATCATCCTGGTGGCGCCGTCGAATCCGGTGGTGAGCATCGGCGCCATCCTGGCCATCCCCGGGATCCGCGGCGCGCTGCGGTCGGCGGGTGCGCCCGTCGTCGGCTACTCGCCGATCATCGACGGAAAACCGTTGCGCGGCATGGCTCAAGAATGCCTGTCGGTGATCGGCGTGGAGTCCACCGCCGAGGCGGTCGGCCGGCATTACGGCGCGCGTGCGGGCACCGGCATCCTGGACTGCTGGTTGGTCCACGAGGGCGACCACGCCGACATCGACGGTGTGGCGGTGCGCTCGATACCGCTGCTGATGACGGATCCGAAAGCGACGGCCGAGATGGTGAGCGCCGGCGTGGAGCTCGCGGGCGTCGCGGCGTGAGCGAACACGGTACCGCGTCGGCGGTGCAGATCCTGCCCGTCACCGGCCTTCCCGAATTCCGCCCCGGGGACGACTTGGCCACCGCGATTGCCGGGGCCGCGCCGTGGCTGCGCGACGGCGACGTGGTGGTGGTCACCAGCAAGGTGGTGTCCAAATGCGAGGGCCGGCTGGTGCCGGCACCCAACGACCCGGAGGCGCGGGATGCGTTGCGGCGCAAGCTGGTCGACGCCGAGGCGGTTCGTGTGCTGGCCCGCAAGGGCCGCACGCTGATCACCGAGAACCGGCTCGGGCTGGTGCAGGCCGCCGCCGGCGTGGACGGCTCGAACGTCGGGTCAGCCGAACTGGCCTTGCTGCCAACAGATCCCGATGCCAGCGCCGCTGCGTTGCGTGCCGCGCTGCGCCATCGGCTGGGCGTGACGGTCGCGGTGGTGGTCACCGACACGATGGGCCGGGCATGGCGCAACGGTCAGACCGACGTCGCCGTCGGCTCGGCCGGCCTGGAAGTGCTGCACGGGTACGCCGGAGCGGTCGATGCCCACGGCAACGAGCTGATCGTCACCGAGGTGGCCGTCGCAGACGAGATCGCCGCGGCCGCCGATCTGGTCAAGGGCAAACTCACCGGAATACCGGTGGCCGTGGTTCGGGGGTTGCCGGTGTCCGACGACGGCTCGACCGCGCGCCGGTTGGTGCGCTCCGGCACCGAGGACCTGTTCTGGCTCGGCACCGCCGAAGCGATGGAACTGGGCCGCCGCCAAGCGCAGCTGCTGCGCCGATCGGTGCGCCGGTTCGCCGGCGAGCCGGTGCCGCCGGATCTCGTCGAGGAGGCGATGGCCGAGGCGTTGACCGCGCCGGCCCCGCACCACACCCGCCCGGTGCGGTTCGTGTGGCTGCAGACTCCCGCGCTGCGCACCCGGTTGCTGGATCGCATGCGTGAGAAGTGGCGCGCCGACCTGGCCGGCGACGGCAGGCCCCCCGACGCGATCGAGCGACGGGTGGCCCGCGGCCAAATCCTTTATGATGCACCGGAAGTCGTCATCCCGATGCTGGTGCCCGACGGCGCCCACAGCTATCCCGACGCCGGGCGGACGAACGCCGAGCACACCATGTTCACCGTCGCGGTTGGCGCAGCGGTGCAGGCGCTGCTGGTCGCGCTGGCGGTCCGCGGCATCGGCAGCTGCTGGATCGGTTCGACGATCTTCGCTGCCGACCTGGTCCGCGACGAGCTGGGGCTGCCCGCCGATTGGGAACCGCTGGGCGCCATCGCGATTGGCTATCCATCCGAGCGGTCGACACAGCCGCGGGATCCGGTGCCCGTCGCCGACCTGCTGGTGCGCAAGTGAGCGTCCGGGAGTCGGCGATCGCGCTGCTGTCCGGCTGGCAAGCCCCGGATCCGGCCCAGGACTCGGTGCGCCACGCTGTGCTTGCGTTCCTGTATGCCCGCGACGACGCCTGCCGGCGCGAGTGCGTGCCCGGTCATGTCACCGCCTCGGCGCTGGTGCTGGACGACTCCGGCAGCCGGGTGCTGCTCACCCTGCATCCGCGGCTCGGCCGCTGGGTCCAGCTCGGCGGGCACTGCGACGACGGCGACGGCGACATCGCGGCGGCCGCACTGCGGGAGGCCACCGAGGAATCCGGCATCGCGGGTCTGCGGCTGGGCGAGTTGGCGGCCATCCACGTCCATCCCGTCACCTGCTCGCTGGGCGTGCCGACCCGCCACCTCGACCTGCAGTTCGTCGCCCACGCGCCGCCCGGTGCGCAGATCACGATCAGCGACGAGTCGGTGGATTTGCAGTGGTGGCCGGCCGATGCGTTGCCCGAGAGCGCCGACGACGCGCTGGCCTACCTGGTCGCCCGCGCGCCGAGTGTGGGATTGTGACACGCGTTCGCCGAAAAATCGTGCGTCAAGCCCACATTCGGCGCAGCTAGACGTCGGACGAGTAGCGGATCCCGCCGTCGGGAATCGAGACCCCCGGCCACACCCGGGCGCCGCGCAGCAGCTCGCAGCGTGCGCCGATGTCGGCGCCGTCGCCGATCACGCCGTCGCGGATCAGCGCCCGCGGGCCGATCCGCGCGCCGAAGCCGATGATCGAGCGCTCGATCACGCTGCCGGCCTCGACCTTTACCCCGTCGAAGATCACCGCGCCGTCAAGCCTTGCGCCCGGGCCGATTTCGGCGCCACGCCCGACTACCGTCCCGCCGATCAGCACCGCGCCAGGGGAGACCGCCGCGCCGTCGTGCACCAGCTGCTCGCCGCGGTGCCCGTGCAGCGCCGGCGACGGCGCGATGCCGCGCACCAGATCCGCGGAGCCGCGCACGAAGTCTTCTGGCGTGCCCATGTCGCGCCAATACGACGCGTCGACGTAACCGCACACCTGCACCCCGTCGGACAGCAGCGCTGGAAACACCTCACGTTCCACCGAGACCTCCCGCCCGCGCGGTATCCGGTCGATGATGTCCCGCGAGAACACATAGCAGCCCGCGTTGATCTGGTCGGTCGGCGGATCCTGTGTCTTCTCCAAAAATGCTGTGACCCTGCCGTTTTCGGTCGGCACGCAGCCGAAGGCGCGCGGGTCGCCGACGCGCACCAAATGCAGCGTCAGGTCAGCCTCGTTCGAGCGGTGGTAGTCGAGGAGCTGACCCAGATCGACCCCGGAGAGCACGTCGCCGTTGAACACCATCACCGTGTCGTGGCGCAAACGGCCGGAGACGTTGGCGATTCCGCCACCGGTGCCCAGCGGATGCTCTTCGGTGACGTATTCGATCTGCAGCCCCAGTTTGGAGCCGTCGCCGAACTCCGCCTCGAACACCGCCGGCCGATACGACGTACTCAAGATCACGTGCTCGATTCCGGCGGCGGCGATCCGCGACAACAGATGCGTCACGAACGGCAACCCGGCGGTCGGCAGCATTGGCTTGGGCGCAGACAGCGTCAACGGCCGCAACCGAGTGCCTTTGCCGCCGACCAGTACGACGGCGTCAACCTCAATCACGAGCGCCGCTCCTCCTCATCGCTTCGCTCTGCATCGTCGCGGGCGCGAATCACGACCGTCGCCTTTCTGCGCCCCGCACCATCAGGCGCGCGCGGATCGCCAGGCCGGCGCGGAACGCCCAGCGCAGCGGCGCGCGCCACCACCCAGAATGCCGGTCGGCGAGGAAGAGGTAGGTGCTGTTGTGGTGAGCGATCAGGTTGCGCGCCGACTCGCGGCCGGTTGCGTGGCCCTTGTGGTGCAGGACTTCCGCCGACGGCACATAAACGTTCAGCCAGCTGGCCCGGCCCAGCCGGTCACCCAGGTCCACGTCTTCCATGTACATGAAGTAGCGCTCGTCGAAGCCGCCGACCTGGTCGAACGCCGCCCGGCGGACCAGCAGGCACGACCCGGACAGCCACCCCACCGGCCGCTCGCTGGGTTCCAGCCGCTCCTGGCGGTACGCCGTCGACCACGGGTTGCCCTTCCACAGCTGGCCGAGGACGGCGTGCATGCCGCCGCGAATCAGGCTGGGCAGGTGGCGCGCCGACGGGTACACCGACCCGTCGGGGTCGCGAATCAGCGGGCCCAGGGTCGCCGCGCGCGGCCAGCGGGCGGCCGCGTCCAGCAGCGCGTCGATGCTGCCTGGCCCCCACTGCACGTCCGGGTTGGCCACCACCACCCACTCGTCCGCCTCTGGGAGCTGCGCGATCGCCCGGTTCACCGCGCTGCCGTAGCCCAAGTTCGCGCCGGTGGGGAACAGCCGAACGTTCGGGTAGCGCTCGACGGCCGCCTGCGGCGCCCCGTCGGTGGAGCCGTTGTCGGCCATCACGACGCTCAGCGGCCGCTCGGTGGCCAGGGACAGCGAGGCCAGGAATCGGTCCAGGTGCGGGCCCGGCGAATAGGTCACCGTCACCACCGGCAGGACGTCACTCACGCGTAGAGAGTAACGGTCAGGAGGCGATCGCAAGCGCGGCGGAGCCGGGCGTAGCGGGTCGCCGACCGACGGTCAGGGCCGCGGAGCCGCCCCGAGAGCAACTGCCAGCGCGTCACGCCACGGCCGCAGCGGCGTAAGGCCTCCCTCGGTCGAGAGCCGGGCGCCCAGCGCGGAATAGCGGGGCCGCGGCGCCGGCCGCGGCTTCTGGTCGCTGCTGATCGGCCGCACCCGCTCCGGGTCGGCCCCCACCCCGGCGAACACCGCGCGGGCCAGCTCGAACCGGCTGACCGCGCCTTGGTTGGCGGCATGCACCACGGGCGCCCGCACGCCGTCGTCGGCCACCTGCAGCAGCGCAGTCGCCAGATCGGCGACGTAGGTCGGTGAGCCGGTCTGGTCTTCGACCACCTCGACGGCGCCGTCCCCGGCGGCCAGTCGGCGCATGGCGGCGACGAAGTCGTTGCCGGTGCCGCCGGTGTAGACCCAGGCGGTCCGCACGACGGTGGCCTCGGGCAGCGTTTTGCGGACGGCCACCTCGCCGGCCAGTTTGGTACGCCCGTACACGCTCAGCGGCCCGGTTTCGTCGTCGGGCTCGTAGGGGCGGCGTTCCGAGCCGCTGAACACGTAGTCGGTGGAGATGTGGATCAGCCGCGCGCCGACGTCCGCGCACACCCGCGCGATGTGCTCCGGGCCCACCGCGTTGACCGCGTGCGCGTTGGCCTCGTCGCTTTCCGCGCCGTCGACATTGGTGTAAGCGGCGCAGTTGACCACCACGTCGCCGCTGCGGATGATCCGCTCGGCGGCGTCGGGGTCGGTGATGTCCCACTGCGACGACGTCAACGCAAGCACGTCGCGCCCGCGGCGGGCGGCTTGGGCCGCCAGAACGCTGCCGAGCTGTCCGCCGGCGCCGGTGATCACAAGCCTGGGCTGCATGCCGTCGAGTCTGGCACGCCGATGCGCAGCTACCGGCGATACCACTGTTACGCAAGTAGCCTGAAGTGATGCCTGCGCAACGTGTGGTTCGTGTGGTTGCCACCGTGGCGGCCATCGTCATCGTGTTCGGCACCGGGGTGGCGTGGAGC
>Ga0070737_10006651_pt1 | contig 10513 bp, 9 predicted proteins | sample Coa_R1_10_FD_66438 | JGI IMG/M metagenome (GOLD analysis project Ga0070737, IMG submission 66438) | Surface soil microbial communities from Centralia Pennsylvania, which are recovering from an underground coalmine fire - Coalmine... | ecosystem: Environmental > Terrestrial > Soil > Unclassified ...
ACAACACCGCCGCCCGGACCGCCATAGCCGTCATAGCCGGTGCCGTCATCCTCGGCGGCGTGGCTTTCTCCAAGCGGAAGATGGCAGCCATGGACGCCCCGGTGCCCACTACCGGGCCCGCCGAGGAGACGGTCGGAGCGGGGGCGGACTGAGCGCCGCTCCGGGCGGAACCGAGTCCCTGCCACCGGTGCCGGTACCTTTTTCCTCTAACAATTGAGGCCCAATGGCCAAGCCCCTAGTCATCGTCGAGTCGCCAGCCAAGGCCAAGACAATCTCCGGCCTTCTCGGGTCCGAGTACGACGTCGAGTCGTCCATCGGGCACATCCGGGACCTGCCCCGCAACGCCGCCGACGTTCCCGCGGCGTACAAGGCCGAACCGTGGTCCCGTCTCGGCGTGGACGTGGACAACGACTTCAAGCCGCTCTACGTCGTCTCCCGTGAGAAGCGCGACCAGGTCCGCAAGCTGAAGGAGATGGTCAAGAAGGCCAGCGAGTTGTACCTGGCCACAGACGAGGACCGGGAGGGTGAGTCGATCGCCTGGCACCTGCTCGAGGTGCTGGCGCCGCGTATCCCCGTAAAGCGCATGGTGTTCCACGAGATCACCCGGCCGGCGATCGAACGGGCCGTCCAGGAATGGCGCGACCTGGACCGCCGCCTCGTCGACGCCCAGGAGACCAGGAGGATCCTCGACCGCCTCTACGGCTACGAGGTCAGCCCCGTGCTGTGGAAGAAGGTCATGCCGTCCTTGTCGGCGGGCAGGGTGCAGTCGGTGGCGACCCGCCTGCTCGTCGAGCGGGAACGAGCGAGGATGCGCTTCAAGGCGGCGTCTTACTGGGACATCGCCGGCACCTTCTCGCCCGGCGGGTTCGAGGCCCGCCTGGCCGAGGTGGACGGCCGCCGCATAGCCACCGGCAAGGACTTCGGCGAGGACGGCCGCCTCGCGCGCCAGGAGGCTGTCCTTCTCGACGAGGAGGCCGCCGTTGGGCTCGCCGGCCGGCTCGCCGGAGCCGGCTTCAGCGTCCGCAGCGTCGAGGAGAAGCCCTGGCGGCGCACCCCCCACCCGCCGTTCATGACCTCCACCCTCCAGCAGGAAGCTGCGCGCAAGCTGCGCTTCTCGGCGGCGAGGACGATGCGCGTCGCCCAGGACCTTTACGAGTCGGGCTACATCACCTACATGCGAACCGATTCGACGACCCTCTCGGCGGAGGCCCTCTCGGCGGCGCGAAGCCAGGCCCGGGCCCTCTACGGCGACGAGTACGTGCCTGCCGAGCCCCGCCGCTACGACAAGAAGGTCAAGAACGCCCAGGAGGCCCACGAGGCGATCCGGCCCGCCGGCGAGACGTTCCGGACGCCGGAGGAGACGCGGCTGTCGGGCGACGCCCGGCGGCTCTACGAGCTGGTGTGGATGCGCACCGTCGCCTCGCAGATGAACGACGCAACCGGCCAGAGCGTCACGGTCCGCCTGGGGGCGGTGTCCTCTGGCGGGGAGGACGCCGTTTTCCAGGCGTCGGGCCGGGTGATCGGTTTCCCCGGCTTCCTGCGGGCCTACGTCGAGGGCGCCGACGACCCGGACGCCGAGCTCGAGGACCGGGAGGTCCGCCTGCCGCGCCTGGCGGAAGGCGACCGGCTGACCGCCGACTCGCTCCAGCCGGAGGGGCACACGACGAGCCCGCCGGCGCGCTACACAGAGGCCTCGCTGGTGAAGGCCCTGGAGGAGCTCGGGGTCGGCCGGCCGTCCACCTACGCCTCGATCCTCGACACGATCCAGAGCCGGGGCTACGTGTGGAAGAAGGGTTCCGCCCTCGTGCCGTCGTGGACGGCGTTCGCCGTCGTCGGCCTGCTCGAGCGGCACTTCGCCGAGCTGGTCGACTACGGCTTCACCGCGACGATGGAGGAGGACCTCGACGGAATCGCCAACGGCGAGCGGGAGATGGTGCCGTGGCTGTCCAGCTTCTACTTCGGCGACGGTCGCCCGGGCCTCAAGCAGCTCGTCTCCGAGCACCTCGCCGAGATCGACGCCCGGGAGATCAACTCGATCCCCATCGGCGACGACCTGGTCGTGCGGGTCGGCAGGTATGGACCCTACGTGCAGCGGACGTCCACCGAGGAGCGGGCGTCGCTGCCGGAAGATCTGGCGCCCGACGAGCTCACCGTCGCCAAGGCCGAGGAGCTGCTGGCGACCGGCTCGACGGAGCGCCTGCTCGGAACCGACCCCGCGTCGGGGTCACCAGTGGTGGTCAAGGCGGGGCGCTACGGGCCGTACGTCCAGATGGGGGAGGCGGGGGACGGCAAGCCGCGGACAGCCTCGTTGTTCAAGACGATGGACCCGGCGACGGTCACCTTGGACGACGCCCTCCGGCTGTTCGAGCTGCCGAGGTCCGTCGGGGTGGACCCGTCGACCGGCGAGGAGATCGTTGCCGCCAACGGGCGCTACGGGCCCTACCTCAAGCGGGGGTCCGACACCCGCTCGCTCGACAGCGAGGAGCAGCTGTTCGCCATCGGGCTCGACGAGGCGGTCGCGCTCTTCGCCCAGCCGAAAGGCCGCCGGGGCAGGGGGACGTCGGCGGCGCCTCTTCGGGAGCTCGGTCCCGACCCCGAGACGGGTTCGCCGATGCTCCTCAAGGAGGGCCGCTTCGGCCCCTACGTCACCGACGGTACGACCAACGCCTCGCTGCGTAAGGGCGACACCCTGGAAGGCTTGACCGCCGAAAGGGCGGCGGAGCTTCTCGCCGAGCGGCGGTCAGCGCCGCCGAGGGCCGGGCGGGCACGCAAGGCGCCGACGGCGAAGAAGGCGGCTGGCGCCTCGGGTGCGGCGGCCAAGAAGCGGGCCAGTGCCTCGGGGACGGCGGCTCGCAAGTCCTCGGCGGCCAAGAAGCGGGCCAGTGCCTCGGGGGCGACGGCCCGCAAGTCGTCGGCGGCCAAGAAGCGGGCCGGGGGCTGACCGGGACCGGCTCGCATGGCGCTCGGGGCAGGGCGGTGAGCCGGCGCGGCCGCTTCATCGTTTTCGAAGGTGGCGAAGGGAGCGGCAAGTCGACGCAGGCCGCCCTGCTCGCCGAGCGCCTCGGTGCCCTGCTCACCCGCGAGCCGGGCGGCACGGTGCTCGGCGAGCGCTGTCGTGAGCTGCTCCTCGACCCCTCCCTTCCCGCACCGACCGCCCGGGCGGAGACGCTGTTGCTCCTCGCCGCGCGGGCCCAGCACGTAGAGGAGGTGATCGAGCCGGCCCTCGCCGCGGGGCGCCACGTCGTGTGCGACCGGTTCGACGGCAGCACGCTCGCCTACCAGGGCCACGGCAGGGGTCTGGACGTCGCCGAGCTGGCCCGCATGACCTCGTGGGCCTCGTGCGGCCTCGAGCCCGACCGGGTGGTTCTACTGCGCGTCGATAGGGAGGTGGCTCGTGCTCGCCGCAGCAACCGGGCCGCCGACCGCCTCGAGGACGAGGACGCGGCGTTCCACTCCCGCGTCGAACACGGCTACGCAGCCCTGGCCGCCGCCGACCCGCGCCGCTGGCGGGTGGTAGCCGGGTCGGGCGCTGTAGACGATGTCGCGGCGAGGGTGCTGGCCGCGGTCTCTGACCTGATGGATGGCAAACTGGACCGGCGATGAGCTCTGACCTCTACGACGGCGTAGTCGGCCAGCAAAGGGCGGTGGGGCTGCTACGCGCCTCGGCCGCCCGCCCCGTGCACGCCTACCTACTCGTCGGGCCGGCCGGCACGGGAAAGAAGGCGGCCGCCGCCGCCTTCGCCGCGTCGCTCCTGTGCCCCTCGTCCGGCGCCCATGACGGCGGGCTGTGCGACTCGTGCCGGCGGGCGCTCGCCGGCGTGCATCCCGATGTGGTGCAAGTCGAGCGCGAGGGGGCGTTCATCGGACTCGACGCCGCCCAGGAGGTGAGCCGCCTGGCGCAGATGAGCCCCGTCGAGGCGGCCCGCAAGGTGATAGTCCTCCACGAGCTCCACCTGGTGCGCGACGCCGCCCCGGCGCTGCTAAAGACGATCGAGGAGCCGCCGGCGTCGACGTTCTTCGTCATCCTGGCCGACCATGTGCCGGCCGAGCTGGTTACCATCGCCAGCCGCTGCGTCACCGTCGAGTTCGACGCGCTCACCGAGGAGCAGGTCGCCGGCGTTTTGATGGCCGACGGCGTCGAGCCCGGGCGGGCGCGGGCGCTGGCTGCCGCGGCGGGCGGCAGGCTGGACCGGGCACGGCTGCTCGTTGCCGACGAGGGGTTCGAAGCCCGCCGGCGGGCGTGGCGGGAGCTGCCGGCCCGACTCGACGGGACCGGGGCCACGGCGGCCGCCCTCGCCGAGGGGCTGTTGTCCGCCATCGAGGCCAGCGCCGAACCGCTCCGGGCCCGCCACGCCGCCGAGCTGGAAGCCCTCGCCGAAAGGGGCCGGGCCTCGGGAGGGGGCCGGGGCCGCGGCGCGCGGGGTTCCGCCGCCGAGGTCAAGCAAGCGGAGGAGCGGCACCGCCGGGAGGCTCGGCGGCAGCGGACCGACGAGCTGAGGGCTGGCCTGGCCACCCTCGCCGCGGCCTACAGGGAGCGCCTGGCCGCCGGTCTCGGACGGCGTGCTCCTGGTGAGGCCAGCGGTGCCTCGATGAACGGTGCCGCTTCGAAAGCCGCTCTAGAAGCGGTCGGCCTCATCGACGCCGCCGCCCGCAGCCTCGAGCTCAACCCCAACGAAACCCTCCTCCTGCAGGCCCTCCTCGCCCGCCTGGGCCGCCTCGGATCGCGAGCCGCCTGATACCGCCTGCACCGGGCCGCACTGCCTGGAGGTGCCGTCACTGCCTGGAGGTGCCCACCTTTTTTCCCTAATAGTCCACTCGCCGCAGGGCAAAGGCTGCCCCGTGGACACTTTGGTGCGAATATTCGCCCTAAACGTCCAGAGGCCGCCGTTCTGCCGGCGCCCTGTGGACACTTAGGGCGAAGACCTCCCTACCGACGCTCCGCCACCGGGCTCGTCAAGGGGCCTGTGACGTGGTGGTGGTACAGGCGAGGCTGGCCTGCGAGAGGCCTGCTGCTTGGGCCAGCGCCGAATCCCCGGCGGGAAGGGCCAGCTGCTTCGGCTGCGCTTCGCCGGCCGCGGCCGCCGTCGCCTGCTGGTTGGCGCAGAGAGCGGACACCCCGTTGCGGGCGAGGTTGCCGGGCTGGAGCGGTGACGAGCTCTCCCCACCCCCCGAGCAGGACCGTGCGCCGATCACCGTGAGAGCCAGGAAGACGCACATGGAGATCAGTTTGAGCGTCAGCCGGGCCCGAACGGCTCCCATGGCAGGCACATCGGCGCTTACCGCCACGGCCTTGAACGGGTGACGCCCTTCTCGCTGCCGCTACGCGGTCTGGGTGGAGCGCCGCCGAGGGTTGGCAAGCCGAGGGGGCGACCATCGGTGTCTCGTTTGGGGCTTTTTGAGATGAAAAAAGGGGTTGCGTCGCGGCTTGCGGCGGGGGTATCTCAAGAACGTCGGCTGATTCAGCGGAGGGAGGACATGGCTTCGAACAGTGGCATCAAAGAGTGGTGGCGGATACGCGCGGCCGTCAGGGGGTACGCCAACGCCCTCGGCAGCACCGCCGAGGAGATCGCCGAAAGGCTGGAGAGCGAGGGGGTGAAAGGCATCCCGGGAAACGCTGCGGAGTGCGCCATCGCCCGCCATTGTCAGGCCGTTGTGGGGTCGGAGATGGCGGTGACGAGGCTTGTCGTCCGCCGCGAGAGCATCCGCGTGTATTGCCAGGGCCGTCGGATGAGCATACGAGTGCTCCTGCCGCGAGCCTGCTCGGCGTTTATCAGCGCTTTCGACGCCGGCTGCTATCCGCAGCTCGTTGACAGAGCGGTGCCCGTGCTACGGCACGCTGGATCGAGGCCGGTCCTCGCGGATTCCTGAGGGACGGCGCAGCGGCCCTCCGCCGATCGCCTCGAGGTGAGGCAGGCGACCGCGGGCGGCGCCCGATTAGCATGCCCGTGGTGTCAGTGGCGACTCGGCGGCATGGCTTCACCGAAGGCAGCTCCGCTGGAGGGATCATCCACACCGAGGAGTTGACGAAGGTCTATCCGCGTGCGGACTTCGCGGCCGTCGACCACCTGAACCTCGACGTAGAAGCGGGAGAGATCTTCGGGCTGCTGGGTCCGAATGGGGCGGGCAAGACGACGACCGCCGGGATACTCACGACAAGGGTCGTTCCGACCTCCGGGCGGGCGTTCGTCGGAGGTGTCGACGTTGTCGCGCACCCAGCCCTAGCCAAGCAGCTGAGCGGGATCGTTTCTCAGCAGAACACGCTCGACCGTCAGCTGACCGTCTGGGAGAACCTGTACTTCCACGGCCGGCTCTTCGGAATGGGCTCATCCACCTCTCGTCGCGTCGCGACCGAGCTGCTGGAGCAGTTCCAGCTCGAGAAGTGGGCGAAGGCGTCGGTCTACGCACTCTCGGGTGGTATGGCGCAGCGGCTGATGGTGGCCCGTGCCATCTTCCATCGTCCTGCGGTGCTCTTCCTCGACGAGCCGACGGCCGGCCTTGATCCTCAGAGTCGCCTCACGCTGTGGGAGATCCTGAGGAAGCTGAACGAGGAGGGCCAGACCATCCTGCTCACGACGCACTACATGGAGGAAGCGGACAAGCTCTGCGACCGGGTCGCCATCATGGACCACGGCCGCATCCTGGCACTGGACTCACCCGAGGCCCTGAAGCGCGGCATTGGCACCGATACCGTCGTGTCGGTTCGCTCGACCGGCGACCTCAGCGCGTTGGGAGAGCTTCTTGCCCGTGAGATTCAGGGGGTCGCTCGCACGCGCGTCACCGAAGGGGTGCTGCAGGTGGAGGTGACTGGAGAGCACCGGTTGGTTCCCGAGATAGTGCTCGCCGCAGAGCGTCACGGGTTCGACATCGTCGACCTTTCCATCGCCGAGCCGACGCTCGAGACCGTCTTCATCAGGCTGACGGGAAGGGAGCTGCGGGACTGATGGCTCTCAGCGCGCCGGTAGGAGCGGAGAAGGTCAGCGGCGCTGAACACTCCATCACCATCCACCTTCGGCCGGTCGCGGCCGCGAGCTACATCGCCCTCGGCGCTCTGCTGCTTCGCGATCTCCATGTTCTGTGGAAGGACAAGTGGATATTCGTTTTCCGTACGATCATCCAGCCGTTCCTGCTCTGCTTTGTGTTCTTGTACGTCTTTCCAGAGATCGGGCAGGGTGTCGGCGGGAGAGGCGCGGTAGCCGAGTCGGCGTTCGCGACCGTGCTCGTTCCGGGAGTGGTGGGGATCTCCATCATGTTCCAGGGGATGCAGTCGATCGCGCTGAACATGGCGCAGGAGTTCGGGTTCACACGCGAGATCGAGGATCGCGTGCAGGCGCCCTGCCCGATCTGGCTCGTGGCGATCGCCAAGGTGATCTCGGGTGCGGCGCAGGGGGTCATATCTGCCGCCATCGTCCTGCCGATAGCGGACGTCGTCCACGCCGGGGGCGTCCACGCCCACCTGGATCTCCAGTGGCCGATCATCTGCACGCTGGTGCCGCTTGCCTGCATCGCCACGGCAAGTCTCGGTCTCGTGCTGGGCACGAGCTTCGAGCCGCGCAACATCGGCCTCATGTTCGGGTTCATCATCCTGCCGATCACCTTCCTCGGCGGGACCTACTACTCCTGGACCACCCTCGCACCGGTGAAAGTCGATGGCTTTTCCTGGCTGCAGGCACTCGTGTGCGTCAATCCGCTGATCTATGTCAACGAGGGCATGCGTGCGGCGTTCACCTCGTTCCCGCATATGCATCTCTACGTCATCTATCCGGTGCTGATGGGGTTCGCGGCCTGTCTGCTCTCGCTGGGCCTACGGAACTTCCGGCGCCGGGTCCTCAGCTAGCTGGGGGCTGTCGTGTCGGGAGCCTTGGCGCCGAGCATCGCAACCCGCCGTGGTTCACAGCAACGACTCGTCAATCTCGGTGACGGAGGCATTCCGTGATGCTGCCGCGACAGCAGCCGGTGCCATCGTCATCGCCGGCTTCGTCGGCTGGCGGCGCCCGGCGAGGGCGTAAACCTCGGCTCCGTCGACCGTCTCTTTGGCTATCAGCAGATCGACCAGGTTGTCGAGCACGGCGCGGTGGGTCTCGAGCACGCTGGTCGCTCTTTTCTCGGCCTCGCTCACGAGCCTCCGCACCTCGTCATCGATCATCGCTTGAGTCTTCTCCGCGAACGGGCGGCTGGTGAACTCAGTTCCACCACCACCCAGGAATACCGAACCTCCGATCGGGTATCCAACCGGCCCCAACGCCTTGGAAAGCCCGAACTCTCGGACCATCTTCGTTGCCATGTCGGTCGCTTTAGCCAGGTCGTTCGCTGCGCCCGTCGAACCCTGCCCGAGCACCACCAACTCGGCCGCCCTGCCTCCTAGGAGCACGGCGAGCGTTTCCTGCAGGTAGTTCTCGCCGTAGAGGTGACGCTCGAGAAGAGGAAGCTGTTCGGTGACTCCGAGAGCCTGTCCGGCTGGGAGGATCGTGACTTTCGCGACTGGGTCGGCGTCGTCCGAGTAGGCGGCGACAAGGGCGTGGCCAGCCTCGTGCACCGCAACGGAGTGCTTCTCCTCTGGGAGCAAGACGTTGGATCCCTCCCGCCGACCGAGAATGATGCGGTCCCTCGCCTCCTCGAAGTCGGCAACGGTGAGGATCTGCCGGTTGCCCCGTACGGCGTTGATCGCCGCTTCGTTGACCAGGTTGGCCAGGTCGGCCCCGGAGAAGCCGGGCGTCCCTCTAGCCACAGTCTCGAGATCGACCGCGGGATCGATCCTTTTACCCCGGACATGGACCTGCAGAATGGCGATCCTGTCGCTCAGAGACGGCAGCGGGATGGTCACCTGTCGATCGAAGCGACCTGGCCTCAGCAGGGCTGGATCGAGAACCTCGGGACGGTTTGTCGCCGCGAGCACGACGATCCCCGACGATGGATCGAAGCCGTCCATCTCTGCCAGGAGCTGGTTCAGTGTCTGCTCCCGCTCGTCGTTGGCGACCACGGCTCCTGTGCCGGCGCGTCGCTGCCCGATGGCGTCCACCTCGTCGATGAAGACGATGGCGGGCGCCGACTTACGCGCCTGGGCGAAGAGATCGCGGACCCGAGCAGCACCCACACCGACGAACATCTCTACGAAGCTGGAGCCGGTCACGGAGTAGAACGGAACCTTCGCCTCGCCCGCCAAAGCTCTTGCCAGAAGCGTCTTGCCAGTTCCCGGGGGGCCGACCATCAGCACGCCTCTCGGCGGCCTGGCTCCCGCACCGGCGTAGCGAGCCGGGTTCTGGAGAAAGTCCACCAGTTCGACGATCTCGCTCTTGGCGCCCTCGTAGCCGGCCACGTCGGCGAACGTCGTCCGCGGTCTTTCCTCGTCGAAAACCTTGGCGTTGGAGCGGCCGACACCCATTACTCCTTGAAGCCGACCGGCAGCGCCTCGCGAAAGGCGGAACCACAAAAACCCGACGATCAGGAAAGGCAGCAGCAGGATGATCCAGGAAAGGACCTCGGAGCCGAAAGAAGGGCCACCGGTCGTTGCACTTATCTGCACACCGGAAGACTCGAGGCTCGAGAGGAATTGCTGGCCTGCTTGCGGCGGGATGACCGTCGTGTACTGACTGCCATTGGTCAGGGTTCCGCTTGCGGCGTTGTCCGAAGAAATAGAGACCGTTTTCACCTGGTGAGCGGAAACGTCTTTGAGGAACTGGCTGTAGCTCAGCGTCACCGGAGAACTGAACTTGGTCGCCGGCACCACGAACAAGAGCGCTACGAAAAACGCCAGCGCCACAAGCCATAACCAGTGTCGCCAAGCTGGTGGGGGAGGCGGGGCCGTCGGCGCACCCTTGTCCCTGCCCGGAGGAGCGGAGGCTGGCTTGGTCATCGCGGGTCACTGTATCCCAGCCGTGGTGGCAAAGCGGCTCCTCGCCATGCAGCGGGAAGGGTTGTGATCGTGTCGGTGCAGGGTGTGACGCGATGGGTCGAAAGTTGTGCCATCTTGACTTCTCGCTTAGGGCGCGACAGGCGCGCCGGGGAGGCATGTGCAGCTGGAGTCGCGGCCCACGGCGATGGCAGCAGTGGAAGCGCACGGACCTCCGGCAATCGACGCCCCCTCGCATCGGTACCGTGGCGGAGCTTTGTGCTCTGTGGGCCCGGGCGTGTCCGAGGTTGGTGAGCAGGCCAGGGAGACCGGCCACGTACGCTGCGATCGTGGTCGGTGCAGGTGCGCCTTCGCCGGACGCCGGCTACGAGGTTGCTCAGCGGCGGTCGCGGACTGGCGGCGGGGTCCCTCGAAGTTCCGCGAAAGGCACCTCAGCCCACCACGCCCGTCACGATCTGTGTAGGTCGCGGAGCCTGCCGTTCCCGCCGCCCGGTTCGCCCATCCGTTCAAAGACTCTCGTACGAAATCGCCTCCGATCAGGCCGTGCGCGGCAGGAGGTCCAAGACAATGGCGTAGTAGGATGCCGCCGACCTAAAGGAGCAGCTCAGGCCCGAGTGGCTCAGCCGGCAGAGCAACGCACTCGTAATGCCTTTCGGGTCGTCTGAG
>Ga0070737_10006652_pt1 | contig 10512 bp, 10 predicted proteins | sample Coa_R1_10_FD_66438 | JGI IMG/M metagenome (GOLD analysis project Ga0070737, IMG submission 66438) | Surface soil microbial communities from Centralia Pennsylvania, which are recovering from an underground coalmine fire - Coalmine... | ecosystem: Environmental > Terrestrial > Soil > Unclassified...
CAGTCGCCCGTGCGCTGGTGAAGGAGCCCACGGTGCTGCTGGCCGACGAGCCGACTGGGAACCTGGACGAGATCACCAGGGACGAGATCACCGGCCTGCTGGAGAAGCTGTGGCGTGAGCACGAGCTGACCATGGTGTGCGTCACGCACGACAGCGCGGTGGCCGCCCGGGCCCAGCGCACCGTGACCCTGCGGAACGGCGCGGTGGCCCGGTAACCAAGGACCCGGTAACCAAGGACCCGGTAAACGAGCCGCTCAGGGTTGCGGCCGCAGGGCCAGCCCGAAGTCCTGGCACACCTCGACCATGGCCTGGTGGAAGGCGATGCCCATGCGCAACGTGAGCATCGGGTAGAAGTTGCCCTGGTCCTCGGCGGCCCGGGCGATCGGCTCGATGGCGTGCAGCGTGGCCAGGCGCTCCGCGCTGCGCTGCCGGATCGCGCCGAGCAGTTCCGCCGCCTCGCCGCGGTCCAGGGCGTCGGCGAAGAACAGCTTCACCAGGCCGATGTCGCGGATCTCGAAGGGCATCGGGCCGGCCGGGTGCAGCCACTCGCGCAGCGCCTGCGACCCGGCCGGGGTGATCTCGTACACCCGCCGGGGCCGCCGGCCCCTGGGCTCGTCCTGGCCGGTGACGTACCCGGCCTGTTCGAGCCGTTCGAGGCTCGGATAGATCTGCACCGGCGAGATCGTCCAGAAGAACCGGATCGACTGATCGACCATCTGCTTGATCTCGTAGCCCGAGCGCGCGCCCAGGCCGACCATGCCCAGCACGACGTACCCCGGGTCGGTCAGCGAAGCCGCACTCATATAAGTAAACCTAACATGTTAGAGTAACTTATATTTCTCTTCGTCGTGAGCACCCGTGATGGACCGACCCAGTGGAGGTCGCCGTGCCTGCCGTGGAACCACACCCCGCGCCGCTGCCGCTCCGGACCGCCATCGAGGCCGGGGACCTGGCCGCGGTCATCGATGCGTTCGCCCCTGACGCGATCTTGCACTCGCCGTTCACCGGCCGCCTGGCGTTCACCGGCCGCGAGCAGATCGGGACCGTCACCCAGGTGGTGATGGACGTGATCACCGACTGGCGGTACACCGACGAGATACGGGACGGGGACCGGGCCGTCCTGATGGCCACCGGGCGGGCCGGCGGCCAGGACGTCGAGATGACCGAGTACCTGCGGCTGCGCCCCGACGGCAGGGTGGCCGAGCTGACCATCTTCTTCCGCCCGCTGCCCGGGGCCGCCGCCGCGCTGCGGCTGATCGGCGCCGGGCTCGGCCGGCGCAAGAGCCGGCTGCGGGGCGCCGTCGTGTCCGCCCTGACCAGCCCGCTGGCGTTCATGACCAGGACCGGCGACGGCCTCGGCGTCAAGCTGGTGCGCGGCAGCCTCTAGATCGCGAGGGCCTGCTCGCGCGAGCACCACCAGGTGGTCCGGCCGCCGACCTTGCCACGGCGCATCTCGGCTCCGCAGCGCGGGCACGTCCCGCCGGGCTTGCGGGCCGCGATGACCTCGCCGGTGTGCACGCCGCCGCGCTCGATGGCGGCGGTGAGGGCGGCGCCCAGCGCCCGGTAGAGGCGGTCGGCGTCCTGGCGCCGCAGCGTGTTCACCCGCGCCGCGGGCGCCACCTTGGCCTGCCAGAGCACCTCGTCGGCCAGCAGGTTCCCGATTCCCGCGACCTTGCTCTGGTCGAGCAGGCGGGCCTTGACCGCGACCGTGCCCTTGGTGATCAGGTCGCGGAACTCGGCGGCGGTGACCTCCCCGGCGTCCGGGCCCAGGTCATCGACGTCCGGGTTCAGCCGGACCCGGCCGAGCCGGCGCTTGTCGAACAGGGACAGGCGGCCACCGTCGGCGAACTCCAGCGTGAACCGGTCCCACACGACCTTGCGGGGCTGCGCGTCGCGGCGGCGGGGGCCGCCGCCCTCGGCCGCGGCGCCGTCACCCGAAACCACGATGATGCGGCCGCTCATGCCCAGGTGGATGCCGAGGTCAGGCCCGGGAGCAGACGACCGCCCCAGCCCGGAGGTCTCGCACCACATCGTCTTGCCGCGGCGGTGAGCGGAGGTGAGCATGCGCCCGGTCAGCGCCTCCCGCAACTGGCCGGGCCGGTGCGGCCGGCACACGTAGGTGTCGGTATCGTCGACGGCCACGATGCGCCGGTGCAGCGCCTCGTCGGCGATCAGGCGGCGGGCGGTCTCTACCTCGGGAAGCTCGGGCACGTACCCGTTGTACTCGCCCGGGTGGCCGGGCCGGGCCGCGACCCCTAGGCCCGCGGGGGTGAACCCCAGCACCCCCGGCCCCAACCCCGTAAATGTTCGCCGTGTACTGCCCCGCAGAAGTAGTATTTTTTCATAGATTCACCCCTCTAATACTCAAGACATCCGCAAGCGGGACGAAATACTCCGGGCGCAGGATGTACCAGCAGGAGGCCCCCCAGAGAAAGCCTGGGCCCATGAGATCAACCGTCAGCACCGAGTACCTGAGCCCCGAGATGACCCGGCTCCTGTCCATCGCCCAGCGGGAGCTTGATCGCCACACCAGCGATCACGGCACCTGCACCTGCTGCCACCGGCACTGGCCGTGCCCCACCGCCTGCCTGGCCGCCAGCACACTGGACGGCCTGTAGACCGCGAGGGCCAGGAAACACCGGCTCAGCCCAGCAGCAGTTTCCTGTGCTCCCAGGCCAGTTCGAGCACGGCGGCCCCGGCCGGCTGCATCGCCTCCCGCGCGGCGAAGCGGTCCACCACCCCGGCGGTGAACGGGACGCCCGCCATCACCCGCCCCTCCGTGTTGACCTCGACCAGCCCGCCGAACAACGCGTCGAACACGTCGCTGCTGACCGCCGCCACACACAGCACATCCACCGCCAGCGTCAGCGGATCGGCGCCCAGCCCCAGGCACCACACCCGCAGCTTCCCCGCCGCCCGCGCGGCCGACAGCTCGCCGAAGAACGGCCAGCGATCGTAGTCCACGGGCCCGCCGTAGTTTTCGCCGGTGCCGAGGAACTCCTCGCTGAACTCCCGGGCCACGCAGCGCCACAGGTCGAGGTCGCGGGCCCGCGCCACCGGGCCCTCCCCGGCCGGCTGGAACACCCCGACCGGCATGACCTGATACAGCCCGCCGGCGTGCGTCACCGCCGCCGGATCCCGCCAGTGCAGCACGAAGGTGGGTTCCCCGGTGGCCGGGACGCGCAGGGTGAGCGTGGTGACCGCGCTCAGGGTGCACCGGCCCGGCAGATCGCCCGGGTTGCCGACGAGGGTCCGCAGGCGCAGCCGTGCAGGTCCAGAAATCTTGTCAGGACGCTGCCGCCAGGCCGAGGTCAGCTCGTGCGCCAGCGCCTCGCCCCCATTGACCCAGTCGAAATAGCGCGCGCTGGTGAGCCGCAGCAGCGGCGGGGAACCGGACAGGGACGCCGACAGCAGCCGGTAGATGGGCCGGTTCTCCAGCAGCGCGGGCCGCTCGATCGCCGCCAGCGCCTCGGCGTAGCTGGCGTACCTGTCCCCGGAAGCCTGCCGCGGGCGCAGGTGCGCGGAGGCGGTGCCGGACACGTCGGCGCCGGGCGGAGCCGCATCCGCCCAGGCCAGGGCCACCTCGCCGAGGTCGAGCGGGGCCGGCGGCAGCCACTGCGGCGTGGTCAGCAGCGGCGTGCCGCCCACCCGGGGCACCGCCGGGTACAGCTGCGCGGCGCGGACGGCCAGTTCGTGGCGGGAGGAGTTGAGCAGCCGGCGGATGTCCCGCCAGTGTGCGGCGGAGTCGGTCTCGTTCGGCACCAGGCCAGGGTAGGTGCCCGGGAAAATGTCAGACCCCCCGGCTAGCGTGTTCGTATGCCCGGACCAGGCGTGGTCCGGATTTCCGCCGGCACGCACAGCGGCCGGACGAGGGGCGGTTAACAGCTGCCAGGCCGATACGGCTCACACGATGGGGTGATACCTGTGCCGTCCAGGACGGCTGCGGGGCACAACCACGCTGGGACGACGGCGGACGGGACTGCGGATCCAGGCCGTTCGCCGTGGATCGCCCTGGCCGCGGTGTGCCTCGGGTTCTTCGTGATTCAGCTCGACGTCACGATCGTCAACGTGGCGCTGCCGACCATCCAGCAGGACATCGGCGGCAGCGTCGCCGGGCTGCAGTGGGTGGTGGACGCCTACACGCTGGCGCTGGCCGCGGTCATGCTGACCGCGGGCTCGACCGCCGACCGGCTGGGCGCCAAGCGGGTGTTCCTGGTCGGGCTGGCCGCCTTCGCGGCCGGGTCGGCGGCCTGCGCGGCCGCCCCGGACCTGGCTGCGCTGGTCGCGGCCAGGGCGGTGCAGGGGCTCGGCGCGTCGGCGCTGCTGCCGTGCTCGCTGTCGCTGATCGTGCACCAGTTCCCCGGCCGGGAGGCGCGGGCGCGCGCGCTCGGCGTGTGGGGCGGGATGGGCTCGCTCGGCGTGGCACTCGGCCCGGTGGCGGGCGGCGCGCTGATCGCGCTGTGGAGCTGGCGGGCGATCTTCCTGGTCAACGTGCCGGTCTGCGTGCTGACCGCGTGGCTGCTGGTCAGGTTCGTGGCCGAATCGGAGCCGGACCGGTCCCGCCGCGCGGACATCCCCGGGCTGCTGCTCGGCGTCGTGGCGCTGTCCGGCCTGACCGCCTGCTTCATCGAGGCAGGCCGCGATGGCTGGCTGGCCCCGCTGCCTGGCGCCCTCGGCGGAGCGGGCCTGGCGGCTGGGGTTGGCTTCGTCATTGCCGAACGGTGCCGTAGTGACCCGATGCTCCCGCTGCGGCTGTTCCGGGTGCGGGCGTTCAGTGCCGCGACCGGGGTGGGTGTGCTGTTCAACCTGAGCCTGTACGGCGCGCTGATCTGCGTGTCGCTCTACCTGCAGGGCGAACGGCACGAGTCCGCGCTGAGCACCGGGCTGATCATCTTGCCGATGAGCCTCGCCGTCGGGGCCGGCTCGACGGCCAGCGGCTGGGTGACCGCCCGGATCGGCGCGCGCTGGCCGATGGTCGCCGGGCTGACGCTGGCGGCTGGCGGGGCCGTGGTGCTCAGCCTGGTGGGCGCGGCCACGTCGCTGGGCCTGCTGGTGGCCGGGACGGTCATTCTGGGCCTGATCTCGCTGGCCATGCCGGCCATGACCGCGGTGGTGGTCGGCTCGGCCGGGCGCGAGCATTCGGGCGTGGCCAGCGGCGTGCTGAACACGGCCCGGCAGGCCGGTGGGGCGCTCGGGGTGGCGCTGCTCGGCGCGCTGCTCGCGGGCGGGTCCAGGCACGGCCTGGCCTTGCGCACCCCGATGCTGGTGGCGGCGGTGGGGCTGGCGCTGGCCGTCGGCCTGGCCTGGCTGGCGACCCAGCGAGATCGCTGACCGGCCACCCGGATCACGGGTGGACGCGGAACGGCGTGGAGGTAGCGCGCGTTCACCCGGAGCAGGTGCTGGCCGCGACGAACAGGGTGGCGTCGGCGGCTGCGGTGACGGTGACCGGGCCGTCGCTGGCCGGCACGAAGCAGGACTCGCCCCGGGCCAGCGTGGCCGCGCCGCCGGCCTGGCTGCGCAGGGTCGCGGCGCCCGCCAGGCAGCAGACGATGCGTGGCCCCGCGTCCGGCAGCACCTCGTCCGGCCGCGCCTCGTCCGGCCGCGCCGTCTCCGGGGCGGCCAGGGTCATCCGGTAGAGGCGGAACTCCGGGGCCGGGGTGTCGTAGGTGACCGTGGCCGGGGACACCTGGCGGGGTTTGATCACCGGCACCGCCACCGACGGGTCGGTCAGCCGCAGCAGTTCCGGCACGTCGACATGCTTGGCGGTCAGGCCGGCCCGCAGCACGTTGTCGGAGTTGGCCAGCAGCTCGACGCCGACGCCCTTGATGTAGGCGTGCAGGCCGCCGGCCGCCATGAAGACGGCGTCGCCGGGTTCCAGCACCTGGTAGTTGAGCAGCAGGGCGGCGACCACACCGGGGTCCCCGGGATGGTCGGCGGCGATGCGCAGCACCGCGGCGCAGGCGGCCGCGTACTCGCCCCCGGCGGCGGTGAGCCGGGCGCAGCCGGCCAGCACGTCGTGCTGCAGTGCCGCCCGCTGATCCGGCGGCCAGGTCAGGAGCGCTTTCAGCGCGTCCAGCCGGGGGTCGCCGCCGAGGCTCAGCATGACGGCGACCGGCTGCAGCACCGTGGTGCCGAGGGCGGCGAGCAGGGCGCGGATGTCCTCGGTGGGGCGGAAGCCGGCCAGCACCTCGAACCTGGTCACCGCGCAGAGCAGCTCGGGTTTGGGCCAGTCGTCCACGTAGTTGCGGGCCCGGTCGCGCAGCGGGATGCCGCGCTCGTTCTCCGCCTGGTATCCGGCTTCGGCCTGGCCCCGGTCCGGGTGCACCTGGATGGACAGGGCCTGCTCCGGGGCCAGGATCTTGAGCAGGAAGGAGAGCCTGGACCCGAACCGGGCGGCGCAGCCCGGGCCGAGTTCGGCGGCCGGGTCGGCGGCGATCACCTGGTCCAGCGTGGTCCGGTGGCCGCCGCGGGTCAGCCCGGACGGCGAGGAGGGGTGGGCGCCCATCCACAGTTCCGCCTCCGGACCCGGCGTGGGTGCGGGTCTGCCCTGGATTTCGGCTATTGCGTACCGGGAGCCCCAGGCGTACGGCTGCACGACCGGATCGAGTACGTCCACGAGGGCATGGTAGGGGACGCGGCCCGCCGGAGGAGGCCGGCCGCGTCCCCGTCATGGCGTGCAGGTCACGCGGCGGCGATGCCTTCGGCGCCGACCGCGTTGGCCACGGTGACGCTGCCGATCTCGGTGAGCGAGCCGCCGGACACGGAGAACTCGTCCACGATGCCGTTCCCGCCGGTCTGGACGTACAGGTAACCGCCGTGCGGCGACACGGCCGCGTCCACGGTGCCCGGGTCGGTGCTGGCCTGGCCGAGCACGGTGAGCTTGCCCGCCGCGCCGTCGGTGTAGCTGGTGACGGTGCCGCTGCCGGCGTTGGACGCGAACAGGTGCCGTCCGTCGGAGGCCACCCAGCAGGTCGCCTGCTGCCCGGTGCCCACCTGCTCGAGCTGGGTGAGGTGGCCGCTGGCGCTCAGGCTGAAGCTGGCCAGCGCGTTGGTGCCCGCCTCGGCCAGGATGACCTGGCCGGCCGGGTCGAAGGTGACGGCGAAGGGAAGCGTGTTCGGCTCGGAGTTCACCACGGGGGCGCGGCTCAGCGCACCGGCGAAGCCGACACCGAACACGTCGACGTCGTTGCCGTTGTCCTTGGTGGTCACGATGAGCTGCGACCCGCTGGGCGTGAACGCGACCTGGCCCGGCGTGTTGGTGAACTGCGGGGTCGCCGTCGGGTCGAGGTGCAGCGGCCGGTTCGACCGCGGGATCGGGACCAGCCGCCCGAAGATCGACCAGTAGCCCTGAACCGAGCCGCCGTTCAGCGCGTTCAGTACGTAGACGAGGTGACCGTGCACGGCCACGCTGACCGGGAAGGTGCCGCCCGAGCTGATGACCTGCCGCAGGGACAGCTGGTCACCACGGACGGCGAAGACCGACACGGTGTTGCTGCCCGCGTTGACCGCGTACAGCTGGCCGTTGGCGTAGGTCAGCGAGTCCTGGGAGGCCAGGTGGTCCACGACAGAGCCGGTGAGCTGGCCGCCGAGTCCGCCGGTGCGGTAGGTGCCGGCCAGGGTGAGCGTGCCGTTGCCCGCGCGGTGGTAGGCCACCACCTGGTTGCCCGCGGTGTTGTCGGTTTGCACGAAGACCGCGTGGCTGGCGCCGTAGTGGCCAGCCCCGCCGGTGGTGGAAGCACCGGCGGGGCCGGCTAGGCCCGCGATCGTGGCCAGGGCCGCGGCGGAGACCGCGACCGTTGAGCCGATACGAGTCAGGGGGTTCATGCTGTGTCCTCTCCAAGCTCAAGGTTTCGACATGAACCCATTCGGGCCCGCGGGCCCAGGCGGATTGGTGGGGATTTGTCCGGCCGGTAGCCTGCGTGGTTGAAAGCCTGCGTGGTTGAGGACGGCGAGGGAGCGGCCAGTGAACGACTACCCGGCGACGATCGTCACGACGAACCACGTGGAACCGGTTCCGCGCCGGGTCCGGGCGGTGCTGGCGGGCGAGACCGTGTTCGACACCACCCGCGCGTTCTACGTGTGGGAGTGGCCGCACTACCCGCAGTACTACATTCCGGCCGGCGACGTCCGGACCGACCTGCTCGTGGCCAGGGACCAGACCAGGCAGAGCCGGCGCGGCACCGAGCACCTGCACGACCTGCGGGCCGGCGAGACCGTCCGGAAGGACGCGGCCAGGCTGCTGCGGGACTCGCCCATCGGGGACCTGGCCGGGACGTTCCGGTTCGACTGGCAGGCCCTGGACGCCTGGTTCGAGGAGGACGAGCAGGTGTTCGTCCATCCCCGCAGTCCCTACGTGCGGGTGGACGCGCTGCGCTCGACGCGCACGGTGCGGGTCGAACTGGACGGGGTGGTGCTGGCCGAGTCATCCTCGCCGGTGATGGTCTTCGAGACCGGGCTGCCGACCAGGTACTACCTGAACCGGACCGAGGTGGACTTCGGCCACCTGGTCCCGAGCGACACGGTCAGCGCGTGCCCCTACAAGGGCACCACCAGCGGCTACTGGTCGGTGCGGGCGGGCGGCACGGTGCACAAGGACCTGGCCTGGACCTACGACTTCCCGACCAGGCAGCTGCTGCCGGTCACCGGGCTGATCGCCTTCTACAACGAGAAGGTGGACACGTTCCTGGACGGGCGGCGGCTGGACCGGCCGGTCACCCACTTCTCCACCGACTAGCCCACCGCGAAGCTGAACACGTTGAAGATCCGTTCCGGGTGGAAGCCCGGGACGGGCGGGCCGAGCCGCATCCGGGGAATCCGCCCTGCCTGCTGGAACCCGAGGGAGGCGGCCAGCGCGGCCCCGGTGGCGTTCGGCTCGGGGAAGGCCAGGCGTTCGGGTTCGGCGCCGGTGCCGGTCAGATCGGCCAGCAGGGCCCGGGCCGCGGCCTCGGTGGCGGCGATGACCGGGCCGCCGCCCCACGGCAGGGCAATCCGGTAACCGCCGCCGCCGGACGGGACCCTGACCCGGTCGGCGAAGGTGCTCAGCAGCGCGCCCCGGCTTTCGCCGGTGGCGTGGGCATCGTGCTCCCTGAGGTGCGCCACCGTGCCGGGCCCGGCCTGGCCCACGGTCTCGGCGCTGGGCCGGGTCTGCCGCCGCCAGATGCCGTAGTGCATCCCGTCGTAGCCGAAACCCAGCCGCTCGTAGACCGGCCTGCCCAGATCGGTGGCGGTGAGCAGCACGGTCCTCACCCCGGCCGCGTGCAGCGCGTCGAGCGCGGCCCGGCTGACCGCGGTGCCGAGACCACGGCCGCGGGCGTCCGGGTCGACGGCCACGTTGCCGATCCAGCCGGTGCGGCCGAACGAGACGGCGAAGGACACGCCGGTCACCTGGTCGTCCTGGCAGGCCACGATCAGCTGGCCGCCCGGGCTGGTGCGGTAGAACTCCAGCGCCGCCGGGTGCCGTCCGGAGCCGAGCCCGGCGCGCAGCACGACCGTGTGCACGTCCGTCATGTCGGCGGCGGTGGCGTGACGGATGGTGAGCCCGGCGGTTCCCCTCATGGACCCAGAATGGAATGAACCGGCTAAGCCATTCAATCGAATATTGGACTGGCGGCTGGGGTTTGGGCGGCTCTGTGGTTTTGGCGGCTCTGTGGTTTGGGCGGCTGTGTGCCCCGGCCGGGCGCTACACGATTACGTCGACCCGGTGGGCGTCCCTGGCCACCAGCTCGGCCTGATAGTCGTGCCAGGCCGCGGCCAGCCGGGTGATGCCCGCGTCCAGTGTCGCGGCGGAATGGTCGAACGGCAGCCGGACGTGGCCGTCGAACCGCCCGGCCGGCGACATCACCTCGCCGGGCGCGATGAGCACACCGTGCCTGCTGGCGATCTGGGCGAGTTCGGCCGAGCTGCCGCCGGGCAGCCGGGCCCACAGGCTCAGGCCGCCCTCCGGCCGCGGCCAGGTCCAGCCGGGCAGCAGCCGGGTCAGCAGCTCCTGCAGGTGAGCGAGCCGCTCGCTGAGTTCGCGGCAGCGCAGCGCGCGCACGTGGTCCTGGCTGGTGAGCAGGTTCACCGCGATCGCCTGGCTGACCAGGGACGTGCCCAGGTCGGCCACGGCCTTCAGCCGGCCGAGCTGGGCGATCATCGGCCGGGGGGCGCGGATCCAGCCGATCCGGAGCCCGGCCCAGAACAGCTTGCTGAGCGAACCGACGGAGGCGATCTGCGCGTCCCGCGCGTGCGCGGCGATGGGCAGCGGCGGCTCGCCGCCCAGGGACAGCTCGGCCAGCGTGTCGTCCTCGATGATCGGGACGCCGCTGGCCCGGCCCAGCCTGGCCACCTCACGCCGGGCCGGTTCGGGCAGCACGCAGCCGACCGGATTGTGGAAGGTCGGCATCAGGTAGACGGCCCTGACCGGGTGGTGCGACATCGCGGCGGCCAGCGACTCCGGGTAGGAGACGGCGGACTGGCCGGCCGGCACGGTGACGATCCGCCCGCCCGCGGCGCGGAACGCGTCGATCGCGC
>Ga0070737_10006653_pt1 | contig 10509 bp, 9 predicted proteins | sample Coa_R1_10_FD_66438 | JGI IMG/M metagenome (GOLD analysis project Ga0070737, IMG submission 66438) | Surface soil microbial communities from Centralia Pennsylvania, which are recovering from an underground coalmine fire - Coalmine... | ecosystem: Environmental > Terrestrial > Soil > Unclassified ...
GGCGGCCACTTCCAAGCTCAACCACCACTTCCCGTACGTGGTCGCGGTGATGACGAGCAACAACGCATTGCTGCGCAGCAAGTCATTCGCGTGGTTCAAGCGCAGGCTTTACCGCGATCCGGTCAACGACCTGCGCCCCTCGTGGTTGCCGAAGATGATGGCGCATGTCGGCGGGACGACCGCGGAATTCATTGTGCCTGGGCTTCTGGTGTTCGTCGCGGACGGTCAGCCGTGGCGGTGGATCCTCATCGGGTTCATGGTGATCTTCCACCTCAACATCATTTCCAACCTCCCGATGGGAGTCCCGCTGGAGTGGAATGTATTTTTCATCTTCTCGCTGTTCTACCTGTTCGGCCACTACGGCGCGATCCAGGCCACCGACCTGCAGTCACCGTTGCTGCTGGCCATCCTGATCATCGCGCTGGTAGTGGTGCCCATCGCGGGAAACCTTTTTCCCCAACAGATTTCGTTCCTGCCCGCGATGCGTTACTACGCCGGGAACTGGGCCACCAGCGTGTGGTGCTTCCGCGCGGGCGCCGAAGACCGGATCGAGGCCAACGTCGTGAAAAGCTCGGCGCTGACCGCCAAGCAACTGGCCAGGCTCTACGACCCGAAGACCGCCGAAATCATGATCGACAAGGTGGCGGCGTTTCGGTCCATGCACACTCACGGGCGCGCGCTCAACGGGCTGGTTCCCCGCGCTTTGGGAAACGACGCCAACGAGGCCGACTACCGCCTGCGCGAGGGTGAAATCGTCGCCGGCGCGCTGATCGGGTGGAACTTCGGCGAAGGCCACCTGCACAACGAGCAACTGCTCGAGGCGGTGCAGAGGCGCTGCCAGTTCGACGAGGGCGAGCTGCGGGTGATAATCCTCGAGGGCCAGCCCATCCACACCCAGCGGCAGTGGTATCGCATCGTGGATGCCAAGACCGGTCCGATCGAGGAAGGCTATGTCAGGGTTGCGGACATGCTAAGCCGCCAGCCATGGCCCGAACCCGGCGACCAGTTTCCGGTGTATCCCACCACGCAGCACACCGACACCGCCCCGCGATGACGAGCGCGGTCGTCGTCGGTGCCGGGCCTAATGGCTTGGCCGCAGCAATCCAGTTGGCCCGCAACGGCGTTGACGTACAGGTGCTGGAGGCGTGCGACACCATCGGCGGGGGAGCCCGCTCCGGCGAACTCACCGTGGCAGGCGTGATCCATGACCACTGCTCAGCGTTTCACCCGATGGCGGTGGGCTCACCATTTTGGAGGCAGGTCGACCTGGAACGCCACGGACTGGTATGGCTGTGGCCGGAGATCGACTGCGCACACCCGCTCGACGACGGCACCGCCGGGGCGCTGTATCGGTCGCTTGATCAGACCGTCGCAGGCCTGGGGCCCGACGGGAAAAGGTGGCGGCGGGCGCTGGGTGACCTGGCCGACAGTTTCGACGAGCTCGCACAGGACCTGCTGCGACCGATTGTGGGTATTCCTCGCCACCCGATTCGGCTGGCCCGCTTCGGTCCACGCGCCGTGTTGCCGGCCACACTGATGGCCCGGTGGTTTCGCACCGAAAAAGCCCGCGCGCTCTTCGGTGGGGCGGCCGCCCACGTCTACACCCGGCTCGACCGGCCACTGACCGCGTCGCTCGGATTGATGATCCTGGCCAGCGGCCACCGCTACGGCTGGCCCGTCGCACAAGGCGGGTCTGGGTCCATCACCGCGGCTGCGGCCGCCGTGCTGGGCGAGCACGGCGGCGTCATCACCACCGGCGTCACCGTCGCTACCCGCGCCGACATCCCCGATGCCGACATTGTGATGCTCGACCTGACCCCGGCTATGGCCTGCAAGATCTACGGCGAGGTCATGCCCGCCCGCATCAAGAGGTCCTACCAGCGTTATCGCGAAGGCTCCTCGGCGTTCAAGGTCGACTTCGCGGTCGACGGCGACATCCCGTGGACCAATCCTGATTGTCGGCGCGCGGGCACAGTACATCTGGGCGGCACCTTCGCCGAGATCGTCGAGACTGAACGCGCGCGTGCCCGGGGCCGGATGCCGGAGCGGCCATTTGTGCTCGTCGGGCAGCAGTATCTGGCCGACCCCACGCGCTCGGCGGGCGGCATCAACCCGATCTGGGCCTACGCTCATGTGCCCTTCGGTTACACCGGCGACGCCACCGCGGCCGTCATTGATCAGATCGAGCGGTTCGCGCCGGGATTCCGGGACCGCATCGTCGCGACGGTCAGCAAGTCCACCGCCGACCTGCAGGCCTATAACCCCAATTTCGTCGGCGGGGACATCATCGGCGGCGCCAACGACCGGCTGCAGGTGATCTTCCGGCCACGGGTGGCGGTCGATCCCTACTTCACCGGGGTGCCCGGTGTCTACCTGTGCTCGCAATCCACCCCACCGGGGGCTGGCGTGCATGGGCTCTGCGGCTATCACGCCGCCGAATCGGCGCTGCGCCGGCTGCGCAAAGCCTGAAAGCGGTCGTGGGCGGTCGCCGCACCACCCGTTCAGATGGCGACCCGCTGCGCCCGGCTTCGCCGCGCTTGCGGTCGCCACGGGGCTGGTTTGGTGGCGACCCGCTGCGCCCGGCTTCGCCGCGCTTGCGGTCGCCACTAGGCTGGCCCAGGGAGACCACCAGCGACTGAGGAGAGATCGACGTGACGGTCCGAGTAGGCATCAATGGCTTCGGTCGAATCGGACGCAACTTCTATCGCGCCCTACTCGCCCAACAGGAGCAGGGCATCGCCGACGTCGAGGTGGTGGCCGTCAACGACATCACCGACAACGCCACGCTGGCGCACCTGCTCAAATTCGATTCGATCCTGGGCCGGCTGCCCCAAGACGTGGGCCTGGAAGGCGAGGACACCATCGTCGTCGGCACCAAGAAAATCAAAGCGCTCGAGGTCAGGGAAGGGCCGGCCGCCATGCCGTGGCGTGATCTCGGCGTGGACGTTGTCGTCGAATCCACCGGGCTTTTCACCAACGCCGCCAAGGCCAAGGGCCACCTGGAAGCCGGCGCCAAGAAGGTCGTCATCTCGGCTCCGGCCACCGACCCCGACATCACCATCGTGCTCGGTGTCAACGACGACAAGTACGACGGCAGCCAAAACATCATCTCCAACGCTTCGTGCACCACGAATTGCCTTGCGCCACTGGCCAAAGTGCTCAACGACGAGTTCGGCATCGTCAAGGGGCTGATGACCACCATCCATGCCTATACCCAGGACCAGAACCTGCAAGACGGACCGCACAAGGACCTGCGCCGTGCCCGTGCCGCCGGGCTGAACATCGTGCCGACCTCGACCGGTGCCGCCAAGGCCATCGGGTTGGTGATGCCGGAACTCAACGGCAAGCTCGACGGGTACGCGCTGCGGGTCCCGATCCCGACCGGCTCGGTCACCGACTTGACCGCCGACCTGTCCAAGTCGGCCAGCGTCGAAGAGATCAACGCCGCGTTCAAGGCCGCCGCGGAGGGCCGGCTCAAAGGCATCCTCAAGTACTACGACGCGCCGATCGTGTCGAGCGACATCGTCACCGACCCGCACAGCTCGATCTTCGACGCCGGCCTGACCAAGGTGATCGACAACCAGGCCAAAGTGGTGTCCTGGTACGACAACGAGTGGGGCTACTCCAACCGTCTCGTCGACCTTGTCGCCCTGGTTGGCAAGTCGCTGTAGCCGTGAGCATCAAGACCCTCGAAGAGCTTCTCGCCGAAGGCGTCTCGGGTCGCGGAGTTCTGGTGCGCTGCGACCTGAACGTGCCCATCGATGACGGCACCATTACCGACCCGGGTCGTATCGCCGCGTCGGTGCCGACACTGAAGGCGCTCGCGAACGCCGGCGCCAAAGTGGTCGTTGCCGCGCACCTGGGCCGGCCCAAAGGCGGTCCGGACCCGAAGCTGTCGCTGGCGCCGGTCGCGGCCGCGCTCAGCGAGCAACTCGGCCAGGACGTGCCGCTGGCCACCGATGTGGTTGGTCTCGACGCGCGGGCCAGCGCCGAAGGGCTGACCGCTGGTGAGGTGCTGCTGCTGGAAAATGTGCGCTTCGACCCCCGCGAGACCAGCAAGGACGACGGTGAGCGGCTCGCCCTGGCCCGCGAGCTGGCCGAATTGGTCGGAGACGACGGCGCTTTCGTGTCCGACGGGTTCGGAGTGGTGCACCGCAAGCAGGCCTCGGTCTACGACGTGGCGACGCTGTTGCCGCACTACGCCGGAAAATTGATCGCGGGGGAGGTGAAAATTCTTGAACACCTCACCAGCTCCACCGAACGCCCATATGCCGTGGTGCTCGGTGGCGCGAAGGTCTCCGACAAGCTCGGCGTGATCGAAAAGCTGGCGACCAAGGCCGACAGCATCGTCATCGGCGGCGGTATGTGCTTCACATTCCTTGCCGCCCAAGGCCATTCGGTAGGCACCTCACTGGTGCAGCCGGAGATGATCGATACCTGTCGCCGGCTATGCGAAACCTACGCGGACGTGCTCCGGCTGCCGGTGGACATTGTCGCGGCCGAGAAGTTCGCCGCCGATTCACCGTCGGAAGTCGTTGCTGTCGATGCGATTCCCGACGACAAGATGGGTCTGGACATCGGGCCGGAGTCAGTCACCCGGTTCGCGGCCCTGCTCTCCAACGCCAAGACCATCTTCTGGAACGGCCCGATGGGGGTCTTCGAGTTCCCGGCATTCGCCGCCGGCACCAAAGGCGTCGCCGAAGCGATCGTCGCGGCCACGGCCAAGGGCGCGTTCAGCGTGGTCGGCGGCGGCGACTCGGCAGCCGCGGTGCGCGGGCTCAACCTTCCCGAGGGCGCGGTCTCGCACATCTCCACCGGCGGCGGCGCGTCACTGGAATACCTTGAGGGCAAAGAACTGCCCGGTCTAGCGGTGTTGAACACCTGACACAAAGGAGTCCGATGAGCCGCAAGCCGCTGATCGCCGGCAACTGGAAAATGAACCTGAACCATTTCGAGGCGATCGCGCTGGTGCAAAAGATCGCGTTCTCGCTGCCCGACAAGTACTACGACAAGGTCGACGTCGCGGTGCTGCCACCGTTCACCGACCTGCGCAGCGTGCAGACCCTGGTTGACGGTGACAAACTGCGGCTGACCTACGGTGCCCAGGACTTGTCGCCACATGACTCCGGCGCCTACACCGGCGACATCAGCGGGGCATTCCTGGCGAAGCTGGGCTGCACCTACGTCGTCGTCGGGCACTCCGAGCGGCGTACCTACCACAACGAAGACGACGCGCTGGTGGCCGCCAAGGCCGCTGCTGCCCTCAGACACGGGCTGACCCCGATCGTGTGCATCGGTGAGCACCTCGACGTGCGCGAGGCCGGTGACCACGTAGCCCACAACGTCGAGCAGCTGCACGGCTCTCTTGCCGGGCTTTCGCCGCAACAGATCGGCACCCTTGTGATCGCCTACGAGCCGGTGTGGGCGATCGGGACCGGGCGGGTGGCGAGCGCGTCCGACGCTCAGGAGGTGTGCGCGGCGATCCGCAAAGAGCTGGCTGGGCTGGCATCACCGCAGCTCGCCGAGACCGTGCGGGTGCTCTACGGCGGCTCCGTTAACGCGAAGAACATCGGCGACATCATCGCCTGCGACGACGTCGACGGCGCCCTGGTCGGCGGAGCGTCACTGGACGGCGAAGAGTTCGCCAAGCTGTGTGCCATCGCCGCCGGCGGACCGCTGCCGTAGCAGTGTTCCGGTAATCTGTCGGCCATGGAGCTGACCCTGCAGATCATCCTGGTGATCACCAGCGTGCTGGTGGTGTTGCTGGTGTTGCTGCACCGCGCCAAGGGTGGGGGTCTGTCGACGCTGTTCGGTGGCGGCGTGCAGTCCGCGCTGTCTGGGTCCACGGTCGTGGAGAAGAACCTGGACCGGTTGACACTGTTCGTCACCGGCATCTGGCTGGTGTCCATTATCGGGATGGCGTTGCTGATCAAATACCGCTGAGCGCGACGGCGCCGGTCAACGCCGGCCCGGGAACTATCGCACCGTACGGTTGCGTAACGCGTTGAGCACGCCGCGCACCGCGTGCTCGGTCGCCGACAACGGTGCCATCACCGCCTCGGTCAGATCGACGATGTGCTCGACCCGCCCAACGATCACCTCCATCCGGTCGACCACGCCGTCGAGCCTCGGCGCGAGCTCGTCAAGTTTGCCCAGCGTGGTGTTCAGGTGTTCCAGACTGTTCTCGAAGGTGTCCAGAGCGCCGTTGAGGCCCGACAGCGATGTATTCATGTCGGCCAGCACGCCCTCGAGCTGTTGGACCGTGAGGTCGGCGTTCAACGCGGCTTGTGCGAGAGTTTTCAGCCGCTGCCGCTCGGAGCCGGTGCGGGCGGATTTTTCTGCCATGACGGCCATTATGCGCAGGCCCGCGCGCCCAGGGGCGGGACGGACCAAACCCCAGGCGGATGATTGGATCGAAAAGTGCTGGCTCATGGTCAATTCACCGCGCAGCCAGGGGTCGGCGGTATCTGATGGGGTCATGACCCTTCAGAACGACGATTCGTCGCCTACTGCGGTGATTCTCACCCCAGAGGTTCAGCAGGCACTGTGGTTTCTCGGTGCGCTGGTCCGTATTCGCGCGGGCGGGGACGCGACAGCTGGGAGCTTGGCGGTGCTCGAACACCAGGGGGGACGTGGCTACAACAGTCCGATGGATCGTCATCTGGTCGACGAGGAAACCTTCTTCGTCATCGACGGCGAAGTGCGCATCGAGGTCGGTGGCCACGTGCACCTTGCCGGAGCCGGCGCGGTTGCGTTCTTGCCCCGACAGCGCCCGCACGGCTTCGTGGTAACCAGTCCGCAGGCCCGGTTCCTCACGCTGCACACCCCCGCCGGCTTCGACCGGTTCGCCCTTGCTGCCGGAACGGCCGTCAGCACCACCGACCCGATGCCACCCGAAACGGTGCCGCCCGATCCGGCGGATCTTGCGGCCTTGGCGAGTTCCTACGGCTTCGAGATCGTGGGTCCGCCCCCCGCACTGTGAGGGGCTGGAAGCAGCCGGGGGAACCGGAGGAGCGGACGCCACGTCAAACGGGTGTGCGGCAACGACAATGCGTCAGCAAGGTGCGGCCTCGGCAAGGAAGCATCCGCGACCCCGAACGCGACATCAGACGGCGAGCCGATGACTACACGGCCGGCTATGCCGACGCCCGGGCTGAACGGGGGCGCCCGTGCTAGCGAGCGCCATCCGGGAGCTTGGCCGCGGCAGCTAGGTCGAGCAGCCACACCGTGTTCTCCCGGCCGATGGCCCCCGCGGCCGGCACCGCCACGGGGTCGGCGCCGCCGATCGCGGCGGCCACGGCGTCGGCCTTCTCCGAACCGGAGACCATCGTCCAGACTTCGCGGGAGCGCTGAACAGCAGGCAACGTCAACGTAATTCGCTGCGGCGGAGGTTTTGGTGAATCGGTGACCCCCACCACCAACCTGGTGGTCTCACGCACCGCCGGGGTGTCCGGGAACAGCGAATTGATGTGCCCCTCGGGCCCGACGCCCAGCAGATGGACGTCGAAGTCCGGGGCTGGCTGGCCCGGCGGCGCGTACGCCGCGAGAACGTGCTCGTAGGCCAGGGCCGCGGCGTCGAGGTCGTTGCCGAATTCGCCGTCGCTGGCCGGCATCGGGTGCACGTTGCGCGCGGGGATGTCGATGTGATCCAGCAGGGCCGCACGGGCCTGTTTGTCGTTGCGCTCGTCGTCGTCCCGGGGCACGTAGCGCTCGTCACCCCAGAACAAGTGCACCTTCGACCAGTCGACGCGCCCGCTTTGCTCGCTGAGCTTGCGCAGCAGCCGGTTGCCGTTGCCGCCGCCGGTCAACACGATCAGTGCTTGGCCCCGGGCCGCCACCGCCGCTCCGATGGCACCGACCAGCCGATCGCAGGCCGCCTCTGCCAGTGCCTCGGGGTCGGGATAGGTCTGTACGACGGTGCTCATATGTACTCCACCTGACCGATACCTTTGAGTGCCTCCAGATAGATGGCGTCCGGGTCCAACCGACGCAGATCTTCGGCCAGGCACTCACGAGTTTCCCTGCGCGGCAATGGAACCAGTGCATCCGGCTTTGCCGTGCGGCTCAGCGTCGCCGTCAATCCCTCCTGCGGCCGGCTCAGCGTCACCGTCTCGGTGGGGCGAACCAGCTCGACCTTGAGGTCGCCCACCGCGCGGTGCACCGGCCCGTCGATCCTGCTGGCCAGCCAACCCGCCAGGACATCGAGCGCCGGCTCGGTTTTGAGTCCCGAAACCAGCGCGGAGGTGATCGGCTCGTGTGGCGGCTGATCGATCGCCGAGGCCAGCAATGCACGCCAATACGTGATGCGGCTCCAGGCCAGGTCGGTGTCGCCGGGGGTGTAGCCGGGCAGTCGGCTCTTGATCGCCGACAACGGGTCCAGCCCGTTGGTGGCATCGGTGATGCGGCGGATCGCCAACTGGCCCAACGGATCTTGAGCGGGCACCGCGGGAGCGATGTCAGGCCACCACGCCACCACCGGTATGTCGGGCAGCAAGAAGGGCACGACGACGCTGCCGGCGTGATCGGCAAGCGGACCCGAGAGTCTCAGCACCACCACTTCGCCGGCTCCGCTGTCACCGCCGGCGCGCAACTGCGCGTCCAGCCGTGCCTCCGGCGCGTCGCGGTCACCGGTCATCACGACGATCACCCGGCTGGGATGCTCGTGGCTGGCGAAATTTGCGGCTTCGATGGATTCCTCGACGACGGCGTCGGTGTCGGGCACGATCACCAACGTCAATACCCGGCCCAACGTCACCGCGCCGACCCGTTCGCGTAGTTCGTCGAGTTTCTTGTTGACCGCGGTAGTGCTAGTGTCCGGCAGATCTAGTATCACGGGCGCCGCTCCTCCTCATCGCTGCGCTCTGCATCGTCGCCGGCGCGGATCACGGGCGCCGCTCCTCCTCATCGCTGCGCTCTGCATCGTCGCCGGCGCGGATCACGGGCGCCGCCATTCCCGACCGGTGCGGCGCAGCAACTCGAACGACGCCGCCGGACCCCAGGTGCCGGCCTGGTACGGCTCGGGCCTTCCGTGCGCGGCCCAGTTGTCCAGAACGGGATCCAAGATTTCCCAAGCTAACTCGACTTCGGCGTTGACCGGGAACAACGACGGTTCCCCGAGCAGGACGTCGAGGATCAGCCGCTCGTAGGGTTCAGGTGAATCCTCGGCGAACGCCGAGCCGTAAGAGAAGTCCATATTGACGTCGCGGACCTCCATCGCGGTGCCCGGCACCTTGGAGCCGAACCGCAACGTGACCCCTTCGTCGGGCTGCACCCGGATCACCAGAGCATTCGCGCCCAGCTCGTCGGTCATGGTGGCGTCGAACGGTAGATGCGGTGCCCGTTTGAAGACCAGTGCGATCTCGGTGACCCTGCGGCCCAATCGTTTTCCAGTGCGCAGGTAGAACGGTACCCCCGCCCACCGGCGGGTATCGACCTCCAGCGTGATCGCAGCGAAGGTCTCGGTAGTCGAGTCCTTCGCGAAACCCTCCTCGTCGAGCAGCCCCACCACGCGCTCACCGCCCTGCCAACCGGCGGTGTACTGGCCCCGGCAAGTGGTTTCGTCCAGCGGCTCAGTGAGCTGCGTCGCCGAGAGCACCTTAATCTTCTCGGCCTGCAACTGCGACGGCTGGAAACTCACCGGCTCCTCCATGGCGGTCAGCGCCAACAGCTGCATCAGGTGGTTCTGGATGACGTCGCGGGCCGCACCGATCCCGTCGTAGTAGCCGGCACGCCCACCCAGCCCGATGTCTTCGGCCATGGTGATCTGGACGTGATCGACGTAGTGCGCGTTCCAGATCGGGTCGAACAGCTGGTTGGCGAAGCGCAGCGCCAGGATGTTCTGCACCGTTTCCTTGCCCAGATAGTGGTCGATGCGAAACACCGACTCCTCCGGGAAGACGCTGTTGACCACCTTGTTGAGTTCGCGTGCGCTGTCCAGGTCGTGGCCGAACGGTTTCTCGATGACGACCCTGCTCCAGCGGCCGTTCTGCGGGCGGGCCAGCCGGGAGCGGTGCAGCTGCTCGCACACCACGGGAAAGGCCTTCGGCGGAATGGCCAGGTAGAAGGCATGGTTGCCGGCGGTGCCGCGCTCGATGTCGAGCTTCTCCAAACATTCTGCCAACCGGCCAAACGCCTCGTCGTCGTCGAACGTGCCTGGCACAAACCGGAATCCGTCGGCCAGCCGCTCCCATACCGCCTGGCGAAACGGCGTGCGGGAGTGCTCTTTGACCGACTCGTACACTACCCGGGCGAAATCCTCGTGATCCCACTCGCGGCGGGCGAACCCAACCAGCGCGAAAGTGGGTGGCAGCAGGCCACGGTTGGCCAGGTCGTAGATGGCCGGCATGACCTTCTTGCGGGCCAGGTCGCCGGTCACCCCGAAAATCACCATTCCGCAGGGACCCGCGATCCGGGGCAACCGCTTATCTCGCTTGTCCCGCAGCGGGTTTTGCCACTGCGCGGCGGCGGCCGCTCGCGCGGCATGCCGGCCGGCCGGGCTCATCGGGAAGC
>Ga0070737_10006655_pt1 | contig 10507 bp, 11 predicted proteins | sample Coa_R1_10_FD_66438 | JGI IMG/M metagenome (GOLD analysis project Ga0070737, IMG submission 66438) | Surface soil microbial communities from Centralia Pennsylvania, which are recovering from an underground coalmine fire - Coalmine... | ecosystem: Environmental > Terrestrial > Soil > Unclassified...
TCTTCGGACGGGCGACCGCCTGGCGTTCGCCGTACGCGATGCCCAAGACCGCGGTCGAGCATGGACCTCGCCAGCGCCTCCAGCCGTGAAATCTCGGCGCGCAGAATGCCCTCGAAGATCCGCGCCTGGGCTACCTCGGCGGCGTTGCGCGACTGCGCCGCGCCGGGGTTGGCCGCCGGTGGCCTAGCATCCGTGGATTGCGTCATAGCCAAACTCCGACCCGCCGACGTCCTCCTGTTTGGGCGCCCAGTACCGGGGCACCGCCCATCATCTTGGTCGCCGAGCTGACGGTGATCAAACCGTTGACTTGCAGATGTGACGTTCGATACAGTCCAGCCGCACTCGGCCGAGGCGGCGAGCAGTGACCACGCTGCCGCGCGTTCGGCTAGGCCGTCATGGCTCGTCCTTCCCGAGCCGCGAAACGAGTGCGCACCCAACGCTAAAATAGTGTCCGGCCAACGTTTTTCGGGTACCAGCGCTACCCGGTCGTCGGCCGACGCCTCACAAGCATCGCGTTAACCGGGTCGGTGCGGGAAGCGGTCCCGCAGCCGCTCAAGCAGACGATGGACGTCCTGGATGCGGGCCGTGAGCTCGCTATAGGCTTCCGGTAGGTCATCGTCGACGCTGTGCGTGCTGCACCGCGACGCCAAAACCGTCGCCAGCTGCTGCAATTGGGCGACCTCCACTTCGAGGATGGACTCGAAGAGCCGCGCCTGGGCCGCGTCCGCGGGGTTTGCCTGACGGGTCACGCCGTCGCCCGTTGCGAACACGCGACGCTCGGCGGAGGATCGCATCAACGCCGGATGCTCCCGCATTCGGATGGTCACGTGGTTATGCGCAGATTGGTCGGTTGCCGGTCGGGATGGCGCCAAAGTTGCCGACTTCAGAGGTTGCGTCATGGGAGACCTCCCGACTTGCCGAGCTGCTTTGCAAGTATCCAAGAAGTATCCACGCTTTGAATCAGATGGAACCGTCAACAGAAATTGTTAATCTGATAGCCATCTGCGTTAGGCACCGTTCACCAACATGACGCTTTGGGACACGGTCAGCTGATCCGGCGGCCGTCGATGCCGAAAAAATGCACGTGACCGTCCTGCGGGTACAGGCGCAGTCGGCTCCCCCGCTGGGGTGGGTTGCGCCCGTCGGCGCGAGCGGTCACCGGCTGCCCCGCGCTGCGGTCGGGTCCGATGATGCGGCCATACAGATAGACATCAGCACCGAGCTCCTCGACGACGTCGACTTCCATCTCCACGCCGACGCTGCCCACCTCCAAGTGCTCCGGGCGGATACCGACAACAACCTGGCCACCAGCGGCACCGACCTGCCGCGGAACTGGAATCCGCCAGTCGCCCAACGATACTGAGTGCTCGACGATCGGCAGGGTAAAAAGGTTCATCGCCGGGGAGCCGATGAATTCCGCGACGAACACGTTGGCCGGATTGCGGTAGAGCTCTCGCGGCGCCGCGCACTGCTGCAACACGCCGTCGCGCATCACCGCGACGCGGTCGCCCATGGTCATCGCCTCCACCTGGTCATGGGTGACGTAGATAGTGGTGGTGCCCAGCCGCCGTTGCAGTCCCGCGATCTGACTGCGGGTCTGTACCCGCAACTTGGCGTCGAGATTGGATAGCGGCTCGTCCATCAGGAATACCTGGGGACGGCGTACGATCGCACGCCCCATCGCGACCCGCTGCCGCTGACCACCGGAAAGATCTTTCGGCTTGCGGTCCAGATAGGGCTCCAAGTCCAGCAATCGCGCCGCATCGAGCACGCGGTCGCGGATTTCGGTCTTCGGCGTTCGGGCGACCTTCAACGCGAAGCCCATGTTTTGCGCCACGGTCATGTGCGGGTACAGCGCATAGTTCTGGAAGACCATGGCCACATCGCGGTCTTTGGGTTCGACGTCGGTCACGTCGCGGGCCCCGATCCGGATGCGCCCCGAGTCCAGGGCTTCCAACCCGGCGACCATTCGCAGCGACGTCGTTTTGCCGCATCCGGACGGTCCGACCAGCACGACGAACTCGCCGTCGCCGACGTCGAGGTCCAGTCGATCCACCGCGGGCCGGCTAGCCGCGGGATAGCGCCGTGTCGCCTGTTCGAAGCTCACCGAAGCCACTGCAGATGCTCGCTTTCAAAACGTCCGGCTCACCCGCCGAGCCCGCTCACAGCGATACCGCGGATGAACGAGCGCTGCGCGACGGCGTAGACGACCACCAGGGGCAACAGAATGAGCATCGATGCGGCCATCAGCACCGGCCATCGAGCAACGTACTCCCCCTGCATGCGCACCAGACCGAGGGTAAGCGTGGCAATACTGTTGCGCTGGATCATCACCAGCGGCCACAGGAAGTCGTTCCACACATTGACCCAGGTGAGCACCGCGAGCACCATGAGCGCGGGCCTGGTGTGCGGCAACAGGATTCGCCAGTAGATCTGCCACGGTGTGCATCCATCGAGAATCGCGGCTTCCTCGAGTTCCACCGGCAGGGTACGAAAGAACTGTCGCATCAGATAGGTGCCGAATGCGCTGCCGAAAAACCCGGGGATGATCATCGCCCATGGCGTATCGGTCCACCCGAAGATCCGCATCAGAATGAACTGCGGAATGACCGTCACGGTCAGCGGCACCATCAAGGTACCCAGGTACAAAACGAACAGCGCATCGCGACCCCGGAATCTCAACCGCGCAAACGCGTAGCCGGCCAGCGAACAGAAGAACACCTGGCCGGCCGTGACACATCCGGCATACAGCACCGTGTTGAAGAACATGCGCCAAAGTGGCATCAGGGTGAACACCTCGGTGTAGTTGGACCACCGCGGGTGTGACGGCAACAGCGTCGGCATGCTGACTTCGCCTTCGCTCTTGAGCGATCCGGACAATGCCCACAGGATCGGGAACAGCGCACACCACGCGATAGCGATCAGAGCGACGTAGAGCGCAACGCCGCGCAGCACACCGTGCTTGATCACCTGCTCAGCCGAGACCACGATCCACCTCCCAGGAGCGCCTCCGCGCGAACCGCAGCTGCATCACCGTCAGAACCAGCAAGATGGCGAACATCACCCATGCCAACGCGGAAGCGTAACCGAACTCCAAGAACCCAAAAGCGTGCTGGAACAGCATGATGCCCAACACGTAGGTTCCGGTTTCCGGCCCGCCGTTGCGGCCGGTGAGCACGTAGACAAGGTCAAATGCCTGAAATGCGTGGATAATCGAAATCACGACGACAAATGACACCGCGCCGCGGATCAGCGGCACCGTGATGGAGACGAACTGTCGTAACTCGCCGGCCCCATCGATTCTGGCCGCCTCGTAGACGCTGTCTGGTACCCCTTGCATCGCTGCCAGCAACACGACCGTCGCAAACGGAACGCTCTTCCACACACTGACCAAGCACAGCGAGACCATTGCCCACTTCGGGTCGACCAGCCACGGGATGGGGCCGATGCCGATCCAGCCGAGCATGATGTTGAGCAATCCGTTGTCGGTGTTGAAAACGAACTGCCACACCACGGCGATCACCACCGATGACACCGCCAGTGGTAGGAATGCCGCAGTCCGGAAAAGCCCGATTCCCTTGATCTTTCGGTTGAGCACCGCGGCGACGACGAGACTGATTAACACTGTGGGCACCACACTGCCCAGGGTGAACACCACGCTGTTGGTCAGCGCTATGAGGAATAACGGGTCGGCGGTGAACAGGTTACGGAAGTTGGACAGGCCGACGAATTTCGGTGGGGTGAACACATCCCACTTCTGAAAGCTCATGTAGAGCGAAAAAACCAGTGGGAACAGCATGAACACGGCGACCGCGAGCAGATTCGGGGCAACGAACAGGCGCCCGGCGCGGGCACGTCGGCGGACCGCGGCGCGGCGGCCTGTCCGGGTGGCCGGCACCAGGACGGTGGGTTCGTCGGTCGCTGTCATGGTTTGCGTAGCACGTCCTCGACAGCACCGGTCAGCCCGGCCAGCGAGGTCGCCGGACGAGCCCCGCGCAGTACCGGCCCGAAATTGCGGTCGATGAGAGCGTTGACCTTTTCCCACGCCGGACTGATGGGCAAACCCTGCGAATGGGCGGGCCCGCCGGTGAGCACGCGGATGTTGTGTAATCTGCTGTGTGCCTTCACAAATCCGGGTGAGCCGATCGCAGATCGCAGCACCGGTACAAATAAGCGGGATTCGCCGATCAAGGCCTGTCCAATCGGGCCGGCGGCGAATTTCACGAATTCCCATGCCTGTTCCGCACGGGGACTGCTGGCCGCGATAGCCAGTCCGGTGGTGCCGATGTTCGATTGGGCGCCTTGACCTTTAGGACCAGTCGGCAACACTGTGACATCGAAGTCAAGACCTTCGGCCCGGTCGAAGGTCTGGTATCGCCAGTGCCCGCCCAGCGCCATCGCGGCCTTGCCCACGGAGAACAGATCCATCGTTGACATCGACTGCTGCTCGGTCACCGTTGGTGCCACCCTGTGCTTGGTGGCGAGGTCGGCGTAGAACTGGATGCCTTCGATGAACGCGTCGTTGTCGAAGTTGACGCGGGTGGGGTTCCTGCGCGGGGTACACCACGGCGCGCCGTTGTTCATCGCGAATAGCCCAGCCGAGTATGGCGGGGCCCACGTGTCGACGAATCCCCACTGGGTGGCCCGTCCCGATCTGTCCCGTTTGGTGAGGGCCCTTGCGGTCTCTAAAAATTGAGCGAAGCTCCACGGCTGATCCCAGTTTCGCGGGGGTGGCGGCACGCCGGCCTCGGTGAACAGTCGCCTGTTATAGAACAAGTAATTCCCGGACCATTGCTCAGGCAGAGCATACTGTCCGCCGTTGAACGTGAAGGTGTCATACAACGACGGGATGCTGTCCGCCTTGAGCTGCGCGGCGAACGCTTTGTCTTGTGACAGCATGGTATTGAGGTCTAGCAACACGCCGCGGTCGGCCAGCTCGGCGTAAGTCATTTCCCAGGCCATCAGCACGTCCGGGCACTTGCCCCCGGCGCAAAACGTCGCGATCTGCTGCATCGCTCCGGGCCCGGAAAGCAGCGTGCGAACCCTGATGTCGGGATGCCGACGCGCAAACGCGTCGACGATCCGCATCCTGGCATCGGCCTCCTCCGGGTTGGCGGCGAAGAAGAACGTCAGTGCCCCGTCGTCGACGCTGCATGCCTGCGGCCACGGCAGCACTGCGGCGGTGCCGAGTAGCGCGCCGCCACGAAGTAGCGCCCGCCGCCTGAACGTGTTAGCGCCCATCGCGCTCCAAGGTTCGCACGGTCTCGTTGCTACCCCGACCGACTGTGCTATTCCTGAGTGCGGCAGCGGGAACTGTCAGCACGGCAGTGCGGAGCCGGTCGGGGTCGCCGACGATGTCGATGCTGTGGATGCGCTGATCGTCTCCAATTCCGATGCGCAGCACTGCCTGCAGTTGCCCGCGCGGTGCGATCGCAATGCCGGGAACCCCATCGATGAGCAGCACCACACCAGCTTTGGCGCGGTGGGCGAATTGTCGAGTCTCCTCGGCAACTTGCTGAGCACCGTGTATTTCGCCGGGAACGTCGTGGGGAACCAGGATGCGGTCGACTCGGCGCACGACGTCCGGGGCCAAGAGCTGCAGCAGCGCGGTGATGTCACCGCCGCGCGACGCCGCCAGGAATGCTTCCACGATCTGCAGGTGCTTACGGCTGCGCGGGGATTCGGCGACCGGATCGGCGCGAAGTCGCTGACGGGCCCGGCTTGCCAGCTTTTTGGCCGCTGCCGGGGACCGGTCCAACAGGTCGCCGATCGTCTCGAATGGCAGACCGAACACGTCGTGCAGCACAAAGGCGACGCGCTGTGTCGGTGACAGCCGGTCCAGGACCACGACGAGTGCACGACTGACCGCATCGGTCAGCAGCACATCGTCGTCGGCAGGTGCTGTGGCAGCGGTCGAGGTCCGCTCCCAGTCGCTGGGCTCGCCCAGAGGGTGCTCGGCTCGCCGGTTGCGGGCCCGCAATTGGTCGAGAGCCTCACGGGCGGTGATCGTGGTGAACCAGCCGGTCAGGTTCTCGACGGCGCCGGGGTCGGCGCGGCTGGCTTTCAGCCACGCCGATTGCACCACGTCGTCGGCGTCGGCAGCCGAGCCGAGCAGGTGGAACGCAACTGCACGCAGGTGTGGTCGATCAGCGTCGAACCGGTACGCAAGATCGTCAATCGCGCTCATGGGTCACCTTTTCTACGTGGCCGCCGTCATGGAGGTGAGCACGTCCACCAAACGCGCCGTTGTAGAGGAGACCACCATGAGCCTATACATCGTCGGCACGCTGCTCACCGCGGTCGTCACCGCAGCGATCGCCGTGGCGGACTACATCCCAGCTCAGTTCGTGCTGGCCAACTCGGCCCGGGTCGGGGTGCCGCGGTCGTGGCTGCCGATGCTGGGGACACTCAAGCTCGCCGGAGCGCTCGGACTCGTCGCCGGCCTGCTGGGTCTGCGCATCCTCGGTGTCGCAGCTGCGGCGGGGCTGGTGCTGTTCTTCATCGGCGCCGTTGTTACCCACGTTCGAGCACGGGTGCTGTCCAACATCGCGTTCCCGGGCGGCTATCTGCTGCTGTCGGCTGCGGCACTGGTGTTAGCGATCGCACACTGACCCGGGTCGGCGATAGCGCACCCTGATCGATCGTCAATCGCGTCAGGCCACTGTGACACCGGCGTTGCGCATCTCTGCGATGGCCGCGGCTGTCGACTCCGGCGTCACCCCCGCGGTCAGTTCCATCAGCACGCGGGCCGACAACCCGGCGCGGGCGGCGTCTTCGGCGGTTGAGCGCACGCAGTGATCGGTAGCCAGGCCGACCACGTCGACTTGGTCGACGCCGTGTTGCCGCAGCCAGTCGAGCAGCCGCGTGCCGGACTCGTCGGTGCCTTCGAAGCCGCTGTACCCCGCCGAGTAGGCGCCTTTGCGGAACACCGCCTCGATGTGGCTGGCATCGAGGTCGGGATGGAAGTCGGCGCCGGGACTGCCGGCCACGCAGTGCGGTGGCCACGAGGAAACGTAGTCGGGGTGGTCGGAAAAGTGGTCGCCGGGATCGATGTGATAGTCCTGCGTCGCAACCACATGGTGGTAGCCCGGCGCGGCGGTCAGATAGTCGTTGATGGCGCGGGCGACGGCCGCGCCGCCAGCCACCGGGAGTGCGCCGCCTTCACAGAAGTCGTTTTGTACGTCGACGATGATCAACGCCCGCATAATTCCACCGTATCCCCGGTGGACGAACACGACTTGCGCTCAGGCGGCGGTGCGGCAGCCGCGCCCCGGGCGGGTGTCCACCGACCAGAAGTGTGCACAGCTCGGGCACTGCAAGTGCAGCACCGCGGCCTCGTTACCGATCAGGTATTGCCAGTGGGTGTGGCAGTTGCGACCGCTTCTGCACTCGGCGCACGACGCGCCGTGGTCGCAGTTCGGGCAGGCCAGCCAGGCGCGCCGGCCGGTGTCGGCGTGCGGGTCAATCGGCAGCACGGTCCACCGCCCGGTGCGGCAACACCCCAGCCTTGACGAGCTCGTCGTAGTGCCGCCGCTGCTCGGCGTCGAGACCGGAGTAGAGCAGGGCGTAGGCCCGTTCCTCTTCGGCTAATGCGTGGACGGGATCCCAGTCATCGCCGATCGCCTCGAGCACCGCAGCGCGCCGCCTGACCTCGTCCAAGGTCAGGTCGTAGGCGAATTCCGCCCCAGGTGAGTCGGTTGGCATGCACCTCTCCAACGGGCTTGCTACAACCTTGGTGAGGCTTCACGAACGTAGCTGGCTTAGGCAATGACGCCGGTCACATCCTGCGTTTGAGCTGCGTCACACCCTCAAGTGCCGTCACCCGCGGCAAGCGCGCACCGGGGCGATCAGTAGCATCGGGGCGGTTTGACGGTGTACGAGGTGCGTTGCATCACGTAGGTTGTCAAATTATAGTCCAGACACGTGTCCAGACAGCTCGCCGACGTCGTCGATATTTCGGGGGCGACCCAGCGAGCACTGCCATAACAGAACGGGTGAGCATGCGGATCGCTTTGCTGTCCTACCGCAGCAAAACACACTGTGGCGGACAGGGCGTCTATATCCGTTACCTGAGCAGCGGCCTCGTCGAACTCGGCCACCACGTCGAGGTGTTCTCCGGCCAGCCCTATCCCGACGTGCTCGATCCGCGGGTAGTGCTTCGCAAAGTACCGAGCTTGGACATGTACCGGGAACCCGATCCCTTCCGTATTCCGCGCCCCGGCGAAATCCGCGACCGAATCGATCTTCTCGAGTTGGCCACCGTGTGGACGGCCGGATTCCCCGAGCCGCGCACGTTCAGCCTGCGCGCCGCCCGACTGCTCGCCGACCGGCGGCACGACTTCGACGTCGTCCATGACAACCAGAGCTTGGGGTTTGGGCTGCTTGACATTGCGGCGATGGGTTTTCCGGTGGTGGCCACCGTGCATCATCCGATCACCCGCGACCGGGTGCTGGAGTTAGCGGCTGCGCGGTGGTGGCGGAAGCCGTTGGTACACCGTTGGTACGGCTTTTTGAAGATGCAGCAGCGGGTGGCGTGCAGCATCCCCGACCTGGTCACTGTCTCGTCGTCGTCGGCCGCTGACATCACCGTGGACTTCGGGGTGCGCCCCGACCAGCTGTGCGTCGTGCCGCTGGGCGTGGACACCGACCTATTCGCCCCGGCTGACCAGCCGCGCGTCCCGGGCCGCATCATCGCCGTCGCGAGCGCCGACACCCCGCTCAAGGGCGTGGGCCATCTGCTGCACGCGGTGGCCAGACTGCGGGCCGACCACGACCTCGAGGTCCAGCTCGTCGCCAAGCTGGAGCCCAACGGACCCACCGAAAAACTCATCGCCGAGCTCGGCATCTCCGATATCGTGCACACCTCCAGCGGGCTCTCCGACGCCGAGCTGGCTCGCCTGTTGGCATCTGCCGAAATTGCTTGTATTCCTTCGCTTTACGAAGGATTCTCGCTTCCCGCAGTGGAGGCGATGGCGAGCGGCACCCCGATCGTGGCCAGCCGGGCCGGGGCGTTGCCGGAGGTGCTCGGGTCCGATGGCACTTGCGCCCGGCTGGTTCGACCGGGCGACACAGGAGACCTGATACGGGTGCTCGGTGCTCTGCTGGCCTCGCCCGGCGAGCGGCACCGGCTCGGCACGGCCGGTCGTAAGCGCGCATTGGAGGTCTACAGCTGGGAATCGGTGGCCGCGCAGACGGTAACCGTCTATGAACGTGCGATCGCCCGAAAAGCTCAGCGCCGCAGTGTCGCCGACGTGGTGGGCGAGCCGTGTTGACGGTGGATTTCGACCGGCTGGGCATCGGTCCGGGATGCGCGGTCATCGACGTCGGTTGCGGCGCCGGTCGGCATAGTTTTGAGGCGTATCGGCGCGGGGCCAGCGTGATCGCGTTCGACCAGGATGCGGCCGAACTCGACAACGTCAGCAAGGTATTGCGCGCCATGGCCGAAACCGGCGAGGCACCGCCGTTCGCCGCGGCCGAGACCGTCGTCGGTGACGCGTTGGCACTGCCCTATTCGGACGGCACTTTCGACTGCGTCATCGCATCGGAAATTCTCGAACATGTCCCGGCGGACGAGGTGGTCATCAAGGAATTGACACGCGTGCTCAAGGTCGGCGGCACGATGGCGGTCACTGTGCCGCGGTGGTTGCCCGAAAGGGTGTGTTGGCTGCTGTCCGACGAGTACCACTCCAACGAGGGCGGCCACGTACGGATCTATCGAGCCAGCAAGCTACGCGCCAAAATCGTCGGCGCCGGAATGCAATTCGTGCACGCACACTACGCCCACGGGTTGCACACACCGTTTTGGTGGTTGAAATGCCTGGTCGGACTGTCTCGGCCGGATCACCCGGCGGTGGCTGCCTATCACAGGATGCTGGTGTGGGACATCACCCGGCAACCCCGGATCACCCGGCTGGCCGAATCGCTGCTCAACCCATTGCTGGGCAAGAGCGTCGCGCTGTACTTCAAAAAACCGGTGCACCCCGTTGAACTGGCATGACGTGCCGGGCGTGCCAGGCGTCCTAACCCCACAACAGTGTCGGCAGACCGCGGAATCGATTGCTGCGGTGCAGGAGCCATCGGGCGCCATCCCGTGGTCGCAGGGCGGACACACCGATCCATGGGACCACGTCGAATGCGCGATGGCGCTCACCGCCGCAGGTCTCATCGAGCCGGCGCGTCGAGCGTATGAGTGGTCCCGTCACCACCAGCGCGCCGACGGGTCATGGCCGATCCAGCTGCGGGCCGGTGTCATCGAGGATGCCAACAGCGACAGCAACTTCTGCGCCTACATCGCCGTGGGTGTCTGGCATCATGTGTTGATCACCGGCGATCATGGCTTCGCGGCTGCGATGTGGCCGACAGTGCGCGCAGCGATCGACTTTGTGCTGGAGCTGCAGCTTGCAGGCGGCGAAATCTGCTGGGCCCGTGGCGAATCAGGACCGGTAAAAGAGGCGTTGTTGACCGGTTCCGCCAGCGTGTTCCATAGCATCCGCTGTGCGCTGGCCTT
>Ga0070737_10006656_pt1 | contig 10507 bp, 9 predicted proteins | sample Coa_R1_10_FD_66438 | JGI IMG/M metagenome (GOLD analysis project Ga0070737, IMG submission 66438) | Surface soil microbial communities from Centralia Pennsylvania, which are recovering from an underground coalmine fire - Coalmine... | ecosystem: Environmental > Terrestrial > Soil > Unclassified ...
AGAAATGGTGATGCTATCATGTGGGCCAAAGTGACAAGTATTGGTTTAAAAGGGATGGAAGGGTACCGAATCAACGTAGAAGCAGGAACATATGTCGGGAATGATTCGTTTAAAATTGTCGGATTGCCTGATATGGCGGTGAAAGAATCGAAAGAAAGGATTATTGCAGCGCTTCGTACACTAGGGTTTTCACTATTGGGACAAAAAATTACGATTAATCTTTCACCGGCTGATCAAAAGAAAATGGGCCCGATGTTTGATTTGCCAATGGCGATCGCCTTACTGTTAAGTTTACATGAGCTTGAGGCGTCCATTCCGGAAGATACATGTTTTATAGGGGCTTTATCACTGGACGGTTCTGTACAGACGATTGAAGGGCTGCTGCCTGCGGTCCTTGCGGCAAAAAAACTTGGAATCCGGAGAATTTATTTGCCAAATGATGATAAGCTGCCCAGTCTTCATTTTCTCAATTTGGAAATGATTTATGTCACGTCGCTTCAAGATGTAATTGGCCATCTTTCAGGCCAATGGTCTCCACCTCCGCTTTCGATAGAAAAGGAGAAAGTGGAGGTGGCGGATTTTGGGGATTTTGATTTTCAACATGTGATTGGCCATTCTGCTGCAAAGGATGCCCTTGAAATCGCTGCCGCAGGGGAACATCATGTGCTAATGACCGGACCCCCGGGCTGCGGGAAAAGCATGCTCGCATCAAGTTTCCCATCGATCTTGCCAGCTTTATCAAAAGAAGCAGAACTTGAAGTTATTAGCTTGTATCAGTTGAGCCAAACCGCCTATACACAAACCAAAATGCCGCCTTTTCGCAGTCCGCACCATTCAGCTTCAGGCGTATCCATTATTGGAGGCGGGCAATATCCAAAGCCGGGTGAAATTTCATTAGCCCACCGCGGGGTTTTATTTTTAGACGAAATTGGGGAATTTTCTAAGAAAACGCTAGACATGCTCAGACAGCCGCTGGAAAACGGATTGATCACCATTAGCCGCACCCATGCGACAATTACTTATCCTGCATCCTTTATATTGATTGCGGCTATGAACCCCTGCCCATGTGGGTATGCAGGCTCCAAACACCGTTATTGTACCTGTACGCCCAAGCAAATTTTATTTTATCAAAATAAACTATCTGGCCCGCTCAGAGATCGTTTCGATATACACTTATCTTTATGTCCGGTTGATTTTAAGGCAGAGGAGAAGGAAAAGAACCGGGAATCATCAAGTATGATCCGAAAACGGGTGGAGGGAGCCCGAAAGCGGCAATATGACCGCTATGGCCAAGAAATCTGCAACGGCCGTGTGCCCTATGACCAGCTGCTAAAAACAAGCCCACTTACAGTCGAACAGCAAAATCACCTGCAACAACACCTCATCCAATACGGCTGGAGCAACCGCACCCAGGTTAAGATCCTCCGCCTCGCCCGTACCATCTCCGACCTCGAAGGAAGCCTGCACATCACCGATCAAAGCATTGACCAAGCTATCCAGCTGAGTGTCAGGCACCGTCTGTGGACAAAATCATCCATTTGTCCGCCTGAAGTGGACAGTTTATAAATGAAAATGGGTGTGCGACTTCCCCGTTTTGTGGTAATTTGTTATCATGTTAATGGATTTATCAGCTGTTTTTTGGCAATTATCTTTTTTCCAACTCTAGTTTTTGATAAATGGAATTGGAATAGATTCAAGTTCCTTAAAACAAATAATATTGCAAGAGGTTATATTACCTGGAGGTCCTTATGAACAAGAAATTAAAGATCATGACAGTGTTTGGGACAAGACCGGAAGCGATTAAAATGGCGCCGCTTGTCAAAGAATTGGAGAAGTATCCGGACCAGATCCAATCAATTGTGACAGTGACCGCACAGCATCGTGAAATGCTTGACCAAGTATTAAATATTTTCGAAATTACTCCGAATTATGATTTAAATATCATGAAGGAAAGACAATCATTGCTTGATGTAACCGTCCGGAGTCTGGAAGGGTTAAATCAAGTCCTTGCGGAGGTTCGGCCGGATCTTGTATTGGTACATGGCGATACGACAACAACTTTTGTGGCAAGTCTGGCAGCATTTTATCACCAAGTTCCGATTGGACATGTCGAAGCGGGTCTCAGGACTCATAACAAGTATTCTCCATACCCAGAGGAAATGAATCGGCAGCTGACTGGTGTCTTAGCTGACCTTCATTTTTCTCCAACCATTCAATCAAAACGAAATCTTTTAGCCGAAAATAAAAAGGAAGAGTTCATTTTCATTACGGGAAATACAGCGATTGATGCGTTAAAGACAACGGTAAAGGCTGATTATTCCCATCCTGTCTTGGACAAACTTGGCGATGACCGGCTTGTGTTGATGACAGCACATCGCAGAGAGAATTTGGGCGAACCGATGGAGCATATGTTCCGTGCCATAAGAAGAGTTGTGGAGAAGCATCATGATGTCCAGGTGGTATATCCTGTCCATATGAATCCCGTTGTCCGGGAAATCGCCGGCCGTGTGCTGGGTGACAATGACCGTATTCATTTAATCGAGCCGTTGGATGTCATTGATTTTCATAATTTTGCGTCCAGAGCATATTTAATTTTGACAGATTCAGGTGGGGTCCAAGAGGAAGCCCCTTCATTGGGGGTGCCGGTGCTGGTTTTACGCGATACAACCGAGCGCCCGGAAGGAATTGAAGCAGGCACATTAAAACTGGCCGGAACAGACGAAGAAACCATCTTTGGCCTGGCAGATGAACTCCTATCAAACAAAGCAGCCCACGACCAAATGGCCCACGCCTCCAACCCTTACGGAGACGGCTTCGCCTCCGAAAGAATCGTCAAAGCCATCCTCTACCACTTTGGTTTAACCGAAGATCGGCCGCTTGACTTCTAATGGTGTCAGGCACCGCTCGTGGACATTTTGAGGTTTTGTCCACGTGGGGTGGACACCCTAGAGCGATGGAGGCTATTCGTTGGTTTTTGGCGCTCTTGTCTATGGTTAGAGCATGTGCTATGTATGAAGGGAGGGGGATCGTTTGATGAAATTGAAGAGAATCCATCATGTTGCGATAATTTGTTCCGATTATGAAAAATCGAAGGATTTTTATGTGAATATCTTAGGGTTGCAGCCGTTGAGTGAGGTTTATCGAGAGGAACGGGATTCTTATAAACTAGATTTGGAAGTGAATGGTCAATACCAGATTGAATTATTTTCTTTTCCAAATCCCCCTGGAAGGCCAAGTTATCCGGAAGCAGCAGGTTTAAGGCATCTTGCTTTTGAAGTAGAAGATATTGCGGAGGCGGTCTCCTATTTGAGGCAGCGGGAAGTAGATGTAGAGCCGATCCGCATTGATCCGGTGACAGGTAAAAAATTTACCTTTTTCCCAGATCCGGATAAGCTGCCAATCGAGCTTTATGAGAAATAAATACTTTTATTAGAAAAATGGCAGACGTGAACAGTGAAAATAAAGAGGTGCAGCTTTGGCACCTCTTTTGTTGTAAATTTAGGCATAAATCTTCAGAGTCAATCAAAAGGGGCTTCGGGTTTCAAGTCAATCCAGCGAATGGATTATGTTTCTCTAAAATATGGAATGATCCAAAATCCCCTAATATCCGTCTCAAGTCTTATTTTATTTCCGTTTGAGGTCTATGGAAAACAGGAGTTTTTTCGTGTATTGTGGAAATAGTAATAAAATTTTCCCCTCAAGTGGATTTCCCATGACTTTGAAACATTTCATATGCCATTCTCGTATGTATAGCAAGGAATATAAATCAGGAGACGATTCGTATGAACCCGATTTTTTCGTTTATTATTCGGACGTTAGCAGCAGTACCCGTGATGATGTTCACCGGACTGATAGCTTTGGTGTTTTTTCATCAGCATTTCCTGGCATCGGTTGGGTATGCTATTGCCGGGGGAGTCGCAGCACATATTATCTTGGCGCTCATTATGAATGTATACTTTTTAAAAAAACATCAGTTATCATTGAAAGAATACCGCTACATTAGAAAAAATCTAAAGGAAGCCAATAAAAAAATCCGCCGCTTAAATAAATCGCTGTTTACCATTCGGGATCTTTCATCCTTCAAGCAACGGATCGATATACTAAGAATCATAAAGAAAATCCAAAAGATGGCCTTAAAGGAACCGAAGCGTTTTTACAAAGCGGAACCGTTTTATTTTTCCCATTTGGATTCAGTTGTTGAGCTTACCGAAAAATATCATTTCCTCTCTTCACAGCCGAAGAAAAATTTGGAGATGAATCAATCTCTTCTTGAAACCCGGCAAACACTGAACGAACTGACAAAGATATTGGAAGAAGATTTATATCAAGTAGTTTCCAATGATATTGAAACGTTAAATTTTGAAATCGATGTTGCCAAAGCTACAATTAAGATGAAAAAAGAGTCGAAATTCCCTGATAAGAATAGGTGGTCAAAATGAATGAAAACAATTCAAGTTTAAACAATAAATCCGGAGGCTTGTTGGATGATATTTTAGCGGATCCATTTGGGGATGGCTTGTATGTTCCGGCAAACAGTCCGGTTAACCAGCCAAATGAAGCCAAACCGGTCAAGCTTATTGATGTTCTTCCAGAGGAACATCGGGCTAAAGCCTTTCAGCTTGCCCAGCAAATTGACCCGGCTAACCATCAAGCGATGATTCAATACGGGACGCAGGCTCAAGGTAAGTTGCTGTCCTTTTCACAGACGATGCTTGAGCATGTACAGAACAAAGATGTTGGTGAAATCGGGGAAATTATCAGTGATCTGATGAAGCGGCTGAACGATGTAAATCCGGACGAGCTGAAAGAGGGGAAATCTTCCTTTTTTGGGCGTCTTTTCGGAAAATTTTCCAGCTCACTGCAGGAGGTTTTGTCTAAATATCAAAAGACTGGTGCGCAAATTGACCGAATCAGTGTGAAGCTTGACCGCAGTAAAAATGTTCTTTTATCAGATATTAAATTGCTCGAACAGCTCTACGAAACGAATAAGGAATATTTTCATGCTTTAAATATTTATATTGCTGCAGGTGAACTTAAGCTGGAAGAAATGCATGAAAAGATCATCCCTGCCTTAAAGAAAGAAGCGGAAGCAACGAATGATCAAATGAAATTCCAAGAAGTAAATGACATGATTCAATTTGCCGATCGGTTGGATAAGCGGCTGCACGATTTAAAATTAAGCCGGGAAATTACAATTCAAAGTGCTCCGCAAATCCGGCTGATTCAAAACACCAATCAGGCACTGGTGGAGAAAATTCAGTCATCCATCATGACGGCCATACCACTATGGAAAAACCAAGTAGCGATTGCCTTAACGCTGATTCGCCAGCGACATGCAGTAGAAGCACAAAAGCAAGTTTCCAAAACTACCAATGAACTACTCCTGAAAAACGCCGAAATGCTAAAAACAAATACAATCGAGACAGCAAAAGAAAACGAGCGCGGCCTGGTCGATATCGAAACATTAAAGAAAACCCAAGCAAGCCTCATCACCACCCTGGAAGAAACATTGCGCATCCAAGAAGAAGGCCGCCACAAACGACGAATAGCCGAACAAGAACTACTCAACATGGAAAACGAACTAAAACAAAAATTAATAGAAATCAAAGGGAAGTAGGTGTCAGGCACCACCTGTGGACATTTGTCCGCCTCCAGTGGACAACGGGTTATTTGTTCACTGGAATGGCGTGATAATATTCTTCGAGGGTGATGCCGCTTTTCATGATTTTTTGGGCGATGGTTTTGCCGACGTAACGCAGATGCCATGGTTCGTATTGATAGCCGGTTATAGTTTCTTTTCCTTTGGGATAGCGGATGATGAATCCGTAGTCGGCTGCATGTTTTTGCAGCCATTTTGCCTCTTTTGTCCTGGCAAAGCAGTCCTCTGCGGCGCATTCACCATTTCCTCCGGTTACATCGATTGCAAGCCCTGTTTCGTGTTCGCTTGTTCCGGGCAGGGCACTGTATGCAAGCGCCGCTTTGTATCCATCTTTTTTAGTGTAATAATTAAACAAAACCTTTTGTGCATCATAGGATCGGTAGGCGGAAACCCCAAGCAGACTGATGCCCTGCCGTTTTGCAGCAGCAAATAATTTTTCAATGGCAGCGGCAGCCGGGGCCCGCATTTTTCGTTTCGAAGTTAATTCACCGCCAAAGACAAACGGTATTTTCGGATTCACTAAATCTTTCGGTTGGTAACCATCCGGCAATTTATTCTCCTTGTTTACAAGTACAGGGATACTATCCGGATTGGTGACCACTTGAATAGGATTCCCATGCTGGCCTGAACTTTTAGAAGTATTCCGAATAGGTGTACTCATATGAGTAAAACCATGGGAACTTTCATCGCCCGGAGCAACATATTGTTTCATGGAACAACCGGTGATAGGAAAAAGTAAAAAAAGACAAAGCATGATTGAAGATATTTTTAACATGAAAAACATCCTTTTTAAAAAATTCAACTTCCCTAAACATCTTTGACATAATTAAGAACTTTAAAACATTTGGAAAAAGGAATGTCTAGGAAAACTAACGTCCTTTCTAGGTCTTTTGACTCTTTCTTTCGGAACTATTTTTCTATATTTTGGATATATACACATAAATCGTACGAAATGGCAAAACCATTGAAAAGTGGTGACGCAAAGCTATAGGGGCTATAGTCTTTTTAAGATCACGCCAGCCAGTTACCGAACACGACGACTCCTGCGATTTATGGCAAAACAACTGAAGGAGGGTTTTATGTGTTTAAAATTTTTTTAAAAAGTAAATATTATTATCATGTTTTCCGAGGCCGCTTCAACGAGCTGCTTCAGCAAAATTGCTTGTGTGAAGAATTACGAATGAAGTTAAAGATTAAAGCATTATATCATAACAGCAAAGCGGTAGAACTGGGATTTAAATTATAATGCTGTTTTAGTATTTCTACTAAAATACCAAAACATAGATGTGAAAAAAGAAGAACTCTGTCTGATTGGATCAGAATGTTTTCGACAGCGGAGGCAAAAAATAGTCGAGAGGGACATCCCATCTCGACTTTTTGTGTGTAACATAAGAATTTTTGACTACGTAAATTGATCAGCGAGAAGCACTCTTGCTGCGTATGGTCTTCGCTCTTTTACGCTAGAATGAGTCAACATCAACTTACTCCGTGCTCCTACGCCAGAGCGTATTCGAGGAAGCTGCTGTTTTAGCTCGTCGCAAAGCTTCAAGCTGCTTTTTCAAAGAAGCTATGCTTTTCAGGTAGTCGCTCGCTGTAGTTCCTTTATCTCAGTTGGAGAGCTCAAGACCTGTCGTGGGCTAACAAGGGCGCTTGCGCTATTCTTGCATTAAAAAATGATGTACAGAATATGGAGGGTTGAAGTTGAAGCAGAATAAGGAAAATATAAGTGAAGGATTAAATCAAATTTTTGAAATCATGAATGCGAAGGGAGATGAAGGTGAACTGAAAGCAATTGTGGATAAATCCAAGCGGACATCAGCGAAGAAAGCAAAATAATAATATAAAAGAGATTAGAAAACCTATCGATAGAACTAAATCTGTGTATAACTTCAGTAAAATTGTAGATAACTCACAAAAACCTGTGTATATACTGTGGAAAAAGGATAAAACGTAAGCGTTTTATCCTTTTTTAGTCCACCAAAACTGTGCATAACTTACGGAAATATGTTGATAAATATGTGGATATCTTAAAAATCTTGTGAATAATGTGGTGTCAGGCACCATGTGAATTTATTCACATGGTGCCTGACACCACTCGTGGACAAATGTCCACCTCAGATGGACATTTTGGAAGAACGGGAAATGATGACTTTTGTCATCTTGAGATGGTGACATTGCTTACTAAATTTTGCTGCTGCGGGTTCGTATAATCAATGTAAGATATCTGGAGGTGTTGGTTTTATGAATGATGTGGTGTGTTTGAGGAATGTGACAAAGTCGTTTCATCAGAGGTTAGTGGTGGATGATGTTTCGTTTTCGCTTAAAGCTGGTGAGGTGGTGGCGATTCTCGGGCCGAATGGGGCGGGGAAAACGACGACGATTTCGATGATCCTGGGGCTCATAAAGCCAACAGATGGCGAAGTGCTGCTCTTTAATCGGCAGCCGCATGAAAAACAGGTACGTGAAAGAATCGGCACCATGCTGCAGGAAGTTAGTGTAATACCAGGGTTAAAGGTACGTGAAATCCTTGAGCTCATCCGAAGCTATTATGCACAGCCGCTTTCAACTGATGAATTAATCAACCTTACAGGACTGACCGATCAGGATTTAAAAACACGGGCGGAGAAATTATCAGGGGGCCAAAAGCGGCGCCTCAGCTTTGCCCTTGCGCTGGCGGGAAACCCTGAGCTAATTATTTTCGATGAGCCAACGGTCGGTATGGATATTACTTCAAGAAACCGTTTTTGGGAAACAGTCCGCATGTTAGCAGCGCAAGGCAAGTCGATCATTTTTTCTACGCACTATTTGCAGGAAGCTGATGATGCTGCCGGGAGAATTCTGTTGTTTAATGGAGGGAAAATCGTAGCGGATGGCACACCTGAGCAAATTAAAGCGCGTATTTCCAAACAGACTGTTTCCTTTAGTATCGACCCGGATGTTTCATTGGAAAAATTATATCTCCACGATGAAATCAAAGATATTTACCGAAAAAACAATCGGGTCTATGTACAATCCGATCATACAGACCGCATTCTTGAGTTCATTTTTCAAGAAAAAATTGGGGCGCGGGATATACTTGTGGAACGTGGCAAGCTGGATGATGCGTTTCAGCAGCTGACCAGCAGCAATAAGGAGGCGATTTAATATGAGAGCATTTCAAATGCAGTGCAGGGCTGAAATCATACGAGTGACTAGGAATCGTTATTTTGTATTTTGGTCGCTACTCATGCCGATTCTTTTTTATTATATTTTTACGAATGTGGTCAATACGCATGCGCCGGATCAAGCTGCGTGGCAGGCCCATTATTTAATGTCAATGACTGCCTTCAGTGTAATGGGGTCATCCATTATGACGTTAGGAATCCGGCTGGTGCAGGAGCGCACGCAGGGGTGGTCAGCGTTCATCCGTATCACACCGCTTTCCGATCGTATCTATTTTGCAGCGCAAATGGCAGGGCAAAGCTTTATTCATCTTCTTTCGATTACCATTATTTTTATTGCCGGAGCACTGATCAATGGCGTTTCACTAACAGCTTTAGAATGGTTGTTGAGCGGATTGTGGATCTTGATTGGCTCTTTTCCATTCTTGGCGCTCGGTACGTTAATTGGCTTGATGAAAAAGGTCGAAACAGCAGCGGGTGTCAGTAACGTCCTATACATGGTACTGGCGGTGGCAGGAGGCATGTGGATGCCGTTAGAGGTCATGCCAAAAACAATGCAAACAATTGGGAAATGGATGCCATCCTATAACTTTGGTAATGGAGCATGGGAAATCGTCCGCGGTGGAACGCCAAATTGGAACAATATCCTAATTTTAATCGCATATTCAGCACTGTTCATGCTACTATCTAAGTATATTAGAAGAAAGCAGGAAGCGGTGTGATCGGTACATGAAGAAGTCATTCAGCCTTTTTCCAAGAAAATTTGGCTTTTTTCCCTATATCTTTTTAATTTATCTATCATTCCCCATCGTCTATCTGACGAATGAAACAGGGATGAAGCAAGTGATTGGCTACGGAATGACGCTGCTTTTTTTCATTACCTATCGGCAGCTTTATTTTACCTATGGTAAAAGCACGTTTACCTACTGGTTAGCAGTGCAGCTAGCAATTGTGTTTATTTTCAGCACAGTTTATCAATTAAACTATATTTTTTTAGGATTTTTCCCGGCCAATTTTATCGGCTGGTACAGGGAAAAACAAAAATTCTACCGCGGCCTGATGAGCCTGGCAATTGTTGAAATTCTTCCGTTTATTTTTACAGGAATTCGTACAAAAATGTTTTTCACTCAAGAGGAGTTATTCTATTTTGTCCCGTTCATCATTATACTGCTTTCACCGTTCGGCATCCGCTCGATGAACCGCCGGATGGAACTGGAGCGACAGCTGTCCCAAGCAAATCAGAAGATTGAAGAATTAGTGAAGCGTGAGGAGAGGCTGCGGATTGCCCGTGATCTCCATGATACCCTTGGGCATACGCTATCGTTTTTGACATTAAAAAGCCAACTCGTTCAAAGGTTGATTGCAGTTGATCCGGAACGGGCCCGTATGGAAGCAAAAGAGATGGAAATTACCTCAAGATCAACGCTGAAACAGGTTCGTGAGCTTGTGACTGATATGAGGGCTGCCTCTATTGCCGAAGAGGTTTTGCAAGTGCAACAAATCGTAAGGGCTGCAGGTATTACCTATCAATATGATGGTCCCGAAGATTTTTCTATGATTCCTCCGTTTACGCAAAATATTTTGAGCATGTGCATAAGGGAGGCGGCCACGAATGTTGTCAAACACAGCCGGGCCACACACTGCTCGATTTCGATCCAACAATCTGCAGATCAGATCCATATAGTGA
>Ga0070737_10006657_pt1 | contig 10506 bp, 6 predicted proteins | sample Coa_R1_10_FD_66438 | JGI IMG/M metagenome (GOLD analysis project Ga0070737, IMG submission 66438) | Surface soil microbial communities from Centralia Pennsylvania, which are recovering from an underground coalmine fire - Coalmine... | ecosystem: Environmental > Terrestrial > Soil > Unclassified ...
TGCAGGAAGAGATTACGCGCAACCATTGCTGTAAGGATATCGACGCGTTTTTGGACCTTATTGTCAAGTGGCTGTCTGTCGGATGTCCTTTTGCCATGGAGACTTCGCTCCAAGGTAACGCTAAAAACAACAAGGACCACTGCCGCGTAAGTGGGGAACTATTTAGCTGCACAAACAGGCTGTGGCAGACGGGACCTTGGCGGGGAAGGTCAAGGAACTCATCGCCCTGGGGATCGCTGTGGCCGTTCACTGCGAGGTCTGCATCGCCTTCCACATGCACGATGCCCTGAAGGTCGGGGCCAGCCGTCAGGAAGTCCTGGAGACAGTCGGCGTCGCCGTACTGATAGGAGGCAAGCCGTCCGTGATGTACGGGGCGAAAGCGCTGGTAGCGCTGGACCAGTTTCAGGTCACGGCCACCGCCAAGCCTTGATGCAATGCCTCGGGGCACAGTTTCGCTACTCCCAGAGATACCAGCGGCGTTTCGCCCGCGGCCCATAGGTTAGTCCGAACTGGTTCTGAGCCACCTCAGTGACGGAATGGACCGCCTCCTCGGCCGAGTCGGTCACCAGGAAGCGCTGGTAGTCGGCCGCGTCGATCATCCCTCCCGCCAGTAGTCGGCTGTGCAGGAAGTCTGTCAGCGGACGCCAGAACTCCCGCCCCATCAGCACCAGGGGGAACTGCTTGATTTTCCCGGTCTGGATCAGGGTGGCCACCTCGAAGATTTCATCCAGCGTGCCGAACCCACCCGGCATGGCGATGAAGGCGTAGGAGTACTTGACCAGCATCAGCTTACGCACGAAGAAGTGGCGGAAGGTGATCCAGCGGTCGAGGTACGGATTGGGCCGCTGCTCGGTGGGCAACTCGATGTTGCAGCCAACCGAGATGCCGCCGATGTCCCTGGCGCCCCGGTTGGCCGCTTCCATAAGGCCCGGGCCGCCGCCGGTCATCACCGTGAAGCCGGCGCGGGCGAGCCGCGCCCCGACTTCCCGGGCGAGAGCGTAATGAGGCTGGCCTTCGCCGAAGCGGGCCGAGCCGAACACGGTCACGCACGGACCAAGGAAGTGGAACGTGCGGAAACCGCGCATCAGCTCGCAGAAGATGCCGAGGGCCTTGCCCAACTCGAAGCCGCGGGGCTGAGGCCCTTGGAAGAACCGCACCTGGTCCAGCGGGGCCGTACCGGCCTCCCAGAAGGCGGATGCAGCGGCCAGTTCCTGCGGCGGCTTCACCGGGTGTTCCAGTTCCGCGACCTCGCTCATCCGTCGCTCCCTCCTGGTGGGGAAAAACCCTGTGGTCCAAAATCTCGAGGTCAACCGCGGTCCCCCGGCAGCGGGGGCAGGGACGGCGTGCGTGCTGCCGCCGGGGCCAGGTGGACGCGAGGCGTGGCCTCGGAGGTGGACTCCGTCTGGAGGACGCCCAGGATCTCCTGCAACCGCCGGTCGAGGCGGTGGTGAAAAGCTCCCTCCTGGTCCACGTCGCCCGCCGTCATGCCGGTCAGCAACTCGATCCCCTCGTCGATGGTGTCCACGGCCCAGACGTGAAACTTGCCCTCGCGGACGGCCTCGATGACGTCATGCCGCAGCACCAGGTGCCGGACGTTCGACCGCGGGATGCAGACACCCTGCTTGCCGGTCAGTCCCTTGGCCCGGCAGACGTCGAAGAAGCCCTCGACCTTTTCGTTCACACCGCCGACAGCCTGGACCTCGCCATGCTGGTTCACCGAGCCGGTGACCGCAATGTCCTGGCGCAGGGGCACGTTGGCCAGGGCACTGAGGAGGCAGTACAGCTCGGCCGAAGAGGCGCTGTCCCCCTCGATCCAGCCATAGGACTGCTCGAACGTCAGGCTGGCCGACAGAGTGAGTGGGTGGGCGCGGGCGTAGCGGTTGCGAAGGTAGCCTTCGAGGATGAGGACCCCCTTGTCGTGGGTGCTGCCCGAGAGGTCGCACTCGCGCTCGATGTTGACTAGCCCCTCTCGGCCCACGCCCACCGACGCGGTGACCCGGCTAGGCCGGCCAAAGCGGTAGTCTCCCAGGTCCCAGATCGACAGCCCATTCACCTGCCCGACGCGGCTGCCGTCAATGGCGAGACGGAGTGTGCCTTCCTCGATCAATTCGCGGACTTTGGCGGCGATGCGGTCGCTGCGGTAGACCCGCTCGTGCAGTGCCTGTTGCACGTGCGTGGCGGTGACCGTAGCCGACGCCGCCTGCCGCGCCCAGTAGTCGGCCTCGCGGACGACGTCCGCCACGAGGTCCAACTCCACCGACAGTTTGTCCCGGTGGGCCGCCTCCCGCGCTCCGAAGCGAATCACCTCAGCTACGGCAGGGGCGTCGAAGGGCAGCAGATGCTCCATCTTGGTGAGCTTGGCGACGAAGCGGGCATATGCCTGGTGGCCGTTGGCATCGCGCGGGGCCTCCGGGCCGAAGTCGGCCCGGATCTTGAACAGCTCGCGGAAGTCGTCGTCGAGGAACTGGAGCAAGTAGTAGAGCTGCGGCGAGCCGACGGCCACGACCTTGGTATCGATGGGGATCGGCTGCGGCTTGAGGGCCGTCGTGGCCAGCAGCGAAAACGGCTCGTAGACGTCCGTCAAGAGCTGACCAGACTTGAGGGCCCGCTTGAGCTGCCGCCAGACCAGCGGCTCGATGAGGGCGTCCTCCAGGTCGAAGACGAGGTAGCCGCCGTTGGCTCGCAGCAGGCTGCCCGGCCGGATGCGCGTGAAGTCGGTGTTGACCCGGCCGAAGAGGTTCACGTCGTGCTCGATGGTGCCGAAGAGGTTCTTGTAAGTGGGGGAGATCTCCACGACCACCGGGGCGCCTTGCGTATGTGAGTTGTCAGCCACGACGTTGACCCGGTATTCCAGCCAAGGATCCTCGCGCTCCATCGCGGCCCGGAGGGCCGCCGGCAAGTCCGCAGGCTGTTCCCGGTGATTTTCCTGCAAGCGGTCAAGGTGATCGAGCATGTGCTCTCGAACCCGGTCGAGCCAGGCGCCCAGTGGATCGCCGGGATGGTCCTGCTTGACGCGGTCGATGAGCGGGTCGATGATACGCCGGGCGAAGTTCTGCACGATCTGGTGGATCTCCTGCCGGAGTTGGTGGGACAGCTCTTGCTGCTTGGTCAGGATCTCGCCCGCCAGCTTGCCCAGCTCCGCCTGGCGGCGCTCGATGGCAGCCCGCTCTTCGTCACTGAGTTGCTCGATGTCCGGAGGCTCAATTGGTTTTCCGTCCTTGAGCGGGATGAAGACGAGTACGCCGTTGGGTAGCTGGCGGATCATGAGGTCGAGCTGACGGCCTCGCTCCACCAGCTGATTGAAGAGGGCTTCGCTCTGCTGGCCGAACTTGGCGGCCAGGCGTTCGCGCTCGGCGTCGAAATCCTTGGCTTTCAGGGCGGCGGGTAGGTCGTGCTGCAGCCGATCAATGACCTCCTCCAGGGCACCCCGAAGGCGCACGCCGTGGCCGGTAGGGAGTCGCAGCGCCAGGGGACGGTCGGGTTCGTCAAAGTTGTGGACGTACACCCAGTCGTCCGGTGTCTTCTCCCGACTGGCTCGCGCTTCGAGCAGCCTCTGAATCGACTGCTTCTTGTCTGTCCCCGTCACCCCGGAGACGTAGATATTGTAGCCGCGGTGTCGGACCGCCAGCCCGAACTCCAGGGCGCGAAGGGCGCGCTCCTGGCCGTGCAAGTGGTCGAGCGGCTCCAGCTCATCGGTCGTACGGAAGCCCAGCTCAGCCGGGTCCAGCGACGGTCCGAGATCAGACGCCTGGAGCTTCCAGCGATCCGGCGAGGTGTTGTGAATGGCAGTGATCAAAGGTCGGCTATTCTGCATTGTTGCTCACCGAAGAAAGTTCAGGAAACGTCCACGCGAAGGACGTAGCTCGCTCTCTCCACCGCGAGGGAGGTGTGCTCTGTCGTTTGCCCCGACGGTTGTTTCTTGGGCAGGTGAATCCGGCAGGTGCCGTGACGGTATTCCGCCCGCGCCTGCTGCGGATCCACTGCCTGGGGCAAGGTCAGCGTGCGCTCGAAGGCGCCGCACGGCCGCTCACACCGCTGGAAGAGGACTCCGCTCAAGAAAGCAGCCTGTCGCTTGCCGGCGACGACAAGGTCCCGCTCACTGAGGAGGATGCGTATCTCTTCCGGGGCCACTCCCGGAAGGTCGATTACCACGACGTAGGCATCTGCCATCTCGTGAAAGTCGAGGGACGGCCGCCAGCCTGACCGTCCCGAGATGGCCCACGGCCGGTACACCAACTCCTCGAACAACTCGTCCACGTGACGGTGCAGGTCGAGAAACACGGATTCCCAAGGACGTAACAAGGAACGACCCTCCCAAAGCATACATCAGGTCGCTTGCGCAAGAAGCAAACATGATGCCGTCGCCTAGCACCAGGCCGCAGTGTTGCAACTGCTTTGCTTCCGGGGGCTTTGTCACCCTTCGGCCCAGGCTTCCCGGTGAGCGGAATCGCCCTCCTGTGCCAATCCGCACAGTGTCGCCGCCCGGTGCGCCGAAGAGCGGCAGGTTGTGCCTCCTTTCCTGCGGCGCGGGAAATGCATCTGACAAGCGGCAAACGGATAGAACGGCTGTGGAGCGGTCTATGAAGTTCGCGACCTTCTCGGAGATCCTTGAGCAGTTAGAGCAGACCTCTTCCAGCCTGAAGATGATTGAGGTACTGAGTGGCCTTTTTGTTCACCTGGGGCCAGTGGAGGCGCGGGCGGCGGCGTACCTGCTGAAAGGGAAGTTGGCCCCCGATTACGAGGGGACCGAACTCGGCATGGCGGAGAAAGCGGTCATGCGGGCCATCGCGGCGAGTGCAGCAGTGCCGCTCTGCCACGTGCAGGCTGCCTTTCACCGAACAGGCGACCTGGGAGCTGTCGCCGCACAGTACGCGGGGGACCGCCGCAGCGCCGGCCTTACGCTCCCGCAGGTGTTTGAGCGGCTCCGGAAGATCGCCTGTGCCCGAGGCATCGGCTCGCAGGCGACGAAGCTTGCATTGCTTGCGGACCTCCTCCAACACTGCTCGGCCCGCGAGGCGAAGTACACGGCGCGCATCGTCCTCGGGACGCTCCGCCTCGGGGTCGCGGAGATGACGTTCCTCTACGGCCTGTCGAAGGCGCTCACCGGCTCGAAGAAAGCCAAGCCGATCCTGGAGAACGCCTTCAACGTTCTTTCGGATCTCGGGGAAGTGGCTGAACGGGCGCTTCGCTCCGGCGTTGAAGCCCTTCGGCGCGTCCGCCCCGTCGTTGGCAAGCCCGTGCGCATGATGCTGGCTCAGCGAGTTAAGGACCTCGCAGAGATTCCCAAGCACATCTCCGGTCTGGTACACGTCGAATACAAATACGATGGCGAACGCGTGCAAGCACACGTACCGAGGAGCGGAGACATTGTGCTCTACTCCCGGCGCCAGGAGGACATCACGCATCAGTACCCTGATGTCGTGCAGGCGCTCCGCGACTCCTTCCGAGGAAAACAGGCGATCCTCGAAGGCGAGGTCGTAGCTATCGAGGTCGCGACGGGCAGGCTCAAAGACTTCCAGACGCTCATGCAGCGCCGCCGGAAACACGATGTCGAAGCCTACGTGGGCAAGATCCCGGTGAAATACTTCCTCTTCGACCTGCTCCATCTCGACGGGCAGTCGCTGCTTCAAAAGCCCCTGGCCTTCCGACAGGAGACGCTCGTCCGCTGCGTCCAGGAATCGGAACGACTGACCTTCGCGGCCTCCACCGCGACGAAGGACTTGGAAGAGGTCGAGAGCTTTTTCGCCGAGGCAATAGAGCGCGGTGCCGAAGGGGTGGTGATCAAGGACGCACAGAGCCCCTACGAGGCTGGGACGCGCGGCTGGCACTGGATCAAGTACAAGAAGGAGTATCGCACGGAGTTGGCCGACACCTTCGACCTCGTCGTCGTTGGGGGCATGCACGGGCGAGGGATGCGGGGGGGCACGTTCGGATCGCTGCTCGTGGCCGCTTTCAATCCGACGACGAACCGCTACGAGTCCTTCACCAAGGTGGGTGCTGGCTTTACTGATGTGGAGTTGGCCCGGCTCCCGAAACTCCTGAAGCCGTACCGGCTGTCGGCAAAGCACCGCCTGGTCGAGACAGGGGTCAAGGCCGATGTGTGGTTCGAGCCCGCCTTGGTGATGGAGTTGACGGGTGCGCAACTCACCGTCAGCCCGGTTCACGCCGTCGCCCGAGAGCGCGTCAAGAAAGGAGGACTCGCCCTACGTTTCCCCCGCTTTCTGCGGTGGCGCGACGACAAGGAGCCGGAGCAGGCGACGACCACAGAGGAGATATACGAACTCTATGAGAGCCCATCAGGAAGGCGGGATGACAAGCCGTCTGTTCGTCGGCGTCCGAAATACGGTTCAGGGGCTTGATCCTCGGTTGTGCGCTAGTAGCCCGTAGTAGAAATCGCTCTCCGGACATTGTGCCTATGTGGCGGTGATTGAGAAACCTCTACCGCGCCGGTATCCTTCCCACCGCGACAGGTGCCGCCGTACGGCGTCTCTCATCCACAACAGACTCCAAAGCAGCCCCAAGGCCCCCACGCGCCTGCCCTGCAAGCCACACGGCGTTCCACGACCCCACCAACTTCCGCATCACCAAACTCAAATTGAAACCGCCCACATGCACCAGCAACTGTTTCAAGATGTTCCCCCGACCACGTAGGCGAACCCACCGCAGGCCACCCGACTCGTAGGCATGTGCGAACGACCGCTCCGGATACTCCCCACGATGACGCAACAGACGCTTGCCACGCCGACCACGGATACGCCGTCGGTTGGTGTACATCCCTGCACGCTCCGCCTCCTTGCCTTCCCAATCCCGACAGCCACATGCTCCACCTTGTGGGCCAAGTGCGTCGTGCCATCCTTCATCGTGGTGACGCGAGCGTCCGGATCGTGCGGATGGTCCCACTCCTTGTTGGAAGCCTTGTTCTTGCGGCTCTTGTCGATCCTGGCCAAATCTTCTCGTATCGGCGTCTCGATGCCGGAGGCTTTGGCCAGCCGCGTTAGAAATTCCTGATAGGTCTCCTTGGTGTCACGTCGCACGATGGAATGCATGGCTGCATTGGCTTCCAGAGCGGTGGCCTCGATACCTAGGAAGAAGTCTGATTATTATTTAACAGTGGACGTAAGAAGGAAAACGATTCTCTTTTTTGGCTTGCGGAAGAATTTTGCCGGAGAAATACCATGCGGAGGCGTGTTCTCACCCTGGCGCTGGTACTGATCGCCGCCGGTCTGCTGGCGGCGCTTGGTTGGCGGCGCCAGACACCAGCGTCGTTTGATGGCCAGACACTGCGCTGGGGTGGCGACTCCAGTGGCGGTGCGCCGTATCTGATCGATCGTGGACCGGGCCGGTCGATCGCTGGCTTCGAGGCGGAATTGGCCGATCATTTGGCCCAAAAACTCGGCATCTCGTCGCGGTTCGTCCAGAAATACTGGGACATGCTGCCGCAAGACCTGGCGCGCGGCGATATCGACATGATCCTCAACGGCTACGAATGGACGCCGCAGCGCGAACGTGCTATGGCCTCGACGATCCCCTATTACGTTTACCGCTTGCAACTCCTCGTTGCTGCCACTTCGCCGATCCGCAATTGGGCTGATTTGCACCGCACGCGCTCCGGCAAGCGTCTGAAGGTCGGCGTCCTCAGCGATTCGGCTGCGCATCGCTATGTGGAGAAGGCGTATCGTAATGATGTGGAGATTGTGGCCCTGTCGGAAGAGGGTAGCACCGGCGTCATGCGCATGGTCCGCGAGGGCAAGCTGGATGCGACCGTGCAAGATCTGCCAACGGCGTTATACTACGTCGAGCAGAAGCATGGTTACGAAGACCTGCGAATGATTGGCGAGCCGATTGAGCCAGGCTATTATGTGATCTTTGTGCGTCCCAACGACACGGAGCTGCGCCAGCGGTTGAACGAGGCGCTGCGCACGGCTCTCCGCGACGGCTCGCTGCGGCGCATTTACGACAAATATGGTTTGTGGAACAAAGATCAAGAAGAACTGGCGGCGCTGGCCGAGAATTGGGCGCCGGAGTCGGGATTGGGACCGGGGCTGCTGGAGTATGCCTGGCTGCTGACACAAGCCGCTGGTGTCACCGTGCTGCTCGCCTGTCTGGCAATGCCCTTGGCCATGCTCCTCGGTCTGCTCGTCGCCGTCGGCCGGCTGTATGGGCCGCGCTGGCTAGATTGGACATTGACGGCTTACGTCGAACTGCTGCGCGGGACGCCGGTATTGATGCAGCTGTTTGTCATCTATTACCTGCTGGCAGGATACGTGGATATCAACGCCTTCTGGGCGGGCGTGTTGGGTTTGGCGATCAATTATTCGGCTTATGAAGCGGAAAACTACCGGGCCGGCTTGCTAGCCATTCCGCCCGGCCAGATGGAGGCGGCGTTGTCTCTGGGCATGAGCAAAGCGACGGCCCTGCGCCGCATCATCGTGCCGCAGGCTGTCCGCCTGGTCATCCCGCCGGTGACGAACGATTTCATTGCGCTGTTCAAGGATACGTCGGTGTGCAGCGTCATCGCCGTGGTGGAGCTGACCAGCCGCTACCGTACGCTGATGGTCAATGATCCCCATTATCGATTGCAATTGGGACTGATGACGGCATTGTTATATTTGCTGATGAGTTATCCGCTGTCGCTGCTGGCGCGGCGCTTGGAGCGTCGGCGCGCGTAAGTCCTTTACGGCATCGATGGCGAGATTGCCTTTGTTGTTTGTCCTCTTTTCTTAGGAGGCGACCGTGCGAGCGCATTTACTGCCCCACAGCGGTGTTTGATGTTTCCCGTAGGGCAAGGCTGCAGGGCAGGAGCGCGCTCCGCTCGTCTGTCCTGTGACTTTTGATTACCGAACGGCCCTGCCGCAGTATCCGTATTGACCGCGCGCACGGTGCTTCTCTAGACTGATATCATGGCCGATTTTATTTCTCGATTGCGCGGCAGCGCCATGCGGAGGCATGGAAATACATGAGTAGCGAAACGTCAATGGATGTCAGTTTTTGGGAAAAGCTGGGCGACGGCCTGTCCGCGTTCTCAGAGAACGTCGGCAAGTTCCTCTTGCGCCTGTTCGGCTCCAGCAATGAGCGCTATATTCGTAGTCTCGGTTACATCCGCGCTTCCAGCCCCGACGCCACACATACGGTCGTCCCTGGCTCACTGTTGGCACAAGTCAACGATTTGGAAGAGAGGATGCGCGCTCTCAGCGATGACGAACTGAAGGGGCTGACGCCGAAGTTCCGCGAACGGCTGGCTCAGGGGGAGACGCTTGATGACCTGCTGCCCGAAGCGTTTGCTGCCTGCCGCGAGGCCGCCCGACGCACCAAAAACATGCGTCATTTTGATGTGCAGATCCTCGGCGGTATCGTCCTGCATCGAGGCAACATCGCCGAGATGGTCACCGGCGAAGGCAAGACTCTCGTCGCCACGCTGCCGGCCTATCTGAATGCCCTGGAAGGCAAGGGCGTTCACATTGTCACCGTCAACGATTACCTGGCCCGTCGTGATTGCGAATGGATGACGCCCATTTACAAGGCGTTAGGTATCACGGCTGGCTACATTCAATCGGACATGGATCCGGTCGCCCGCCGTGCCGCCTACGACTGCGACATCACCTACGGCACCAACAGCGAGTTCGGTTTCGACTACCTGCGCGACAACATGAAGCCGGCTCGTTGGGGCGATCCGAATTTCGATCCCTATTTCCAGCAAGTACAGAAAGGGCTGAACTACGCTATCATCGACGAGGTGGACAACATCCTCATTGATGAAGCTCGAACGCCGCTCATCATCTCTGGCCCAGCCTCTGATGACCCGCGCCGTTATGTCCGTGCCAACGACATCGCGGTGCAGCTGACCGAGTTGCAAAAACGCGAGCCGGGCAAATATTTCGAGGTCAAAGAGAAGGAGCAGACCTGCCATCTGACCGAGGAAGGTATCCACAAGGCCGAAGAGCTGCTCGGCATCGAGAGCATGTACACGGCCGGTAATCTCGAATGGCCGCACCTCATCGATAACGCCTTGAAAGCGCATCATCTTTACAAACGAGACAAGCGCTATGCCGTGATGCGTCATCCCGAAACCGGCGAGATGAGCGTCATCATCATTGATGAATTCACCGGCCGTTTGATGATCGGCCGGCAGTGGTCTGATGGTCTGCACCAGGCCGTCGAGGCCAAACATGCGCGCGACGGCGTCAAGATCAAGGAAGAGACGCAGACTTTGGCCACCATCACGCTGCAAAACTACTTCAAACTGTACAAAAAACTGGCTGGCATGACCGGCACGGCCATGACCGAGGCCGATGAGTTTTGGAAGATATACAAGCTCGACGTTATCGCTATTCCGACTAACAAGCCGCTTATCCGCATCAATCACCCGGATGTTATCTTCCGTACCGAGAAGGAGAAGTGGAAAGCAGTCGTCGAGGAAATTGCCGAGGTCCATAAAGAAGGCCGGCCCATCCTGGTCGGCACCACTGATGTGGATAAATCGATCAAGCTCAGCGAGATGCTCAAGCG
>Ga0070737_10006658_pt1 | contig 10506 bp, 6 predicted proteins | sample Coa_R1_10_FD_66438 | JGI IMG/M metagenome (GOLD analysis project Ga0070737, IMG submission 66438) | Surface soil microbial communities from Centralia Pennsylvania, which are recovering from an underground coalmine fire - Coalmine... | ecosystem: Environmental > Terrestrial > Soil > Unclassified ...
GTCGAGGCGAGCGTCCGGGGCCATACGGATGATCGGCAGCACAATTTCGCACTATCGGGTCGTCGAACGCCTTGGCCGAGGCGCCATGGGCATGGTGTACAAGGCCCAGGACCAGAAACTGGACCGGCCAGTCGCCATCAAGCTCATCTCCAGCGCTCTGGCGGCCAATCCCGAGCTGCGCGCGCGCTTCGTGCGCGAGGCGCGCACCGCCTCGCTGCTGGACCACGCCAACATTTGCACCATTCACGAGTTTGGTGAGACCCCGGAAGGCGATCTGTTCATCGCCATGGCCTATTGCCCGGGGGAAAACCTGCGCAGCCGCCTGGAACGCGGGCCGCTGCCGCTGAAGGAAGCCGTCGACATTGCCCTACAAGTGGCGCAGGGATTGGCGAAGGCGCACAGCATGGGCATCATCCATCGCGATATCAAGCCCGCCAACCTCATGCTGCTGCCCGATGGGGGAGTAAAAATCGTGGACTTCGGTCTGGCCCGGCTTCCGCAGGACATGGGCCTGACCAAGACCGGCGGCGTGGTGGGGACGGTGCCCTACATGTCTCCCGAGCAGCTTCGCGGCGACCAACTCGATCGGCGTACTGACATCTGGTCGTGGGGCGTGGTGCTGTACGAGATGCTGGCTGCCGCTCGTCCCTTCGAGGCCGAAACGGAAGCGGCGGTGATTCGCGCCATCATGGATCTGGAGCCGCCGTCGCTGCCGGCCAGGCGCCCCGATGCCCCGCTGGCGCTGGCGCACCTCATAAGCCGTTGCCTGCGCAAGGACCCGGCAGGACGGCCGCAGGATGCAGCCGAGTTGATCGAGGTTTTGCAATCGCTGACCTTGCGCAGCGGGACCGTTCCCGTCGCGGCCGTTGCCCCTCGTCCTCACGCCTCGGTGGCGGTGTTGCCCTTCCTGAATCTGAATGCCGAGCCCGACAGCGATTACTTCAGCGATGGCCTGACGGAAGAGTTGATCCATGCCCTCTCGCGCTTGCCCGGGCTGCAGGTGGTGTCGCGCACCTCCGCCTTCGAGTTCAAAGGCAAAGCGCAAAATGTGCAAAGAATCGGCGAACAGCTCAAAGTCTCGGCGGTGGTCGAGGGCAGCGTGCGCAAGCTGGGCGAGCGGGTGCGGGTGAGCACGCAATTGGTCAACGTAAGCGACGGCTACTGCCTGTGGTCGCAGCGCTTCGACTGCCAGATGACCGACATCTTCGAGCTGCAGGAAGAAATCGCACAATCCATCGCTGACCTGCTGAAAGTGGAGCTCGGCTCCAAGGCCGGGGCCGGGCTGGTGCAGCGCCACACGGAAAACTTCGAGGCTTACGATTTGTACTTGCGCGGGCGGTTCCAGTGGAACAAGCGCAGCGGCGAGGGCTTCCAAAAGGCCCTGGAATACTTTCAGCGCGCTCTGGAGCTGGATCCCAACTACGCTCCCGCTCACGCCGGCGTTGCCGACTATCACATCTCGGTGGCCTCCTGGGGGCTGGAGCCGCCCACCGAGGCTTGGCCCAAGGCCAAGGACGCCGTTACCAAGGCCCTGCAGGCCGACGACCGCCTGGCGGAGGCGCACGCCGCCATGGGCGTCATCCGTATGTGGTACGAGTGGAACTGGAAGGAAGCCGAGCGCGAATTCCTGCGAGCGATTGAGCTGAAGCCAGGACATCCTTTGCCGCACCTGCAATACAACTGGCTGCTGGTGCAAACCGGCAGGTCGGAAGAAGCTGAGGAACAGGTCCGCTTGGCGCTGGCCAGCGATCCCCTCTCGGTGCCGGCCAACGTTTATCTGGCCGGGGTATTTCACTATCGCCGCGATTATGATCGTTCCTTGCGGCAGGCGCGCCGGGCGCTGGAGCTGGACGCCAACGACATCGAAGCACACGTGGTGGTGGCGCTCAACTACGAGCAGAAACGGGAGTATTCCCAAGCCATCGCCGAGCTGGAGCTGGCCCACAAGCTGGCTGACCACAACCCCTTACTGCTTGGGCCGCTAGGGTCGTGCTATGGCGCCGCCGGCGACAAAGACAAGGCGCTGGCGTTACTGGAGGAGCTGAACACCGCCGCCACGCAGTGTTATGTGGCCCCCATCTCCTGGGTCATGCTCTATCTCGGCATGGGCGACTTCGAGCACGCCTTCGAGTGGCTGGAAAAAGCCGCCGAGGCGCGCGACGTCTTGCTGTGCTACCTGAAGGTCGGGCCGATTTACGACCCGATTCGACAGGACCCGCGCTACGCTGATCTGCTGCTTCGCCTTGGTCTCAGTGAGGACGCGGCCGAACTGAAGACCGTTACCTACCTCAGCTAGGACGCCCCACAGGGCCCTGGGCGCGGCTCCGGCTACGTCCCCCAGCGATCTTGCTGCTAGCAGCAAATGGGCTGACTCTGCGCCGCCGATGAGGTACAATCCTCCTCCGTCATCGCTGGAGGTAGAACATGAAAAAGTATTCGCTCGGATTGCTCCTGGCGGCTGCGCTATTTTTCGCCGGCATGGCGGTTGCGCAGCGGCCAGTGCAGAACATCAATGCCAGCCGGAATCCCAATCTCGCCGCGGCGCAGAAGCTGGTGGCGGATGCTTTCGACAAGATCACGGCGGCCCAGCAGGCAAACCGTTACGACATGGAAGGCCACGCGCAGAAAGCCAAGAACTTGCTCCTGCAGGCGAACCAGGAACTCAAGTTGGCGGCCGACTGGGCCGAGAAGAACCACAAGTGAGCCTGGGCGTGGGTGGGTGAACGGCTCTCAGTTGCCAGGGACGCCGGAGTCTGCCAAACTAGCCAGTCCTTAAGGTTGCCATGGAGCGCGAGTTCTCGGCCGGCGGCGTGGTATTGCGCAAAATGCGCGGCCGCTGGTTCGTAGCGGTCATCGAACCGCGCCTGCAGCGGCCCAAGACAGCCGGCAAGGCCACAATGCGCCGCAGCCAAGCTCACGCCGCGGTCCTGGCGCTACCCAAGGGCAACATCGACCGGGACGAGAAGCCCGCGCAGACCGCGCTGCGTGAGGTCGAGGAGGAAACCGGCCTGCGCGCGGAGCTGATCACCAAGCTGGGCGATATCCGCTACGTTTACCTGCGCAACTGGGGCGACCAGGCGCGTGTCTTCAAGATCGTCAGCTTTTATCTGTTGCGTTACCGCGCCGGCAAGCTGGGCAACATTTCGCCTGACATGCGGATCGAGGTGCAAAGGACCTTTTGGATGCCACTGGAGAAAGCGCCGTTGAAGCTCAGCTACAAGGGCGAGCGCGAGGTTGCGGAGAAGGCCCGGCAGTACATCAGCGCCCATCCTCAATTAGGAGCCTCGCAAGCGTGAAGCGCACCGTGGCCGGCCCGCAATCGTTTCGCCTCACAAACTACTGTGATGGACGCACTTGCTGCCGGCCCTGGGTTGTGCTTGCGCTGCGAATGAGATAAATCTAAGCCGGGTAGTGGCTTACGAAAATTTCTGTTGACTGAATGATGATTCATTCATTAGGATGGAACCAACTTAATACGGCGCGCGCCGTTGCCATCCTCACCCCACATCTTACGGTGCGCGCTGCTTGTTTTTTTATGCCGTTGTTCGTCACGGAGGAGAGTCACGGCAGGTACTCGTCAGCAGCAGATCACACCGAATTCAGTTCGAACTCAAGCAAAACTTTCGGGAAAAACAGCTCTGTCATGGCCGCGGAGCAGCAGGCCATGAACCACGGAATCCGACCCGCCGACGGCGGTGCACGCCCGGCGCGGGGTGAGCTTTCGTTGGCAATTCCGCAATTGCGCGACGCCGCTGGAGGCGGCTCGGGGGTCATTGCAATCTCATGCTAAGACGGATCGAAAAAGTTGCCGTTCTGGGCGCCGGAACCATGGGCGCCCGTATTTCTGCCCATCTGGCCAATGCCGGTGTTCCTTCTTTCCTGCTCGACATTGTTCCTCCTGATGCTGCTGCGGCGAAAGACGCATCGGCGCGCAACCGCATCGCGGCTGCCGGCCTGGAGGCCGCGGTCAAGTCGAAGCCGGCGGCGTTCTTTGAGCCTTCGCTGGCCCGGCTGGTGACCATCGGAAATTTCGAAGATGATCTCCCCAAGCTGGCGGAGGCCGACTGGATCATCGAGGCCGTGGTCGAAGACCTGGAGATCAAGCGCAGCCTGCTGCGGAAAGTGGAAGCGATCCGCAGGCCGGAGACGATCGTCACCACCAACACCAGCGGCCTGCCCGTCGCCCAGATTGTCGAAAGCTTCCCGGCAGAGTTTCGCCGTTACTGGTTCGGCACGCACTTCTTCAATCCGCCGCGCTACATGCGGCTGCTGGAGCTGATCCCTACGCCGGAAGCCGATCCCGCCGCCATGGAGATCATCGCTCGGTTCTGCGATCTCCACCTGGGCAAAGGCGTGGTGTATGCCAAGGACACGCCGAACTTTATTGCCAACCGCATCGGGACCTTCTCCGCGCTCAACGTCATGCGGCTGATGCAGGAGATGGACCTCAGCATCGAGGAGGTTGACGCGCTGACCGGCAGCGCCGTCGGTTGGCCCAAGACCGCGACTTTCCGCCTGTTCGATCTTGTCGGCCTGGATGTGCTGGGGCACGTGGTCCGCAACGCCACCACCAACATCCATGACGAGCGCAGCGACCTGAAGCTGCCGGACTTTTTTGTGCAGATGCTGGAGCGCAAGTGGCTGGGCGACAAAACCAAGGGCGGCTTCTATCGCAAGGAGAAGAAAGACGGCAAGAGCGAAATCCTTGCTCTGGACTGGAAGACGCTGCAATACCGCCCATCGCAACGGCCCAAGTTTCCTTCCCTGGAGATGGCCAAGAGCGTCGAGGACTTGCCCGAGCGCCTGCGTATGTTGCTGGCGCCGTCCAAGGACAAGGCCGGGGTCTTCCTCTGGTCGGTGCTGTCGGACCTCTGGACCTACGCCGCCAATCGCATCGGCGAGATTGCCGATTCGGTGGTCGAGATCGATCGCGCCATGAAGCTGGGCTTCAACTGGGAGCTGGGCCCGTTTGAGCTGTGGGATGCGGCCGGCGTCGCCAAGACCGTCAAGCGCATGCAGGCGGAAGGCAAGCCGGTTTCGCCGAAGGTGGAAAAACTTCTCGCCTCCGGCCACGAGACGTGGTACGTCGATGATCCCAAGGCAGCCGGCGGTCGCGCCTATTTCGATGTGGGCAGCGGCGGCTATCATGCGGAAACCGTCGCCTCCGGCGTGTGGTCGGTCGCCGTGGCCAAGAAATCGCGGCCGGTGGTGAAGAAGAATGCGGGAGCATCGCTGGTGGATCTGGGCGACGGCGTCGGCTGCATCGAATTCCACTCCAAGATGAACGCCCTGGGCGGCGACATCGTGCAGATGGTGACGCAATCGCTCAAGCCCGGCGGGGTGGGCGACAACTTCGACGCCTTCGTCATCAGCAATGATGCGGCGAACTTTTCCGTCGGCGCCAACATCATGATCCTGCTGATGGCGGTGCAGGACGAAGAATGGGACGAGGTGGACCTCGCCATCCGCCAGTTCCAGGCGATGACCCAGGCCATCAAATTTTCGCCGAAGCCGGTGGTCATCGCGCCCTTCGGCATGACGCTGGGCGGCGGCTGCGAGGTCACACTCCATGGCGCCGCGCGGCAGCCGCACGCCGAGCTTTATTGCGGGCTGGTCGAAGTCGGCGTCGGCCTGCTGCCCGCCGGCGGCGGCTGCAAAGAAATGACCCTGCGCGCCGTCGACAAGGCTGCTCGCATCCGGCCCGCCGCCCGTGGCGAAAGCGTCGAGCTGATGGAAGCCATGAAGCAGGCCTTTGAGGCGGTTGCCATGGCCAAGGTGTCGATGTCGGCCTTCGAGGCGCGCAATCTTGGATTCCTTTCCCCGGGCGACAACATCACTATGAATCGGGAGCGGGTGCTGGCGGACGCGAAGCAGCGCGCGCTGGAGCTGGTGCAGGAAGGCTATCGCGCGCCGGTGCCGCGCACCGACATTCCCGCGCCGGGTGAAAGCATTCTGGCAACGCTGAAGCTGGGCGTGCACATCCTGCGCGAGGGCGAATACATTACGGACCACGAGGTGAAGATCGCCGGCAAAGTCGCCGAGGTGCTGTGCGGCGGCGCGGTCACGCCGGGCACGCCGGTCAGCGAACAATATTTTCTCGACTTGGAGCGCGAGGCTTTCAAGTCATTGTGCGGCGAGAAGAAAACCCAGGAGCGCATCCAGTACACGCTGAAGACGGGCAAGCCGCTGAGGAACTAAGAGTGGCGATCGACGACAAATTCGACCAGATCGAACAACAGTTTGCCAATGCGGACCAATCCAATACGCTCGATCTGGTCCTTCGTCTTTCTGCGGCCATACCGGGCATCGGAGCACTTGTAGCGCCGTTCGATGCTATCCAACAATACCGCACTTTCGAGGACTTCAAGCAAAGGGTCGATGCTTACATCAAAGCTCTCGTGGAAACAGTTCGTGGATTGTCCGGCGATGTTGAGAAGATCAGGAAAGGGTTCGAGGATGAGGAGTGTTGGCAGGCATTCGTCAGGGGAATCTTCGAGACGGCTCAAGCGCTCAACACCGACCGGGCGCGTATCTTTGGAAAAATCTTCGGGGCCGAATTAGTCGCGATAAATCCGGTTTGGGATGAAGCGGCGGCACTCATCAGGGATTTGAATCAGTTGACCGAGTCGGATATACAAACTCTTCGCTTGTTGTCCCAATATCAAGCTCAGCTGATAAAGGTGTCAAAACCATTTTTTGATGACTACACCTACGACCAGTTGTTGCAGACGGTACCTCGACTGCTCCAGGAATTGGATAGGCTGGGACATTCAAGGAGTGAGTTTTATAGCAGAGCGTCCCGATTGAGCGGCTTTGGGCTTGCAATCCAGCTCAACTGGAATCAAGCGAGATTGGCTCCGCACGAGCAAGGGTTTGCTATTTCTGTCCGGGGGAAACGCTTGATTGAGATGCTCGATCAATGAGACCCGACAATATTGAAGGTTCGCGATGTCATTAAGCGGCTGGAGCAAGACGGCTGGCGGTTGGATCGCACCAAGGGCGGCCATCGCCAGTTCCGGCATCCTACAAAACCTTGGAACGGTGACGGTTGCAGGACATCCATCAATAGAGGTCCCGCTGGGCACCTTGAACAACATTTTGAAACAGGCAGGCTTGAAGTGACATACCTGATTGTCTACGAAAAATCAAGCAATGGTTGGGGCGCATATGCACCTGATCTTCCGGGGTTAGGCGTTGTTGCCGCAACATTAGAAGAGACGAAGCGGCTCATCCGGGAAGCCATCGAGTTTCATCTTGAAGGCATGCGGCAGCACGGCGAAGCGATTTCCGAGCCGAGCACGCAAACGGAATACATAACGGTCTGATTTGGCGCGGGACGAAAGAGCAGATCCCTCGCTCCGCTCGTGATGAAAACTTGAACGTCGTTAGTCGTTATAGGGGTCCTTCGACTCCGGGCGCAAACGACGCGCACCTCCGCTCAAGATGACGCCGGGTTGGATTTGGCTAAGTGCTGATTGCTAATTGCTAATTGCTGAGGTTCACATGCGTGATGTCGTGATCGTATCCTCCGTCCGGACGCCGGTCGGCAAGGCTTACAAGGGAACTTTGCGGGCGACTCGTCCCGACGATCTGGCCGCGACGGCCATCAAGGGCGCGCTGGAGCGCGTGCCGCAGGTCGATGTCAAAGAAATTGAGGACGTGGTCCTCGGCTGCGCTATGCCGGAAGCTGAGCAGGGGATGAACGTCGCGCGCATCGCGTCGTTGCGCGCCGGCTTGCCGGTGGAGATTTCCGCGATGACCATCAACCGCTTCTGCTCCTCGGGGCTGCAGGCGATTGCCATGGCCGCCGAGCGCATTATGGCCGGCGGGGCGGACATCATTGTCGCCGGCGGCGTCGAGTCGATGACCATGATCCCCATGGGCGGCAACAAGATCTCGGCCAATCCCTGGCTGGTGGCGCATTATCCCAACACCTATCTTTCCATGGGCCTCACCGCCGAGCGACTGGCCAGCCGCTACAACATCACCCGCGAGAAGCAGGACGAGTTCTCGGTCGGCAGCCACAAGAAGGCCATTGCCGCAATCGAAGCCGGCAAGTTCGAGGACGAGATCGTGCCTGTGCCGGTCAGCTTCACCACGCCCAACGGCAGCAAGCCGAAGCGCACGGAAATCGTCTTCAAAGTTGACGAAGGCCCGCGCGCCGACACCTCGCTGGAGGCGTTAAGCGCGCTGAAGCCGGCTTTTCACGCCAAGGGCACGGTCACCGCCGGCAACTCGTCGCAGATGTCCGACGGCGCGGCCGCGGCGGTGGTCATGTCCGCCGAGCGCGCCCAAGCACTGGGGTTGAAGCCCTTGGTGCGCTACGTCAGCTTTGCCACCGCCGGCTACAAGCCGGAAGAGATGGGCCTGGGCCCGGTCTTCGCGATCCCGAAGGCGCTGAAGATGGCAGGACTGAAGCTGGAAGACATTGACGTAATTGAGCTGAACGAAGCCTTCGCGGCGCAGTCGCTGGCGGTGATCGAGGAAGCGAAACTCGATCCCGCGCGCATCAACGTGAATGGCGGCGCCATTGCGCTCGGTCATCCCCTGGGCTGCACCGGCGCCAAGCTGACGGCGACGATCATCCGCGAACTCAAACGTCGCAAGGCGCGCTACGGCATGGTGACCATGTGCGTCGGCGGCGGCATGGGCGCGGCCGGCGTGTTTGAGAATCTCCAGTAGCGGAGGCTGGTAGTCGCTCTTCGCCTTTTGCCAGAAGGTGCTCTGGTAACTGGTTTCGGGGCGACTGAGTTGAGAACGACTGTAACCCGGAAGCGGCGAAATTTAAACAAACCACCTCCGGCGAATAGCGCAAGGCGAACAGCAACAGCGAAAAGCGAGGATTTTTATGGCAACGACGACCGTAGCTCCCAAGACCAAAACCACGGGCGGAAGCTTTCTGCTCGAAGACCATCCACTGGACAACGTCTTCACCCCCGAAGACTTCAACGAAGATCAGCAGATGATCGCCAAGCTCACCGACGAGTTCGCAGTCAACGAGATTCTCCCCAATGTCGAGAAGATCGAGCACAAGGATTGGGAGCTCACGCGCGAGCTGCTGAAAAAAGCCAGCGAGATGGGGCTGACCAACGCCGACGTGCCCGCCGAATACGGCGGCGCCGATATGGACAAGGTCTCCTCGGCGATCATTGCCGACCGCATGGCGAAATGCGGCAGCTTCGTGGTCTCCATGGGCGGGCACTCGGGCATCGGCACGCTGCCCATCGTTTTCTTCGGCACCGAGGAGCAAAAGAAAAAATACCTGCCCAAGCTGGCCTCGGCGGAGATGATCGGCGCCTACGCGCTCTCGGAGAGCACCAGCGGCTCGGACGCGCTGAATTGCCGCACCAAGGCGGTGCTTTCGTCCGACGGCCGGCACTACATTCTGAACGGCGAGAAGATGTGGATCACCAACGCCCACTTTGCCGATCTGTTTACCGTCTTCGCCAAAGTTGACGGCGAGAAGTTCACCGCCTTCCTCATCGAGAAGGATTTTCCCGGCTTCGCCGTCGGCGCGGAGGAAAAGAAGATGGGCATTCGCGGCTCGTCCACCGCGTCGCTCATCTTGAATGACTGCAAGGTGCCGGTGGAAAACGTGCTTGGCGAAGTCGGCAAGGGACACATCATCGCGTTCAATATCCTGAATGTCGGCCGCTTCAAGCTGGGCGCAGGCTGCGTCGGCGGCGCGCGCACGGCGCTGCAGGACGCCATCGCCTACGCCAAGCAGCGCAAGGCGTTCGGCAAGTCGATCGCCGACTTCGGTCTCATCCGCGAAAAGATCGCGCAGATGGCGGTGGGCATCTACACCGGCGAGTCGATGGTCTACCGCACCGTCGGCATGATGGACACCGCGCTGGGCCTGGTGGAGAAAACGCCCGAGGCGATCCGCAAAGCGATCGAGGAGTACGCGGTCGAGTGCTCGATCATCAAAGTCTGGGGCTCGGAGATGCTCGACCACGCCGTGGATGAGACAGTGCAGATTTACGGCGGCTACGGCTTCGTCGAGGAATACCCGGCCGAGCGCGCCTATCGCGACTCGCGCGTTAACCGCATCTTCGAAGGCACCAATGAGATCAACCGTCTTATCATCACCGGCTGGTTGCTGAAGCGCGCCATGAGCGGTCAGCTCCCGCTGCTGCCGGCGATCAAGAAAGTGATGGACGAGGTGATGGCCGGCCCCTCCGGCGAGGAGCTGGAAGGAAGCCTGGCCGCCGAGCGCAAGCTGGTGGAAAACGCGAAGAAGCTGACCATGCTGGTGGCCGGCGCGGCCTCGCAGAAATACATGCAGAAGCTGGCCGACCAACAGGAGATCATGGGCGCCATCGCCGACATGGTGATCGAGACCTTCGCCATGGATTCGGCGCTGCTGCGGGCGCGCAAATGCGTTGCGGCGCAGGGCGAAGAGAAGTCCGCGCTCATCATCGCCATGACGCAGGTCTATCTGGAGGGCGCGTTTGTGCGACTGGAAGCGGCGGCGAAGAAGGTGGTGGCTGCCGTGGCCGAAGG
>Ga0070737_10006659_pt1 | contig 10502 bp, 8 predicted proteins | sample Coa_R1_10_FD_66438 | JGI IMG/M metagenome (GOLD analysis project Ga0070737, IMG submission 66438) | Surface soil microbial communities from Centralia Pennsylvania, which are recovering from an underground coalmine fire - Coalmine... | ecosystem: Environmental > Terrestrial > Soil > Unclassified ...
AACTGGGAGGGCCGGGGCGGGACGTTCCGCGCCGCGCTCAGCGTGCCCGGCGTCCGGACCGACATGTACGTGCTCGGCGCGATCGCCGACGAGATGGACGTGCACCTCGGCCTGCCGGACGCGGCGGCGGCCCGCGCCGAACTGGCCGCCCTGGGCACCTGGCGCGGCGAGCGGCCGCTGCCCCCCGCGGTGCTGCCCCCCCGGGGGGAGCGCGTCGGCGTGGGGGGAGCGCACGCGCGGCCCTCCGCGCGGGGGGCCTCCGGGGAGTCGTCGCCCGGGGACCGGCAGGGGCCCCCCGGGGAAAGCGTTCTCCTCGCTACGTGGCACCAGCTGCTCGACGCGGGGCGGATGCAGGACGGGGAGCCGTACCTGGCCGGGACCGCCCGCGATACTGTGGCGCGGATGTCCGCCGCCACCGCCGCCGCCGCGGGGGTGAGCGACGGCGAGAAGGTGACCGTGGCGACCGCCGCCGGGTCCGTCACCGTCCCGGCGGAAGTGGTGCCCATGGCGGACGGCGTGGTGTGGCTTCCCACTAACTCACCTGGCTCCGCGGTCCGCGCCAGCCTGGCCGCGGGCCACGGGAGCACGGTGACCCTGAGGAGGGCGGAATGAGCCGGGTGCTCGCGGCGGATCCGACGCTGAACGACTTCAGCCAGCTCATCTGGTGGATGGTGCTGCTGAAGGTCGGGATCGTCTTCGTGTTCCTGCTGCTCACCACCACTTTCATGATCTGGTTCGAGCGCCGGGTGATCGGCCGGATGCAGAACCGGCCGGGGCCGAACCGGGCCGGGCCGTGGGGGCTGCTCCAGCCGATCGCCGACGCGCTCAAGCTGCCGCTGAAGGAGGACATCGTCCCCACCGGGGTGGACAAGATGGTGTTCTTCGTCGCGCCGATCATCGCGGCCGCGCCGTCGTTCATCGGCTTCGCGATCATCCCCTGGGGCCCGGTGGTGTCCATCTTCCACCACCGCACGCCGCTTCAGGTCGCCGACCTGCCGGTCGCGGTGCTGCTCGTGCTGGCCATGAGCTCGGTCGGCGTCTACGGCATCGTGCTGGCCGGCTGGGCCTCCCGCGGGCCGTACTCGCTGCTCGGCGCGCTGCGCTCGACCGCGCAGGTGATCAGCTACGAGATCGCGATGGCCCTTTCGTTCGTGGCGGTCTTCCTGTACGCGGGGTCGCTGGACACCGACGCGATCGTCTCGGCCCAGCAGCACTTCTGGTACGCGTGGCTGCTGCTGCCGTCGTTCCTCGTCTACCTGGTGACGATGGTCGGCGAGACGAACCGGGTGCCGTTCGACCTGCCCGAGGGCGAGGGCGAGATCGTGGCGGGCCATATGACCGAGTACTCGTCGATGAAGTTCACCATGTTCTACCTCGCCGAGTACAACAACATGACCACGGTCGCCGCGGTCGCCACCACCCTGTTCCTCGGCGGCTGGCGCGCCCCGTGGCCGATCTCGCTGTGGTCCGGCGCGAACAGCGGCTGGTGGCCGGTGCTGTGGTTCGTGATCAAGGTCTTCATCTTGCTGTTCGGCTACGTCTGGCTGCGCGGCACGCTGCCGCGGACCCGCTATGACCAGCTGATGGCGCTCGGCTGGAAGATCCTGATCCCGGTGTCCATCGTCTGGATCCTGCTGATAGCGACCGTCAGGGCGTGGCGCAACGACAGCCACTCGCCCGTCGTCTACGCCTGCGCCGGCCTGGTCCTGGTGCTGCTCCTCGCGCTGATCACCTTCTGGGACACCGCCGCCCAGCGCCGCGCGGCGGAACTGGCGCCGTCCGCGCCGGCCGCCCCGGACGGCGAGGGGAGCGGCACGGTGCGGGGCTTCCCGGTGCCGCCGATGGACCTGCCGCACTACCACGGCCTGGAGCTTGGCGACACGGCGCCCGTGCCCGTCGACCGGACGCTCGGCGACGCGACCAAGGCCGAATCCGATAAGGAGGTCACCGGTGCTTGACTTCCTCAACCCCGTCAAGGGGTTCGGGGTCACCTTCCGCGAGATGTTCCGGAAGGTGGACACCGTGATGTACCCGGAGGAGAAAAGGCCCACCGCGCCCCGGTTCCACGGCCATCACCAGCTCAACCGCTGGCCGGACGGCCTGGAGAAGTGCATCGGCTGCGAGCTGTGCGCCTGGGCCTGCCCCGCGGACGCGATCTACGTCGAGGGCAGGGACAACACGCCCGAGGAACGGTACTCGCCGGGCGAGCGGTACGGGCACGTGTACCAGATCAACTACCTGCGCTGCATCCTGTGCGGGCTGTGCATCGAGGCCTGCCCCACCCGGGCGCTGACGATGACCAACGAGTACGAGATCGCCGACGACAACCGGGAAAGCCTCATCTGGACCAAGGAGCAGCTGCTCGTGCCGCTGGCGCCGGGCATGGAGGCACCGCCGCACCCGATGCGGCTCGGCGACGACGAGAAGGACTACTACCGGCTCGGCGGCGCCGGGGTCCCGGCCACCGGCCGTGCGCCCGGCATGGCAGGGCCCGGCGGCCCGACCGGCCCGGCGGTGCCCGCCGCGGCCACGGACGCCCCGGTGGCCGGCAAAGGCGAGGTCATGCCCGGCGCCGAGCAGGTCGTCGCCGGCGGCAGTGAGCCGGCCGGTTCTGGCCGGGAGGGAAGAGGCGCCCAGTGACTCATACGATCGCCGCGAGCGGCACCAACCTGGATCCGCTATACGCCGAGGGCCTGTTCTGGGTCCTCGCGGTGCTGTCGGTCGGCGCCGCCGTCGCCATGATCTGCGTCCGGCAGGCCGTGCACTGCGCGCTCATGCTCGCGGTCGTGATGGCATCGCTCGCGGTCATGTACGCGATGCAGGGCGCGCCGTTCCTCGCGTTCGTGCAGATCATCGTCTACACCGGCGCGGTGCTGATGCTGTTCCTGTTCGTGATGATGCTGATCGGGGTCAGTTCCGCCGACTCGCTCGTGGAGACGATCCGCGGGCAGCGGGTGTGGGCCGGCATCGGCGGCATCGCGTTCATGGTGCTGCTGATCGTCGGCATCGGACACGCCGCGATCGGCACCGCCTCCCCGGCGACGGCCGCGAACAGCAGCAACAACCTCACCGGCATCGCCACGCTGATCTTCACCACGTACGTGTACCCGTTCGAGGTGACCAGCGCCCTGCTGATCACCGCGGCCCTCGGCGCCATGGTGCTGGCGCACCGCGAGCGGACCAAGCCCAAGCCGACGCAGCGGGAGGTCGCGCAGCGCAAGATCGCGAGCGGCCAGGTCGCCCCCGAGCCGCCGCCGGGAGTGTACGCCCTGCACAACTCCGTCGACATGCCAGCGTTGCTGCCCGACGGAAGCACCACCGACCGTTCGGTATCCCGGGCGATATCCCAGCGCGACCTGGACCTCGGCCGCGACCCGCAGGCGAACGTGACCGCCGATCTCGCCGCCGAGGAAAGGATCGAAGCCGAGCGCCAGATCGAGGCCGCGGCGCAGGGGAGGGATGAGCAGTGAGCCCGGCGCACTACATCTTCCTGGCCGTCATCTTGTTCGTCATCGGCGGGGTCGGCGTGCTCGTCCGGCGCAACGCGATCGTGATCTTCATGTGCGTCGAGCTGATGCTGAACGCGTGCAACCTCGCGTTCGTCGCGTTCGCCCGGATGCACGGCAACCTGGACGGGCAGGTCGTCGCCTTCTTCGTGATGGTCGTGGCGGCCGCGGAAGTCGTGGTCGGGCTCGCGATCCTGATGGCCATCTACCGCGCCCGCAAGTCCGCGTCGGTGGACGACGCGAACCTGCTCAAGTACTGAGGGGATTGACACGATGACGACGCTTGCCGCGTCCGGCGTGCTCCGCGCCTCGTGGCTGCTGCTCGCCTTCCCGATCTTCGGCGCGGCGGTCCTGCTGATCGGCGGGCGGCGCACCGACCGGTGGGGCCACCTGCTCGGGTGCGCGATGCCCCTCGCCTCGTTTGTCTACGGCGTGATCGCGTTCTTCACCCTGCTTGGCTACCCCGCCGCCGAGCGCAGCCGCGACCTGCACATCTACTCCTGGATCCCGGTCGCCGGGTTCCAGGCGAACATCGGGCTGCTGCTTGACCCGCTGTCTATCTGCTTCGTGCTGCTGATCACCGGTGTCGGCTCGCTGATCCACATCTACTCGATCGGCTACATGGCGCACGACACGGACCGGCGGCGGTTCTTCGGCTACCTGAACCTGTTCATCGCGGCGATGCTGCTGCTGGTGCTGAGCGACAACTACCTCGGCCTGTACGCCGGGTGGGAGGGCGTCGGCCTCGCCTCCTACCTGCTGATCGGGTTCTGGCAGTTCAAGCCCTCGGCGGCGGTCGCGGCCAAGAAGGCGTTCGTCGCGAACCGGGTCGGCGACGCCGGCCTGTCGCTGGCCATCATGCTGATGTTCGCCGAGTTCGGGACGTTCAACTTCACCGGGGTGTTCGCGGGGGCCAAGTCGGGCGGCAGCGGCGTCGCGCTGGCGCTGGGCCTGCTGCTGCTGCTCGGCGCGTGCGGTAAGTCCGCGCAGTTGCCGTTGCAGTCCTGGCTGCTGGACGCGATGGAGGGCCCCACGCCGGTGTCCGCGCTGATCCACGCCGCCACCATGGTCACCGCCGGCGTCTACCTGATGGTGCGGTCCAACCCCATCCTCGCGTACTCCGCGGACGCGCGGATGGCCGTCGCGATCGTCGGCGCGGTCACGCTGCTGTTCGGCGCGATCATCGCCTGCGCCAAGGACGACATCAAGAAGTCCCTGGCCGGGTCCACGATGTCGCAGATCGGCTACATGATGCTCGGCGCCGGCCTCGGGCCCGCCGGATACGCGTTCGCGATCGCGCACCTGCTGGCGCACGGCTTCTTCAAGGCGGGTCTGTTCCTCGGCGCCGGATCGGTGATGCACGGCATGGACGACGAGGTGAACATGCGCCGCTACGGCGGCCTGTGGCGCGTCATGCCGGTCACCTTCGTCACGTTCGGCCTTGCCTACCTCGCGATCATCGGCATCCCGCCGTTCTCCGGGTTCTTCACCAAGGACCCGATCATCGACGCGGCCTGGGAGTCGGGCGGGACCTCGGGCTGGCTGCTCGGCGGCGCCGCGGTCATCGGCGCCGGCGTCACGGCGTTCTACATGACGCGGATGATGTTCATGACCTACTTCGGCGCCAGGCGCTGGGCGTCGGGGGGGACCGGGGGGAACGGCTCTCCCCCGGCCGGGGGGCCTGGGGTGGCGTCCCCCGAGGCCGGCAGCGCGCACGCGCTCCACCCGCACGAGTCGCCCGCCGTGATGACGTGGCCGATGATCGTGCTGGCCATCGGCTCGGTAGGCGCCGGCGCGTTCCTGATCGTCAACAACCGGCTCGTGAGCTTCCTCGCCCCGGTGATCGGGATACCGCCGGCGGCGCACGGCATCTGGAGCTGGCCGGGCGGCATCGCGCTGGTGCTCGTCGTGCTCGCCGCCGGGCTGGCCTGGGCGATGTACGGGCGGGTGCCGGTGCCGGCCGTGGCGCCGCGCGGCTCGTTCGTCACCGTCGCCGCGCGCAAGGACCTGTACGGCGACGCGTTCAACGAATCGGTGCTGATGCGGCCGGGCCAGTGGCTGACCAGGCTGTCGGTCTTCTTCGACAACCGCGGCGTGGACGGCCTCGTCAACACCGCGGCGGCCGCGGTCGGCGGGTCCTCCGGGCGCCTGCGCCGGGTCCAGACCGGTTTCGTGCGCTCTTACGCACTGTCCATGCTCATCGGCGCCGTGCTGCTGGTAGCCGGCCTTCTGGTGGTGAGGCTGTAGATGAACGGCTTTCCCTGGCTGACCGTGGCGGGCGCCATCCCGCTGGCAGGTGCGCTGGCGGTCGCTCTCGTCCCGTCGCCGCCGCGGGACAGCGCGCCCGCCGACGTCGAGGCGCGATCCCGGCTGGTGAAACTGCTGGCACTGGCGTTCAGCGTGATCACGCTGGTCTGGGTGATCGTGATGGCCACCCGCTTCAACACCAGCGGCCCGGACTACCAGCTCACCGAGCAGTACTCGTGGATCCCGCAGTTCGGGGTCCACTACGCGCTGGGCGTGGACGGGATCGCGCTCGTGCTGATCGGCATGACCGCGGTGCTGATGCCGGTCGTGATCCTCGCCTCCTGGCACGACGCCGACAACGCGAAGAGGTCCGCTAAGACCTACTTCGCGTTGATGCTGGTCCTGGAGACGATGACGATCGGTGTCTTCGCCGCCACCGACGTGTTCTTGTTCTACGTGTTCTTCGAGGCCATGCTCGTCCCGATGTACTTCATGATCGGGTCGTTCGGAGTCGGGCAGCGCCAGTACGCGGCGGTGAAGTTCCTGCTGTACAGCCTGCTCGGCGGCCTGCTCATGCTGGTCGCGGTCATCGCGCTGTACGTCTACGCGGGCCAGTCCGCGGCCACCGGGCACCACGGGACCTTCCTGTTCTCGGCCCTGGTGCACGTCACCTTCTCGCCGACGGAACAGAAGTGGCTGTTCCTCGGGTTCTTCGTCGCGTTCGCGATCAAGGCGCCGCTGTGGCCGTTCCACACCTGGCTGCCGGACGCGGCCTTCTCCGCCCAGCCCGGCGCCGCGGTGCTGATGCTCGGCGTGATGGACAAGGTCGGCACGTTCGGCATGATCCGGTACTGCCTGGAGCTGTTCCCGGGCGCCTTCCGCTACTTCACGCCGCTGATCCTCACGCTGGCGGTGATCAGCGTCCTGTACGGGGCGATCGTGGCGATCGGCCAGACCTCGATGAAGCGCCTGATCGGTTACACCTCGATCTCGCACTTCGGCTTCATCGTGCTCGGGATCTTCGCGATGACCACCCAGGGCCAGTCCGGCGCGACGCTGTACATGGTCAACCACGGGTTCGCCACCGGAGCGCTGTTCCTGCTCGTCGGCTTCATGATCGTCCGGCGCGGCTCGGACCGGATCGCCGACTACGGCGGCGTGCAGAAGGTCGCGCCGGTGCTCGCCGGGCTGTTCCTGCTGTCCGGTCTCGCCGGGCTCTCGCTGCCCGGGCTGAACACCTTCGTCAGCGAGTTCCTGGTGCTGGCCGGCACCTTCTCCCGGTACAAGGTGGCGGCCAGCTTCGCGACCGCCGGCATCATCCTGGCCGCGATTTACATCCTGTGGATGTACCAGCGCGCCATGAACGGGCCCGTGGCCGAGTCCGTCGCCGGCATGCCCGACCTGAAGGCACGCGAACTGCTCGCGGTGGTCCCGCTGGCCGCGCTGATCATCGCGCTGGGCGTCTACCCCAAGCCGGTGCTCGACGTGATCAACCCGGCCGTCAAGTCCACGATGTCACAGGTCCACGTGACAGATCCCGTGCCCGCCCACCCCGCAGCTGCCCAGAAGGGAACCCAGCCGTGACCCAGCTTGCGGCCGCCGCTGCCGCCGTTCCCGGCGCGATCCCGGCGCCCAGCATCGAGTACAGCCAGCTCGCGCCGATGCTCGTCGTGTTCGGCGCGGCCATCGTCGGCGTGCTTGTCGAGGCGTTCGTGCCCAGGGACCTGCGCCGCGCCGTCCACCTGGTGATCACGTTCGGCGGGCTGATCGCCGCCTTCGTGTGGACCTGCGTGATCGCCACTTCGCCGTCACTGTTCGGGCATGGCGGTGCCGGGCACGTGGCGGCGATGGGCGCGGTCGCCGTGGACCGGCCGACGCTGTTCATCCAGGGCACGATCCTGGTGCTGGCCATCGTCAGCACGGCGTTGATCGCCGACGACTCGCAAGACGTGTCCTCGTTCGCCGGTCAGGCCGCGGCGACCCCCGGATCGCCGGAGGAGCGCGAGGGGCTGCTGGCCGGCCTGGTGCACACCGAGGTCTACCCGCTGACGCTGTTCGCGGTGGGCGGCATGCTGCTGTTCCCCGCCTCCAACGACCTGCTGACGATGTTCGTGGCCCTTGAGGTGCTGTCGCTGCCGCTGTACCTGCTGTGCGGGCTCGCCCGCCGCCGCCGCCTGCTCTCGCACGAGGCGGCGGTGAAGTACTTCCTGCTCGGAGCGTTCTCCTCCGCGTTCTTCCTGTTCGGCATCGCCATGCTGTACGGCTACTCCGGCTCGGTGTCGCTCGCCGCGATCGCGGCCACCGCCTCCGGGAACACCGGCAGCGACACGCTGCTATGGGCCGGGATCGCGCTCACCGGGCTCGGGCTGCTGTTCAAGATCGGCGCGGTGCCGTTCGCGAACTGGAAGCCGGACGTCTACCAGGGCGCCCCCACCCCCGTCACCGCGCTGATGGCGTCGTGCACCGTGGTGGCGGCCTTCGGTGCCCTGCTGCGGGTGTTCTACGTCGCGTTCGGCAACCTGACCTGGGACTGGCGGCCCGCGCTCTGGGTCGTGGCGATCCTCACGATGGTCGTGGGCGCGGTGGTCGCCATCACCCAGACCGACGTCAAGCGGCTGCTCGCCTACTCCTCGATCGCCCACGCCGGATTCATCCTCACCGCGGTCATCGCCGCCTCCGCGACCGGCTTGTCCAGCTCGCTGTTCTACCTCGCGGCCTACGGCCTGACCACCGTGGGGGCGTTCGCCGTGGTCATGCTGGTCCGCGACCCGGGTGGCGAGGCCAACCACCTGTCCCGCTGGGCGGGGCTGGGCAAGCGGTCGCCGGTGGTGGCCGGCATCTTCGCGCTGTTCCTGCTCGCCTTCGCGGGTATCCCGCTGACCAGCGGGTTCACCGGAAAGTTCGCCGTCTTCCAGGCGGCGATCGCGGGCGGGGCCATGCCGCTGGTGATCGTCGGCGTGCTGTCATCCGCGATAGCCGCGTTCTTCTACGTCCGCATCATCGTGCTGATGTTCTTCAGCGACCCGGTGCCTGACGGGCCCGAGGTCGTCGTGCCCAACCTGTTCACCGGCACCGCCGTAGGCGTCGGCACGCTGGCCACGATCGTCTTGGGCATTGTGCCCGGGCCCGTGCTGAGCCTGGCCAGCCACGCGGCGACCCAGCTGTTCGTGCGCTGACATCCGGAGCGCTCCCCAACCCTGGTGTGTATCCCGAGAGGCCGTGTTCCGTATGCTGGTGAGTTCGTACTCTGGGTTAGGCGCGCCGAGGACATGGAGTTCCAGTGACCATCGCTGTTCCCGTCGACTTCGCTGACGAGGCTCTCACCGCTGAGGTGGCCGAGGACCTCGGTGCGGTCGAAGCTGCACTGCGCGAGACCTCGTTCGGCGGGGACGAGATGTTCGCCGAGGTTTCACGGCACATGATGGAGGCCGGCGGCAAGCGGTTCCGGGCGATGCTCGTGCTGCTGGCCGCCCGGTTCGGTGACAGCCGTGACAAGCGGATCGTGCCCGCCGCGGTCGCGATCGAGCTCACGCACCTCGCCACGCTGTTCCACGACGACGTGATGGACGAGGCCGTGATCCGGCGCGGGCATCCGTCGGCGAACTCGATGTTCGGGAACTCGGTGGCCATCCTGGCAGGCGACTACCTGTTCGCCCGCGCCTCCAGGATCCTCGCCGACCTCGGCCCGGAGGCGATCAGGATCCAGGCGGAGACGTTCAGCCGCCTGGTGGACGGGCAGCTCGCCGAGACGATCGGGGTCCGGCCGGGAGTGGACCCGCTGGACCACTACATGCACGTGATCACGGAGAAGACCGGCTCGCTGATCGCCACATCGGGCCGGTTCGGCGCGATGTTCTCCGGCGCCCCCGATGAGGTGGCGGAGCTGATCGCGGAGGCGTGCCTGCGGATAGGCGTCGCCTGGCAGCTATCCGACGACGTCCTGGACGTCGCGTCGACATCCCTCCAGTCAGGCAAGGAACCCGGTACCGACCTGCGGCAGGGTGTCCGGACGCTGCCGGTGCTCTACGCGCTGCGCTCATCCGAACCGGCTGGCGAGCGGTTGCGCGCGCTGCTGCGGGACGCGGACCTGTCGGATCCGGTGTTGCACGCCGAGGCGCTTGCCCTGCTCCGCGCGTCCCCCGCGCTTGAGGAGGCCAGGGAAACCGTGCGCACGTGGGTCTCCGATGCCCGTGCGCTGGTAGCCGAGCTGCCCGATGTCCCGGCCCGCGCCGCCTTCGAGGCCCTCTGCGACTTCGTGATCACCCGCACCGCCTGATCACCCGCACCGTGTGATCACCCGCACCGTGTGATCACCCGCACCGTGTGAGCACCCGCGCCGCCTGGGCACCCGGCATCACTCAACCGCCCCGGTGTTCGGCCGTGCCGCCGTGACGTGCTGGGGCTGTGCCCCATAACCCCAGCACTAGTGGGGCGGTGGGGCACAGCCCCAGCCATCCCTAGCCAGCCTGGGGCGTGAGCGGCACAACGGCTCCGCGGCAGCCGGAACGGCTGTGGCTTATGTTGTCGCTGGGGAAGAAGCGGTGTCGTCGGAGATCATCGGCCCTCCGGGCCTGCGGCCAGGTCGGCCCTCCGGGCCTGCGGCCAGTGAGTCACAGCCCGCACCTTGCCAGGTCGGCGGGCCGGGCCGCAGAACCCATCGCACGGCGGACGGCGCCATCGCCGGGACGCGCTAGGCGGCCGCGATCGCGGAACAGCGCGCCGTCTAGGGTGGTTGTGCTGCACGGAAAG
>Ga0070737_10006663_pt1 | contig 10499 bp, 8 predicted proteins | sample Coa_R1_10_FD_66438 | JGI IMG/M metagenome (GOLD analysis project Ga0070737, IMG submission 66438) | Surface soil microbial communities from Centralia Pennsylvania, which are recovering from an underground coalmine fire - Coalmine... | ecosystem: Environmental > Terrestrial > Soil > Unclassified ...
GGCGGGGCCCCGGTCACCCAGGAGTACGCCGACGCGGTCGGCGCCGACGGCTACGCCGCCGATGCCTCCGCCGCGGTGGTCAAGGCAAAAGACCTGCTCCGCCGCCGTCGCGCGCTCGCGAACGCCTGACCTGCCATGCACACCACACTCCGCAGCCGGACCAAGGCCGTCACGATCGGAGACGACCAGCCGTTCGCCATCATCGGGGAGCGGATCAACCCGACCGGCCGGGCGGCGTTCCAGAGACAGCTCCGCGACGGCGACCTGTCGCGCATACCGGTCGACGTCGAGCAGCAGGTGGCCGGCGGCGCGATGCTGCTCGACGTGAACATGGGCGCCCCGCTGGCCGATGAGGCGGCGCTCATGGTCAAGGCGATCACGCTCATCCAGGAGCTCACCGACCTGCCGCTGGTCATCGACTCCTCGATCCCCGAGGTCCTCGAGGCGGGGCTGAAAACCTACCAGGGCAAGGCGCTGGTCAACTCGGTGACCGCCGAGGACGAGCGGCTGCACACGATCCTCCCGCTGGTGAAGCGGTACGAGGCCGCCGTCATCGGGCTGCCGAACGACGAGGAGCAGATCCCCGACGAGCCCGGGCGCCGTCTCGAACTGGCCCGCAAGATCGTCGACGTCGCCACCGGGCGCTACAAGATCCCGATCGAGGACATCGTGATCGACCCGCTGGCCATGCCGGTCGGCGCCGACACCGGCCATACGCTGCGCACCCTGGAAACGATCGCGCTGGTCAAGGCCGAGTTCGGCGTGAACATGACGCTGGGGGCGTCGAACCTGTCGTTCGGCATGCCGGACCGGCACGCGATCACGGCGGCGTTCCTGCCGCTGGCGGCGGGCAGCGGGCTGACCAGCGCGATCATGGACGCCCGCGCACCGCAGGTGGTCACCGCGGCCAAGGCCGCCGACCTGCTGCTCGGCCGCGACGAATGGGGCGCGGCCTGGATCGCCGCCTACCGGCAGAAGAAGCAGGCGGCGGGGGCATGAGCCAGCGGGTGGACCTGCGCTTCAACGACCGCCCGGTGCGCGTCCCGCGCGGGGTCACCCTCTTCGACGCGGCGAGCTGGAACGGCATCGCGATCGACTCCACCTGCGGCGGGCACGGCACGTGCAAGAAGTGCCGTGTCCGGTTCCGCGCGGACCCGCCCGCGCCGTCCAGCCTCGACGTCCGCGCGTACACCGCGGACGAGCTGAGACAAGGCTGGCGGCTCGCCTGCCGGACGGCCGCGACCACGAACGCCGACGTCGAGGTGCCGCCGCTGACCACGCGGCCGAAGGCGGCGACGGTCGGCGTCGGCCGTCAGGTGATCCTGCGCCCCGCGGTCCGCAAGCGCTACCTGGAACTCGCGCCGCCCAGCCTGGCCGACCAGGCGGCGGATCTCGAGCGCGTGCTCGCCGCGCTGACCGACCTGGAGCCCAGGGCCGACCTGGACGTGCTGAGAACCCTCGGCCCGACGCTGCGGCAGGCGGACTTCAAGGTCACGGCCGTCGTCGCCGCCCTGCCCGAGCTGAACGCGAGCACGCTGATCGCGGTCGAGCCGGGCGACACCACGGACCGCAGCTTCGGCATCGCCTTCGACCTCGGCACCACCACGGTGGTGGCCACCCTGCTCGACCTGACCACCGGCACTCCGGTGGCCGTGGCCTCGATGCTCAACAAGCAGCAGCCGTTCGGCGCCGACGTGATCACCCGGATCAGCGCGACGATGCTCGACCCCGCGGCGCGGGACAAGCTGCGGGAGCTTGCCCAGCAGACCCTCGCCGAACTCGCGGCCGCCGTGTGCGATGACGGCAAGGTGCGGCCGGAGGAGGTCTACGAGGTCGCCCTGGCCGGCAACGCCACCATGGTGCACCTGGTCCTCGGCTTGGACCCCGAACCGCTCGGCGTCGCCCCGTTCATCATGGCCGCCCGGCTGCTCCCGGAGGTCCGCGCGCGGGACCTCGGCGTCCCCGCGCACCCGGCCGCCCGCGCCGTGGTGTTCCCGGCGTTCGGCGCGTACGTGGGCGGCGACATCACCGCGGGGCTGCTGGCCAGCGGGATGGACCGCGACCCGCGGGTCAGGCTGTTCATCGACATCGGGACGAACTGCGAGATCGTGCTCGGCGGCCGGGACTGGCTGCTGGCGACCGCGGCCCCGGCCGGGCCCGCGTTCGAGGGCGCCGCCATACGCTGCGGTATGCGCGCGGCCGACGGCGCGATCGAGGCCGTGGCGCTCACCGGCGACGGCGACCTGAAGCTCACGGTGATCGGCGATACCGAGCCTAAGGGCCTGTGCGGTTCCGGCCTGGTGGACGCGGTCGCCGTCCTCGTCGAGGCGGGCCTGCTCGACGGCTCCGGGCGGCTCGTCTCCGCCGACGAGGCCAGGATCAGGGCGCCCGTCCTGGCGCCGCGGCTGGCCACGGTCGGCAAGGAGCGGGTGTTCATGCTGCACGACGGCGTCTACCTCTCCCAGCGCGACGTCCGCGAGCTGCAGTTCGCCAAGGCGGCGATCGCGGCCGGCTGGCGCATCCTGCTCGAGGAGGCGGGCCTGGCCGAAGAAGACGTCAGGCAGGTGCTGCTGGCCGGTTCCTTCGGCTCCTACCTGTCGCCGGGCAGCGCGATCCGCATCGGCCTCGTCCCGGACATCCCCGCCCGCCGCGTCGTCGCGGCCGGGAACGTGGCCGGCGAGGGCGCCAAGATGGCGCTGCTCTCGGTCCGCGAACGCGCTGCCGCCCTCGCCCTGCTCGAGGAGGTGAGGTATGTCGAACTCTCCGACCGGGCCGACTTCAACGACAGGTTCGTCGGCCAACTCGGTTTCTGAGGTTCAGGTCGTGGCCTGCGGCGCCCTTGCCGGGCACGTCCGCGACATCGCCGCCCGCCGCGGCTGGCCGGTCACCGTCCGGCCGCTGCCGGCGCGCCTGCACAACCGCCCGGAGAAAATCGCCGAGCATACCGAACGGGCGGTTGCGGCTGCCCAGGGCTCAGGTGCCCGCGCCGTGGTGGCCTACGCCGACTGTGGCACCTACGGGGCGCTCGACGGACTCTGCGGGCGCCGCGGCGTGACGCGCCTGCCGGGCCTGCACTGCTATGACGTGCTCGCGGGCCCGGACCGGATCAGCGGGCTGTTCGCGGACGAGCCGGGCACGTACCTGCTCACCGACTACCTGGTGCGCACGTTCGACCGCACCGTGCTCGCCGGCCTCGGCCTGGACAGGCACCCGGAGCTGTGGGACGACTACTTCGGCCACTACCGCCGGGTCGTCTGGCTCGCCCAGGAGCCGACCCCCGGACTCGAAGCGGCGGCGGCCCGTATCGCGGACCTCTTCGGCCTCCCGCTCACCCGCGTCAACACGGGACTCGGCCGCCTGGAATCCGCGCTCGCCGAACTCGTGGCGGGCACTGGGGCGGTGGCCCACCACCCCACTCTTTCTGGGGCCGTGGGCCACCGCCCCAGAGACCCGGTTAGCGAAGGGGACTAGTGCCATGACTGAAGTACCGTCGCGGGCGAGTGCCGTCGTGATCGGCGCGGGCATCGTGGGCAACAGCCTGGTGCACCACCTGGCGCTGCTCGGCTGGCGCGACGTCGTGCTGGTGGACAAGGGACCGCTGCCGAACCCGGGCGGGTCCACCGGGCACGCGTCGAACTTCATCTTCCCGATCGAGTACTCGAAGATGATGTTCGAGCTGACCAGGGACTCCACCGAGCAGTACAAGGAGCTCGGCGTGTTCACCGAAAGCGGCGGCATCGAGGTCGCCCGCACCCCGGAGCGGATGACCGAACTCCGCCGCCGCCTCACCCAGGCCAAGGCATGGGGCATCCCCGCCGAGCTGCTGACCCCGGCGGGCGTCGGGAAGCTCGTCCCGTACCTGGACGAGTCGGTGATCCTCGGCGGCGGGTACTTCCCCACCGTCGGCGTGGTGGACTCGCTGCGGGCGGGCACGCTGATGCGCGAGCAGGCGCAGGCCGCCGGGGCGCTCACCGTGGCATCCGGCGTCGAGGTCACGGACGTCACCGTGTCCGGCGGGCGCGTCCGCGGGATCGTCACGACCGCCGGCGAGATCCGGTGCGAGAACGTGGTCATCTGCTGCGGCGTGTGGTCGCCCCGGGTCGCCCGGATGGCCGGGGCGCGCCTGGCGCTCACCCCCGTCGTGCACCAGATGATCAGCGTCGGCCCGATCGCGCTGTTCGCCGGGACCGCCGGCGAGATCTCCTACCCGATCGTCCGCGACATGGACAGCGGCATGTACGAGCGCCAGCACGGCGGCGACATGGAGGTGGGCTCGTACGCGCACCGGCCGATCATCGTCCCGCCGGACGTGATTCCCTCCAACGAGGAGGCCGCGCTGTCGCCGACCGAGCTGCCGTTTACCGCCGACGACTTCGACCCCCAGCTCGCCCAGGCCCTCGAGCTCATGCCGGAACTGCTGGGCGACGAGAAGGCCGGCATCAGGTACGCGATCAACGGGCTGATCTCGATGACCCCGGACGGGCACCCGCTGCTCGGCGAGACCTCCGAGGTGAGGGGCCTGTGGGTGGCGGCGGCGAGCTGGATCAAGGAAGGCCCCGGCTGCGGCCGCGCCGTCGCCGAGCTGATGTCGGGCAGGACGCCGACCGTCGACGTGCACGAGGCCGACGCGGCACGGTTCTATCCTTCATCGCGGGCGACCGGGTTCGTCCATGGCCGCGCCGCCGAGAGCTTCAACAAGATGTACGGCATCGTGCACCCGGCCGAGCAGTTCGAGGGCGGCCGGCCGCTGCGGGTGAGCCCGCTGCACGAGCGCACCAGGGACCTGGGCGCGGTGTACCACGAGACCGCCCGCTGGGAGCGGCCGCACTGGTACGCCTGCAACTCCCCGCTGCTGGCCAAGTACGCCGGGCGGGTCATGGAGCGCCCGGCCGAATGGGATTCCCGCTGGTGGTCGCCCATCATCAACGCCGAGCACCTGGCGATGCGGGACGCCTGCGGGCTGGTCGACCTGTCCGCGTTCGCCGTGCTCGACGTGACCGGGCCGGGCGCGCTGGCCGGCCTGCAGGCGCTCGCGGTGGCGCAGCTTGACGTCCCGCCCGGCCGGGTCGTGTACACCTCGTTCCTCACCCCGGAAGGGGGGATCCGGGCCGACCTGACGGTCATGCGGCTCGGCGAGCGCGAGTTCCGGGTCGTCACCGGCGCGTCGACCGGGATGACCGACGCCAAGTGGATCGCCGATCACCTGCCGGAGGACGCGCGGCTGTGCGATGTCACGTCCGCGTGGGCCACGATCGGGCTGTGGGGACCCCGCGCCGGGGACGTGCTCGGCTCGGTGAATCGCGATGGCGACGAGAGTCCGCCGCGCGCGTTCGGGACATTCGGATGGATCGAGCTCGGCGGAACGCTCGTTCTCGCCTCGCGGATCTCCTACGTGGGCGAGTTCGGCTGGGAGCTGTACGTGCCCGCCGAGCAGGCCGGGCACGTGTGGGACCTGCTGTGGGCGGCCGGGCAGCCGCACGGGCTGGTTCCCGTGGGGATCGGCGTCTACGGGACGACGGCGCGGCTCGAGAAGGGCTACCGGGCCTTCGGCGCGGAGCTCACGCCCGAGTACAACCTGGTGGAGGCGGGGCTGGCGCGGCCCCGGGTCAAGCCGCAGGACTTCATCGGGAAGGCCGCCTACCTGGCGCAGCGGGCGGCGGCGCCCGCCGCGGTGCTGTGCACGCTGACGGTGGACTCGGTCCAGAGCGCGGACGGGACGCCGCGCTACATGCTCGGCGGTGAGCCGATCCTGGCCCCGGACGGCTCCCGGCTGACCGACGCGCGGGGGCGGCCGTCGTATGTCACGTCGGCGGGGTCCGGGCCGTCGGTGGGCCGGCACCTGCTGATGGCGTACCTGCCCGCCGGCCTGGCGGCGGCGGGCACCTCGCTGCTCGTGGAGTACATGGGCGAGCAGTACCCGGTGACCGTGGCAGGCTCCGGTGCCGTGTTCGACCCGTCCGGCTCGCGGATGCGGTGAGTCCCGCGATGGAGGTTCTCGTCTGCGTCAAACGGGTGCCGACGGTCGGCGGTGCGATCGCGCTGACCGGTGACGGGCGCGGCGTCGACACCCGGATGTCGGGGTTCACGATCAGCCCGCACGAGGAGTGCGCGGTCGAGGAGGCCGTGCGGCTGTGCGAGCGGTATGGCGGCTCGGTGACGGTGGTGTCGCTGGGGCCGGCCGAGGCGGAGGAGCAGTTGCGGTCGTGCCTCGCCCTGGGGGCCTCTTCGGCGGTGCTGCTCGAGACCGGCGGCGAGGAGTTCGGGCCCATGGCGACGGCTGCCGCGCTGCACTCGGTGGCCGCCTCGGGCGGGTTCGATCTCGTGCTGCTGGGCAACGAGGCGGCCGACACCGGAGACTACCAGGTCGGCGTCCGGCTGGCGCACCTGCTCGGCTGGCCGGTGGCGACCGGTGTCAAGGCCCTGTCGGTCTCTGCGGCGTCCCTGGAGGCGCGGCGCGAGTACCGGGGCGTGACCGAGGCGTTCTCGCTGCCGCTCCCCGCCGTGGTGACCGTGAAGGAGGGGATCAACCTGCCGCGCTACCCGTCGCTGCCAGGGCGGCTGCGCGCCAAGCGGGCGGCGGTGACCCGGGTGCCGGTCCCGTTCACCGCGGACCCGGGCCTGCGGATGACGTCGCTGCGCGTGCCGCCGGCCGCACGCCGCCAGGCGACGGTGCTCGGGCACGGCGCGGACGCGGTGCCGGCGCTCGTTTCGGTGCTCGTCGGGCTCGGGGTGGTCTCATGACCGTGTTCTGCCTGGTAGAGGTGGACGGCGACGCCGTGGCGGATGCCTCGCTGCGAGCGCTGACGCTGGCCCGGGACCTGCCCGGCGGCCTCGCCGCCGTCACCTTCGCCGACCCGCCGCTCGCCGAACTGGCGGCCTACGGGGCCGCCGACGTGTACGTGGTCTCCGGCATCGACGGCTACGCGCCGCAGGCGTGGGCCCGGGCGCTCGGCGGGCTGCTCGGCGGCCTGGACGGCCTCGGCGACGCGGCCGCCGCCGTCCCGCCGGCCGTTGTCGCGGCCGGCACGGACCGCGGGAATGAGGTGCTCGCGCACCTGGGCGCGATCACCGGCCTGCCGATGGCGGCGAACTGCACCGCGGTCTCGGCGTCCCCAGACGGCGCGCTCGCGGTCGTCCGGCAGCGCTGGGGCGGGCTGCTGCTCGAAGAGGCCGTGCTGGAGGCGCCGGCCGCGCTGCTGACGGTGGCCGCCGACGCCGTCTCCGCCGCGCCGGCCGCCGTGCCCGGCGCGGCCGCCGCGCACCTCGTCTCGCCGTCGCTGCACGCGGGCGACCTGGCCGTGCGCGCCGCCGAGGAGCCTGCCGGGGCGGGCGGCGCGTCGCTGGCTACCGCGCGGGTGGTCGTCGGCGGCGGCCGCGGGGTCGGCAGCGCGGAGGGGTTCGCCCCGCTCGACGAACTGGCGGCGCTGCTCGGCGGCGTGGTCGGCGTCTCCCGCGTGGTAACCTCCGAGGGCTGGCGCCCGCACACCCAGCAGGTCGGCCAGACCGGCACCAAGATCACCCCCGACCTCTACCTGGCGTGCGGGATCAGCGGCGCCATCCAGCACATCGCGGGATGTTCGGGCGCGAAGCACATCATCGCGATCAATACCGACCCCGGCGCACCCATGGTGGCGCGTGCCGACTACGCGGTCATCGGCGACCTGCACGAGGTCGTGCCCGCCCTGGTGAAGGCCCTCCGCTCCCGAGCGTGAGCCTTCTCCGCGGCGGCGGTAACCGTCTCCGCGGCACCGTCTCGCGCGGGGCGCTCTCATTTTCACCTCGCACACTTTTCGCATGGACATATCGGGCATTCCGGGCAGCGAAGTGGTCGTGCGGTGTGCGAAGTGAAAAATCAGCCAACTGGCGTGACGGGGGATGCCGGTTCCTCCCCGCGCCCGGCCCGCGCTCACGCCCGGACGGCGCGCGGCCACGCGGGCGGCGGGATAATCGGGTCGTGCGGTTTCACCGGGTGCGGGTGGTGCGGAAGGTGCCGCATCCTGAGCGCGGGTTCACCCAAGGGCTGATCGCCGAGGGCGGGACGATCTGGGAATCCACAGGGAACTACGGCAAATCCCTGCTCAAGCGGTATGAGATCGGCGCGTCCGCGCCCGCGGCGCAGGCTGAACTGCCGCCCGAACTGTTCGGCGAGGGCATCTGCCGGGTGGGCGACGGCATCTGGCAGCTCACCTGGAAGGAACGGGTCGCGCTGCGGTGGGACGCGGCCACGCTCGAACTGCGCGAGAAGGTCCGGTACAACCGCGAAGGGTGGGGGATCTGCGCGGTCACCGGGCAGGCCGGGGAGGGAGCGGTCACCGGGCAGGCCGGGGAGGCAGCGGCAGCCGGGGAGGTCGTGACGAGCGACGGCACCAGCGAACTGGTCCGGCGGGATCCGGCCACCCTGGAACCGCGGGCGGTGGTCCACGTCCGTTGCGGGGGCAGCCGGGTCCGCGGGCTGAACGACCTCGCCTGGTCCGGCGGCCTGGTCTGGGCCAACGTCGCGGGCACCGCATGCCTGGCGGGGATCGACCTCGCGACCGGCGAGGTCACCGACGTGGTGGACGCGCGCGCGGCGGCCGAGCGCCGCTGGGCCGATCAGCAGGCGATCATGAACGGGATCGCCGCGCTTGCCCGGCCCGGGGAGTTCCCCGGTGAGTTCCTGCTCACGGGGAAGGGCTGGCGGTGGATCCGCCGGGTGCGGCTGGTGCCGGACCAGGATCGCGGTCACCGGGAGCGGCTGCTGCGCGGCGTATCCAGATAGGCCGGAACGGGCGGTCGAGGTAACCGCCGTCGCTCAGCCCGGCCCGCCGCTCGAACGCGTTCCACGCGCCGAAGTCGCCGCACAGCACCCAGGACACGCCCGCCGAGGCGAAGTACAGCGGCAGCATGAGGAGCCCGCCGCACCAGGCGTACTGCGTGGCATGGCGGGCCTCGTGCCGGAACAGCGCGGTGCCCGCGGACAGCGAGTCCCGGCGGGTAACGATCACGTTGCCCAGGGTGAACGCGGGGACGGCCGGCATCGGCAGCCGGTAGCCGGTGCCGGCCAGCAGCCCGTCCGCGCTCCGCGCCAGCCGGGCGCGGCCAGCCAGCGCCACGCCCAGGCCGGCCAGCGTGGAGCCGTTGGCCAGGTTGACCGCGAACCGCACCCGATGCCGCGCGCGCACAGGTCAGGCTTGCCCGTCCGGCGGCCCGTACAACGGCGGCGGCTCGTAGGCCGGCGTGCCGTACGACCCGTCCGCGACGACCGCGCCGTTGACCATGGCGGGCACCGCTGCCGGCAGCGGGAGCTGCGGCTGGCTGTGCTCGCGGTGCGCGCGCTTGGCCGCCAGGTGGTACTCGCGCAGCCTGGCGATGAACTGGTCGTCCGCGTACGGGGTGCCGTCGACCAGCGGGCCGCGCCCGCCCTCGAAGACCGCCGTCACGTCCTCGCCGCTGAGCGTCTTGTGCGTCTCGAGTGCGTGCGCGAGCGCCAGCACGTGCCGTTCGTTGTCGCGCAGGATGGCCTCGGCCCGGGCGAGCAGCGCGGACAGGTTGTCCTCGATCCGGTCGGCGAGCGCGTGCCTGGCCCGCAGCGACGGATCCTCGCCGTTGGCACCGGGCCGGCCGCCGCCGGGCGAGCCGACCTCCAGGCGGCGAGCCGAAGAGTACGAGGAAACCGTGGTGCCCATGCCCCAGAAGCCTTCCATGTAGGAGGCCACGGTGGTCGCGGACTCGAGGTCGCCGGACACGCCGGACGAGCTGTCGCTGTCGAAGAACATCCGCTCCCCGGCCAGCGAGGCGAGCGACACCAGGATGTCGGCCTCGTACTCGCTGCGCCACCGGGTGAACTGGTCCTCCGGCTTGACGCTCGCCACCATCCCGAGGTAGTCGCTGCCCTTCTCGATCGTGGCGATGTCGATCTCCATGTGCTGGCGGGTCCGGTAGGCGACCACCGCGTGGCACGCCTCGTGGATCGCGACGGCGTGCCGCTCCCGCTCGATGTACTCGACGTCCTCCGGCGGCCCGAGCTCCTTGAGCTGCTTGGCCTTGATCACGTCCGGCCAGGTGATGACGTCGCGGCCGTCCCTGATCGCGGTGATGAGCGCCTCGTTGACCAGGTCCTTGATGGTGGCGCCGGTCGCGTACGGGGTGATCGTGGCGAGCTTGTCGATCTGCTCGGCGGTCAGCTCGTGCTGCACCTTGGCGAGGTATCCCTCGTAGGTGCGGATCCGCCCCGCCTTGGACGGGTAGCCGACCCGGTAGATGCGGTCGATGCGGCCCGGCCGCAGCAGCGCCTCATCCAGCGCCGATGGCATGTTGGTCGCCATCATCACCAGGATGCGGTACTTGGGCGGGGGCTTGGGCCGCATGCCAAGGGCGCGCCGCAGCACCCGGTTGACGAAGCCGCGCGGTTTCTTCAGCCCGGACAGCTCGGTGAGCAGTGCCTGCAGCGTGCCCATGCCGCCGCCGCCCCCGCCGTTCAGCCCGGCGCCGATGATCTGCCGGTTCCGGCGGACGGCCGG
>Ga0070737_10006664_pt1 | contig 10499 bp, 9 predicted proteins | sample Coa_R1_10_FD_66438 | JGI IMG/M metagenome (GOLD analysis project Ga0070737, IMG submission 66438) | Surface soil microbial communities from Centralia Pennsylvania, which are recovering from an underground coalmine fire - Coalmine... | ecosystem: Environmental > Terrestrial > Soil > Unclassified ...
TCATTTCTCCTCGCAGCTCGCTGCGCCGCTCCAGTTGCGCCAGAACCTCCGCCGCGCGGCCACGCAGGAATTCCTCATGCAGTTTGGTGATCTCGCGCGCCAGGACCAGGTGACGCTCCGGGCCGAGAATGTCCACCACATCCCGCACGCTCTCCACAATACGATGTGGGGCCTCGTAGAAGATTTGCGTCTGCGCAGAGTTGCGGACCGCCTCCAGCGCCGTTCGTCTCGCCCCCGCCTTGGCCGGCAGAAATCCGCCGAAACGGAATGAATCGGTGGGCAGGCCGCTGGCCACCAGCGCGCAGAGAAAAGCTGACGCACCCGGGATCGGCACCACCCGCACATGGTGACGCAACGCCAGCGCCACCAACCGGTATCCCGGGTCGTTGATCCCGGGCATGCCGGCGTCGCTGACCACGGCCACATCCTCGCCTCTCTCCAGGCGGGCCACCAGTTCAGCGGCGCGCGTCAGCTCGTTGTGCTCGTGGTAGCTGAGAGTGGGCTTCTCGATGCCAAAATGATTGAGCAGCTTGGCGGTTTGCCGCGTGTCCTCGCAGGCGATCAGCTCCACTTCCTTCAAGGTCCGCAAGGCGCGCAGCGTGATGTCCTCCAGATTGCCGATGGGCGTTCCCACCAGGTACAGCGTCCCACCCGGAGCGGAATCTTTCTCCGTACTCGCGCCAGAACTCGGCATGGCCTTTTCCACCAGCGAGTTTAGCATCGCACCGGGGGCAGAACTTGGCCCTTTCCGAAGCGGGGCTCTGCCGGCGATGGACAATCATCTTCATGCCACATGCCGATTTGCCGATAGAACTCTCAGGCTCCCCGTGCGACCAATCGGAGGCTTTATGCGGTACGTACTCTGTGCATGGCTGTTCGTCTACCCCCTGCTTGCTCAACAGAATCTCCTGTCTCCCCCAAAAGCGGCGCCCGGCAACGGGGCCTTCTACGTCAACGGTATTGTTTATCAGTACATCGTGGGGCACGACTACACCGTGGTGGCCGCGGCCCATTCCGTCGTCAACCACAAGTTCCTTGGAGTGAAACTGCGGGTGTACAACCACGCTGAGCACTCGGTGACGGTAAAGCCTGAGGAGGTAGAAGTCGTGGATGCGATCGGCAGCCACACCCTGACCCCGGTTTCCGGTGTTGCGCTTGCCAACCGAATGCGAAAGCGCTACAACATGGCGCGCTACAGCGTAAACTCCTCCGCCGGAGGCGAGCCGGAACCCCCCATCACCAGCGACATGCTGAATCCGCAATTCCTGGAGATGATGCGGGCCGCCCACGCCAACGCAGCCGCAATGTCCCGCGGTCAGGGCCTGCTCTATACCGACACGCCCGGCGCACTCGACTCCGATGACCAACCGGCGCGTCCGCCGGAATGTGGCCAGGTGTGCCGGCTGCGCAACCGCGAAGCCCAAGGCACTGATGCGCTGACGCAATTGCAGCGGCAGAGCTCACCGGACGCCGTGGAGCAGTCAGCTCTTCTGGCCAACACCATCCCGCCGGGGACGAATGTCGTCGGGGTCCTCTACTATCCACTCGGCAAGCTGGTGGAAGGCGCCGGCGGCCCGGACCGCCACAAGAAACGCCGCCTGGTTCGCCTCCGCGTGCCCGTGGGAGGCGAGAACTTCCAGTTCCTCATGCCAGTCGAGTAAATGACTTACAGCTTGACACGTAGGGAGTGACCGTCGGCTCTCTTGTTCGTTGAAGATATCTTCAGAAAACCAGCGAGCACCGTGGTGATGTAACTTCGATTGCGTAAAAAGCAGGAGTGTGTAAGTTGGCTTTGGCCCGAGAAGCTAACGCCCCTTTAGAAAGGGGACTTACACCCCGTGGCCAAGGTATACGAAATGACAGCGTTGCAAGCCGAGGTGGTGGACCCTTGGAAAGGAGATTTACACCCGTGGCCAAGGTTACGCCGGGCAAGGTTGCAAACCCTCAACGGCTAAACTAAGCTGTATTTCAATCCATTTAGTTGCGCCGGGATGGCGGAACTGGCAGACGCAGCGGACTCAAAATCCGCCGGCCTTCGGGCCATGGGGGTTCGACCCCCCCTCCCGGCACCATAACTAAACACAATAAAATCATTTGCTTGTAGCTTGAACCTCGGCCGCTTCCTTGCCTGTGAAAATCTTCCGCGACCGGCTGGCGTCGCCGTGGACTTGGCGGGGTGGTGGATAACGATTTGGGTTAGATCTCCGCCTCCTTGGCCAACAGCGGCATGCGCCGGGCGGCATAGCCGAAGACAAAAGCTGTGGTGGCGCATACTCCCAGGAAAACCAGCCATTCGATGATGCTCGGCCAGTAATGCCGCGGGGCAATCTGCGGCATGGGACCTTTGGAATTCATGGCAAAGATCACGACGTTCATGCGGTCGAAGGCCACACCGGCGAAGATCAGGAATGAACCGATGGTCAACAGAGAGGGCTGCCGCCGCAGTCCATCGCGCGACCAGAGCAGGAGCGGCAGGATCCCGCCCAACAGGATTTCGATCACAAACAGAGGTCCATCGCCGCGGGCGAAGTTCGCAGTCAATTCGCCGCGCACCATAAGGTCACCCAGGCGCACCACCTCGGCGACCAGCAAGCTCCAGAACGAGAACTTGGCCAGGGTCGCCAATTGCGGGATGGGCAGCGCCCGCTTGTAGATCTTGGCGATGATAATTTCGGTCAGCACCACCAGGGCGGTGCCGCCGGCCAGCGCGGAAAGGAGAAAGTTGATGGGCAAAATCGGCGACCACCAGAAGCGGTCGAGCTTGTCCCTCATCACCAGGAACAGCGACCCCAACGAACTCTGATGAAGAACCGAGAGGACCGCGCCGGCCAAGGCGAGCATCACCGGCAGCGGCTTTTCGCCTGCGCGCGGCCGGAACCTCCAGGCGAGCGCACCAAACAAGGCCAACGCCAGAATCGTCCACGTCCACTGACGCGACATCAGGTAAGTGAAGCCCGTGACCACCAGCACGACATAGTAATTGGAATACTTTCGCCACAGTTCCAGAGCACGGTGTCGCTTCCAGGTTTCCAAAGGCACGGGCAGGAACTCAAAGGCCAGAATGGTGACATAGAGGCCGATGCACCACGAGACCTCAAACATCACCGAGTGCTGCGGCGCCTGGAATAGCAGTTGCCACACGTGCCAAGGCAGACCAACATCGGCAATGAGCGTCATGGTTGCCATCATGTAACTGAGCAGGCCCAGAAGCATGGCCGATCGCCCCAGCGGATACAGATCTTCACGGCGGAACAGGTAGATCATGCTGGCCACGGTGAACGCGCCGGCCGCTCCCGCGATCTCGATCAGGTTAAACATGATCCACAAACCCCAGGGATGCGTGTTCGAGAGATTTGTGGCGCCGCCCAGACCAAGGGCAAAACGGCCAAGGAAAGCAAGCGCGCCCAGAGCCATGAAAACCACCAGGAGCTTGTTGAAGGGCGTCCAGAGTTTCTTCTGCACCGGGGCGAACTCCACCACCTTCTGCTCCGTCTTGGGAGCGCGAATTGGTGTGACGCCTTCCGCCGCAGCGACTTCTTCCCGGCGCTGGTGCACCTTGTAAGCCGCGGAGCCGAGCACCATCCCTACCCCCAGCACGGTCGGGGGGACAGCCTGCAGGGCGATGACGCTGGAGCGCGCGAAGCTGGCGGTGCCCACGTTGTGCAGTCCGATCTGCTCGAAGGGCACACTGGACATGTACAGTGCCCCGGTTCCGCCCGCTTCCTTCTGCCCGTATATATGTGGGTAATACTTGTCAGGCTTGTCCTTGATTTTCTGGCTGGCCAGCGCGATCAGGCCGTCGCGCTCGCCGAAGGTGATCGCCCCCGGCGGGCAGCTTTGCACGCAGGCGGGAGTTCCTCCGGCCACGAGGCGGTCGTAGCACATGTCGCATTTGCGGATGCGCGGTGCCAGCGAATGCCACTGCGCCTCCGGTACGCCGAACGGGCAGGCCAGCACACAGTAGCGGCAGCCGATACATTTGCCGCTGTCGTACGTGACCGGCCCTTCCGCAGTTTTGTGCAGTGCGGTCACCGGACACGCAGCGGCGCAAGCCGGATCATCGCAGTGCATGCATTGCCGCTTGGCAAAGATGTACTTCAGACCTCCGGGGGCCTTGGCATCGGGGATCTCGTTGTACGTCACCACCGTCATGGTCCTACCCGACAGGGTGATCGGGTTCTGCAGCCCCAGGTCCTCGCTTCCAAGCCGCGTAGTCTCCGCCGGAAGATCGTTCCACTGCTTGCAGGAGACCTGGCAGGAACGGCAGCCGATGCATTTCGTGGTGTCGATCAACAGAGCTTTGCCCATATGCTTGTCCTCTGCCGCGCTAGGCGCGGGTCGAGCCCACGCGTTTCAGGTTGACCAGGCAGGCTTTGGTTTCCTGACAGCCGGTGTTGGGATCGCCGGCGTCGATGGTGAGCAGATTGGCGCTCGCCCCCTTACTCAGGCCCTTAAAGCCCCAGTTGTACGGCATCCACACGACAAACACTTCCTTGCCGTTGATCTGCAGACTGTCCATACGTTTTGTGACCTGGGCCTTGACAATAGCTTCACCCCTGGCCGACCACACCTTGACCTGGTCGTCGGCGCGAATCCCCAACTGCTCGGCCAGGTTCTCCGGCATGGCCACCATCGGCTCCGGCACCAACTCGTTCAACCAGGGAACGTTGCGCGTTACCGATCCCGCGCACCAGTGCTCGGCGATAGTGGAGGTCACGAGCACATAGGGGAAATCGGCAGTTGTCCCGATGGGCTGGCCACTCTTCAGTCGCGGATATTTCAGAATCGGGTTGTTCTGTACGCCGGCGTGCAGAGCGTTGACGGTAGGACTTTCCACCGGTTCGTAGAACTCCGGTAAAGGCCCATCTCCCGGCACATAGGAAGCGTCGCGAATCAGTTCTTTTTCCTTAGGGTCGGGGTCCGTGTAGGGGGTGGCCATGAGGCGGCCAACGCCTTCGGCGAGCATGCGAAACGGCTTCTGGCCGTTGGGCGTGTCGGGGCCGTCGGTGGGCGCGGGCACGTCCGGGGTGTCGAATCCGGCCCACTTCTTTTGCTGCTCATCCCACCAGACGATCTTGTGGGCGGGATCGAAGGGCCGCCCCTCGGCATCGCAGGAAGCTCGGTTGTAAAGGATGTGCATATTGCCCGGCCAGGTCCAGGCAAAGCCGGGATAAATGCCGAGCCCACTGGGATCGGTCTTGTTGTCGCGCCGCTTGGAAAGGTTCTTGCCGCCGGCAAAAACTCCGGCATAGATCCAGTTTCCCGAAGAGGTGGAACCATCAGCCTGGAGCGCGGCAATTCCAGCAACCAACTCGCCCGTCTTCCAGTTACGGCCGTTGATTTCCTTCAACACGGATTCGGCCACCACTTGGCCGTCGGGACCGCTGTAATCCCATACCGCCTTTTTTAGGACCTCGTCCTTGGGAGCGTTGGAGTTCTGGTAGAGCTGGCGCACGCGCCGGAAGACCTGATCGAAGACTTCCAAATCGCCCTTAGCTTGCCCCGGCGGTTCGACCGCCTTGTAGCGCCACTGCACCATCCTGCCGGAGCCGGTAATGCTTCCCTCTTTCTCCATGAAATACGCTACCGGCAGCAGCAGCACCTCGGTCTTGATCGTCTTGGGGTCGGTTCCTGCCTTTTCCCAGAAGCATGCCGTCTCGGTACGCCACAGGTCCTGCACTACCAGCATGTCAAGCTTGCCCAGCGCATCGTGCACCAGATTCAGGTTGGGGTTGGAGATCATCACGTTCTGGCCAACGACGTAAAGCAACTTCATCTTGCCGGCCTGGGCGTTGTCGAGCATGGTGAAAATCGAGTAAGACTTTCCGGCGGTTGCTTTCGGCAGCCAGGCAAGGCCGAAGTCGTTTTCCGGAGTGGCATTGTCACCAAACCAGGCCTTCAATCCGTTGATCAGCCACTTCACGCGGAAGGTGCCATGGGCTTTGGCGTACTCTTCGAGAGTTTGCTCGTTCGCAGTAGGGTAGGCGACATAGCCCGGCAGGTAGTTATAGAGCAGGGCCATATCGGTGGCCCCCTGCACGTTGGGCTCGCCGCGCAGGGCGTTGATACCCGTCCCCGGCTTGCCTATGTTGCCCAGCAGCAATTGCAGAATGGCAAAGCTGCGGATGTTCTGCACGCCGGTCGTGTGCTGCGTCATGCCCAGCGCGTACAGGATGGTGGCCGGACGATTCTTCACCAGGGTGTCGGCGATCAGCTTGATCTGCTCCGCCGGGACGCCGCTGATGGCTTCAGCGGTCTGGAAGGTGTAGCGCTCATAAAAGCGCTTCGTGTTGGCGAGTACGCAGTGCGGGTCGTCGAGGCTGGCGGCCTTCTGCGGCTTTTTGGCGCCGTCGAGTTGATACGCCCAGGTGGCCGTTTCGTAGTTGTGTTTGTCGCTCTGCCATCCGCTGAAGAGACCGTCCTGGAAACCGAAATCTTTGTTCACCAGGTAAAGGGCGTTGGTGTGCGTCTTGACGAAGGCTTCGTCGTAGAACTTGTTTTGCAGGACATAGTTGATGATCGCGTTCAGAAAAGCAATGTCGGTGCCGGGACGAATGCGCGCATAGATGTCGGCCATCGACGAGGTGCGTGTAAAGCGGGGATCAACGTGAATCACGATGGCGCCATTGGCCCGGGCCTTGTCGATCCAGCGCGTCGACATGGAGTGGTTGGAGGCCGCGTTGCTGCCTTCGATCAAGAACACCTTGGCATTCTGCAGATCCAGCCAGTGGTTGGTCATGGCGCCGCGCCCGAACGATGCCCCCAAACTGGGGACCGTCGGGCTGTGTCAAAGTCGCGCCTGGTGCTCTACATAGACCGTGCCCAGCAGCCGCGCCATCTTGGTAAGCAGATAACACTCTTCGTTGGTGTTCTGCGCCCCGCCGATGATGCCCATGCCATCGGTGCGATTGACCGGGTATTCGACTGCCTGACCGTTTTTGTCCTTGCCGGTCTCTTTCTCAATCCAGGTGCTGTCGCGCACCTGCTTGATCTTGGCGGCCAGCTTGTCATAGGCCTGGTCCCACGTGATCTCCTGCCAGTGATCGCTGCCCGGCGCACGATAGAGCGGCACCGTGACCCGCTGGTCGGATTCGTGGGTGGCTTTCATGGCCGCGCCTTTGCTGCACAGCGCCCCCTGGTTGATGATGTGGTCGGGATCGCCTTCCAGGTTGACCAGCTTGCCATCCTTGACGTTGCACACCATGCCGCAACCGCAGGAGCAGAAATTGCAGATGGTGGTCACCTTCTTGGTCCCGGCCAGCTTGGATTCCGGAGTTGCGGCCTGGGCTTGCGGAGCAGCAACGCCCAAGTCAGCAATCGCCAGCCCGGCGCCGGCCGTAAGCTTCAGCCAATCTCTCCTGTTTATGGCCATGAGCCACCGCCTTCACCCCGCGGCAATCGTCAGGCCCCGCGAGTCGAACGAACGTACGACAGCCATTGTGGTACGGCACTTGGACGGTTGCTGTAATCTGAATCACAATCTTGTGTGACTATCTATTCGTGCGGCTGTCCGCTACAGGCGTTAAGCAAGAGCCGGGTCTCTCAGCGCTTTCTCGGCCATGGTCGCAGCCTTGGAATCTGCAGCATGAAACCCGCCGCCATTGACCGGTTTTGGGAAGGCGGAGTAAAATTGAATCATCGTGTAGTTGCCCCTCATACAATTGCAACCCAAGTTCTGGACAGCAGTGCTCCGGCCCTCATGAATAACCAGAGTTTTAGTATCGGAGACAAAGTCGTTTATCCCAACCACGGGGTAGGCGTAATCGAACAGATCAACAGCCGGACGATCGGTTCCCAGATCGAGAAATTCTATCTCCTGAAAATCAAGGCCAGCAGCTTGAAGGTGATGGTGCCCTTTCACAATGTGGGCAGCGTCGGCCTGCGGCGGGTCGTGCGCAACGGCGAGGTGCAGAAGATCCTGGATTTTCTCACCGATGGCAAATGCGAGAACCACACCGACTGGAAATACCGGTTCAAGGAGAACTCCGACAAGATGCGGACCGGCTCGCTTCTGGACGTGGCCGAGGTCCTGAAAGGGCTGCTTTTGCTGGCACAGGCCAAGCCGCTGAGCTTCCGGGAAAAGAAAATGCTGGAGCGTGCGCGCTACCTGTTGGTGAGCGAGCTGGCAATGTCGAAGAACTGGAAAGAATCAGAAATTGAGGAGCTGCTGAACAAAGCTCTGTCCAAATGCAAGCTGCGTTTTCCGGAAGCTTCGAGCATGGAATCCTGATTTCTCCAGGCGATGATTTTGGAAGGCGGGGCCGGGACCCCGCTCGGGTTTTGGTGCGCGTGATGCGCGGCTTGCCGGGGGCGCATCGTAAAATGCAACGGCGATTTCGGGCGCTTATAGGAACCGTGATTGGGTTGCCGCCCGCCGTCCCAGGACAGAACTCTTATGCCAGGAACCTTGCACATTTTCCGCTTGCAAGCTGATCCGCTGCAATATCAGGTGAACTACAATGTGGCCGCCGTCTCGTGGGTGCAGGTCCTCGATCCCGATGGACTCGAGGACTTTCTGCGGCACCACAGCGCGCTACCGGAGAGCGAGATTGCCGCGATGCTGGAGGAGCTGCGCAGGCAGGGCCGCACGACCGAAGGCCGCGTCGATTTGCCGGAGAGTCATCTGGCGGAAATGGGCTTCCGGGAATCACCCAGCGACGAGTGAATCGGGCCGCTTCCGGCGCATCTCGCCGGGTAGGGGTAGAGACCGTTATTAGAGTGGCTTGTGCGCCATGAGCACAGGGTCTAATTTCGACGATCGGCGGAAGCGCCGACCACACAGACGGCATTTCGTTCCTGCGGCCTCCTGGCGCCGAATTCGACGGTATTCCCTCTGACACTCGTTTGAGCAGGTTACCGCCTTCTTGCGGGCGCGCTCCGGAGGTATGTCGCCAAGGCACAAACCGGCGGCGATCCGGTCGGCAGTCGAGAGGACGCAACGGAGGGTCATTCCATCACCCCGGCCGGGCGATGCATGGGCCCGGCATACATCCGTCCCGAAAAAGCTGCAATCATCTTCCGCTCACCTCCTCCATCTCATGGCGGGTTGCCGGACTGTGACTCATACCGGACAAATACGGGGGAGGATCGAAGCCGACGTACTTCCGGTCGGCTTCGTTCCATTTTGGGACGCCCAATTATGGACAGGACGATGCTCCCCGCCCCCGATAGGTTCCTGAGTTAAGCAAGCACCGGCCCCCACTGCCGATTCCCCAGCAGGCTGCGGCCGCGTTCCGGCGGCCGCTTCACGCTCTGCGGCGGCTTCTTCCCCAGTACGGCAATGTCAGCGGGCAGGCCACGACGGGTGACTTGCTGCTGCCGGCGATCGGGACGGCCTTCCGAAAGAAGACCGGCCTGCAGGAAAATCTCGCTCAGAGCGTCCAGGGCGTCGGAAAACCATTGATGGACCGCAGCCTTGGAGCTGTGCAGCATCCTGGCGACTTCGTCGTGAGAGAAATCGTAGAGGCCCACAAGGGTAATGATCTCGGCCTGGTCTTCGCTGAGGCGCGAAAGGCAGAGCTCGACATCGCGGGCAAACACGGCCTGGTCTTCGAAGCTGGGGATGCTGTGATGGGAGACGCGCGCGCGAAAGAACTCGCGGCCCAGCAGCGAAGGCAAACGGCCAACCTGGCAGGAAAGCTCAAAGAAGTGGCGCACCAGGGCCAGAGTTTGACCGCGGAAGCAGAGCATCTCCGGGCGTGGGTCCATCTGCTCGGCCGCTGCGGCGGGCGTGGGGGCCTGGTGTTGGAAGAGCAAGAGCTGCGCCTTGCGGGCGGCCAGTTTGGAGAATCTCATGGCAGCCCTCCGGCAAGCAGGTTGGATTGTGATACGGCCGACAAATTGCGCAGCTGCACCCTGATGTTCGGGAAGCGGCGGCGTGGGCCGTTCCCTCGATGCGCCGGCGGTGCGGAATTGCCGGGGAAAAAGACGTGGATGAGGGCTTGCTGGCACGGCCCGCAATAAGTTTTGCCGGATTGCGAGCGGCGCAAAAGCAACGCCCCACACCGCTCACAGTATTTCAGCTCGTAAGTCGTCGGTTGCATCTTTTGACTCCTTGGGTTGTCAAACAACAAAGCCCTGCGGCGCGCCGGCTAGAGATCGCGACGCGCTCACAGGGCTCGTTTCAGTTACGATGACCTGCTGGTTGTTATTTGGTTAGATTCACAAGGGCGGCGGGCGGCAAGGCGATGCCAGAAACTCGGGCAGCGCTCAGGCCCACCACCTTAGAGCACCATCCGCTTGTCCAGCCGGCGGGTGAAATAACCTTCTTCGTAGCCGGACTTCAAGATGCTGCCGTTCTGCACCACGACGCTGAGCCTGCCGGAAAAGCGCAGACTGCGGAGCAGCTTCTCCATGGCGGCGGAGAGCAGATCGGCTTCCCTGATTTTGTTGCGGAATTCGGCAAAGACCTTGTCTTCGCTGGTTGGTTCCGTGTGGTTCATGGTTCGCATACCTCGCCTAGCACCACAGAACCGAGGAGACAATTCCACTTTGGCATA
>Ga0070737_10006665_pt1 | contig 10499 bp, 9 predicted proteins | sample Coa_R1_10_FD_66438 | JGI IMG/M metagenome (GOLD analysis project Ga0070737, IMG submission 66438) | Surface soil microbial communities from Centralia Pennsylvania, which are recovering from an underground coalmine fire - Coalmine... | ecosystem: Environmental > Terrestrial > Soil > Unclassified ...
ACGGAGGGCGGCGTCGGCGCGGCGATCCATGAAATGGCTTACGCGGCCGGGCTGTGCGCAAGGGTCGAACTGGACCGCATACCGGTGCTGGAAATCACGCGCGACCTCTGCCGCGTCATGGGTATCGACCCGCTCGGGCTCACCAGTTCGGGCGCGTTGCTGATCGCGGTCAGTCCCAGGCGTACGGCACGCCTTATCGACGCACTCGCCACGGCCGGCATCGCCGCGACGGCAATTGGAAAATTCCAAGCGGGCCGCGGCGTGCGCGCGATGCGTGACGGCAAACCCGCCCGTTTGCCCTGGTTCAAGCGCGACGAGATACTGCGCTTGCCCGACGACGAAGTGCACCTCTGACCACACCGAGACTTCCGGGGGTGCGATCTTAACCTGCCGGCAAGTCTTGGCCGGTTTCGCGCCGACTACCGGGTAGAGGAACTGCCGGGTCGTCCCTGGGGACCGTCCATTTCAGCCGCTTGCAGCCAGGTTTGTTTGAGGTCTTTGGGCAATTGGCTGAAGATGTGCCAGGCCTCGCCCTCCTGTCCGGTCGGACTATTGAGCAGCATCTGCATGACCTTGAACACCGCCAACAGACCGTCACTGGCTTGTTTGGGGCTGAGTTCTGCGACCTCGATCAGGTGGCGTACGAAATCTTCCTTGTGCGTGCGGCGCACGTCGCGGCCGGGGGCGTCGAAGGCATGCCACTGGCGTTTGAAATCGGAGGGAAGCTGGGCGGCGAGGTCGTCGGCTTCCTTGGGACTGAGGCGATCATGCAGTTCCTGGAGCACCGCGATCGTCACCTTGAAGGCCTGCTCGCGGTTGAGCTGAGAGCGGCGTTCCACTTCGTGCAGGAATTTGTTTTCGTCCATGGTCCGATACATCCTGTCGCTAAGGTTCGCGGCCACTGGATGCATCGAGCGTGCCTGCCTATTGGCTGGGGCGATTAAAGGCGCAGCCAGCCCCTGACGCCAATGGGAGCATTCGGCGCTGGCGCCAAAGTAACCAGAAAAAACCCGGTTCGCTACCCGCCTCGCAGCGCAGCGCTCGCCCACGCCCGGCGTACCATCGCGACTGTGAGGCTCTAAAGACTGAATGAGGAGCCCCCGCAGCGCCGATTACGCGCCTGGCTGGCCGGCGCGCACTATTTTGCCGGGCATCGCGCCCGTCGGCTTGCCGTCTTCAAAGGTGACTTCGCCGCTCAGGATCGTGTACTTGTAGCCGTCGGCCTTCTGCACCAGGCGGCGCGCTCCGGCCGGAAAATCGAACACCATCTCCGGCGCGTGCAGGCGCAAATTGTCGAAATCGATCACGTTCAGATCGGCCTTCATCCCGGGCGCGATCAGGCCGCGATCCATAAAGCCGTAGAATTCGGCGTTGTCGCGAGTCTGGAGCTTGACCGCCTTTTCAAGGGGCAGGCGCGGACCGCGTTTGCGATCGCGCACCCAGTGGGTCATGACAAAGGTCGGCATGCCGGCGTCACACACCACCCCGCAATGCGCGCCGCCATCGCTCAGCGACAGCCGGGTGGCCGGGTCGCCCAGCAGTTCGCCGATAAAATCGAAACTGCGCGAGCGGTAATCGGTCATCGGCATGTTGATGGGCGTATAGATGAATTCGGTGCCGCCGCGCTCCAGCAGTATATCGTAGGTCAGTTCCTCGGGGGTTTTGCCTTCGCGCGCGGCGCGGGAGGCCACGCTCATGTCGGCGGTCGGTTCATAGTTGGGTGGATCGCCGAGCTGGAAGAAGTTATCGAAGCCGCGCATGACTCGCTCGGCGATCGGCCCCAGCTTGAGTTGGGACCATTCGGCCAGGATGCGCGCGCGAATCTGTGGGTCGCGCAGCCGCGCCAGCTTTTCCTCGAACTTCAGGTCGCTCATCGAGCGGTAGGTCGGATGCATATTGAGCGGATGCCCTGAGCCGCGCAGGCTCATCAGCAAAGAAGGCGGACGCGCGGAGACTTGCGATATCAGCCGCGCACCGCCGCGATTAAGCTGGTGAATTTCGCTCAGCAACTGGCGCCCGTCGAGCATCGGGCTGTTGGTCAGATGAACCGCGATAAAGCTGACCGGGCGGCCGGTTTCCTTCGACAGCCGGGCCATCCATTCCATGCTGCGATCGATGCCGGTCAGGTCAGAGGCCATCTCGAACACACCATGCCCGACCTGGCCCAAGGTGCGCCCGATACCCAGCAGTTCGTTCTGATCGGCGTATGTGCCGGGCACCACCTCGCCGTTTTTGGCGCGATGGCCGATGGTCCGCGAGGTGCTGAAACCGACCGCGCCAGCGCGCAACGCGTCGCGCACAATCGCCGCCATCCGCGCGATGTCCTCCTCGGTGGCCGGCTCGTTATGCGCGCCCCGCTCGCCCATCACGTAGGCGCGCACCGCGCCATGCGCCACCTGCGCGCCAACGTCGATCGCGCGTGTCATCGCGGACAGCGCGTCAAGATATTGGCCGAACGATTCCCAATTCCAGGTCATGCCCGTGGCCAGCGCCTCACCCGGAATATCCTCAACGCCCTCCATCAGCCCGATCAGAAATTCCTCTTCGCCGGGCTTGACCGGCGCAAACCCGACGCCGCAGTTGCCCATCACGACGGTGGTGATGCCGTGCCAACTAGAGGGACTCAGATAAGGATCCCACGCGACCTGGCCGTCGTAATGCGTGTGGATGTCGACCCATCCGGGCGTCACCAGCAGCCCCGCGGCATCGATCTCGCGCCGCGCGCCGCCGGCCTTGCCGCCGACGGAGGTGATGAGGCCGCCGTCAATGGCGACATCGCCATCAAAAGCCGGCTTACCGCTGCCGTCGACGATCCTGCCATTGCGAATCACCAGGTCATGCATCGGAAATGGCTCCTTGGGTTCAAGTGGCACGAATCTACCACATCACGGCGCAAAACGTTAACGGCTGCGGTTTTGCACGAGGTTGCAGCGCGAGAGTTGCTTCGCTGCGCGGGGGGCGAGGCGCAAGAACTGGCACTTTGACTTTGCGCACCGCCTGAAAGCAAGATAGCGGCGCATGCAGCCATCGGGCGGCCGAAAGGAGAAACGATGAAATTCATGTTTTTTTTCCTGCCCACGTTGCCGGCGACTTTGGAAGAGCGCCGAGCGCTGCGTCCGATCGCCAGCCATCCCGAACGCTGGCAGCAGATGATCGACGAGGTCGTGGAACTGGCGCAGGCGGCGGAGGAGGTGGGCTTTGATGCGGTGTGCTTCCCCGAACATCACCTGCACAGCGAAGGCATCGAGATCGGCAGTTTGCCGGTGCTTACCCAGCACGTGATTCACCACACCCAACGCATCAAGGTTGGACCGATCGGCTACGTGCTGCCGGGATGGAACCCGCTGCGGCTGGCGCTGGAAATCGCCTGGCTCGACCAGCTAACCAAAGGCCGCACCTTCGTCGGATTCGCGCGCGGATATCAGACCCGATGGCTTAACCAGATGGCGCAGAAAATCCACGTCAGCGCTACCAGCAGCGACCGCAGCGAAACCGATCGCATCAACCGCGAGGCTTTCGAGGAAGTGTTTCGCTTCCTGAAGCTGGCGTGGGGCGACGAACCGTTCCGCTTCAAGGGCAAATACTACGAATACCCCTATCCGCAGGAAGGCACGCCATGGCCGGCGCATGAATGGACGCGCGAGTACGGCTTTCCGGGCGAAGTCGACGAACTGGGGCGCATCCAGAAGATCAACGTGGTGCCCAAGCCCTACCAGAGGCCGCATCCGCCGCTGTTCCAGGCCTTTTCAGTCAGCGAGGAAACCATCCGCTGGTGCGCGCGTGAACAAATCATTCCCACCATCCTGCTGCCGCAGCCGCCGGTGGTGCGGAAATTCGCCGAGGCCTATCGAGAGGAATCGCACAAAGCTGGCCGCGAGCTGAAGCTGGGGGAGGGCATCGGCGTGCTGCACGGCATCTATCTGGCCGCCAACAAGGAGCAGGCGCGCGAGATGGCCGGGCGTGGAATGTGTGGGGTCGCGTTCCAAAAATTCTTCCACTATTTCGGATTTTCAGAAGCCTGGCGCCTGCCTGAGGACGAAGCGCGCTATCCGGCGGGCAAAGTGATGCTGCCCGCTCATGAGGTGACCCCCGAGCGCCTGGAGCGCTGCAAATTCGCCTTCATGGGCACCGTCGATGACGTCCGGCGCGAAATGGACGCGATGAACGAGAACGTCCATCCGGAATGGTTCGTCTGGCAGGGCGACCAGGGCTTTCTGCCCAAGGCGGAAGTCAAGCGCCAAATCGTGACCTTCGGCAAAGAGGTGATACCACGATACCGATAGGCAGCGGCGATGCGTCCGCGCCCTAGCGATGGCGGCGAAAGAAGACCGTGGCGCTGAGCGCACAGTTGCGATCGGGTTCGGTGCGCACGAATGCGGCCCTGCAACCTTGCTCATCGAGGACGGCGAACAGGCGGCTTAGGCAGTAAAGGTTCAGTTGCATCAGCGGATAGCTAAACGGCCGGCGCCGGGCCAGATTAGCCAGGCCGTTGACGCCGGGAAGGTTGTTGCGCGCCCAGTTGAGCGCCTTGCGCCACGGTGCGGCACGCCACGCGATCGGGAACTGAAAGACGCCAATCCCGCCATCATCAAGCCGCTGCGCCAGGCGCGCGACGATGGACTCACCCTTAGATTGAGGCATATGGCCGAACACCCAGGTTGAATTGATCAGATCGAACTTGCCGTCCAGGCGCGAGAGCAACTCATCAGCCTTGACCAGCTTCACGTTGTTGTACCCGGCACAGTTGCGAGCCGCCTCGGCCAACATCGCTTCGGCAACGTCCATCCCCACCACCTCATCGCATCGCGCCGCCAACGGGATCACCATTCGTCCCACTCCGCAGCCGAAATCCAGCGCGCGCCCGGGCCTAAAGCCCGGCGCAAGATGCTCGTCGATGTCCCGAAGCGCCTGCGCGATGTAGCGCTCCCCGGCGTGGAAAAATTCGCTGCGCCGCTGGGCATCGAGTTGCGCCCGATAGTATCGGCTGGTGCCGGCAACCGCGCCGTATGGCTCCGATGTGCCGAGCAGTTCCCAGGCTCTGTCGGAATTGCGCAAGCGCTCAGACCTTCAGGACCGCGGCGCCGGTTCTGCCAGCGTCAGGACCGGGACTCGCGCAGTTGGCGGCGCAGTTCGCTGCGGCGGATTTTGCCGCTGATGGTCTTGGGCAGCTCCGCTACGTAATGGATTTCGCGCGGATACTTATAGGGCGCGGTGACGCGCTTGACGTGATCCTGCAGTTCGCGCGTCAGGTCATCCGACGGCTTCCAGCCAGGAGCCAGGATCACGAAGGCACAGACGATCTGCGTGCGCTCCGGGTCGTCCTTGCCGACCACCGCCGCCTCCATCACCGCCGGATGCTCGACCAGTGCCGATTCGACTTCGAACGGACCGATCCGATAGGCGGCCGAAGTGATGACATCGTCGGCGCGCCCCTCGAACCAGAAGTAGCCGTCTTCATCCATCCAGCCCTTGTCGCCCGTATAGTACCATCCGTGGCGAAACGCGTTGCGCGTGGCGTCTTCGTCGCCCAGATAGCCGGAGAACAGCCCCACCGGCCGCGGCTGGGTGCACACCGCGATATTGGCCACCTCCCCGGGTGCGACGCGCCGGCCCTCGTCGTCGACGATGGCGATTTCGTAGCCCGGCACGGGCTTGCCCATCGAGCCCGGTCGTACCTCCATCGCGCGGTAATTGGCCACCAGCGCGGTGGTCTCGCTCTGCCCGTAGCCGTCGTAAACCGTCAACCCGCCGGTGCCTTCGCGCCAGGCGCGAATCACCTCGGGATTGAGCGGTTCGCCGGCGCTGGTGCAATGCCGCAGGCATGACAGGTCGTAGGATTGCAAATCGGCTTGTACCAGCATCCGATACAACGTCGGCGGGGCGCAGAATGACGTCACACCGTGCTCGCGGATGATGGAGAGAATCGTGTCGGGGTCGGGCTTGCCCAGCGCGACCTGCACCACGCAGGCGCGCTCGTGCCATTGCCCGAACAGCCCGCCCCACGCAGCCTTGGCCCATCCGGTGTCAGAAATCGTCCAATGACGGTCGCCGGGGCGCAGGTCGTGCCAGAATCGCGCGGTGGCAACGTGTCCCAGGGCGTAGGCTTGCGTATGCAATACCATCTTGGGGTACGACACGGTGCCGCTGGTGAAGAAGATTAGCATCGGATCCTCGCATCCGGTCGGATCGGCAGGGGTGTCGCCATCGCCGGCGCGGTCGAGAAGCTGATCGAGATTGCGCCATCGGCCGTGGTCGCCGCGCCCGTGCGACCAACGCACAAAATGGCGGATGGTGTGCAACTCGCCCGCGACCTCATCGACCTTCGCCGCGCCCGGTTCGTCGGTGATCACGGCGACCGCGCCGGAAGCCTTGGCGCGGTAATTAATGTCCCTGGCGGTGGAGAGATTGGGTGTGGGGATGGGAACTGCGCCGATGCGGATGGCGCCGAGCATCGCCGTGTACCACGCTGGCACGCGCGGCAGCATCACCAGGATGCGGTCACCCTTGGCAACGCCCAAGGCAAGCAGCGCGCGCGCCATCCGCCGCGACTCGCCGGCCAGCGCCGAGACGCTCTGCTCGGCGACCAACTCGCCGCCTGGCCCAATCGACACCAGCGCCGGCGCCTGGGGGTCTTCCGAGCACCATCGTTCGATGATGTCGAGCACGGGATTGAAGCGCTCGGGCACTTGGACCCGGTAACTGCGGCGTTCGGCTTCGTACGATTTCATGCGGGGCTCAGCCCCGCGATCGGGTGCGTTCACGGGCATCTCTCTCGATTCATAATAGCGCGGCCTTCAAGCTGCGGATCTCACACCATGTATGCGCCGCCGTAGCAGTGCAGCACCTGGCCGGTCAGGATGTGGCTGGGATTGGTGGCGGCGTAAATCACCACGTCGGCGATTTCGCTGGGCTCCAGCACCCGTCCCCACGGCATGTGGGGGATGAGCCGGGCGTGATCGCCCGGCTCGGGCGGCCCCTCCTTGCCCATCGCGGTGCCGGTCGCGCCGGGTGCTACCACGGTCACCACGATCTTGTCGCGCGTCAGTTCGCGCGCCAGCACCCGGCTGAGCGCCACAACGCCCGCCTTGGTGGCGGAATAGATGCATTGCTGGAGCAGCGGCTGATAGGCGGCGCCCGAGGCGATGTTGACGATGCGCCCGCCACCGGCCGCGCGCATATGGGGAATCACCGCCTGACAGAATAGCGCCGTGCCACGCAGGTTGACGTTGATCTGTTTGTCGAAGCCTTCATCGGTCATTTTCTCCAGCGGTTCAGGGATGATAATTCCGGCGACGTTGGCCAGCACGTCGATCCGTCCCAGTTCCCGTGCCACGCGCTCGACCGCAGCGCCGACGCTGGCGCGGCTGGTCACGTCAGTCTTGACGAAGATCACGCGGCGGCCGCTTTCGGCAGCGATTTTCCGGGCCGACTCGTTACCCCAGTCTTCCCTGAGGTCGGCGATTGCGACGTCCAGCCCCTTTTGCGCCAGGCCCTGCGCGACGGCAAACCCGATCCCCCACGGACGTGCCGCGCCGGTTACAATTGCCACCTTCTGTTCCGCCATTTGAGCCTCCCTTCGAACAAGAATACTTTTACCAATCGTTGACGATACAGCTCTCGGCATTGCCGGGAGCAAAAAGAACCGGCACGCGGGCCGGCGCTGCCGAACTAAGGGATTCGGAAACCGGAAAATTCGCCTCGCCTTCTCCTCAGCGTTCTCCCGCGGCGCCAGAGCCTATCTGCGTTCGGCCTCGAGGGGACGGAATTCTATCAGCTCCAGCACCGTACCGTCGGGATCTTCAAAGCAGACAAATAGCGAACTGCCGCCGTGCGAATGAAGCACCTGCGGCTCGGAATAGAACTCGATTCCCCTGGCCTTGAGTTCCTCGTAGGTCCGCTGAAGATGCGGCGTATGCAGCGCGATGCGCGCGATTCCGGCGTGATTGAGCCGCGGATAGGCGCGGCCTTCGGTGCGCGGGCTCAGCCATTCGATCAGATCCAGATTGATCGCGCCCGGATCGTCGCCCAGCTTCAGCAGCTTGCCGCGTGCGCGCGGGTTGGGAATGCGCAGGGCTTTTTCCAGGCCGCCGCCGCCGCTTTCGGCAATTTCCCCAACTTCGCGAAAACCAATCGCTTTGTAGAACTCCAGCGAACGTTCCAGGCTGGTGCAGTTGACGCTAATGCCGTAGATGGCGTCGGGCATCACCGCGCGCCCGGCAGGCTCGGACGGCGGGGGGCCCAGGAGGCGAGACCACCATTTTCTTGCTCTCGCAGGCAATTTCACTACCCGAATCGGGCCGTTGCCATGATGGCACGACGCATTGCGCCGCGTCCACGATATCCCCGGCTAGACCGCGTTCAGGCGCCCGCCCGGGCGTGGAAAACAGGCTGCTTAGCTTTTGGGCGTGCGCTTTTTGTATTGGACCAGCTCAAGCACGGTACCGTCGGGATCCTCGAAGCAGACCACCGTCGATTGCCCGCCCTTGTATCGGACTGTAATCGGCTCGGAGAAGAACTTGACCCCCTTGCTTTTCAGCTCCTCGACGTCCTTCTCAAGGTCCTTGCTGTAAAAGCACACGCGCGCGATACCGAGGTTGTTGAGCTTGTCGTAGGGCGGTTTGTCGCTGCGCGGATTGAGCCATTCGATCAGGTCGATATGGCTGCAATAGGGGTCCTCACCGATTTCCAGCAGCCGGGCGCGGGCGCGCGAGTCCTCCGGCATCCGCAGCCCCCGCCCCATCTCGGGGCCCCCGCCTTCGCCGAAGTCCACCACTTCCCGAAAGCCCAACATCTTGTAGAACTCCAGCGAGCGCTCGAGGTTCGTGCAGTTGATGTTGATGTGATAGATGCTTCTGAGGTTCATGACTCACCTGCCAGCGATTGATTTCCGCGGCGCCCGCGCCTGCCGAACAAAGTCACAAACCGGCAGAGGCCGGCGCGCGATCTTGCCTTAGCAAGCCGCGCGTCGGATCAGGCTGCGGATACGCTGCATAGGGTGTGTTGCGAATCTTATCGAGTTCTAGTTGGCGGCTGCAGCGCCGGCCGCAGGCTTTTGCGCCTGCGCACCGGAATAGGCCAGGCTGACGGGAGTATTGAGGTCAAACGGGCTCTCCAGTCCCAGGCTCTTGCCGATTTCGCGCAGCGCCGGCAGCACTTCCTGCCCGGTCAGCCGGATACAGGTCTTGGAGTCCTCGTGGTTGATGCGTCCGTCATTGCCGTACAGCGCCAGGATTGACGGCCGCGTCTCCTCCATGATGATGCGCAGCTTTTCGATCACGGTCTTGGGCGTGCCCGCAATCAAGGTCAGGTTCTGCATCTGGCGCTCCAGCGAGGCGTTGGCACCGCGCACGTGGGTGTAGCCCGCGCGCAACTCCGCCATCGCGCGGCGCGCCCACGGCCCCAGGTAGCCCGAGGGCGCCGCCCACACCGGATGGGTCAGGCCGGTGAACTCGCCCTGCATCCACATGAACTCGCGCGCGTTGCGGATGGCTTTCTCCTCGGTCTCCGCAACGTGGCATCGAATCAGGTAGCCGCGCTCCGCCGGACCCGGCTCATAGCCGCTTTCCCGGGCGGTCTGATCGTAGATTTTCCAAACGTTCTTGCTCTCCTCGATTGGCAGGTTGAGCGCGATGTAAGGGTAGCGATGCTGCGCCGCCCACACGATGGTCTCGCGGCTGGATACGCCGGGGATCCAGATGCGTGGATGCGGCTTTTGCAGGGGCAGCGCCCACGGATTGACCACGCGCAGCTGGTAATGGTTGCCCTCCCATCGCCAGGGTCCGGGCGTGGTCCAGGTCTTGACAATCAGGTCGTGCGCTTCTTCGAAGCGCTCGCGATTGAACGCGGGATTGGCGTTGGCCTGCAAGGACTCAACTCCGCCACCGCGCACGAAGCCCGACACCAGGCGGCCCTTGGAGATCATGTCGATCATTGCCAGCTCTTCGGCCAGGCGCACCGGATTGTCGGCAATCGGCAGGGGATTGCCCAGCAGTACGATCTTGACGCGCTTGGTGATCGCACCCAGGATCGCGGCGCAGATGTTGATCTTGGCCTGCATGCAAAACGGCGCCGTATGGTGCTCGTTGAGCATGATGCCGTCGTAGCCGACTTCTTCGACCAGCTTGTATTCCTCAAGCCGCTCGTTATACAGCCGGCTGCCCTCGGCCGCATCGAAGAACTTGTTGGGAAACAGCAGCGCCGTGTAACCGTAGCGGTCGCCTTCCTCCTTGGGATAGGCCGACATCGGCTGTTCGGTGAAATACATCAGATGCATAGGCCGTGGCCTCCCTTGCCTGGATTGTCAGGCGCCGTTTACTTGCCGGCGATAAACGATTTGGTCAGTTGCGCCAGCTCGTGATGCTTTTCCACTTCCAGATAGTGATTGCCTTCGAGCACTTCCAGTTTCGCCTTGGGCATCAACTGCTGATAGCGCTCGCCGCACGAACGCGGCACCACGCGGTTGTTCTTGCCCCACACCACCAGCGTCGGCACCGTCACCG
>Ga0070737_10006666_pt1 | contig 10496 bp, 11 predicted proteins | sample Coa_R1_10_FD_66438 | JGI IMG/M metagenome (GOLD analysis project Ga0070737, IMG submission 66438) | Surface soil microbial communities from Centralia Pennsylvania, which are recovering from an underground coalmine fire - Coalmine... | ecosystem: Environmental > Terrestrial > Soil > Unclassified...
GCACCCTCCGCCCATGACGAACTAGGGCCGGCCCTGGAGCTCCCCTCCCCGCTCAGCGCGTAAGCTGAAAACAGATCGCGTGGTGGTTAGCTCGTACACCACTTGCGTGGACGTGGCCGTTGCCGCCATCGGGAGAACACGAGCCTTTACCGACCATACGGGATTGCCCAGCAACGTCGCACTCCTACGGCGCGGTCGAACTGCGCTGCCACCTGGTCAGTGTCGGGCTGGTCGAAGAGCGCGCGCAACAGCCCACCGAGTGCCGGAAGACTTGAGGACCTTGGTCAATAGGTCCCGCGGGTAGCAGGCACAGCGGTGCCGCCAGACCGCACTGGAGAGGGTGACCCTGATGGCTGAGACGAGTACTGAGCGGGAGCCCGAGGTGACTAGTGCTACCTCCGCCGAAACAGGCGCACCGGACGACGAAGGGGAGACGAGCGGTGGCATCACAAGGGTCCTCACGGAGAAGACGGGGTCTCGCATGCTTCAGGCGCCGTGACCGGAAGTGAGGAACGTCATCTGTTGACAGACAGAGATGCATGTTGTATAAAGAATGCAAAGAGACCAAAGAGGGGGCCTCACAAGGAGGAGTTCATGAAAGCTGCTCGCGTGAAGGTAGCGGTCATAGCCGCCTGCACGGCCATTGCTACTTCTTCCACCGCCCTCGACGCGCTGCCAGGAACTGCTCGCGCCAGCGAGTCGCGCACCGGCTTGGAGCAAGCGGGTAACAACAGCCCGCTCGTCATAGCCGGGGTCATCGCTATCACAGGGGCTAGCGACTTCGAGGGTCAAAACCAAGCCGGTGGGGTGCTCCCGGCCATATACGCCATCAACAAAGCTGGCGGCGTCCTCGGCCACAAGCTCGTCTACAAGGGGGTCGACACAAAAGCTGACCCAGCCGATGCCCTCCCGGCAGTCCAGCAAATGCTGGCCACCACCGGTAACCTGGTGCTCGTGGCGGGCCCAGGCAGCAACTCGGCTCCCACTATAGTGCCTGTGCTCAACCGAGCCAAGGTTGTCATGGAAGCAGTCGCGGGCGAGTCCGCCTTCGACAGGAGCTCCTACCAGTACTTCTGGCGCCTCTTTCCGCCTGATGCGGCCAACGGCACAGCCATGGGGCTTTGGGCTAAGAAGAAGGGCTATACGAGGGTCGCAGCCGTGTTCGGTACTGACACTGGCTCCCAGGGCGACCTGCCGGGGGTCATCGCTAGCCTGAAGGCGCTCCACATACAGATCGTGAAGAACATCGGCCTTACGCCCGATCAGCCCAACTACCTTGCTCAGGTGCGCGCTGTCATGGCCGCACACCCGCAGGTGATCATGACCGAGTCCGACGCGACCACGGCTGGCACCTTTTTTGGCGAGCTAAAAGAGCTGGGCGGCCTTGTCCCAATCATTGGGACCGAGGCCACCTTTACAGCTCCTTGGATCACGGCGGTAGAAGGTGCCCTCGGCAAGTCGCTGTTCGACAAGGACGTCACCTCGATGATCACCGCTCCCTCCGCCAAGACACCCGCTGTAAGGGCGTACGAACAGGCCGTGACGGCGGACAAGTCACAGGTACCCAAGCCCTGGCAGTCCTACTTGTCGAACCCCTTTTCGATCACGTACTGGGACGGGATCATGGTAGCAGCTCTGGCAATGACGATGGCTCACAGTACAAAGCCATCTGTCTACAACAAGTACATGGCCGCTGTCGCCAACCCCGGCACAGGTAAGACGATCGTCTATACCTACCCCCAGGGTGTCGCCGCCCTAAGAGCAGGAAAGAAGATCCAGTACTATGGAGCCAGCGGCTTGATTGACTTCAACAAGTGGCATAACTCCTTTGGTAACGAGGAGGCAGTGGGCAGCAACGGAGGCTCGCAGCCCGTCAAGCTCGGCACGATCACCGCCCAACAGATTGAAGCCGTCCCGGTCGTCGGGGTCCCCTAACAAGTGCTCGGCACATTGGTCTCGGCCATCGCCTTTGGGATAGTGCTGGCATCAGTCATCGCCATTGCCGCCATGGGGTTCACGATCCAGTTCGGGCTCACCAATGTACTTAATCTGAGCTACGGGGGGATTATGACGATCGGTGGCTTCGCCGCCTACCTAGTCACTTCACATGGTCTCTCCGCATGGTACGGGCTTGGAGTCGGAGCAGTCGCCGGAGCCATAGTCACATTGCTTGTAGGCAGGGGCATTTTTACGATGTACGCTCGCCGAGGAGCCAGGGTCTTTGAGATGATGATGGTCACCTTGGGCCTCGGCCTCGTGATCGACTACGGGCTACAGGCGCTTTCCCGCAACAATGTGTACGAGTTCACCGTTTTGCAAAGCGCCCCTTTCAGGTTAGGGCCGATAATCCTCACACCTATCCAAGTGATCATCATCGGGATCGGCCTAGCGCTTTTTGCCGGTCTTGAGGCTCTCCTGCGTCTTACCAGGATCGGCAAGGCACTGCGGGCCATGGCAGCTGATCCTGCCCTCGCTCGCGCCTGCGGCATCCGCACTCGCCAGATCATCGTCTTGACTTGGCTCCTCTCTGGTGCCCTCTGCGGGCTAGCAGGCGTAGTTTACATAATCAACTCACAAAGCGTCGGCTACACCACGGGAGAACTCTTCCTGCCTTTGGTCATCGCTGCCGCCATTTTGGGTGGAGCCGGCTCGCCGGCAGGAGCAGTGCTGGCGTCATTGCTTATGGGCGTAGTGACACAGGTGGTCGCTGCTTATGGTGGGTCCTTGTACAGCACCGCCGCCGGGTTCGGCGTGCTCGTCATAGTCTTGCTGAGCCGCCCGAGCGCCGTGCTGACCAAGCAAGCAAACGAGGAACTGACTTTGGCATGAGTGCTTGGTCTTTTTACCTATCGACTTTGGCCGTCTACTTTGGGGTCGATGTACTGTCTGGCATCTCGCTCAACCTGCAGTACGGCTACGCCGGCGTCGTAAACCTCGCGTACATCATCTTCCAGTCCGTCGGTGCCTACGTCGCTGCTGCCACCGCCCTAGGGCCAGACACAGGGGCGGCGGCGTTCCAGCATTACATTTTTGCTGCGAACTTGCCCTTTCCTGTCCCCCTAGTGCTCGCCACCCTAGCAGGCGGTGCTCTCGCCGGAATTGTAGGGCTCTTCAGCTTACGCAGGATGCGCCGAGATTACCAGGGTGCCATCATGCTCATCGTGTCTCTGATTGCCCTGCAGGTGGTGACGGCTGACGTGTCACTTTTCAATGGGTCTAATGGCTTGACGGGTGTACCGAAGCCGCTGTCGTGGCTACCGCTGAGCCCGCTGGCCTATCAGTGGGTTTACGCCGGCTGGGTATGCATTTTCTGCATCGCTGTCTACCTGCTAGTTCGTTGGCTGTCTCGCTCGCCTTGGGGCCGAGCCCTCAAAGCTATGCGCGACCAAGAGGAAGCGGCAGGCGCTCTAGGCCTGAATATTACGGTGCTCCGGCTTCAGGTCTTCGTTGTAGGTGGTTTGATCGCGGGTTTGTCCGGCGGCCTCCTTGTGGAGTACATCGGAGCCTGGTCTCCCGGCGCTTGGGGTTACGCGGAAACTTTTGTGATCTTCACGGCGATCTTCGTAGGTGGTCTTGGCAACTATCGGGGCGTCGTGCTCGGGGTCTTGCTCGTACCTGTTGTGTTCTTGCAAGTCACGCAGTTCCTCCCACAGATCGGCTACCCGGGACTTATGGATTCGCTCGAATGGGTCGTGATCGGCCTCCTCTTTATGCTCTGCCTGTTGGTGCGCCCTCGTGGCCTCCTCCCTGAACGCAAGCCTCTAGCTGCCGAAGGCAGCCTCCCGTTCGAAGCCACGGGCCTCCTGCCCTATCTAGGGCGTCGATTTGGGAAGTCCGCAGCATGACGCCCACCGCATGACGACGGCCACGCCAGGAGCCGAAGTGGGGCTCTCCCACGCAGTGTCGGAACGAATTGTCCCGAAGCCGGCCAACGCGCCTCTCCCAGTTCTTGTCGCCGAGGACGTCTTTGTCTCCTATGGCGGGGTGACCGCCGTGGCCGGGATGTCGCTCGAGGTCAGGCCGGGTGAGGCTATCGGGTTGATCGGGCCCAACGGCGCAGGCAAGTCATCCTTCCTCGCCGCTCTCGCCGGGCAGAACAAGGTCGTGAAGGGACGGGTCCTCCTCGGCGGTACGGAAATCACACAGCTGCCTTCGTACCAAAGGGCGCGCCTGGGGCTCGCCCGGACGTTCCAGATGACAAGTGAGTTCGCCGGCATGACCACGTTCGAGAACCTGCTCACCGCCGGGATGGGTGTTGAAGGAGCTGCCCTGTCAAATGTGATCCTTCGCCACAGAGCCAACCGCGCCCAGGAAATAGGAGCGGCGCGGCGGGCCTGGGCCGTCCTTCAGCGTTTCGACGCCACCCACATCGCTAACCTTTACGGCCGGGAACTCTCCGGCGGGCAACGTAGGCTTGTTGAGATCATGCGCTGCTTAATGCGTTCTCCCAAGGTCCTGCTCCTGGACGAACCCATGGTTGGCGTGGCTCCCCACCTTGTTGCACGGCTTGTGCGCGACCTAAAGTCACTTCGGGATGACGGCATAGCCCTTGTGATAGTAGAGCACGCGTTGGAAGTAGTGAGGGAGCTCGCTGACAGGGTGAACGTGATGGCTCTCGGTCGCCTCATAGCAAGCGGCACTTATGACGAGGTAGTCCGCGATGAATCTGTTCAAGCTGCTTACCTTGGTTGAGCACATGGGCTTGGCAGATGCGTCTGAGAAGATGTGGTTCGGGCAGGCGGAGTTGAGCAACTCGGCCCAAGGTGTGCAAGAGCCAAGCGGCACTGGCCGCGAGGCCAGGCCCACACCCTACCTCCTGACCACCGACCTCTCTGCCGGTTACGGCCGCGTGCCTGTGGTGCAATGCGTAAGCCTCCAGGTAGCGCTCGGAGAGGTCGTACTAGTCATGGGCCCAAACGGTGCTGGCAAGAGTACTCTCGTCAAGGCGGTCACTGGCGAGCTCCCCGCGCTCTCTGGTCGGGTTATCCTTGGTGGCCGCGACATGACAGCAGCACGGGAAGAAGACCGCACGAGGGCCGGTATCGGCTATGTCCCCCAGTTGCGCGACGTGTTCGGGCCGCTCACAGTCACAGAGAACCTCCAGATGGGCGGCTACCAACTGGCAAAGCACGAGGTGGCTGCGAGGCAGGAAGAGGTTTTTTCCCTCTTTCCCGCGCTCGCCCAAATGCGCCGGCGCCCGGCTCGCTCCCTGTCAGGGGGCGAGCGTAAGATGCTTGCTATCGGCCGGGCGCTGATGGCGCAGCCGAAGGTAATGATCTTGGACGAGCCCACCGCCAACCTTGCGCCCGCTATAGCGCGCAACGTCCTGCACGGCATCGTGGCCAGCCTCGCCGGTTCTGGGCGAGCGGTACTGCTGGTCGAGCAGCGTGTGAGCCTAGGCCTTGAGATCGCATCGTGGGGGTATGTGCTCACCGATGGCCGGGTCCGGCTAGACGAGCCCTGCCAGGCGCTGCAGGCACGGCCCGACCTCGGCACGCTCTTCCTCGGTCACGGTGGCAGCGAGCTGGGCCTGGCTCGGGAAGAAGTTGGGGAAGGGGCCGGGTGATGAGCTTGCCGTTGCCCGAGAAGTTAGATCATTCACGCGTGCGCTTGTCGCAGAGCCGACTGATCGACCGGACTAGCGCGACGGACGCGGCGGCTCGTGAGCTGCGTTCCCTCATCCTCTCGCACGAGCTCCCTGCCGGCGCGCTTCTCCATCAGGGAGATCTCGCGAAGCAGCTGGGCCTCTCGCGCACGCCGCTTCGGGAAGCGCTGCAGCGTCTTGCGGCTGAGGGGTTGGTCCGTCTCGACCCCCACAAAGGAGCTGTTGTCGCCCGACCAACTATCGCCGAAGTCAATGAGATTTACGAGCTCCAAATGATGCTCGAGTCAGCGGCCGCCCGGTCGGCCGCTGCCAACGTTTCTGTAGAAGGCCTGGCCCGAGTGGAAGAGGCCCTCATGCACCATTATAAGAGCTCCGACGACTTTTCCTGGGTCGAGAGCAACATAACCTTTCACACAAGTGTCTACAAACTAGCCGAACGCCCCTTGTTGCTAGAGATCATCAGCATGTTGCGCAACCGTGCCGCACTTTATGTAAATTTGCTCGCACGCTCGCAGAACGGGCGTGCTCGAGCAGATCGCGAGCACAAGCAAATGTACGAGGCACTGAGACGGGGTGATGCCGACAGGCTTGAGCGCCTCGTCCGTCAGCACCTGCAGAGGACGCTCGACTGGTGTCATACTGTCATACCGGAGTGAACTTGGACCGCCATGAAGATCGCAACTCTTAGTGATGGCTCGACAATGCGAGTGTGCGTATGGCACGACAATGCCTGGCATGCCCTGCCCACGGTTCCAGGCCAGGAGCGGGGCACACTGCTTGCCGCTCTCACCGAGCCGGCTAGTGCGCTGGCGAGAGCACGACCCCTCCGCTCGACCAGTCATCTTCGCCTGGTAATGCCGTACATACCCGAACGCGACGTGTTCTGTCTCGGCAAAAACTATCCAGCTCACGCCGCAGAATTTGCCCGCTTCAGCGGCGACACGGAGACCGTACCTAACGACCCCGTGATCTTTACGAAATCCAAGCTGGCACTGTGCGGCCCTACGGAAGAGTTGACTGTTCCCAAGTCGCTTGCGGGCGCCCTCGACTACGAGGCCGAATTGGTAGTGGTCATCGGGCACGGTGGAGCGGCAATCCCAGCTGCTAGCGCTCTCGACCATGTGGCGGGCTACTCGGTAATAAACGATACTACGGCGCGGGACCTCCAACGCGCCCACGCCCAATGGTTCCTTGGCAAGTCCTTGCCCAGGGCTACACCATGGGGGCCGGTAGTGGTGACGCCCGACGAACTAGAGCCCTTCGCCGAGCGGGAGATCTCGGCCACTGTCAATGGGGAACTGCGTCAGAGCGCCCGCCTGGGCGAGATGATCTTCCCGGTGCAAGAAGCGATCGCATGTATCTCGCGCGTGCTACCCCTAGAGGCTGGTGACCTGATCGCCATGGGGACCCCGAACGGAGTGGGCGTCGGTTTCGACCCTCCGCGCTTTTTGGGTGACGGCGACACCGTCGTCTGCCGCGTCGAGGGTATCGGGGAATTGAGGAACTCTGTCAAGGTTCGTGCCGTGTCGCCAGTCGGGAAAAGCCAGTGAACCAAGCCACTTCTGCTGCCGATGCCGCTGTAAAGACTTTGGCGCGCGACGCCCCTGGAAAGCCGCCACGCTATGGGCTCTTAGTAGGGCGCACTTACGTCGAAGCTAGCGATGGGGAGGTCTTGGCCGTGCGAAACCCAGCTACGGGCCAAGTGATCGCCGAGGTTGCCAGTGCCAGCACCGGTGACGTGGCAACAGCGGTACGAGTCGCCAAAGAAGCCTTCGTACGTGGTGACTGGCGCAACCTACCGGCGGTCCAAAGGGCACGCGTCCTGAATCGCTTTGCCGACCTTATTGATGAACGGCTAGAGGAGCTCTATGCCTTAGAGACCATTAACAATGGCAGGCCGATCAGGGAGACTCGGGCGCAGGTGGCGAGGATCCCGGAGTGGTACCGCTACAACGCGGCTCTGCTCCTCGCCGACCGCACCGACGTGGTCCCGATTGACGGGCCCTATTTTTCCTACACGTCTCGGTTCCCAATCGGCGTCGCCGGCATAATCTCTTCGTTCAACCACCCGCTTATGATCGGCTCGAAAAGCCTAGCTCCTGCACTTGCCACGGGCAATAGCGTCGTGCTGAAGCCTTCTGAGCTTACGCCGCTTACCAGCCTCCGGCTGGCCGAACTGGCGCTTCAAGCAGGCATCCCCGCCGGCGTACTGAACGTCGTGACTGGCCTCGGCCCAGTTGCCGGGAGAGCGCTCACAGAACACCCTGACGTAGCCAAGATCTCGTTCACGGGGGGTACCGAAGCCGGCCGGGCGGTGGCAGTCGCCGCCGGCCGCCGCTTTGCAAAGGCGACCATCGAGGTCGGCGGCAAGACGCCCGTGCTTATATTCGGGGACACGCCCCTCGAGGACGCTGTTAGAGGAGCGCTCTTTGGCGGTTTCATCGCTGCCGGGCAAACCTGCATCGCGGGCACAAGGCTTCTTGTTGAAGACAAGATCTACCACGAGTTCGTGGCATTGCTGGTGGACGCCGTCTCACGGCTCACGATCGGCGACCCAACCCGGCCGGGTACTGACATAGGACCTGTCATTTCAGCGGAGGCACGAGAACGTATTCTCCGCTGCATCGATGAAGCTAAGTCACAAGGAGCTACTTTGGCAACCGGCGGAAACAGCGTCCGGCCCGAGAGCGCTCCCGACGGGTATTTCGTTGAACCGACTGTCCTAACTGGGGTCACCAACGAAATGGACGTCGCCAGGCGGGAGATCTTCGGTCCAGTACAAGTGGTAATCCCCTTTTCTGACGAAGACGAGGCGGTCCGTCTGGCCAACGACTCGCCGTACGGGCTAGGGTCTGCCATCTGGACGCGCGATGTGGCGCGTGCCCACCGTGTTGCTGGCGCCCTCACGCACGGGATCGTTTGGGTGAACGACCATCACCGCCTTGATCCGGCGTCTCCTTGGGGCGGGGTAAGGGACAGCGGTACGGGGAGAGAGGGCGGCTGGGAGTCGTTCCATGACTTTACCCATTTGCGATCCGTCACAGTCAGAACGGCCGTCGAGCCTCTCGACTGGTTCGGGGGGCACGAGGTTAGGCTCAATTAGGACGTGGCCCTCCCGGTGGTAGACGGACTTGACCTGAGCCTGAAAGGCCAGGTGCTGGAAGCCACGCTTGAACGCGGCGAGGCCAACTTGATGTCTATGGACATGTGCAGGGCCTTGACCGACCTCCTCCAGGCCCCACCGGGCGGCGCACGCATCATGCACCTGCGCGCAAGGGGCCCCGTTTTCTGCCTCGGTAGGGAGCGTGGCAGTGCTGACGAAGACGGCCTGCGCAAAGAAGCCGAGACCCTTGTCAGGCTCAACCGTGCCCTTTCTGCTGGCAAGCTGGTGACCGTGGCCGAGGTCAGCGGCGACGCGGCAGGTTATGGCGTCGGCCTCGCAGCCCTCTCCGACCTGTCCTTTGTCTCCCCTGACGCGCGTTTTTGGTTCCCCGAGGTAGAGACGGGCCTGGCCCCCACGGTCGTGCTTGCCTGGCTGCCGTTCCTCGTCGGTCGCAGCCGCGCGTTCAGGCTAGTCGCCTCAGGCGTCAAGATCGCCGGCCGTGAAGCGGCCCGCATCGGGCTCTTCACGGCTGCAGCCGAAAGAGCCGAGGACCTCCCCGAGCTCGTGAGCAACGAGATCGACATGCTGCTACGCCATCCTCCTCAGCCACAGTGGGAAATACGGTCTTTCCTCCAAGAGACACTGGCCAATGGCTCAGCCAATAGGGACCGGTTATCGGTCGAACGCCTTGTCACAAGCTCGCTGCGCCTTCGCTCGTCGACGCCCTGAGCCGGCAGTCGGCTCAGTCTGACTAACGGCGCCAGGTAGGCTTGGCCGCGCTTCCGAAGTCGCACCGACCTTTGTTAGCGGGGCGCCCTGTGGCGGACGGCAAGGGGCTCGACCAAGCCGGACCTGGGCCGTCCACCGAACGAGTGCGGACAGCGCGAGCCATGCGCCGAGACTGAACGCCCACCTGGCACCAAAGTGGCACGACCAGCGAGCGATCGTGCGAGGGGCCCGAGCCACATGCCTTTGAGCTGGGACTTCAGGCGAGCGAGTACAGCCAACGGGGCAGTCGCCAAACCTCGCCCCGGCCACGAAATCCCTGTTCAGACGGTACAAGAAGGGCACCCTGGGGTGGCGGGATCGGGGCTCTGGGCGGCGGGTCACCGACCATCGAGGGCCAAACGTGGCGTCAGTTGGGAAGCGTCCGCCCGCTGATCGGCTCGGATTTCGCCTCGCCGTTGGCCTTCCGCGATGACCTCTGCCGCGGCTTGGACGGGCGATGGCGTTTCGTCGTCCAGCACGGCGCTCAAGCGGCCGGGATGGTCTGCCGCATGGCGTAACACAGCGCTACGCAGGGCTATCGGTTCGGCGACCTCCCGGGCTTCGCGAAACAGAGCGGCGAACGCATCATCGAAGAGCGTCGTCGTGTCGTCGCCCGCCTCGACACCGTTCGCGGCGGCCGCCGCGAACGCGCGGCAGACCGCGGCCCCCGCGTCAAGCAGCGCGTCCTCCTTTGTCGGGAAGTAGTTGAAGAACGTCCCCCAGCTCACGCCCGCCGCGGGCACGATGTCCTCGACTCGCGCCGCGTCCACCCCGACCCGCGCGTACTCCGCCATTGCCGCTTCGTACACATTCGGTGATCCCGTCGGGAGGGGAGGCAGCGGTCCACCACTGAGGTGAGCAGGCGTGCGAGCATTATTCCATGCCATCTGCACGGTGGAAGGTGGGCCACGTCCACGCAAGTGGTGTACGAGCTAACCACCACGCGATCTGTTTTCAGCTTACGCGCTGAGCGGGGAGGGGAGCTCCAGGGCCGGCCCTAGTTCGTCATGGGCGGAGGGT
>Ga0070737_10006671_pt1 | contig 10493 bp, 6 predicted proteins | sample Coa_R1_10_FD_66438 | JGI IMG/M metagenome (GOLD analysis project Ga0070737, IMG submission 66438) | Surface soil microbial communities from Centralia Pennsylvania, which are recovering from an underground coalmine fire - Coalmine... | ecosystem: Environmental > Terrestrial > Soil > Unclassified ...
TCTTCCTCCGCCCAGGCCGCCGACCACCACTAACCATGCCCAGCCCCGTCGCCGAATCCGCACCGAAACGCGCCTCGGAAGAGATGCCCGGCATGACTTTCCTCGAGCATCTGGAGGAGCTGCGGCGGCGCATCATTCACAGCTTTCTTTATGTGGTCGCCGGCTTCTGCGTCTGCTGGTGGTTTCACGAGCGCATCTTCGCCATCATGCAGAGACCCATTATGTCGGCGCTGGCCCGGCACCATCTCGACCAGAAGCTGGTCTACTTGAACCCCACCGATCCCTTCAATATGTACCTGAAGATCGCGTTTCTGGCGGGGATTTTCGTGGCTTCGCCTTTCGTGCTCTATCAGGTATGGGCATTTATCGCGCCCGGGCTCTACCGCCACGAGCGCCGCTACGTGTTGCCCTTCATGGTCAGCACCGTGGGACTTTTCCTGGCCGGCGGCTATTTCGGCTACAAGATGGTCTATCCCGCCGCCCTGGATTTTCTGATCAGCTTCAGCGGCCAGTTCACCCCCATGATCACCGTCCAGGAATATACCGATTTATTCCTGACCATCATCGCTGGGCTGGGCGTGATCTTCGAGATGCCCATCCTGGTTTTCTTCCTAGCGCTGATGGGCATCGTGAACGCCGGATTCATGTGGCGCAACTTTCGTTATGCCGTCCTGCTGATCTTCATCATTGCTGCCATCATCACGCCCACGCCGGACATTGTGAACATGTGCATCTTTGCCTCTCCGATGATCGTGCTTTATCTGCTGAGCATCGGAATAGCATGGTTCGTCCACCCCCGCCAACGGAAAAGGCGCGCCGCCAAAGCCGCGGCGCGAAGCTAGAGCATGGTTTGGAGGGGAGCGCCGTCGGATACACCGTCGTGCGCCGTCGATTTTTGTCATTACCATGGGGACTTTAGTCCTTGAGAGATCTGCCGAGCGAGCACGCGCTTGGCACATTACAACGGCTGCCGGTAGAATCGAGGGTTGTGACGCCGGTGTGACGATTCATGCCATGGAAGCAGTCGGAAGCGATCGTGTTGCGGAGCTATCCGCTGCGCGAAGCGGATCTGCTGGTGACGTTGTTCACTCGCGCCGAGGGCAAGCTCAAGGGCGTGGCGCGCGCCGCCAAGAAGTCCAAGCGGCGCTTCGGCGGAGCGCTGGAGCCGCTGACGCTGGTCCGGCTTTATTATGACGATCGCGAAGGCCGGGAGTTGGCTCGGCTGGATGCCTGTGACATTCTGGAGTCGCCGCTGTCGGCAGCCCTCGATTATCCCCACGTGGTGGCCTTAGAACATGTGGCCGAGACGCTGGACGAGCTGCTGCCCGACCGCGAAGCCAATGACGCGATCTTCCGGCTGGCGGTTGCCGTGCTGCATCAGTTGCGATCGGGACCGATCTGGATGCCGCTGATCTACTTTCAGCTCTGGCTGGTGCGGCTGGTGGGATTTCTGCCCAAGCTGGACGAATGCGTGGCCTGCGGCGCAACCCTGAACGGCAGCCCGGCCTATTATCATGCGCTGGCCGACGGGATGATGTGCGCGCAGCACAAGCGGCTGGCGTCGTCGCAACTGTCGCCCGAGTCGCGCGCCCTGGCGGCTGCGATGTTTCGCGCGCCGGTGGAGAGCTTCGCGGAAAGTTCGGCGTTCGGCGATGAGGGATCGCCGGTTGACACATCTCGCGGCGGCAACGCTGGCGCGGCGCAATACGGAGACCTGCGGCGCTTTCTGGTGCAGATCATCGAGCGTCACCTCGAGAAAGAACTGGTGACGGCGAGTATTCTGGCCAGGCTGTGACCTCAACTTGTCGATAGGCGTCATCCCGAGCGGCGGTGGCGCGATTTCGCCGTCGCAATCGAGGACCCTAGAGTGGAAACTTGCCGCCTCGCAAAACGAAACGAAAAACAATTGCCGTCTTCCTCACCCAATTCGCTGACCTTTCAGGACCTCATTCTTCGCCTGCAGACCTTCTGGGCGGAAAACGGCTGTGTGTTGCAGCAGCCCTATGACGTCGAGGTGGGCGCGGGAACCATGGCGCCTGAGACTTTCCTGCGCGTGCTCGGGCCGAAGCCGTATCGCGTCGGCTACGTGCAGCCCTCACGGCGCCCCGCCGATGGCCGCTACGGCGAGAATCCGAATCGCCTCTACAAGCACATGCAGTTGCAGGTGATCCTGAAGCCGCCGCCGGAGAACATTCAGGAACTTTATCTGGAGTCGTTAACGGCGATCGGCATCGATCTCCGCAAGCATGACATTAAGTTCGAAGAGGACAACTGGGAGTCGCCGACGCTGGGCGCCTGGGGCATTGGCTGGCAGGTCATGCTCGACGGGCTGGAGATCACCCAGTTTACCTACTTCCAGCAGTGCGGCGGCATCGATCTTGAGCCGATTTCGGTTGAGTTGACCTACGGGCTGGAGCGCATCGGCGCGTTTTTGCAGGATGTGGACAGCATTTACGACATCACTTGGGTCGTTGACCCCGATGGCCGGCCGGTGAAGTACGGCGAGATTCGCCTGCAGGACGAGCTGCAGTTCTCGGTCTACAACTTCGAAATGGCAGATGTGGAAAAGGCGTGGAAGCATCTGGAGCTATATGAGTCCGAATGCCAGGCTTTGATTAAGGTAGTCAATGACACATTGAAGCAGGTTTCTGAGTCGTCTTTCTCGATTGTTGCTTCTGCGCCGTACATCCTTAGCAAGTTGACAGAACAGATTGCCCGGCTGCCCGTGCTGGCGGCGTTCGACCTCTGCCTGAAATGCTCGCACCTGTTTAACATCCTCGATGCCCGCGGCGCGATCAGCGTGACCGAGCGGGTTGGAATCATTGCACGTATTCGGGCGCTGGCGGTGGGAGTGGCGAAGGCGTATGTCGATCAGCAGAAGATGATCGCGGAGTTCGCGTCCGGTAAGGCAGAGAGGGCGACGACGGATGGGCCGAAGGAGCCAGAACAGTTGACTGCAAGCCGATCGTAATTGCTCGGTCAACCTCGACTCGCTACGCTCGCTCGGGATGACACTTTCAAAGGTTGCTGACAGCTAATTGCTGTTTTATGGACTTCCTTCTTGAAATCGGCACCGAAGAAATTCCCGCCCGCATGATCGATGGAGCGCGCGAGGAGTTGGCGCGGCGCGTCGGCGAGCTGCTCAAACGCGAGCGGCTGGCCAGCGCATCGGAACTCACGGCTTACTCCACGCCGCGTCGCCTGGCCGTGCTGGCGCCGGGCGTGGCGGCAGCACAGCCTGACGTTCGCGAGCAGGTGATGGGACCTTCGCTGAAGGTCGCCTATAAAGATGGAGGGCCGACTCCTGCTGCCGAAGCTTTTGCCCGCAAGGTCAATGTGCCGGTCAATTCGCTGGAGAAGATCACCACGCCGAAGGGTGAATACCTTGCCGCGACCGTGCTGAAGAAAGGTCGCACAGCTATCGAAATTCTTGCCGAATCGCTGCCCAGGGAGATTGCGGGGATCTACTGGGCCAAGAGTATGTACTGGCGCGGCAAGTCGGCGGAGCGCTTTGTGCGACCGGTGCGCTGGCTGGTAACGCTGCTTGACGGCGAAGTGGTGCCGCTGGAGTTTGCCGGGGTTCGCGCCGGCAACACGAGCCGGGGTCATCGCATTCTCTCGTCGGTCCCGCTGGCGATCCGTCAGCCGGCGCAATATGCTGCGGTACTCGCGCAAGGCTCGGTGGTGGTCAGCGCGCTGGAGCGCGAGCAGCGCATTCGCCATGCGCTTGATAGGCAAACCCGCACGATTCCGGGCGCTCGCTGGCGCGAGGACAAGCCCTTGCTCGACACGGTTGTGAATCTGACCGAATTTCCCTCGGTCATTCTGGGCAGTTTCGATCCGGAATTTCTCGCCCTTCCGGATGAAGTGCTGGTGACGGTGATGCGCGATCACCAGAAATATTTCGCGCTGGAAGACGCCAGCGGCACGCTGCTGCCGCATTTTCTCGCGGTGCTCAACACTGACGGCGATCCTGACGGCCTCATTCGCCATGGCAACGAGCGGGTGTTGCGCGCCCGCTTCAACGATGCGCAGTTTTTCTGGAATGCAGACCAGGTTCCACTGCGTAATCGCGTGGAGATGCTGAAGGCTGTGACCTTCCAGAAGGACCTCGGCAGCTACTATGACAAGACGCGGCGCGTTCAGAAGCTGGGCAGCCTGATTGCGGAGACGATTCGCAGCGCCGGAGGGGCAGTGCGTCCGGGGATTGTCTTCAAGGCGGCCCTGCTGTGCAAGGCCGATCTTACGACTGAGCTGGTGAAGGAGTTTACCGAGCTGCAGGGCGTCATCGGCGGCCTGTATGCCAAGGCGCAAGGTCTCGATCCAGCCTTGCCGGCGGCCACTGTCGAAGCCATCGCCAACGCTATTTACGATCACTACAAGCCGGAGTCGATGGACGACGGCGTTCCGCGCAGCGTCGAAGGTGCCGTGCTGGCGATCGCCGATAAGGCCGACAGCATTGCTGGCATGTTCGCGCTGGGCCTGCAGCCGACGGGATCGAAGGACCCGTTTGCATTGCGCCGCGCCGCCAACGGCATCGTGAAGATCATCGCCGAGCACAAGCTGCCGCTGCCCATCAGCAAGTTGTTTGCGGATGCACGGTCAGGATACGCGGGGTCGGAAGCCGAGCGGCGTTTCGATGCCAAGGTGAACTTCGAGGAGTCGATTGCCGGATTTATGCGCGAGCGGCTGGAGTTTTACCTGCGCGACGTGCGCGGCTTTGCCTACGACGTGGTGAACGCGGTGCTCGCTGCGGACTCCGACGATGTGGGAGACGCGATTGCGCGCGCGGAAGCGGTGAGCGAGGTGCGCGGCTCGGAAGATTTTGCCTCGATTTCCGTGGCCTTCAAACGCACCAAGAATATCCTGCGGCAGGCGCAAGAAACCAACAAGGCAATTGCGGAGCGGCTAGACTCCTCTGCCTTGGCGGAAGAGCCCGAAAGGCAACTCGCCGAGCTGATTCCCAAAACCGCCGGCGAGGTCCGCCGGCTTCGTGAAGAAAAGAGTTACGCCGCTGCGCTGGTGCAGATCAGTCGCTTGCGCCAACCGGTGGACACGTTTTTCGATAAGGTGATGGTGATGGTGGATGACGAGCGCGTGCGCGCCAACCGGCTGGCACTGCTGCGCGATTTGCTGAACGAATTTTCCACCATTGCCGACTTTAGCGAGATCGTGACGGAAGGGAAGTAGGGAAGTAGTTCGACGGAAACAATGAAGGAAATGGAAGATTGTCATCACGAGCGAGCTTCAGTTCGCGAGGGATCTGCTGATTGCTGCGAACGGGCGCTCTCTCTCCCCGGTCAGCCCTCCTCGTGAGGACAATTCAACTCGAAGTAAACTATTTTAAACGAGTACGCGTCCATAACACATGCAAACTACAAAGGACTCCCAATGAGCACTTCTACCCCTGAGCTGAACCATGCGACCGCGAATGCCGCGGCTGTGAAATACGTTTACTTTTTTGGCGGCGGCCATGCCGAAGGTAACGGCAAGATGAAGGACGAGCTGGGCGGCAAAGGGGCCGGTCTGGCGGAGATGACCAACGCCGGCCTGCCGGTGCCTCCGGGCTTCACCATTCAGACGGAAGCCTGCCGCGAATACATGCGCCACGGCAAGCTTCCCGTAGAAGTTGACCGCGAGATGGACGAAGCGCTCAAGCGACTGGAGCAGTTGCAAGGCCAGACGCTCGGCGCGGCCGATAATCCGTTGCTGGTCAGCGTCCGCTCAGGCGCGAAATTCTCCATGCCCGGCATGATGGACACCATCCTCAACCTCGGACTGAACGACAAGTCGGTCGAGGGTCTCGCCCAGCGCAGCAATAATCCGCGCTTCGCCTACGACTCCTATCGCCGGCTGATCCAAATGTTTGGCAATGTGGTGCTGGAGATTCCCAAGTCCGCGTTCGACGAAGTCTTCGACGGCAAGAAGAAGCAAAAGAAAGTGAAGCTGGATACCGAACTCGACGCCAAGGCGCTGCAGGAAGTTATCGCCGAGTACAAGAAAGTTGTGCAGAAGCACGCCAAGCGCGACTTTCCGCAGGACCCGCGAGAGCAGCTTGTGATGGCGCGCGACGCCGTCTTTCGCTCCTGGGACAATGAGCGCGCCAAGCACTATCGCCGCATCAACAACATCGACGACATGCTGGGTACGGCGGTCAATGTCCAGGCCATGGTCTTCGGCAACCTAGGCGACACCAGCGGCACCGGGGTCGGCTTTACGCGCAATCCGGCGACTGGCAACAAAGAGTTCTACGGCGAATTCCTGATGAACGCACAGGGCGAAGACGTGGTCTCGGGCGTGCGCACCCCGGTGCCCATCTCAGAGCTGCAGAAGATCATGCCGGAGGTTTACAACCAGCTCCACGAGATCACCTCCCGGCTGGAAAAACATTACCGCGACATGCAAGACTTCGAGTTCACCATCCAGGACGGGCGACTGTACATGCTGCAGACGCGCAACGGCAAGCGCACCGGCCGCGCTGCGGTGCGCATCGCCATCCAGATGGTCGAGGAAGGGCTGATCACCAAGGAAGAAGCGATCTTCCGCGTCGAGCCGAACCAGCTTTACGATTTCCTCGTCCCCAGCCTCGATGAAAAGGGCAAGAGCGTTGAGGTGCTGGCGACGGGATTGCCGGCGTCGCCGGGCGCCGCAGTCGGACAAATTGTGTTCACCGCCGAAGATGCGGTCGAGAAGTTCAACAAGGACAAAACTGCCAAACTGATATTGGTACGCGGCGAGACCACCCCCGAAGATATCGCGGGCATGGAAGTCGCCGCCGGCATTCTCACCTCCCGCGGCGGCATGACGAGCCACGCCGCAGTGGTGACGCGCGGCATGGGCAAATGCTGCGTCGCGGGCGCAGGGGACATCGAGGTAGACGAAAAGGCGCGCGTGATGCGCGTCCACGGCAAAACGCTGAAGGAAGGTGACTGGATCTCCCTCGACGGCATTAGCGGGCGGGTGATCAACGGCAAGCTAAACACCATTCCCGCGCGGCCCGATGATCCTGAGCTGCAGAAGCTGATGAGTTGGGCCGAGCCTTTCCGCCGCATGGGGGTGCGCGCCAATGCCGACATTCCGCGCGACGCGCTGCAGGCGCGCGCCTTCGGCGCCGAGGGCATCGGGCTGTGCCGCACCGAGCACATGTTCTTCGCCGAGGACCGCCTGCCGCATATGCGGGCGATGATCATGGCGACCGACGAAAAAGACCGGCGCGCGGCGCTAAAGAAGCTGCTGCCTATGCAGCGCAACGACTTCATCGGGCTGTTCCGCGCCATGGACGGATACGGCGTGACCATTCGTACCCTCGATCCGCCCCTGCACGAGTTTTTGCCGCAGCGCGAAGAGTTGCTGGTGGAGATCACGCGGCTGGAGCTCACCAAACCGCGCTCGCCCAAGCTGAAAGAGCTGCGCAAACTGCTGGAGCGCGTGGAACAGTTGCATGAGCAAAACCCCATGCTCGGGTTGCGCGGTTGCCGGCTGGGCATCACGTATCCGGAAATTACCGAAATGCAGGCGCGCGCCATCTTTGAAGCCGCGGTGAAGGTCGCCAAAGAGGGCGGAAAGGTCAAACCGGAGATCATGATTCCGCTGACCAGCGGCCTGAAGGAGATGGCCAACCAGGCGGCGATCGTCCGCCGCGTTGCCGACGAGGTCTTCGCCGAAAAAGAGCAAAAGGTGGACTATCTCGTCGGCACCATGATCGAGCTGCCGCGTGCGGCGCTGGTAGCGGATGAGATCGCAAAAGAGGCTGAGTTCTTCAGCTTCGGCACCAACGACCTCACCCAGACCACCTTCGGCTTCTCGCGCGACGATGTCGGCAAAATCCTCACCGCGTACCTGGCGGAAGGCATTCTGAAGCAGGACCCGTTCGCCGTCCTCGACCGCGACGGCGTCGGCCAGTTGCTGAAGATCGCTGTGGAAAAGGGCCGCTCTACGCGCCCGACCATCAAGATCGGCATCTGCGGCGAACACGGCGGCGAGCCGTCGTCGGTGGAGTTCTGCGCCACCCTGAACTTCAACTACGTCTCCTGTTCGCCGTTCCGCGTGCTGACCGCGCGGTTGGCTGCAGCGCAGGCCGGCGCAACATCGGAGTTGAAGATGGAGGGCGGAAGAACAAAATAGTGGCCAGTGTCAGTGGCTAGTGGTCAGAGAGGCCGCGCGCGGCCTCTTTCGCTTTGACTTTTGGCGAGCCTTTGGCGCATGTTCCCTTTTGTGCTCGCCCCTGCGGATGTAACTGACAATTGGAACTGACAACTACTTTTCACTGCGTCTGCTGCAGCTTGGCGAGCAGCTTTTGCGCCAGGTTCTCTTCCGATTCAGACCACAGCACGCGTCCGCTGAGGGCGCAGTTTTTCTCGACCGCATTGGAGAACCCAACCAGTTTAGCGACGTTGGCGCGCAGGTAGCGCTCGATGGTCGGTGAGAGCTGCCGGCCCTCGTAAATGAAAGACGAATCCAGCCCGAAGTCCACCTCGATGTGGCCGTCGTCGGTATATATACCGTCGTCGAACTGAACTCCATGCACTAGAAAACGAACTGCAGAGGGTCGCTGCAGCCAGCTTTCTCCATGCTCGTCGTCGTTCGGCGCCCACAGGTCCCAGAACGCCTCGAAGACGAAGGCGAAGTCGTCGTGAACAAACTCCGCGGCCACGTCAACCGCTTCCTCCGGCGAAATACCCGGATTGAAGCGCTGCTCCATCACCGTCGGCTCGCTCCACGCCACCGGATGGACAGAGAGATACGTGATGCCCTCACGCAACGCGGAGAAGGGAAACTGTCGCAGCACCGCGGCCGTGCGCGACATCATCTCCCCTTCGCGAAAGCCGGTAAACCAGAGGCTGAGATAGAGCGAGTCCGCCATCGCCGGTATTGTAGCGCGCGGGCAAGGGAGCAACCATACAGGGCTGCCTGTCGGTTCTAATGATGACGGACGGAACGTGCGCCATTGTCGCGAGGGGAGAAATACGCAGCTAGGCTTGGAAAGCTGTCTAATTCGGACAACTATGCGGAAGACAATTCGGGCGACTGCGGCCCGTAGCAACTTCTTGTCGTGGGTAATGGGTCGATCTTAGCCAGTGATAGCCGATGACCAGTTCCAGCGTATTAAAGGAAGGATTTGTATAGCCGGTGTGAGCGTTGGAAAGGTGCCAAGCCCGTACGCCTACGCTAATGGCTTGATTGGGTTTGGTGTAGATCATCAGTCCTGGACCCAAACTCGTTGTGAAGTTGAAGCTAGCCGTTCTGCCCGGCGGTACGTTCTTTTGCGTGAACATGCCACCGCCATTCCACTCGAAATAGGGCCTGTATCGGCTTCGCCGGCGGAGATCCCATTTGAGTCCGACCGGCGAAATACCTCCGCCGTAAGCCGTTTGGGGCCGGGTGACAAGAAACAGAGGCTGGACTTCAAACGTATATTCCAAAACGCCATTGGTGCCCGAGTCACCGGAGAACCTCTTGATCACGCGACCGGCGTGAAGGCCGGCCATCGTGAGCTGCGCGGTCCCGGAACTTGATCCTAGAGGCACGCCGAAGGCCTCGCCCGTCCATACCCCGAAGTCCCAGGTCTCTCCCTTAGGAACCGGACCGAAAACTGGGCTTTGACCGAGCACAACATGCTGGCTCAGAAGAGCCATCGTCAGAATCACTCGGATACAAGTGCGGCGAAGAGGTGCATCATACCGGTCAAGGTGCCTCGCTATCCAGTCGGAAGATTCGCGTTGAAAGCCATCTCCTGCAGCAGGCAACGTTCACCTCCTGCGTTTGCTAGAAGCCGTTTTCAGCCGTAAGGCGGTTGTAGCGGCTCCGCCGTTTGGTCCTTACATGGGAGAAACTCACCTGCGCCGGGATTCGTTACAAGCAGTTAAAGAGATTTTTTACGCGGAGGTAATGGAACTGGGAGTTCCTTGCCTTTGTGCCAGGTCGGGAATCTACAACAGCTGCAAACGTACGGCCAGCGATTCCACCTTGCATCTCATACAAACTGAAAGAGTAAATTTCGTTTGCTTCAGGCCACCGCCTCGGTCTCGGCGATTCTAGCGGTACGACTCTTAAAACCTACAGGATGGCACTCGTTGCAGTTTTAATGGCATGCTGTAAAAGCTCAACACCAGGTCCCTTGGCGAGCGGAACCGCCGTGGACGCAGAAATATACGATTTGCAGGCGCAACTCAGCTCTCTCCAGCCGCCGGATGCGAAACATCGACTTCCTCAACGACCGGTCACAGCGATCCCATGTTCGCTAGGAACTCGCTGTTGCTGCGGGCCTTGCCGAGCTTGTCGATCAGCAATTCCATGGCTTCGACGGGCGAGAGCGGGTTGAGGATCTTCCGCAACACCCAGATACGCGCCAGGTCTTCTTTGGGAATCAGAAGCTCTTCCTTGCGCGTGCCCGAGCGCTGAATGTCGATGGCCGGGAAGGTGCGCTTATCGACCAGCTTGCGGTCGAGGATGATTTCCATATTGCCGGTGCCCTTGAACTCTTCGAAGATGAC
>Ga0070737_10006673_pt1 | contig 10492 bp, 5 predicted proteins | sample Coa_R1_10_FD_66438 | JGI IMG/M metagenome (GOLD analysis project Ga0070737, IMG submission 66438) | Surface soil microbial communities from Centralia Pennsylvania, which are recovering from an underground coalmine fire - Coalmine... | ecosystem: Environmental > Terrestrial > Soil > Unclassified ...
GAAACCATTGTTGGTGCCGATCCACAGATTTCCCGAACGGTCTTCGGCGATGGCTCGCACAAACATATCCGTCAGCCCGTTCCTGGCGGTCCAGGCGCGAAAATCCCCGTCGCGATAGCGGATCAGACCGCTTCCTTCGGTGCCGATCCAGAGGCTTCCATCGTGCGAGACAGCCAGACAATGCACGCTGGTCCGGCGGAGAATGGAATTAGGGACGTCGGCAAGCGCCTGAAAGTGCGTTCCATCGAAGCGCGCCAATCCTTCTCCGGTTCCGACCCACAGAGAACCCTGAGGATTTTCGGCGATCGCCTGCACCATATCGTCCGGCAGACCTTCTTCTACGCGCCAGGTCGTTGCCGTGTAGTTCCTCGCCGGCGGAGCAGGCGCAGAAAGCATCTTCACGGAGAAAGCCATAAGCGCGAAAGCCGCCAGAGAAAGCATGTTTTCTATTTTGGCAAACCGGAATCCCCGTGCACAGTTTTCTTTCCGCGCGCCCGGACCGTCCAAACCGCCCGGTTCCGGGCGCAGGACGTCCGAGTTTACCAAACAGTAACTATAGGCCATTTGGCCGGTGACACCCGTTCGGAGAACTTTCTAGGATTCCCGCGTCCTCATTTTGCAAAGGAACAAGGCCGCTCGTCGGCAAAACCTACATATGGCACAATCTTGGGAAACCCATTTCAGGCTGGAGCGCTCGCCAGGCGTGCCTCTATACCGCCAGGTGGCCAGTAATGTGGTTAAACGCGTAGGCAGCGGGCTGCTGGTTCCCGGCATGGCGCTTCCCGGCACGCGCTCGCTGGCCAAATCGCTGGGCGTGCATCGCAATACCGTGAAGGCGGCCTATGATGAGCTGCTTGCGGACGGGTGGGTAAGCACGGCGCCTTCGCGAGGCACCTTCATTGCCGCGGAGCTGGCGCGGCAGCAGGGCGGCAGGGATGCAGCCTCCGGCGCGGCCAACTCCACAGGCCAGCTTGCATATCGCCGCACGCTGGTCTGCAACGACGGCCTGCACGATCCTAAACTGACGCCGGCTACGGAACTTGGCCGGGCTTTACGGCGCGCCGTGCGCTCGCCCAGGGTGTGGACCGAGGCCGATATACGCGGTCACGCCGGCCTGCGCGCCGCCATCGCGGAAATGCTTCGTTCTAACCGCGCCATCGCCGCCACGCCGGAAGAGATCCTGATCACCGGAGGACGCCGCATAAGTCTCTGCATGGTCGCCCGCGCCCTGCTGACGGAGGGTTCAACTGTGGCCATCGAGCAGCCGGGCAACAAGGCCGCCTGGGAGATATTTCCCCAGTGCGGACTGCGCGTCGTGGGCGTGCCGGTGGATGCAGAAGGCCTTCGCGTGGATTGTCTGGAGGCCTGCGGCAAGGTAAGCGCCGTTTATGTCACGCCGTCGCGCCAATACCCGACCGCTGTTTCTATGCCGCTGCAGCGGCGCGAGCGCCTTGTCTCCTGGTGCCGCAAAACCGGCGCACTCATCATCGAAGACGACAGCGACTGCGAATTTGAATTCGATGGCGCCCCCATGCCCGCGCTGGCCAGCATGGACACCCGCGTTGCAACGATTCACATCGGAACGATTTCGGGCATGTTTGCCCCGGCCATCGACTCGGGCTATATCCGCGCGCCGCGCTCCAGCACAGTGCGCCTTGCGCGCATGGGCCGCCTGGCTGGTCTCTGTAACGACCGCATTGTGGAGGCGGCGCTGTTCGATCTGGCGGCCGACGGCGTCTTACGCCGCTACCTGCGCCGCGTGCGCGATGTCTACCGCGAGCGCCGCGACCAATTCGCGCTGGCTCTCCGGAAGGAATTCGGATGCCGCCTCAGGTTCGATCTCCCCGGCGGAGGGCTGGCGGTATGGATGACGCCATGCGCCGAGATCGACACACGCCGATGGGCGGCATGCGCCCATCGCCTGGGAGTGCGCTTTGCTCCGGCGACCGAATATCTGCTTGACCGCTCGCCCATGGGCGGCATTCGCATTGGGTTCGCAACATTTTCAAACGAAGAGTTGGCAGCCGTTGCAGCAACGCTCAGGCGCAGCTTTCCGGACGGCAATGCGCAAACGGCTGCAAAGTCCGGACAGGATGACGGTTCTCAACTTCGGAGGTGCACGGCATGAAGTACGACGATAGAACATCGATATGGGCGCGGATTCTCGCGTTCGCGGGCATAACCCTGGTTCTGAGTTTCGGCTCCGCGCGCATGGCGCAAGCGCAAAATACGGGCAGTATTTTTGGCGTAGTCACCGATCAATCCGGCGCGGCTATTGCCGGCGCTCAGGTGACGGCACGTTCCAGCACGCAGGGGTTCACGCGCGTTGCGGTATCCAGCTCAACAGGCTCCTATACTCTCAGCGAGATGCCCATCGGCACTTATACGGTAACCATCCAGGCTCCCGGATTCGAGACCTATTCGAGCACGGACGTCACCGTGAGCGCCGATCATAACGTCGGCGTGAACGCTACTCTGCTGCCGGGACACCTGTCGCAGGAGATTACCGTAACCGCCGCACCGCCGCAGGTGGACACCCATTCGGACACCCTGAGCGCCATTATTCCGCAGGATCTTTTAAACAGCATGCCCTCAAACACCGGCCAGCCCTTCGATTTTATCGGCATCTTGCCGGGCGTATCCAACGTCAGCGATTCGGCGGCTTTCACGGGCGACCGCAACGGCCCGCAGTTTAATGTTTCGGGCTCGCGAAGCTCCGATAACCTGCTGCTGCTCGACGGCTTGCTGCACCTCAATTTTTTCCGTAACACCGGCCAAAATTATCCGCCGCCCGATTTTCTGGCGCAGGTTGAGTTGGTGGTCGGCAACTATGGCGCCCAGTACGGCCACAACACGGGCGGCATCATGAACGTAATCACCAAATCCGGCACAAACCAGATTCATGGCTCCCTGTGGGAGTACGACCAGAACACCGCCTTCGACGCGGCAAACTACTATCTCAAAAAGGTAAACCCGCGGCATTTCAACCGTTTTGGCGCAACGCTGGGCGGTCCCGTCAGGCATAACCGGCTGTTTTACTTTCTTGGCTACGAGGGAATCCGGCAGAGCAATGTCGGGTATGTAGCGTCGGCATTGCCGCCCACCTCGGCCGAGCGCGGCCTGAACGGCGCGCCGGCGGATTTCTCCGCCGATGCGGCGCAAGCCAAGGCGAGCGCCAACAGCTACCTGAACAATCCCAATTATCCGAAGGGAAAGTACTACTCCACGCTCAGCACGCTGATCTCCCCCAGCTGCGCGTCGGCGCTGGGAACAGGCCAGTACATCGCCGGCGCGCAGATTCCCAATGTCTGTCTTAATCCGGTCATCCAGAACCTCGACGCCAAATACATTCCCCTGCCAAACTTACCCAACAACCTTCTCGGCGAAAATTATCCTCAGCCGCTGATCAACGACGTTGGCGAGGGACGCGCAGACTGGAACTTCGGCAAACATACCATCGACGGGCGCTACATCGTCATCAATTCCGCTCAGCAGAGCTACACCACCTCCACGAACGCGATCCCCGATTACGAAGCGCTGAACCAGAATGCGCGCACGCAGACCATTAGCATGAACGATACATGGACGATCTCTCCCACGATGCTCAATGTTCTGCGCCTTGGCTACAACCGCTTTTTCGCCACGGCGAACCCCACGGACCAGACCAGCCTGAATGCCCTGGGATCGGCTTTCCCGGTGCTGGGCAAGCCTGTTTTGCCCGCGATCAGCGTCAACTCGCGCATGGTGCTCTCATCGAACTCCACCGACCAGCAAAAGAACGTCGATGAGGACCTGGACCTGGTGGACGCCATTACCCTCACGCACGGCAACCAGACAATTAACACCGGCGCGGAATATCTGCGCCTGCAGTACATGAACCGGTCGTACTTCTACACGATGGGGCAATTCACATTTACCGGCACCTTCACCGGCGACGCTATGGCCGACTACATCTTCGGGTTTGTGAACAGCGCCACCGCCGAAAGCCCGCAGATCGAGCAGACCGGCATCCAAAACAACCTGTTTCTCTGGTTCCAGGATGACTGGAAGATTATGCCGCGGCTTACGCTTAATCTCGGATTGCGCTACGAACTGCCCTACCCCTGGTACCAGCCGCAGAACTGGTGGGCAACCTTCCGCCCAGGCGAGCAGTCGACCCGCATTCCCACAGCTCCGGCGGGACTTGTTTTTCCGGGCGATCCGGGCGTGCCGCGAGGCGAAGTCCCAACGCGCTACCTGGATTTTGCACCGCGCTTCGGCTTTGCCTACGATGTCTTCGGCAACGGCCGCACCGCGCTGCGCGGCGGCTTTGGCATCTTTTACGACGAGGTGGAATCCAACATCATCCAGAACAACACGCAGCCGTACGTTTACCAGTTCTCGCCAAACGTAACGCCGGCAAGCATCTCCAATCCTTACGCAAGCGGCCCCACGTTTCCCACCACAGTCAATCTTTCCAATCCCACCTTCAGCACCCCGTTTACGCTGACCTATCCCGCGGCCAATCTTGTCACGCCTTATGTGGAAGCAGCCAACCTCAATATCCAGCAGCAAATCACCAGCAACCTCGCCGTCCAGGTGGCTTATGTGGGCAAATTCGGCCGCCATCAGTTTCTCGATTTCAATTCCAATCCCGCTCTATACGCATCCGGCGCAAGCACGTCCACGGCGAGCTACCAGGCGCGGCGCACGTACAGCAACTTCGGCAACAACGCCGAAATGGCTACTGCCGGCACGTCCAACTACAACGCATTTCAGCTGTCTGTGACCAAGCGCATGAACACATGGCTCAGCGCCATCGGTTCTTACACCCATGCGCGGTCGCTCGACGAGTTTTCTTCCTACGTCACCGACACCGCTACCATTCCGAATGTCTTCGGCACGCAGACGGTTCCCGCGGTCGGATCTCCGCTCAATTTCAATTTCAGCTCGGAATACGGCCCGTCCGATTTCAACGCCGCGCAGATTGCCGCCGTAGGTTATTCGGTCTACGCTCCTAAGCTTGCCAACCACGACTGGGCGCTGCGGGAATTCGTCGGCGGATGGAACTTCAGCGGACGATACGCCATACAATCCGGCGAGCCGGTCAACATTCTTTCCAAGACCGACTGGGCCGACACAAACAGTCCCAACCAGCGGCCAAATGTCTATCACAGCTGGACCCTGCCGTCGGGACGCCATCGCATCGACAAGCTCGCGCTGACGACAAACCCGTCTACGGGACTGCCCAACACGTGGTTTGACACGACGGCCTTCTGCGGCGACAACAACCCGTCCTGCAGCAGCGCCAGCACGTACAGACAGAATTTTCCCGCCAGCGGCACTTTCGGCACTTTAAGCCGGAACGCGGTCGTAGGACCGGCGCAAATCTCCAACAGCATGTCACTGGCCAAGGTCTTTAACCTTCCCTGGCGCGAAGGCGCAACCTTCCAGTTTCGCTGCGATGCCTTCGGGGTCTTTAATACGCCCAACCTGGGCTCGCCATCGAACCAGGTGGGTTCGAGCCTGGGACAGATCACAAGCACCAGCGGCGAGCGATTCCTTCAGTTGTCAGGGAAGATTAGTTTCTAGAGGGCGTATTCATAGCATGGCTGCCGTTCATGGCGCATTCGGTGGAATCCGGCCGGTTGCCGGATTCCACGCTTGCCGCCACGAAGGATCTGGACCGATGAAACACTCTGCACCATGTCCCGGCAGCCGGCCATCATAAAGCGCCATAAGGCTTGCAGAAGGCGCCGCGAGCGATGCCCGCGGCTTTATGGCGAATGGAGCGAGAGACGATGCGGTTAAAATTTGCCTGGCATGTGCTGGTCGCGGCCGGCGTTTTGCATTTTGTCGCCCCGATGCAAGGGCAGAGCGGCGCATCTGGCGCCTGTCCGCGGCTCATCGAATTTTCCGGCCAGCAATCGGATCCGGCCGATACCAGGCTGCCCTACGTCTCGGGCCGCGTGTTGATTTATTACTGGTCCGAACTGGAGCCCAAAGACGGCAAGTTTGATTTTTCCGGAATGGATCGGGAGGTCGCCGCCTGGACTGCTGCGGGCAAGACAGTGGTCCTTCGCTTCTCCACTGCCGGGTGGACAAAGTGGAAGCAGCCATGGTCGCAGAGCGGCACGCCGCGCTGGGCGTTCAAAAAGTACCGCATCGGGTCGGTCACCGAGGCCGACGGTGCGGTTCTGCCCGTCTACTGGAGCGCGGGATACTTCACCGGGCTCGGCGAATTTCTCCGTTCAGTCTCCGCGCACATTCAGGCAAGCCCCTATCGCAATCGGGTGGCGTTCATCGAGATTGCCGTCGGAGATGGCGGCGAAACCAAGCCGGATACCGAGCAGAACAAGACGCCGGCGCAGCGTGCGGCGCGGCTGGCTCTGTGGCAGAGGGCCGGGTACACCAACGCTGTCTGGTATGCGACCATCGCCCGCATCATCGACGTTTACAGGAGCGCGTTTCCGGCCACTCCGCTGGCGCTCATGCCCGACGCCTCGTTTCTTGGCGGCGACTGCTCGCTGCCCGGCACCCCATGCCGCGAAAGCTCCATCGTAGCCCTCGGCAGCAAGGCGGGCCTGATCCTGCAGGACAACGGGTTTGACCGCACCAAGCTCTATCCCGCAGAATGGCGCAATTCGCAGCCTTTGGCCTGCGAGCAGTTGCGACCGGCAACGGAACAGGGCTATCCCCTGGCCGACGATTTGAACCAATCGGTTCAGGCAGGGTGCGGATGGCTGCTTGTATTCCGCCAGGATCTCGAACGCAGCGATTTTCAGAAGCAGGTGAACGACTTCTACAGCCGCTGCGCGAAATAATCGCGCCAGGCCAGGGCTTACGGAATTACCTGGCCTTCTGCCCGGCCGCGATAGCTTTTTCCGCCGCGGCTCCGGTAATGCCTTCGGCTGCGAGCGCATGACGCACCCACGCGCCATATACGAAGGCATCCTTCTGCGCTTCCCATTCGCTTCTGGGAAGCGCGTTCAGTTCATCGCGGGGAATTCCGGGAATGTCGTCGCCGAGCGCCATGACGCCGCCTTCGCGCTGCTCCGAGCTGTAGCCCTTGTCCATGGCGACGTGATATTTCTCCGCCCAGGAGCTGATGTGCGTCAGCGGCATGGCTTCGATCTTCTGCGCAGTCCAGTTCGGAAAATGCAGCTTATTTTCAAGCCACAATGCGGCCGGGCGCGTGAGCCAGCTTGGACGGTGGCTTGCACCGATCACCCAGTAAGTCTGAAAGATATTCCTCTTTGTTCCGGTCAGAGCCTCCACGCGGCGGGCAAGATCGTCGAAGAATGGCTGCTCATGATCATGGGGAATATCGACCACGGTGTCGCTATCGCCGTTCATAATCAGGGTGGGCCCGCGGCGCTGGTTGAGCGCGTAAACGATGGCTGCCTCGTCCCCGTAAGCAGAGAGCGATTTCCACGGAATCCCCTCGCACATCGGCTTGTTGGTGCGTTCCTCCCAGTATCCGCCAGGTCCGTCCAGATCGCCGCCGCCGGAGAGCACAAGCACATCGATGCGCGGATCCGCGGCGCCGGCAAGCACGGCGACGAACGAGCCCAGCGAGTAGCCAAGCACGGCGACCCGCGAGGGATCTACGTCGGGGCGCTGGCGGAGATAACTCACCGCCTGCATTACGTCGCCAATCATCAATCCGCTCAGCCGCTGCGCATAATGCGGAGCGTTTACCGGGCGGTCGTGCAGGCGCGTCCCCGATTTCCGGTCCGGATTGCGCTCGCCCTCGCCGATCGTGTCGTAGGTTAGAACCACTGCGCCGGCGCGCGCATACAGCATCCCTGTGTAAAAGGCGTACCAGCTGTATTTGTCGCCTCCGTGGCCGTTCACTACGACCATGGCAGGAAGCCGGCCATGTCCGGCAGCGGGCCGGTAGACGATCGCCGGAACTCTCATGCCAAATTCCGTGCCATAGGTCACTCTTTCGGCGATCACACCGGGCATGGGAGAAAACGCGCCATAACTTCTGGGAGCAAGCGGGAGATGCTGCGGCACATACAGCGTGCGAATGATCTCATCGCGCCAATGCTGAAACTGCGCATTGGCAGGGGCCGGCGCGGGCATGGCATATGCCGGCATCAGCATCGGCACAATAGCCGCGCAACAATGGAATGCTCGCATCGGACTCAGCCGGAATCTCATCGCGGCGATCACTTTGCCTTGTTCTCCGGTTCTGCCTGCATCAGTTCGTGAAAAAAGCTCTTGACCACAAAATACGCGGGCTTGGGCACACGCCACATGGTCACCAGCCCCTTGCTGTTGCGAAACCTGGCGCTGTCGGGTTGATCGCGGCCATCGCGATGCGGGTCGGGGAAGTCGTTGTAAGCCCAGATTGCCCCTCCGGCGACATAAGCGCGCCGCGAGGGAGCGTAAATCTGCCTTAGCTGAGCGGCGAGAAACTGAGCCTGATGGGCGTAGCTGTAATCTTTTCCGCCAGCCCGGGAATCGGGCGGATTCCAGCGCGCAACCGATTCCGCGCCGTACTCGCTTACAAAAATGGGCCGGTGAGGATACTTTGCATGCATGCTGTCAAGCATTGGCCCGACGTCATCGACGCTGCCGTAGTACCAGCCGTAATACTCGTTCACCGAGATGAGATCTTCGTTGCCCATCGAGATATCGCGCACCCGCTTGTCCGAGGCAAACGTGGCAAGACGCGTTGGATCGAGCCTGTGCACATAGTCGATCGCGTTCTCAACGTAGGCTGCGACTTTCGGCTCCTGCGACGGAATCTCATTGGCCACCGACCAGACGATCACGCTGGGGTGGTTGCGATGCTGTTCGATCGTCTCTTTCAGCAGCGGAGCGGCATACTGCTTCCATACCTCCGGCGAGGCAAGCGTCTCGGCCGCACTTTGCCATGCCGGGATTTCTGTCCACGCCAGCAGTCCGAGTCTGTCGCAATCGTCATAGACGTCCTGCGACTGAGAGTAGTGCGTAAGGCGCACAAAGTTCGCGCCCAGCGATTTGATGTCTTCCATGTCGCGCAGGTTCTGCTCGCGGGTCACCGACTGGCCAACGCCCGGCGCAAACTCATGCCTGTTGACGCCGCGCAGCAGGATCGGCCTGCCGTTCAGTAAAATGCGCGATCCATCGACTTGAATCTGCCGGAAACCCACACGGAACCACGTCACATCCGGCTCTTGTCCCGGCGCGGTCGTCCGCACAGTCAGCCGGTAGAGCTCCGGATGCTGCGGCGACCAGGGCCGAATTCCGGCAAGCGAAACTTCCGAGTGTATCTCGACGTCGGCGTTCGAAGCGGGCGCCGTCTCGGCTTTCCGCCACACGGCGCGCCCGGCGTCATCTGTAAGTGTTAACAGAACGGTTGCTCGCATCGGGCGGTCTTCGTGCACTTCGGTCCGCACGCTGAGCCGCCATTTTCCGCCGGGCTCCATCGTAGTTGCAACAGAACTTTGCGCCCGCGCCCCTGGCCGGCTCTCGATGTACACCGGCCAGATCAGCCCGCCGTCATTCCACCAGCCGCGCCATTTTGCGTCCGGGATGGCATCGGGCAGAATCGAGTTGTCCACCTCGACAACCAGCGTATTCCCCGCGCCTCTGTTCACATCCTGGCTCACATCGTATGCAACATCGAGCCACGGCAAAACCGATGAGCCAACGAAGCGGCCATTGAGCCAAACCTTCTGCCGCAACACCGTTCCGGAGAAGTGCAGAAATACATCCTCGCGCGTGCGCGGCCCGGTAAATTGCGTTCTATACCAGACCTTCCCGGCATAAAAGAGGCTGGCATCGCCGGGATCGGGATGATTGGGATCGTGCGCAAATTCGAAGTTGAACGATCCCGGCACGGATGCTTTCATCCACGTTCCTCCCGCATCGGGCATGAACCATGCGTCTTTTTCTCCCTGCCCGCTCGGATCGAAGCGAAAGTCCCACCGGCCGGAAAGATCGACCCGCTCCGGCCCCTGGTAAGCGGCCGGTATCTGCACCGCAGCCGCGCTCTCGGCGCGCCGCGTGGAATCGGGCTTTTGCAGGGCGCCTGCACCCGCAGATACCGGAAAACAACAAAGCAAAAAGAAACAGATCAAAAGGTATCTCAATCGATCTCCCGCGGCTGCGCTCTCATTTCGGCGCCGATGCAAACGGCGGAATCACGCCCCAGGGCGTCTGCTGCCGTTCATTTGGAAAATTCTGCACATCGCCATCTGCGTTGCGCAGCTCGACCATGTACATCATGCCGTGCGCACCCAGTGGCGCGGCCGCCTGCCAGCGCAGCGTTCCATTCCCGCTCATCTGGCGCTGCATGGGCATGCTTTGCCATGCAAGCTCGCTGGGAAGCGGCTTCCACCACAGGGTGGCCGCGGCGATAGCCCCGTTCCTTGAAGCGCTGCAGGCGATCACCGCGCTGTTGCCGTCTGCGCGGTACGTGAGCGACACATCGCCGAAAGCATCCGCGCCGGATCTCTCCGATTCCAGCGGAAGCCGCGGAATTTCATTGGCGTGCTTCCGCCAGAAGTCCGCAGCG
>Ga0070737_10006677_pt1 | contig 10484 bp, 10 predicted proteins | sample Coa_R1_10_FD_66438 | JGI IMG/M metagenome (GOLD analysis project Ga0070737, IMG submission 66438) | Surface soil microbial communities from Centralia Pennsylvania, which are recovering from an underground coalmine fire - Coalmine... | ecosystem: Environmental > Terrestrial > Soil > Unclassified...
ACGGTGAGAACTATTTCTTCGTTTTCCTTGAAGAGTTCACCTGCTTGATAGCATCCTCGATGACTGCGAGCGCTTCGTCCACGAGCTCCCGCTTGATCGTGAGCGGTGGAACGATCCTGAGTGTGGACCTGCCGCACGAGATAAGAAGAACCCCCTTCTTCCACGTTCTTGAAAGTACTTCCTGCGCCTCCTCCTGACCATACGCTTTTGTCTTCTTATCCTTGACGAGCTCAATTCCGATCATGAGCCCCTTTCCTCGGACATCACCGACAATCTCGTACCTCTCCTTCCACTCGTTGAAGATATTGAGCATGTACTGCCCCTGCCTCCGAGCGTTTTCTAGTAGGTTGTTCTCCTCTATGAACGACAAAACTGCAAGCCCCGCTGCTGCAGATACGGGGTTTCCTCCGAAAGTACTTGCATGAGACCCCGGCTTCCAGGTCATCACCTCTTCTTTTGCAATCAATGCCCCGATTGGGAGACCCCCGCCGAGCGCTTTTGCGACCGCTATCATGTCCGGAACCACGCCATAATTTTCGACGGCAAACCATCTTCCCGTTCTTCCGATCCCGCTTTGCACCTCATCAGCGATCATCAGGATGCCGTGCTTTTTGAAGCGCTTGAAGAGTTCCCTGAAGTAATCGTCCGGTGCGGGCACGTACCCTCCTTCTCCTTGGATGGATTCAAAGAACATTCCCGCGACTTCCTCTGGTGGAACAAATTTTTCGAAGTACTGCTCCTCAATGTAATCGATGCATGCAAGCCCGCACTTTGGGTGCTCCAACTTCAAGGGACACCTGTAGCAGTATGGAAAGGGGACGTGGTCAACGCCGGGAACGAGTGGAGACACTCCACGCACCTGCGTGGGCTTGCTCGCGGTGAGTGAGACCGCGCCCATCGTCCTCCCGTGAAAACTACCGATGAAGGCGAGCATTCTTGGCCTTCCGGTGTTGATCCTCGCGAGTTTGAAGGCGGCTTCGATTGCCTCCGTACCCGAGTTACCGTAGAACACCTGTGCCCTCGGCCGGTCCCTCCCCGGATAGATCTCTATGAGCTTCTCCGCTAGAGTGTTGATGTTCTCGTAGTAGAAGTCGGTGTAAGAGTAATGAGTGAACTTGGCCAGTTGCTCCGTCGCCGCGTTCACAACTTTGGAGTTCGTCGATCCAACGTTAAGCACTCCTATTCCCGAATTGAAATCGATGAACTGATTTCCGTCCACGTCCCTCACGAGGCAATCATGAGCGCTCTCGATGACGAGTGGATAGAATCGTGATATGGATGGTGAAAGGACTCTGGCCGTCTCGGCCGCCACTTTCCTTGCTTTTGGGCCGGGAGGCTCCGAGATAATCTTGATGGATGGCATTCAGCAAATTCACCATCGGAATTCCATTATTAACCTTGTTGCGCTCTCAAAACCGAAAAATGCAAAGAGGTTCACCTCGCCTTTGCTCCAAATCAAATAAATATTCAGACGAGCTAATTTTTCCTCTCAGGAGCTTTGCATAGATGCAAGCAACGACCGCCCCCAAGCCCGAGTGGCTAAAGGTGAGACCTCCGGCCGGCGAAAATTACAAGCGGTTGAAGTTGATGTCTCGCGAGCTCGGCCTGCACACCGTCTGCGAGGAAGCGCATTGTCCGAACATAGGAGAGTGCTGGGGAGGCGGCACTGCGACTTTCATGCTCCTCGGGGATACTTGCACCAGGGGCTGCAGGTTTTGCGCGGTAAAGAGCGGCAATCCACGTGGAGTGGTGGATGAACTAGAACCCGTAAAGATCGCCTTGGCTCTTGAAAGGATGAAGCTGACATACGTCGTGCTTACCTCGGTGGACAGAGACGACCTGCCCGACGGCGGAGCTCAGCATTTCGCTCAGACGATCGCTGAGACAAAGAAGAGGAATCCTGGGATGCTCGTTGAAGTTCTCACGCCCGATTTTCGGGGAGACCTAACATCAGTTGAGAAAATAGTCAAAGTACATCCCGACGTCTTTGCGCACAACATAGAAACTGTGCAAAGGCTCCAGTCAAAAGCCAGAGATCGACGAGCAAATTACACTCAATCTTTGAAAGTCCTCAAAGCGGTGAAGGACATGGACAGCACGATCTACACAAAATCCTCAATCATGCTGGGTCTCGGGGAGAGGGATGAGGAAGTGATAGAATCGATGAAAGATCTGAGGGCCAACGACGTGGACATATTGGCGGTCGGCCAGTACCTGAGGCCTTCCGATTGGCACTTGAAGGTGGAGGAGTACGTCCACCCCTCAAAGTTTGACGAGTTCAGGAGGATCGGAGAGGAACTCGGATTTAGGTTTGTTGCCTCGGGTCCGCTGGTTCGAACGTCATACCGCGCCGGAGAGTACTTCCTGGAGAACCTTATACGCCAAGGAAGATTCAGCTAGCTCTTACTGAAGCGAGACCCATTTCAAATTTAGAGGATTCTTTTCCCAACAAACCGGCCTCCTTCAATGGATCATGGTAGATTCGGGCGGAGCAATTCGAATAAAAAATGCAAACAGAAAATTCAGCACCAAATGAAGAAACTGCGGTCGAGGTCTCGCCCGGCATCTTTCAGATCAGGCTCCCGATTCCGATCAAATCACTCGGGAGCGTTTTCGTGTACCTCGTGCGATCTGGAAAACAAAATCTGCTCATCGACACGGGGTGGAATACAGATGAATCTTTTACTGCCCTAAAGTTAGGACTGGAATCAGCGGGAGCATCGATCTCCGACATAGAGAAGATTGTAATATCGCACCTCCACCCGGATCATTACGGTCTTGCTTCGCGCCTGAGGAAGGAGTCTCCAGATTCAACCATAATCATGCACAGGAGCGACGCGCTCGCTATTCGCGACACGCAGGAGAAGTTCAAGCTTTTCATTAAAAGAATGAATGAGTGGGCGCGAGACCAGGGCGTACCCGGGGATGAAGTCGAAGCAATGATGCGTTCATCCATGCCCATACTTGAGTTCGTTCCACCGCCAAAGCCGGATATCGAACTGATTGGAGGCGAGGTGATTCGAGTAGGCGAGGCTAAGGAGTTCTTTGCAATCTCAACGCCGGGCCACACTATCGGAAACATCTGCCTCTACGAGGGGAGCGGCTCGGGCGTTCTCTTTTCCGGGGATCACATTCTCCCAACGATCACTCCCAATGTTTCACTTTCCCCGCTTTACCCGGGCGACCCGCTCGGTGATTATTTGGAATCGTTGAACAAGATACGCTCCCTCGATGTGTCAATCGTTCTTCCGAGCCACGAGTTCATCTTCTCGAATCTGAGGGAGAGAATCGAAGAGATCGAACGGCATCACGAGGAGAGGCTCGAGGACACGCTCAGTGCGCTGAATGGAGCAAGGGAGGGCCTCTCTGGGTACGACGTAGCTTCAAAGCTTCACTGGTACACCGGATCTTGGGAGAAGCTTTCTGCTTGGGAGAAGAGGGCGGCGCTGATGGAGACGCTCGCACACCTCGAATACCTCAAAAGGCGGGGCAAGGTCGCAGAGATCGAAGAATCAAGCGATGGCGAGCGACGAAGAATCCTTTACTCCTCGATCTCGGATTGTTAGATCGTAGAATACCGCTTCTTCTTGTCGCTCCCCAAGTACAGAAGCGGGCTGTACGCTTTGAACTGCCAATAGTCTCGAAAATCTCCCGACGCTCTCGCGGAGACTATCCTACCGAGGAAGAAATTGTGATCACCGGTGGCTATCTTCTTCTCCAACTTGCAGATGATGTGTGCGCGGCTCCTCGATATTATGGGAGCGTCCCGCTCGATTCGGTATCTGATCCCGGATTTCCTGAGTTTGTCTCCGCGCTCATTGAAAGGCAGCGCGACCTTCTCCATCAGTTCAAAATCCCTGTAATCAATCCAGTTGACAGAGAAAACATTGCTCTTCGTCAGTATTTTATCGGTTCTACTGCTTCGCTTGATTGCAACTCCAACGAGAGGCGGAGAGTCCGAGAGTGGAATGCAGCTGTTTGCCGCCATGGCTCCAACTTCGCCGGAGTGGCGTGCGCAAATTATCATGGGCATCTGAGGGTAGAAGAGCCTGTAGGCCTTCCCCGGGTTCAAACCTGGCAAAATTCAGTTCGCGCGCTCAAGCAGTCGGCTCTCCTCGTTTATCATCGCGGAGCCCGCTCGCAGTACCCTCCTCACATCTGCCGGTTTCATACTTATCGGTTGAAGTATCGGTAGGTTTAGGCCGCGCTTGCACAGCTCGAGCACTCTTGAATACACATCCTGTTCCGTTCCGACCAAGGTGAACGCCTCAAGCATTTCGTCGCTCACGAAGGATGATGACTCTTCGATCTTGCCAGCAAAGTAGTTCTGAGCGATTGGCTTCTTCTTCTCAGGATCTATCCCCGTCCCCTCGTAAAGATAGTCATCCTGCACGGCGAGCATATAGTTGACGAAGGGGTCGCTCCTTGCTCTTTCCAGCGCCTCCTTCTTGCTATCCCCAACGTACGTGAGGAGGTATGCCCCCACATCGATATCGCCAATATTTCTCCCGTGCCGCTCTGCGGCACTTGCAATGTCGGATACGATCTTACTGATCGAGGCAACTGACTCGCCTCCCTTTGCGATGTAACCGTCCCCGAGCTTGCCGGTCAGATTCAGCATCTGTTTCTTCCACCCCGCGACGTAGATGGGGATCTTCGAGACCGCGCCACCCGTGAGCGACCTCACATTTTTCAGATTAAAGTTGGATCCGTTGTACGTCAGGGTACCGCCCTCCCAAATCCTCCTGCAGATTTCAATCGTATCCTTGATCGCCCCGATCGGCTTTTCGTGTCTTATTCCGAGGAGGTCGAGGCGCATCGGAAACCCGCTACCCAGCGCAAGTTTCATCCTGCCCTGGCTTGTTTCCTGAAGAGTGGAAAGCGTCTGTGCCAGAACCATCGGGTGTCTCGTGTACGGAGTGAGGCACGCAACGCCAAGATTTATCCTCGATGTGAACAAAGCGGAAGAAGCGAGAACCGAGACGGCATCCCGTCCGAAGGAATGCTCGTGTATCCAAAAGCTCTCGTACCCAAGTTCCTCCGATTCCACAGCGTAGTTCAGCAACTCACGCACGGAAACATCCGCGTTGAAACCAATCCCGAGCCGCAAGAGGAAAATTACTACTGTCTAGTGGTAATTTTATCCTTTTTGGAGCTGGCGTAGTTCACACCGGAACCTGCTTTACTCTTCTCTGTCGAGAATGAGATCATTGAGGATGGGAAAGCACCTGTCGCAAATAGCATCGAACGATTTCTCCTGGTTGTCGGCTTTCAGAATTATCTGCCAGTGCGGAGAGTGCTCACGGAGCATAGCACCGCATTCAAGGCAGGGTGTATCATCCGACCAATCAATGAACGGTTTGTACTCCGTTACTTTCTTCTGCTTTAGGATCCACTCACTCGGTGGTTTTGTCACAATCGCTGTGATAGGCCTGTCCTCCAGAAATACCTGTCGAGAACCCAGCGGGTCAATTAGAGAAGCAACCCGATTGAATGTATAAATTAGACCCGAGCGGTTTTCTCAACGGTAGCCTGCAGAAAAAGCACTGGAGCGATGCGACCTATCTGCCTTGAGCCAGAAGACGGAGCTGAAAAGGAAGGATGAGAGGCTACCAGAAAAGTATCTCTCCGTTGAGAATAACATCAAGACGAGAGATCGCAAAGTTCGGTTTGTGATGTACCTCTTTGGTGACGGACCGAAGGAGTACGATTTTCTGTTGAAGATAATGAGCCTCGGTAGAGACAGACACTGGAGAGACAAAACAATCGAACGAACGCATCCCAGACCCGGAGCGTCAGCGCTCGACATCGCTTGCGGAACCGGTCTTATCTCATTTCAACTGGCAAGGTACGGTGCAAGCGTGGTTGGAATAGACGTAACGAGAGAGATGCTCTCTCGAGCGAACGCACTCAAGCGGCTATACGATGGAGCCAACGGAAGGAGATTGGATGTAGATTTTGTCCAAGCGAGGGCCGAGAACCTGCCGCTCCGTAGCGACTACTTTGATTGCGCGACGATGGGGCTCGCGATGAGGAACGTCTCGAGCATCCCTGAGACAATCAGCGAGATGACCCGCTGCGTGAAGGACGGCGGGAGCGTAATGTCAATGGACTTTACGTCCCCGAGGGGTGGGGTTTTCAGGCACTTTTACTCATTTTACATCTTTGACGTGATGCCCACGATGGGTTACGTCGTCTCAAGACACTGGAACGGGATCCTGCGGTATCTCGCGGGATCAATTCAGCGATCCAAGACACCGGAACAAATATCTCGCATCATGCAATCGTGCGGCCTCGATCAAGTTGCCATAAGGAGGATGACTCTCGGCGTGACGGCACTGGTCTCCGGCAGGAAGGACAAATCAAGTAAGAAAGAAGCAGAAGATCTGATTTGATTTGACCACCCTCAGACCCGCTTGGTACTCGGTTAACGGGGATGGGTTCCTGTCCGATATCATCAACCTGATCCATCCGCCGTACACCCTTTGGCATCTTTCCTACGTTTTGATGGGCATCGCTCTCGCACCCAAGATTTTTCCCGACAGGTCGATTGCGGCTCTCCTCGCCTTCTTTCTTGGGCTCGGGATAGGGGCCCACGCTCTGGATGAAACGATGGGGAATCCGCTGAAGACCAGACTTTCAAAGTCGCAACTGTACGTAATCGGCCTTTGCGCTCTTTCGAGCGCCATACTCATCGGGGTCTACTACGCGCTGACCGTTTCCTCGGTCTTGCTCGTATTTGTTGGACTCGAGTCGTTCTTTGCCATCGCTTACAACCTGGAGATGTTCGAACGAAGATTTCATAACGCTCTCGTGTTCGCGCTTTCCTGGGGTGTGATCCCATTTCTCGCGGGCTACTATGTGAACGCGTTGAATCTTTCGTTGCCCATATTGGTACTCGCAGCACCCGTCGGACTATTGACAGTTGTTCAGAAGACGCTCAGCACCGAGGCCCGCAAGATAAGGAGAAAGATGAAACCCATAGATGGGTTGAAACTTGCTGGCGGAGAGGTAATACCGGCATCTTCGAAGGAACTCGTGAGGCCGATCGAGATCTCACTTCAGGTCTTGACTCTGACGGTCTTCCTGATCGCGCTCGGGTTGCTATCTGAAAGGCTGTTTTAGTTGCTCCCGAAAACTTCGCGGCGGAGAGATTTGATTCGTGCTTGTTTTTGCAAAACGAGGCAGATTTCCTGCTCCTCGTTGCGAAAGAAGGCAATTGCACATTTCAATGGAGCTGGCGAGGCAGGATTAAGCTCTTTGGATTGCTCGAATTCTGTAATCAACGTTAGCTGTCAGCTCTTTTTGACTCTGTGCTAAATCTTCGGCCACGCCAGTTGTGAGCCTCAATAGGTGAAAACATGGGAGTATTCGAAACGCTCCTGCTGCTCGCCGGTTCAGCTATTGCGATCGCAATACTTGGATTGGTGGCATATCGCGGCTTCTCTGGACGAAAGACGGTACCAGCTGGTACTGTTCCGTCAATCGCGCCCGAGAGTAACAACAACACCACACCTGCGACGGTGAGCATGGCGCCATCGCAGTCAAGCACTTCATCGGAACAAGCTTCTGCTTCTCCGGAGGTCGAGAGTACATCTGCTCCGCTGCAAACGATGGTCGAAACGCCTCAGGTTGTCTCTGCTCCAGCAGAGATGGCATCGATACCAGTGAGCGTTGCTTCGGTCCCCGCTCAAGAGGAAGCGCCACCTCCGTTCCCGGAGGAACAAAACACGCCAAAGACATCCATCCCCACCGACGTGACCGCGGTCTCAAACATCTCAAGCCCGGCCGAGGGGGCAACTCCTGTTCTCGTGATCTCAACTCCAAAGCCAAAGGCACCCAGAGCCAGTCGAAAGAGGCTTCCGACGTCTGCAGCCCCCGGCGCGGTAGCCCCGAGGCGCAGAAGGAGTAGCACCAAGGCCAAGGTCAGCGCGCCGCAGGTTACAGTGGTTCAACCAACAGCAGCTACGACGACCCCCGACACCTCCACCGTTCCCGTAGAGCATCAGGAGTGAAAGTCGTACACATACAAGTAAAGAGTAGGCAAGGAAATCAGTCAGACAAGAAATGGTCGGGTCGATTGGTTTTCCTCACTACAATTTTTTTCGCATCGCATGTATCTTATTTATCAAGAAAGCCAAACACGTAGCATCTCGCTCGTCCTGAACTTTCCCTTTCTCTGAATTAGGTACCTCTGCGAGGGTTTCGTGAGATGCCTGTGGGCGCAGACCGGTGGGAGGTACAACTCGCGAACCTTTAGATATCTCTTGATCGCGACTCTCCTTTTCTTGGCGTTGGGGGATCTTGCGCCGCACCTGCAAACGTAACCCTGACCACGACCGAGTGAGCTCATTCGTCTCCCGCATGATTTGCATCCAGGGTTCTCGAGGAGAAACTTGTTCGAAGCGCCGAGTAGCATCAGCGTCTCTACGTTCAGCACCTTCTCGTGCTTTCGAGTGGATTTTCTCACACCACCTCCGAGTTTGAGCTCGTCGCCGGGAAGAAGGGCGAGCGCGACATTTCTGAATTCCCGGGTTGGCTCATAACAAGCACATACGATTCCTCCGTTCCCGTTTTGAACGTTGAAGAATACGTGCCCTCCCCGTTCGATCTTTGGAATGGAAGCAACGGTCGCTTTGACCCAACCGGAGGAGTATGCCTTTGGGCTTGCAAGGTTGATCTCTTTACTCAGGTGCTCTCCAGTTCCCTGATTTGACCTGAGGATCATCCACCCTCTGAGATTTTTGATGGGAAGGAGCGATTGGAAGGCCTCCCTTACGCAGGAGGCTGTTTCCCCTCTGATTCCACACAGCACCGGGTCTGGCCCATGAGGCATGATCATCACTCTACCGTGCTTCCGATCAACGTTGCTGAAGGTAAGAGGTGATTTCTCATCCATCTCCAGGATTCGATCAGAGTCGATTCTCCTTGGGATCGACAATGAGCGTCGGTAAGCAATCAGCTCAAAGGTATAATCAGATTCTAGTGTGTTCCCGATACCCGCGAGTGCCCCCACGAGACCTTGCCTTGACCGCAGTCCGAGCATCCTCATGCCATGAGCTTTGATTATGCTTTCAGCTTCCTTGACGCTCAGGACGGAGCACAGCGAGCGCCTTGAGAATTCAATTACGTCCTGCGGAACCTTTGCGCCCTCGAAAAGCACCAGCCCGGAGTTCGCGCGCTCGCTCGTGGAGTACTTCCTGAGAAACTTTGCACAGAACGCGAAGAGTTCCTCCGCCGAAAACTCGCTCTTGACTCTCAGGACGAGAGAGGCGTTGCCCCTGGTCTTCCAAGGGATGTTCGGGTTGTGGCGAATCAGATTCGGGTAGTCGATGAATGTGGTCTTTTTCCCATCACCGTTCGCAACAAGAGCTCTCGCGATGTTGTATGCGAGGAACGTGGTGCACATCCCTTCGGGGGAATCTGTGTCATCGATCCCAACATGAAGTACGGAAGATGGCAATGCTCTTCTTGACCGCTCTTTTCCCAGTTTACACTCAGGAGTCGAGTTATAAAATGAAGGATGAGGGAGGGGAGAGAGAAAGAAAAATTTCTTTCCTGTTCTTTAGGATTCGACCACGATCATGGTGAGCGTGGATCTAACTTTTTCGAGGCGTCGAATCTTCCAGGTGATAGTTTCCTTGACCTTCTCCATCGTGTCCGCTTCGATCTTGGCTACAATGTCGTAAACGCCGTAGACTACGTAGACTTCCTTGACGTGCTCGATGCCTTTCAGCTCTCGGACTAGCTCTTCTTCTGCACCTAGGTCGGCATTTATCAGCACAAATGCCATGGGCATGTGTTGTGAGGTCACGATCTCACCAGAACCTATGTCTAATTAAATAGTTTTTCGATGATCACGTTCGTTCTGACTGAAAATTTTTCTTCATTCATTCGTTATCATTCAATCAAACTCTTGATATGCCATGATGGCACAACTGAAAAATTGAGCATTCATGCTTCACGATCCTTCGAGCTTTGCGGCTGAAAGAAAGACGGGTGGGCCGAAGATCTTCACCTTTGAGATGCACCAGGATGATCCGTCGAAGTGCACTTCCGCAAAGATGCGCAGGCTCGGACTTGCGAGGCCAGTTCAGCCAGCAAGAATTTCTAGGGAAGCGCTAGTTCTCAATCCGGCTGCGAGCGTTCCCGCTTGTCCCTCCGATCGCCAGTATGCCCTCAGAGGAGGAATAGTCGTGATCGATTGCTCTTGGGTTCGCGCCGCCGAGGTATTCAGGAACGGACGATATAATGGATTGCAGCGCCGCCTCCCTTCACTGCTTGCGGGCAACCCGACGAATTATGCAAAGCTTGCAAGCTTGAGCTCGCTCGAGGCGGTCGCAGCAACGCTGTACATAATGAATTTCATTGATCTCGCCAAGAGATTCCTCTCAATCTACAAGTGGGGGGATACGTTCCTAACGCTGAATCGAGATCCCCTTGACGAGTACTCCAAGGCAAAGGATGCGGATGAGATCCAAAAG
>Ga0070737_10006678_pt1 | contig 10483 bp, 8 predicted proteins | sample Coa_R1_10_FD_66438 | JGI IMG/M metagenome (GOLD analysis project Ga0070737, IMG submission 66438) | Surface soil microbial communities from Centralia Pennsylvania, which are recovering from an underground coalmine fire - Coalmine... | ecosystem: Environmental > Terrestrial > Soil > Unclassified ...
CCAGAGCCACAAAGACCACGCCTGCACCTGACTCGCACCACGCCTGCACCTGACTGGGCGCGGCTGACGGCCCAGGCCCGTGACAGCGAATCGAAAAATCCTTCATGAGGTAAGAAAAAACGCCTATAGGTCGATAAATCTTTCCGGATCATGGCCCATGCCCCCATACCGGGCACTCCGCGCCGCAGTTGAGCCAAATTTCGCTACCCTACGTATCTCTATTGAGACTTATCGTGATTTCTCGGCTGCTTAACGCCGACCTGCCGAAGGAAGCGAGGAGCGGGCATGGGACGCGCGGATCGTGACGACCCGAAGGCAGACGCCGCGGGGATGCGCTGGGCTCTCCATCATGAAAGCGCGGACGGTATCCGGTACGCCGACAGCGGCGTGCTGCCGGGCGACAGCCTGCACCTGGATGGCGACAGCCTGCACCTGGATAACGCATCACGTCCGGGCAGTGGCCAAATCCTCGGCAGCGGCCATTTCCCGGAGGACGGCCGGATCTGCGGCAGCGCGCCGTTCCCGGACGGTGGCCACTCACCGTTCCCGGACAGCGGGCAGGCGCCCGGTGCCACGCCGTTCCCAGCCCCCGCGCCGTTCCCGGACAGCGGGCAGGCGCCCGGTGCCACGCCGTTCCCGGACGGCGGCTGGCTCGGCGACGATGGCCAGTCCCCCGACAGCAGGTCGCGCATGGATACGGGCACCAGCGCGTATCCGGTTATCGACCGGTACGGGGATTGCGAACGGTTCGCCGGAAACCAGGCCGCCGCAGCGCCGCAGGCAACCAGGGAAGCGCCGCAGGCGACCAGGGAAGCGCCGCAGGCGACCAGGGAAGCGCCGCAGGCGACCAGGGAACAGCCCTTCACGCGCGTGTACGCCAGGCCGGCCGATCCCTGGCAGGCTCGCCTGCCGGGCGATGGCCAAAAGCGTGCGCGCCACCGCGGTCGGCATCGCGGCCCGGCTATCGGCTACCCGGCAGAGCCCACGCGTGGCGGCTATTCCGCCGCCGGATATCCCTATGCGGTTGCGCTGAGCCGCCGGATGGCACGGCTAAGGCCGGATCGGTGGATCGTCGTCGGCGGCAGCCTCGCGGCCGCGGCGGCCGTGATCGTCGCGTTCGTGACCTCGGGCGGATCCGCGGCGACGACGCGAACTGCCACGGTGCACGTCGCCCAGTCCGCATGCGCCTCCCCCGTTCCGGGTCGCTGACGATCGTTAAGCCGAACGCACGCGGCGCTTCCCCGTGCCCGTAAGGAACGAACCAGGGAAGCGGGAACTGGAACTAATGCCTGCTTATGTCCGCCGCGGGGACTGCCGGTGGCGGGGCTAACCGCCCGCGTGCCCGTGTGAATGTCTCGCTCAGAGCGGGTAAAGAAAGATGATAGCTGGCGGACAGACGCGTTCGGCGGGCATGGCACCGGTCAGGTGCATACGGGTGGTTGCGGGATCCGCCGCGTTCCAGCCTGGTGATCGACGACGATACGCCGCTCCGCGGAGTTCCGCTCGCCACACTCGCCCTTGGACATGCCCGGCGCCGGGCTTCGCCGGCGGAATGGACGAGACGCCAAACACGATATATCTTGATGATGGGAGGTAACCATGACCGAGTTCGAGCGCCGGATCTGGCGGCAGATCCATTCGCTGATCGGCGGATTCAGCAAGTGGTGGGCCAGCCTGCGGGAGAGCGGCGCCGCCAAGCGGGCCACGACCGCCCTGCACGACATGCGGGAGAGCGAGGCCGCCAAGCGGGCCACGACCGCCCTGCACGACATGCGGGAGAGCGACGCCGGCAAGCGGGCCGCGAGCGTCCTCGCGGACCTGCGGCAGCGGGAACCGGTGCGGAAGGCGGAGGAGTCCGCGCGGCGGGCGCTGCACGACCTGCGCAGCGGCCACGGCACCGCCTGAGCCGCCCACCGCTCAGCAAGCCCGGCGGCACCGCCGACATGGCCGGGCCTTGCGCCGACGGCACCGCCGCGCAAGGCCCGCGGGCCGGCGGCCAGCAAGACCCGCGGGCCGGCGGCCAGCAAGGCCCGCGGGCAGCAAGACCCGCGGGATATTCGGTTGCGCCCGGGCGCCCGGGATGGGACGCTACCTGCGCAGCAGGTAGGCGCCGGCCGTAAAGGCCGGCCGTGCGAGAGGAGGGGTCTGATGACTACGCCCGTCGCGGGCTTCAGCCAGCCCGTCCTGACCGCAGCCAGCCTGAGGAGCACCACCCGTGCGCGACAGCGCAGATCCGTACGACCCCGCAGATCCGTACGACCCCGCATACGGCGGGATCCGCCGCGCCAGGAATAACAGGAATAACGCCAGGAATAAGCGGCACCGAAGGCACCTCGACGACGAGGCTACCTTCGCCAAGCGCGACCGGCACCTGCCGCGGCTCACGGCCGAGGACGCCAACGACGCCACGGACGGCCTGCCGGAAGGCGACCGCTGGTCCACCTGGGACCAGTCCACGCCGACCGAACGCGGCCCGCGGCCGCACCCGACGTGGCTGGTCACCGAGCTCGCCGCGGTCGACACCGAGCTAGGCATACTGAAGACCGGCAAAGAGGCCGATGTCTTCCTGCTCAAGCGCGGCGTGCCAGGCACCGGCCGGTCTTGCCTGCTCGCCGCGAAGCGGTACCGCGACGCGGAACACCGGCTCTTCCACCGGGACGCCGGTTACCTCGAGGGCCGGCGTACCCGGGACAGCCGGGTGAGCCGCGCGGCGGCAAACCGGACCGCGTTCGGCAGGCAGGCGATCGCGGGCCAGTGGGCGAACGCGGAGTTCACCGCGCTGTGCCAGCTATACGACGCGAAAGTCCCCGTGCCCTACCCGGTGCAGATCGTCGGCACGGAAGTGCTGCTCGAGTTCGTCGGGGACCCGGACGGGACCGCCGCGCCCCGGCTGGCCGAGACCCGCCCCGGCGGCGGGGAGCTCGCCGCCCTGTGGGAGCAACTCCTCGACGCCCTCGTCACCCTCGCGCGGCACGGGTTCGCGCACGGCGACCTGTCCGCCTACAACCTGCTCGTACACCGCGGGCGGCTGGTGCTGATCGACCTGCCGCAGGTGGTAGACGTCATCGCGCATCCGAACGGGCGCGGCTTCCTCGACAGGGACGCCCGCAACGTCGCGACGTGGTTCGCCGCCCGCGGGCTGCCCGGCGCGGACCCGGGAAGGCTGGCGCGCCTCCTCGCCGAGGAGGCGCGCCTGGCCTGAGGCCGGTCGCAGCCCTCGCACCCCGGCCATGCGCTCGGGGTCTGCGCCCCTCGGCCTCGCACGATGAGGCTTGCGGGCCGCAGACCTCGCCGGGAACGGGGCCGTCCGAGCGGGGAGGGAGCCCCCGGGGATCGGCCGTCCCGGGGATCGGCCGTCCCGGGGAGGAGCCCCGGGGAACGGCCGGCAGGGTCAGACGGCTTGCCTGATGGTGAGCTTGCCGTTCCTCATCGTGCCCAGGCGCTGGGCGCGGCGGGCCACGCTGCTGTCGTGCGTGACGACGACCATGGTCAGGCCGTTGTCCTGCCACAGCTTCTCGAGCAGGGCGATGATCTCGTCGCGGGTGTCCTCGTCGAGGTTGCCGGTCGGCTCGTCGGCCAGCAGCACCTTCGGCTCCTTCACCAGGGCACGGGCGATCGCCACGCGCTGCTGCTGGCCGCCGGACAGCTCCGACGGCAGGTGCCGCGCCCGGTCCCCGAGCCCGACCGACTCAAGCGCCTGCGCCGCCCGCGCCTTCCGCGAGGCGCCGCTGATCCCGAGCGGGACCAGCGCCGTCTCCACGTTCTCCTGCGCCGACAGCGTCGGAATCAGGTTGAAGGTCTGGAAGATGAAGCCGATCGAGGTGGCCCGCACCTTGGTCACCTCGGTCTCCCGCAGCGTCGCCAGGTCGCGCCCGTCGAAGTCGACGGACCCGGACGTGGGCCGGTCCAGGCCGCCGAGCAGCTGGAGCAGCGTGGACTTGCCGTGCCCGGTCGGCCCCTGGATGGCCAGCCATTCGCCGTCCGCGATCCGCAGGTCGACGCCGCGCAGCGCGTGCACGGTCTGACGGCCCCTGGGATAGTCCTTGGTGACGTTCGTGAGGTTGTACATGGTCTCAGGTCCTTCTGTATCGGCCGTCAGGCAACCTTGGACAGTGCCGCCGCCGGACGCAGCCGCGCCGCCCGCCAGCCGCCGAACGACCCGGCGATCAGTCCGCCGAGGATCGCGAGGCCCACCGCGGCGGCCACCGCGGCGATCGTGACCGGCGCGGACAGGTGCACCGCGACCGTGTCCGCGGCCCGGGCCGCGCTCTGGAAGCCGCCGCGGAACGGGCTGGCGCCGCCGAAGGCTGCGCCCCCGCCGCCGCCGCCGAAGAACCGCGAGCCGCCCGGCGTGGCCGAGCCGGTGTCCGTGCCGACGGTCGCGGTCAGCGGCGTCGTGAACTTGTCGACGAGCGCGGCGCCGAGGAAGCCGAGCCCGACGCCGACGGCCCCGCCGACGATGCCGATCGCGATCGACTCGCCCATCACCTGGCCGATGACCCGGCGGCTCCTCCAGCCGAGCGCCTTCAGCGTGCCGAACTCGCGGATCCGCCGTGACACCGCCGACATGGTGAGCAGGCTGGCCAGGCCGAACGCCGCGGCGAGCACCGCGATCGCGAGCCATCTGCCGAGGTTGTCGGCCAGGCTGGCCGCGCTCGTGATCGACCCGGTGACCTGGCTGGCAAGGGAGCTCTGGTCGGTGATGCTCGCGCCCGGGACCGCCTTGGTGATCGAGTCGGCGACGCTGGTGATCTCCTGGCCGCTGGTCGCGGCGACGTAGATCGTGTTGACGTCGTTCTTCAGGCCGGACAGCGACTGCGCCACGCCCAGCGGGATGTACACGTCCGCCGGGTTGGCGCCCGCGGGCTCGCTGACGATCCCGATGACCTTGAAGCTGGTCTTGTCGACCGTGATCGTGTCGCCGGCCTTGAGCTTCTGCGAGGTGGCGTAGTCCGAGTCGAGCACCGCCACGTGCGCGTTGGTGTCGGAACCGGTGAACGTCGCCCCGGAGACGAGCTTGCCGTTGCTCAGCGGTCCGAGCTCGCCGGACCCGATGTCCACGCCGTCGACCGTGAAGGACGTGGGCGTGAACGAGCTGCGGAAGTTCTGGAAGCCGCCCCCGCCGCCGAAGGAGCCGGGGCCGCCGCCGTTGTTGAAATTGATCGCCGGCATGGTCCCGGTGATCTTGGTGTCGAGCAGCGTGAGGCCGCCCGCCGCCGCGGCCACGTCCTTCATCGCCGCGATCATCGAGACATCCGACGAGCTGATCGTGCCAAGGCCGGTGCTGCGCAGGTTCTCAACGTCGATCTTGGTGCCGGCCGCCGGGCGCTTCGCGGTCCCGGCGCGGAACCCGAACCCGAACGACTGCGGGCCGCCCGATCCGGCGGCCGGCGCCTTGGTCACGGTGATGTCCGTGCCCACGCCGTACAGCGAGTGCAGAACGGAGGACTGGGCGTTCTTGACCCCGGCGGACGCCGCGGTCACGGTGATCACCAGGCCGATCCCCAGGGCGAGGCCCACCGCTATGAAGACGGCCTGCCGCATGCGGCGTCTCAGCTCACGCCACAGGTACGTGAAGAACATCGGACTCCCCAACGACTCAGCGACACAAGTGACCCCTGCCGGAGGGGATGAAGAGGGTCCCCTGGGGCAAAGGTGGCGGCGCGGACCAGACCCCGCCGCGTCCGGGAGAGGCACAATGCCCGGCCGCGGCGCCCGCGCCAGCCAATATGTTTCTGGCCGTACCTGAGGAGTCCCTGAGCGGGAACTGCGAACCAGCCGGGATTCCCGGCGCGCGGGGATACCCGCGCGCAGGGGCAGCCCGGCGGCCCGTCAGCTCTCCCGCAGCGCCTTGATGCCTTCCTTCAGCGAGCTCATCGTCGCGATTACGGCGGACGGCTCGTAGCCGCAGTGCGCCATGCAGTTCGCGCACCGCGGGTCCTTGCCGCGCCCGTACTTCGACCAGTCCGTCGTGTTGACGAGCTCGGAGTAGGTCTGCACGTACCCGTCGGCCATCAGGTAGCACGGCTTCTGCCAGCCGAGCAGCGAGTACGACGGGATGCCCCACGGCGTGCACTCGAACTCCCGCTTCCCCTCAAGGAAGTCCAGGAACAGCGGCGAGTGCATCAGGCGCCACTTCTTCCGGCGCCCGTCCGCGAACGCCTTGCGGAACAGCTCGCGCGTCTCCTCCACCCCGAGGAAGTGCTCCTGGTCCGGCGCCTTCTCGTAGGCATAGGCCGGGGAGATCTGCATGTCGTCGACGCCCAGCTCGTCGTTGAGGAAGTCGAGCACGTCGATGACGGTCTGCGGCGTGTCGGTGTTGAAGAACGTGGTGTTCGTGTTGACCTTGAAGCCGCGCTCCTTGGCCAGCCGGATGGCCTTGACGGCCTCGTCGAACACGCCCTCCTTGGAGACCGCCTGGTCGTGCCGCTCGCGCAGCCCGTCGATGTGCACCACCCAGCGGAAGTACGGCGACGGCGTGAACTTGTCGATCTTCTTCGGCAGCAGGAGCGCGTTCGTGCACAGGAACACGAACTTCTTCCGCTTGATGAGTTCGGCCACGATCACTTCTATCTGCGGGTGCATCAGCGGCTCTCCGCCGGCGATGGACACCATCGGCGCGCCCGACTCCTCGATCGCCGCGACCGCCTGCTCCACCGGCATGCGCTGCTTCAGCACCGAAGCCGGGTGCTGGATCTTCCCGCAGCCGGCGCACTTGAGGTTGCAGGCGAACAGCGGCTCCAGCTCGACGATCAGCGGAAACCTCTTGTTTCCGCGCAGCTTCTGCTTTATCAGGTGTGCCCCGATGCGCAGGCTGACGGACATCGGCATAGACATTAACGCCGTACCTCCCTGGGCAGGCCGAATTGTACAGATTCCGTTGTGGTGACCCGCTCGGTCACCGTCACCGCGCCAAGCCCGGACAGCGCGGCGATGATCTCGCTGACCACCGCCGGCGGCGCCGACGCCCCCGCTGTGAGCCCGACGACGGACGCGCCGGACAGCCAGGACAGCTCGATATCGCTGGCGCCGTCGATGAGATACGCGGGCGTGCCCGCCCGCTGGGACCGCTCCACCAGCCGCACCGAGTTGGACGAGTTCTTCGACCCGGCGACCAGCACGAGGTCCGCCTCCGCGGCGACGGCGCGCACCGCCGCCTGCCGGTTGGTGGTGGCGTAGCAGATGTCGTCGCTGCCCGGAGCGCGCATCTGCGGGAACCGCTCGCGCAGCGCGCTGGCCACGTCGGCTGCCTCGTCGACGGCCAGCGTGGTCTGCATGAGGTAGGCGACCTTCTCCGGGTCCCGGGGCCGCAGGGCCGCGACGTCCGCGGCTGTCTGCACCAGCACCGTGGACTCGGGGGCCTCGCCGAGCGTGCCCTCCACCTCCTCGTGCCCGGCGTGCCCGATCAGCGCGACCGTGTACCCCTCGCGGGCGAACCGGCGCGCCTCGGCGTGCACCTTGGAGACCAGCGGGCAGGTCGCGTCGATCACCGACAGCCCGCGCGCCGCCGCGGCTGACCGCACCGCGGGTGACACGCCGTGCGCGGAGAACACGACGGTAGCGCCGTCCGGCACCTCGTCAAGCTCGTCCACGAACACCGCACCGCGCTGCTGGAGGTCGGCGACCACCCGGGTGTTGTGCACGATCTGCTTGCGCACGTACACGGGCGCGCCGCGCAGTTCGAGCGCGCGCTCCACGATCTCGATCGCCCGCTCCACCCCGGCGCAGAACGACCGCGGCCCGGCCAGCAGCACGGTCCGCGTCCCGCAAACGGCGGCCCACCGCTCCGCCACCGGAGCCGCCAGCCGCAGCGCCCGCAGCGCGGCGAGCCCGCCGCCGACCATGCCCGGGCCGAACCCGCTGTCGGAGATGGCCCTGATGACAGCCACCGGGCGGCCGCCCGCGGCGCCCGCGAGCGCGGCCGACTCCATGTCGGCGGCGAGGTAGCCCTGGGCGGCCAGCGCGTCCCGCTCCGCGGGCCTGACGATCTTCGGCACGGTCACGACCCTGCCCGCCCGCGCGGAGAGCCCCGCCCGGCGCATTTCCGCCGCCAGCAGGCCGGCGCCGGGGAGCTGCACGGTGGTGGTGCCGTCGGACACCTCGCTGGCCACGACCAGGTCTCCCGGCTTGAGGTCGGCGGCGATGCCCGCCGCGGTCCCCATCACGGCCATCGCGCCGAACGGGCCGGGCTGGCTCTCCCCGGCGACCCGCGCCGCCCGGGCGGCGCCCATGCCGGTGCGCTGGACGCGGCTGCCCGGCTCGCGCAGGCCGCGGCGCACCGCGTTGGCCTCCAGGCGCAGCGGCGCGAACACCAGCAGGCCGCCGCCTGCGGCGGGCTCCGTGGCCCCCGGCACCTCGGCGGCCCGGGGCTGCGGAACGGTCTCAGTCATGGCGTGAACCCCTTACGTATCTGCCGAGCGCACTAACCGGGAACGCCAGCCGGTACAGGTGGTAGTTCAGGTAGAAGTCGCGGGGAAAGCCCGTTCCGGTGAACTGCGGCTCGTCCCAGGTGCCGTCCGGCCGCTGGGTCCGGGCCAGCCAGCGGATCCCCCGCTCGACGGCCGCGCTGTCGCGCTCGCCGGCGGCCAGCAGCGCGAGCAGCGCCCACGCGGTCTGCGACGCCGTCGAGGCGCCCCGGCCGGCCCAGGCCGCGGGGTCGTCGTAGGAGCGCAGATCCTCGCCCCAGCCGCCATCGGCGTTCTGGTGCGCCCGGAGCCAGCCGACCGCGCGCCTGATGGCCGGCTTGCCCGGCTTGACCCCTGCGGCGATCAGCGCCGGCACTACGGCCCCGGTGCCGTAGATGTAGTTCGCGCCCCAGCGGCCGAACCAGGACCCGTCCGGCTCCTGGTTCTTCAGCAGCCAGATCACGCCGCGGCGGCAGGCCGTCTCGCCGGCCAGTCCCTCGGCCGCGAGCGCCTCGACGATGTGCGCGGTGACGTCGGCGCTCGGCGGATCGATCACCGCGCCGAAGTCGCAGAACGGCAGCTTGTTGACCAGTTCGCGGGTGTTGTCCGCGTCGAACGCGCCCCACCCGCCGTCCTTGCACTGCATGCCCTCCAGCCAGCGCAGGCCCCTGCTGATCGCCGCGCGGTTGTCGGACGCGGTGCGCCGCAGCGCGAGGATGACCTCGGCGGTGTCGTCGGTGTCGGCGTAGTTGTCGTTGTCGAACTCGAACGCCCAGCCGCCGGGCGGGGTATGCGGGCGGCGGACCTGCCAGTCGCCCGGCTGCCTGATCTCCTCGCCGAGCACCCACTCCGCCGCCTTCAGCAGCGCCGGGTGGTCCGGGGGCAGGCCGGCGTCGGCGAGCGCGGTCATCGCCAGCACCGTGTCCCAGACCGGGGACTGGCACGCTTCCAGGCGGCGGGTGCCGTTCTCCCTGATCGTGAACCGCTCAAGCCCGTTGATCGCCCTGGCGATGATCGGGTGGTCCAGGCCGAAGCCGAGCAGGTGCAGCCCGATGATCGAGTACACCCAGGGCGGCTGGATCCCGCCCCAGCAGCCGTCGGCTTCCTGGCGCGCGATGATCCACTCGGCGCAGCGGCGCAGCGCGGCGCGCCGGGCTCGCCGGGGGATCTTGTGCTCCGCCCTGTGCAGCGCCTTGTCCAGGGCGTTGAACGCCAGCGCCCAGGGGTCCCGCTGCCCGGCCTTCGGCGGCAGGCCCGGGACCCGGGCGTACAGCTCGTCGATCCGGAACGGCACGGGGCGCGCGGGCTTGAACGACGCGACGACGGCGAGGGCGACGATCGTCTGCCGGGCCCAGCAGCCCCAGTCGTAGATGTTCAGCGGGAACCAGGCCGGCAGGTAGATGATCTCCGGCGGGATCACCGGCAGGTCGTCCCAGGACCACAGCCCGGACAGCGCCAGCCACATGCGGGTGAACACCCGGGTCGCGGTCACGCCGCCGTTTGCTGTTATCCAGCCGGCCGCCTGCTTCATGTGCGGCGCGCCGGGCTGGTCCCCGGCCAGCCGCAGCGCCACGTAGGCCTCGACGGTGGTGGACAGGTCGCCGGGGCCGCCGTAGAAGTTCGCCCAGGTGCCGTCGTCCCGTTGCTGGCTGCGGATCCAGCCCGCCGACTCGGCCGCGAGTTCCGGCGTGAGGATGCCGAGGAAGTGGCGGAGCAGCACGTCCTCAGCGTCCATGGTGACGTTGGTCTCCAGCTCGCCGATCCAGTAGCCCCTGGGGTCCTGGAGGCTCAGCAGGTGCGCGCGCGCGCGTTCGAGGGTGGCGGCGGCGAGCGCGTCGATGGGCGCGCTGGCAGCGCTGGGGGTCCGGCCGGCCATGGGCGGCGCGGCCTCCGGCACTGCCGGCCCGCGGGCCTCCGTGCCCCGCGTCGGCGCCCGGCCGTCTAGGGGTGCCATCGGGCTACCACTGCCTCGCCGTGATGAACTCGGCGATCGCCAGGAACTCGGCCCGGACGTCGGCCGGCACGCCGATGCCGTCCAGGCTCGCGGCCGCGGCGGCGAGGCGGTTGTCCGCCTCGCG
>Ga0070737_10006679_pt1 | contig 10483 bp, 9 predicted proteins | sample Coa_R1_10_FD_66438 | JGI IMG/M metagenome (GOLD analysis project Ga0070737, IMG submission 66438) | Surface soil microbial communities from Centralia Pennsylvania, which are recovering from an underground coalmine fire - Coalmine... | ecosystem: Environmental > Terrestrial > Soil > Unclassified ...
GAGACCGGCGGGAAGCGGAGGGCCATGTGGTCGAGCGAGACCTCGGGCGGCGCCTGCGCGAGCAGCCGCAGCGCGCGGGCGAGCAGCGCGGGATCCTGCGGCGGAGGCGGCGCCTCTGCCCGGGGGGCGAGCGGCGGCGGCCCGAGACGGAAGAAGCGGTCCCCCTCCCTGGCCAGCCGCTCGCGCAGCCAGGCGGCCGCCTCCTTGGCTCGCCGGTACTCGGCGAGCCGCCGCGCCAGCTCCTCCGCCGCCTCCTCGGGCTCGAGCTCCGCGAGCTCGGCTGCCTCGCCGGGGACGAGCGTGCGGGCCTTCAGCTCGAGCAGCGCCGCGATCAGGACGAGAAACTCCCCGCACGCCTCGAGGTCGAGCTCCTCCCGCTCTGCCAGCCGCTCGAGGAACGCGCCCACGATGGCGGCCACGTCGACGTCGCGCAGGTCGAGCTCCTCCTTGAGGACGAGCGCGAGCAGCAGGTCGAACGGCCCTTCGAACGCGTCGAGGTCGAGCTCGAGCTCGCGGACGATCACGCCCGGACCCTAGTCGGGTTACCGGACGCGGCCCTTGGGCACGGCCATCCGGGGCCCGGCGGCCACGGGCCGCGCCTTCGGCTGCGGCGCCGGGGAAGGCCGGCGGAGGAACTGCCACCAGACGAAGAAGGCGACCGAGAGCACCCAGATCCCGAGCGAGACCCAGAAGTTGACGCGCATCCCGGCCAGGTAGTTCGAGGGGTCGATTCGCAGGACCTCCTCGTAGGTGCGGAACGTCGTGTACCAGACGACATAGAGCGCGAAGAGCGCCGGCCGGCGCAGGCGGAAGCGGCGGTCGAGCCAGAGCAGGAGGCCGACTCCCAGCAGGTCCCAGGTGAACTCGTAGAGGAAGGTCGGCTGGTAGTAGCCGTAGGGGCTGCGCTGGTAGCGGGGGAGGATGCCGTCTTGGTGGGCGGCGTCGATCCTCAGCGCCCAGGGGAGGCTCGTCGGCGTTCCGTACAGCTCCTGGTTCCAGTAGTTGCCCCAGCGGCCGATCCCCTGCGCGAGCAGGAGCCCTGGCGCGACCGCGTCCATCAGCAGCCGGATGCTGTTCCCGGAGCGGCGGACGACGACGGCGCCGGCCGCTGCTCCGGCGGGGATCGCCCCCCAGATGCCGAGGCCGCCGTCCCAGACCGCCGCGAACCCCCACCAGTGCTGGTGGATGGCGGGGTCCTGGTTCCAGCTCGTCAGGTCGTGGTAGGCGCGGGCGCCGACGACGCCGGCGACGACCCCCCAGAGGGCGACCCGGAAGATGAGGTCCCAGTCGCCCCCCCAGCGCACCCAGCGGCGGCCGGTCAGCCAGACGCAGCCTGCGATGCCGAGCAGCAGCATCACCCCGTACATGTGGAGCGTCAGCGGCCCGAGGTGGAAGGTGCCGCTGGCCGGGGACGGGATGTAGCCGAGGACGAGGCCGCTCACGCCCGTCCATTGTGCCCGTCCGGCGGTCGCGGCGAGCGTCTAGCCGAGGATGCGAACCGCCAGCTGCGGCGGGCAGCCGCGCTCGACGAGCGTGATCGCCTCGTGCAGGTCGACGTCGAAGCGGGCGGCGAGCGCGACGGCGTCGTCGGCGGGGTAGCCCGCCCGCATCAGCTCGGAGGCCCGCCAGCGCTCGACGCGCTCCAGCTCGCTTTCGGCTATGTCGTGCGCCGCAGGCATCGCTTCCGCCGCTTCCGTCTCACACTCTTCGGGAACGGAGCCGGATCGGATCTCCCCCTCCGGGGGGATTTGCCCGTACTACTGGACGGCTGCGGCGCCGAGCAGGTGCCGGACGGAGGCGAAGAAGTCCGGCTGCGGGTCGACGCGGTAGTCGGGCCCGAGCTCGAGCAGCTTCGGCCCCAGGGAGGTGACGAGGTCGACGTAGACGGGCGCCTCGCCGGGGAACTCGCGCACGAGGCTGGCGAGCTCGCGGATCACGCCGGCGGGCGCGCTGCGGGCGTCGACCCGCAAGCGCACCTCGCGCCGCTCCGGCGACGCCTCGAACGGCGAGACCTCGAGTGCGACGAGCTTCGTCTCGCCCTGCTGCCGGTGGTCGACGCGGCCCTTGACGACGAGGAGCGCGTCCTCGACCAGGAGCTCGCGGGCGGCGGCGTAGGCGGAGTTGAAGACGACGAGCTCGACCGACCCGGTGAGGTCCTCGAGCTGGACGAACGCCATCGGCTCGCCCTTCTTCGTCGTCGTCGTCCGGACGGCGGCGACGAGCCCGCCCACCGCCACCGTCTCGCCGTCGCGGCGCCGCTCGAGCTCGGCCAGCGTGCAGTCGGTGCGGCGCCGCAGCTGGTCGCGGATTCCCCGCAGCGGGTGCTCGGAGACGTAGAGGCCGAGGCTCTCCTTCTCCATCTTGAGCAGCGTCGCCTTGTCGGCGTCGAGGGCCGGGATCTTCGGCTCGTGGTCGGCGGAGGAGGCGGCGGAGGCGCCGAGGTCGAAGATCGAGGCCTGGCCGAGCAGCCGGTCGGCCTGGTGGCGCTGGCCGTAGGCGAGCACCTGGTCGAGCGTCCGCTCCTCGAGCAGGCCGAGACGCGACGGCACGATCCGGTCGAGCGCGCCGCACTTCGCGAGCGCCTCGAGCACGCGCCGGTTGAGAAGCTGGGCGTCGACCCGGGTCACGAGGTCGCCGACCGAGGAGAACGGCCCGTCCTGCTCGCGGGCGGCGACGATGGCGCGGCAGGTCGCCTCGCCGACGTTCTTCACCGCGTTGAGCCCGAAGCGGATCTTCCCCTCCACCACGGCGAAGTCGACCTGCGACTCGTTGACGTCGGGGGGCAGCACCTCGATGCCCAGCTCCTCGCAGGCGGCGACGTAGTAGGGGACCTTGTCCTTCGTGTTCATCACCGAGGAGATCAGGGCGGCCATGTACTCGCGCGGGTGATTAGCCCGTAGCCAGGCGGTGCGGTAGGAGATCAGCGCGTAGCAGGCGGCGTGCGACTTGTTGAACGAGTAGTCCTGCGCCTGCTCCATGTCCGCCCAGAGCTGCTGCGCGACGGCGGCGGCGACGCCGTTGGCGGCGCAGCCCTCCAGGAACTTCTCCCGCAGGGAGGCCATCAGGGAGTGGATCTTCTTGCCGATCGCCTTGCGCAGGTCGTCGGCCTCGGCGGGCGAGAACCCCGCCATCCGCTTGGCGATCTCCATGTACTGCTCCTGGTAGATGCAGATGCCGTAGGTCGACTCGGTGATCGGGCGCAGCCGCTCGTCCGGGTAGGTGACCGGCTCGAGGCCGTTCTTGCGCCGGGCATAGACGGGGATGTACGCCATCGGCCCGGGCCGGTAGAGGGCGCCGAGCGCGATCAGGTCCTCGAACTCGGTCGGCTTGACCTGGCGCAGCGCCTCGCGCATCCCCGCCGACTCGAACTGGAAGACGCCGACCGACTCGCCCCGGGCGAGCATCTCGTACGTCTTGCGGTCGTCGAGGGGGATCGCCGCGATGTCGAGGCCGGGGACGAGCTCGACGGCCTTCTCGATCACGTCGAGGTTGCGTAGGCCGAGGAAGTCCATCTTGAGGAGGCCGAGCGCCTCGATCGTGGTGCCGTCGAACTGGGTCACGACCTCCTCCCCCGGGCCCTTCTGCTGCACGGGGACGACCTCGGTCAGGGGCTCGGCGCCGATCACGACGGCGGCGGCGTGGATGCCGTCCTGGCGGGTGAGCCCCTCGAGCGGCCGGGCCAGGTCGACGATCTCCCTCGCTACCGGGTCGGCGTCGTAGGCCCGCCGCAGCTCGGCTCCCGGCTTGAGGCACTCCTCCAGGGTCTGGCCGGGCCCTTCCGGGATCAGCTTGGCGATCCGGTCGACCACCCCGTAGGGGTGCTCGAGCACCCGGCCGGCGTCGCGAACGGCCGCCCGGGCGGCCATCGTCCCGAAGGTGATGATCTGCGCGACCCGGTCGCGGCCGTAGCGCTCCCGCACGTAGTTGATCACCCGCTCGCGACCCTCGACGGCGAAGTCGATGTCCATGTCGGGCATCGACTTGCGGCCGGGGTTGAGGAACCGCTCGAACAGCAGGTCGTAGCGGAGCGGGTCGATGTCGGTGATCTCGAGGCAGTAGGCGACGAGGCTGCCGGCGGCCGAGCCGCGGCCGGGGCCGACTGCGATCCCGTTGCGCTTGGCGAAGCCGACGAAGTCGGCCACGATCAGGAAGTAGTCGGAGAAGCCCATCTCCCTGATCGTCTTCAGCTCGAACTGGAGCCGCTCGCGCAGCTCGGGCGTGACCGTGCCGTAGCGCTTCGCGGCACCCGCCTCCACGAGCTCGACGAGGTACTCGAACGCGTCGCGGCCGCCTGGCGTGTCGAAGCGGGGAAGCAGGATCCGGCCCAGCTCGATCTCGACCTCGCAGCGCTCGGCGACCTCGAGCGTCCGCCGCAGCGCGTCCTCCCGGCCGGGGAAGTCGGCGGCCATCTCCGCCGGCGTCTTGAAGTAGAACTGGTCGGTCTCGAACCGCCAGCGCTTCGGGTTGCGCAGCGAGTCGCCGGACTGGATGCAGAGCAGCGCCTCGTGGGCGCGCGCGTCCTCGTGGCGCAGGTAGTGGACGTCGCCGGTGGCCACGAGCGGCAGGCGGCGGGCTGCGGCGAGCTCGACGAGCCGCGGGTTGATCCGCTGCTGCACCTCGAGATGGGCGTTCTGGAGCTCGACGTAGACGTTGTCGCGCCCGAAGACCTGCTCGAGCCGGTCGAGCTCGGCCTCCGCGTCGGCCGGCCGGTTCTCCTCGAGCGCCTTGCAGACCCGGCCCGAGAGGCAGCCGGAGAGGGCGATCAACCCGCCCCGGTGGCGCTCGAGCAGCTCCCAGTCGACGCGCGGCTTGTAGTAGTAGCCCTCGAGGTAGCCGAGCGAGGAGAGCTTGATCAGGTTTCCGTAGCCCTCGTTCGTCTCGGCCAGCAGCGTCAGGTGGGCGTAGCCCTTCTGCTGGGCTCTGCGGTCGTCGGCGACGTAGACCTCGCAGCCGATCAGCGGCTTGACGCCCTCGGCCCGCGCCGCCCTGTACAGGGCGACCGCGCCCGCGAGCGAGCCGTGGTCGGTGAGCGCGACGGCCGGCATCTTGAGCTCGGCCGCCCGCTTCGCGAGGTCGGGGATCCGGCAGGCGCCGTCGAGGATCGAGTACTCGGAGTGGACGTGGAGGTGGACGAACGGCGCGTCGGGCACGGGGAACCGATCGTACTCCGGGTTCGTGACGACACCCGCAGCGCCGCCAGCCGACCGAGCCGGCAGCAGCCCGTGGCCGGACAGCCGCGGCCGTCGGCGGTCCTGCGAGACTCCGTGCGTGCTCTCGCGTCGGCTCGGTCCGCTCGCGCTCGCCGTGACCGCGGCGCTCGCGGTCGTGGCCCTGGCGGCGCATGGGCGTCCGCTGCGCTCCGGCGGCGGCGTCGGCGGCGGGCTCCCCGCCACCTTCTGGGACTACGTGTTCACGACCCTGCTGATCGTCGAGGCGCTGCTCGCGCTGGCGGCGCTCGCCGCGCTCGTCCTCTTCCGGCGGCCGGGCGCCGCGCAGCGCCAGCCGTACCAGCGGCGAACCCTGCGCGCCCTGGCCACCCTGTTGATCGTCGCCGTGCTCGTGACGCTGATCGGGAGGCACCTGGACCTGCACCGTCTTCTCCACCCGCACGGCACGGGAACGCCGGCCGTACATGTCCCGACGGGACCGACGGCGAGGAGCGGTCGCGCCGCGACGCAACGGCACGTCGAGTTCCGCTGGGACGAGCTCGCGATCGTCCTCGGCCTGCTGCTCGCGTTCGCCGCGGCCGTCGCGGTGTCGCGGGCGCGGAGGCGCCCGGCGGCGCCGACGCGTCCCCCCGGCCGCGCCGCTCTGAGCGCTGCGCTCGACGAGTCGCTCGACGATCTGCGCGCGGACCCCGACCTGCGGCGGGCGATCGTCGCCGCGTACGCGAGGATGGAAACCGCCCTCGCCGCCGCGGGCCTTGCCCGTCGACCGGCCGAGGCGCCGCTCGAGTTCCTCGAGCGAGCCCTGCTCGGGCTGGAGGCGAGCGCGGGCGCCGTGCGCCGGCTGACGGAGCTCTTCGAATGGGCTAGGTTCAGCCAGCATGAGCCGGAGCCGTGGATGAGGGACGCGGCGGTGGACGCGCTCGTGACGGTGCGCGACGAGCTGCGGGGCCGCGAGCCGGTCGCGACGTGAGGCGCGCCCGGCGGCTCGCGGCGCCCATGACCGTGGCGGCGGCGGCGCTGGTCGTCCTGCTCGCTGTGCGGCCGCTTTCGACCTCGCGCGCGCTCGCGGTCTGGATCGTGCTCGTCGCCGCCCTCGCCCTCGCTGCCGTGACCCGCGAGGCGCGCGGCAGCGGACGACAGCGGAGCCGCTTCGAGGCGGCGCTCCGGCGACCGTCCCCGCGCACGGCGGCGCCGCCGCTCGAGCTCGTGCGGATGGAGCGGGAGCTCGAGCTCGGCATCGCGTCCGCGACGCACGCCCACCGGCGGCTCCTGCCGCTCCTGCGGGCGGCCGCGGCCGCGCGGCTTGCGGCGCGACACGGTGTCGAGCTCGAACGGCGCCCGGAGGCGGCCAGGGCGCTGCTGGGAGACGAGGCGTGGGAGCTGCTCCGCCCCGGCCGCCCGGAGCCCGCCGACCGGCACGGGCCCGGCGTCCCACGCGAGCTGATCGCAGCCGCGATCGAGCGCCTGGAGGCGCTGTGACCTCGCTGCGGGAAGTCCGCTCCCAGGCGGAGCGCGTGCTCGCCGAGGTGGAGAAGGCCGTCGTCGGCAAGCGCCGGCCCCTGGAGCTGATCCTGCTCGCGTTGCTCAGCGACGGCCACGTGCTGCTCGAGGACTACCCGGGCCTGGCGAAGACGCTGATCGCGCGCTCGTTCGCGCAGGCCACCTCGCTCCGCTTCTCGCGCATCCAGTTCACGCCCGACCTGATGCCCGGCGACGTCACCGGCTCGGAGATCTTCGACCAGCGGACGGCGGAGTTCGTCTTCCGCCCTGGGCCGGTCTTCGCCAACCTCGTGCTCGCGGACGAGATCAACCGCGCCCCGCCCAAGACGCAGGCCGCGCTTCTCGAGGCCATGCAGGAGCGGCAGGTGACCGTGGAGAGCACGACGCATCGGCTCGCACGGCCGTTCCTCGTGCTGGCGACGCAGAACCCGATCGAGTACGAGGGCACCTACCCCCTGCCGGAGGCGCAGCTCGACCGCTTTCTGGTCCGTATCTCGGTGGGCTACCCGGAGCGCGACGACGAGGTCGAGATGCTGCAGCGACGAGTCGAGCGCGGCGCCGACGAGGTGCAGCTCGAGCCGGTGGTCGACGCGCCGACGCTCGTCGAGTTGCAGCGGGCCCTCGAGCAGGTGTACGTCTCGGAGGCGATCGAGGGCTATATCGTCGACCTGGTGGCGGCGACGCGCGAGTCGCGCAGGCTGGCGGTCGGCGCGAGCCCCCGGGGCAGCATCGCCCTGATGAAACTGGCCCGGGCCAAGGCGGCGCTCGCTGGACGCGATTTCGTCACGCCGGAGGACGTCAAGGAGGTCGCGGCGCCGGCGCTCGCCCACCGCCTGATGCTCAAGCCCGAGCTGTGGGTACAGCGGGTGCGCGGCGAGGACGTCGTCGCCGAGGCGCTCGAGACGGTGCCGACCCCGCCGGCGGAGGACGCCCTGCGCCGGGTGGAGGCGTGACCGGCGTTCGAGCTCCGCGCGTGGCGGCCTACGCCTCCCTGGCGGCGGCCGGCCTGATCGCGGGGCTCGCCCTGGGCCGAGTGGAGCCCGTGGCGCTCGCGGCACCCTTCGCGCTCGCGCTCGTCGCCGCCGCAGCGCCGCGCGAGCCGCGCGTCGGGCTCCGGTTGTCGCTCGCCCGCGACCGGGCCGTGGAGGGAGACGAGGTCGTGCTGACGGTGGAGCTCGAACCCGACGGGGCCGTCCAGCGGTACGAGCTGCTCGTGCCCCTGCCGGAGGAGCTCGCGGTCGACGGCGGCCCGGCACGCGCGCTGCGGTTGCGAGCCGGCGAGCCGCGCACCGTGGAGCTGACCCTGCGCTGCGTCCGTTGGGGGGCGTTCCGAGTCGGACCGCTCCTCGTACGGGCCCGGGACGCGCTCGGGCTGCGCGCCTGGGAAGGCGAGGCCGGGGACGCGCAGGTGCTGCGCGTTTACCCGAGCGAGGAGACGTTGCGCACGCTCGTACCGCCGCTCGAGACGCAGGTCTTCGCCGGCAACCAGGTCTCTCGCGCGCGCGGCGAGGGCATCGAGTTCGCCGACCTGCGCGAGTGGCGGCCGGGCGACCGGGTGCGCCGCGTCAACTGGCGGGCGACCGCCCGTCGCGGCTCGCTCTGGGTGACCGAGCAGCATCCCGAGCGCAACACCGACGTCGTCGTGTTCCTCGATACGTTCGCCGAGGTCCGCGCCGACGGCCGGAGCACGAACGACCGCGCGGTGCGCGCGGCGGCGACGCTCGTCCACGCCTACCTGGAGCGCAGGGACCGGGTCGGGCTCGTCGGCTTCGGCGGCTACCTCTCCTGGCTCGTGCCGGAGTCCGGCCTGCGCCAGCTCTACGCGATCGTGGACACGCTGCTCACGAGCGACGTCGTGCACAGCTACGTGCTGCGCGGCGTGGACGTGCTGCCGCCGCGGACGCTGCCTTCGAAGGCGCTCGTGCTGGCGATCACGCCGCTGCTCGACGAGCGCACCGCGTCGGCGCTCCTCGACCTGCGCGCCCGCGGCTACGACCTGATCGTGGTCGAGGTTTCCCCGCTCGAGCTGCTCGCGCCGGACCCGGCCGCACCCGTGAGCCTCGCCCACCGCCTGTGGCGGCTCTCGCGGGAGGCGCTGCGCTGGCGCTTCGAGCAGGTGGGCGTCCCCGTCGTCACGTGGCGGGAGGGCATCCCGCTCGCCGCGCCGGTCGAGGAGGTGAACGCATTCCGGCACCTAGTCCGGCCCGCGTAGCAACCGCCGCCGGAGCGGTCGCGATCTACGGCGGCGTCCTCGCCGACGCCCTCGTGCGGGCCGGTTCGGAGGCCTGGGCGCTGGCGGCGGCGGCCGGGCTGGGCGCGCTGTTGCTCGTCGCCGCGCTCGCGCGGGGCGAGCCCTTCCTCGGCGCCGCGCTCTGGCTGGCCGGAGCCACCTACGTCGGCTCCCTGGCCGCCGCCGGGGGCCGGGTCGACGCGGCGGCGCCGCTCGCCGCGGCCGGACTCCTAATCTGCGGCGAGCTCACGGCCTGGTCGCTCGACGAGCGCTCGCGCCTGCGCGCCGACCCGACGCTCAGCTCGCGGCGGACGGCCGGGATCGCCGTGCTCGGCCTCGCCGGGCTGGCCGCCGCCACCCTCGTCGTCGGCCTGTCTGCCGTGCCGCCGAGCCATGGGATCGCCTGGACGGTGGCCGGCGCGGCCGCCTCCGTGATCGCGGCGGGGGCGGGCGTCTGGGCGACGCGCGGCTAGGTTTCGCCGCCGGCGGCGTCGTCAGGCGGGCACCGTGACGACCTGCTGGATCATGCCGCCGTCGATCACGTAGCTTGAGCCGGTGACGTAGCCCGCCTCGTCGGAGCAGAGCCAGGCGACGAGCGCCGCCACCTCCTCGGGCTTGCCCGGACGGCCGAGCGGCACCTCCGGGTCGAGCCGCTCCGCGTCCGCCTCGTTGCGCGGCGTCGCGATCACCCCGGGAGCGACGGAGTTGACCCGGATCCCGTACTGCGCCAGCTCGAGCGCCAGGTTGCGGCTCAGCATCCCGAGCGCCGCCTTCGCGGCCGCGTAGACGGCGAAGTCGGGCCGCGGGATGTGCTCGTGCACCGAGGTGATGTTCACGATCGATCCGCCCCCTCGATCCTTCATCCGGCGCGCCGCCGCCTGGGAAGCGAGGAAGCTGCCGCGGACGTCCACCGAGAAGGTCAGGTCGAAGTCGTCGGCGGTTAGCTCGAGGAAGGGCTTCGCCGTGGAGAGGCCCGCGTTGTTGACGAGGGCGTCCAGCCCGCCGAACGCCTGCACCGTCTCGGCCACGAGCCGTTCCGGCACGCTCCGCTCGGCGAGGCTGCCCCAGACCCAGTGGATCCGTTCGTCGCCGTAGCGGGCGCGCAGGTCGGCGAGCGGGCCCTCGTTCGCCGGCTGCTCGTCCTGGGTCGCGTAGCCCAGCCTCCAGCCGTCGGCGAGAAAGCGTTCGGCGATCGCGAGGCCGATGCCGGTGTTGGCGCCGGTGACGAGTGCGACCCGATCGGCCACGTCCCCGGCGTTCCCCGAGGCGCCGGCCGCTAATCAGCTCCCCTCGGACGGCCGCGCGCCACCGGCCGGAGACGGCGCCGCACCCGGTTGCTCCCACGCCAACGGTGCGGCTCCGCCAGACGGCGCGTTCGACCCCCGACCCTAGGGGACGACGTTGTGGTTGTGGCGGAAGACGTTCTCCGGGTCGACCCGGCGCTTGATCTCCACCAGCCGGTCGTAGTTCGGGCCGTACGCGGCGCGAATGGCGTCCTCGCCCTGGTCGTCGGCGAGGTAGTTGAGCCAGCGCGCGCCGGTGAAGTGCTCGGACATCGCCGCGAACGTGTCCCTCGTCCATGCGA
>Ga0070737_10006680_pt1 | contig 10482 bp, 6 predicted proteins | sample Coa_R1_10_FD_66438 | JGI IMG/M metagenome (GOLD analysis project Ga0070737, IMG submission 66438) | Surface soil microbial communities from Centralia Pennsylvania, which are recovering from an underground coalmine fire - Coalmine... | ecosystem: Environmental > Terrestrial > Soil > Unclassified ...
CCTCGTGGGTCAGCGCCTTGCCGATATCATGGAGCAAGGCGGCGCGGCGGGCCTGCTTTTCATTCAGCCCCAACTCCGCCGCCATCGCACCGCACAAAAACGCCGCCTCGATGGAATGCATCAGCACGTTCTGCGCGTAGCTGTAGCGATACTTGAGCATCCCCAGCAGCTTGACCAGCTCCGGATGCACCCCGTGGATGCCGACTTCGAGCAGCGCGCGCTGGCCGGCCTCGCGGATTGATTCCTCGACCTCCTGCTCGGCCTTGCGCACCACCTCCTCGATGCGCCCCGGATGGATGCGGCCGTCGGAGATGAGCCGCTCCAGACCGACCCGCGCGATCTCGCGCCGAATCGGGTTGTGACAGGAGATCACGACCGCCTCGGGGGTATCGTCGATGATGATATCGACACCGGTGGCGGCTTCGATGGCGCGGATGTTGCGCCCCTCGCGGCCGATGATGCGCCCCTTCATCTCGTCCGAGGGCAGCGCCACGGTGGAGACGGTGCGCTCGGCAACGAACTCACCCGCCATCCGCTCGATCGCGACGGTGAGAATGCGCTTGGCACGCCGATCGGCTTCCTCGCGCGCTTCCTCCTCGACCAGGCGGATATGCTTGGCCGCTTCGTTGCGTGCCTGCCCGACGATTTCGTCGATGATGGTGCGTTTGGCCTCCTCGCGCGTCATCCCGGCGACCGCTTCCAGTTTGCGGCGGACCTCGTCAAGCAGCGCCTGATGCTCTGCTTCCTTGTCGGTGAGGTTCTTCTCGCGCGCGCGCAGGCTGTGCTCGCGGCGGTTGAAGTCGGCTTCGCGCCGCTCAAAACTCTCGACTCGCTTTTCGAATACCTCCTCGCGTGACTCGATTTTGCTTTCCAGGGCCGTCAGTTCCCGGCGCCGCTCGCGTATCTCGTTGTCGGCCTGCGTGCGGGCCTGCACCAGCAGGTCCTTGGCCTTGACTTCCGCCTCTTTGACCAGAATTTCGCCCTTGGTTCGTGCCTCCGTAAGAATAAGGTTAGCTTCGGCGTTGGCCGCCTCGGTCTTGGAGGTCTCGGCGCGCTGCGCGGAGAAATAAACCGCGACGGCGGCGATGAGACCGGCAATCAGGCCCACGATGAGCCCGATTAGTAAGTTCACTTCGAACCACCTCCTTTTTCGCGTCCATCATGCCTGCCATGACCCGGGGGTTCGCGCGTCGAAGACGGCGCGCTCGGTTACCACGTAAGCAAGCCGCTGGTCCCAAGGCTCCTGCGGCAGACGCTCCATTACTTGGAACGAATACGCCAGCCCGACCGCGGTTACCCCCGGCCCTGTCGAGGCCAGAAAACGATCATAAAAACCTCCGCCCCTGCCCAACCGCTGCCCGCTTGCGCTGAAGGCAAGGCCGGGCACAAAAACAATCGCCGCAGCGCTTTGCGGCGGCACAAAACGCTCGGCGCCCTGCGGCTCGGGAATCCCGAAATGGCCGGGGCGCAAATCAGTCGATGAATGCACGGCGCGGAAGTCGAGGGTGCGTGCCGCCGGATCCGCAATCGGGTAGAAGACCGAGCGGCCCGCCGCCAGTGCCTCGTCGCGGATCAGATCGGTGGTGACTTCGTTGTCTACCGCCGCATACAGAAGCACTGCGGTGGCGCACCGGTAACATTCCAAGGCCAGCGCTCTGAGCTGAATTGAGCGGGACAGCGCCCACGCCTGCTCCGGCGGCAAGGCGTCGCGGCATTTCCGCATCACCTTGCGCAAACGGTGCTTTTGGTCCGCCATGCAATCTCCATGGCGGGCGCGGGGCTTCAGGTCATGACTTGTTCGCCCGCGCGACCCGGTTCGGTCGCGGGCCGGCAACTCATCAGGCAAAATCCATCGCGAGCCGGGTGCGGCAACTTTGTTGTAGAGGTGGTGCCTTGGCCATTCACGGTCGCATGCTGTCGGCGCAAAGTTGCCGCGCTTAAACGGCGCAATTTATTTCGTCGTGCTCCACTGCCCCCGCCGCCCACCTGACATGTCCAGTCAACGCTCCCAAATTGAGCGCCCCAGACAAACCTTCACTTGTTACCTTCAAAAGACTGCGACAAACGTCTGTTCAGCGCGTCCAGTTGCTCGAGCAGTTCGCGGTGCTCGATGCGCAAGCGTTCCAGTTCGTCGGCGAAATTCAGCGCGGTCAAAATCGCCAGGTCGATGGTATTGATGGCGCGGGTGCGGGCGCGGATTTCACGGCCGCGTTCGTCCACCGCGCGCGCCACCGCCTTGACCCATTCAGCGTCCGCATCACTGGCCACTTCCAGATTCTGCCCCATTATCTGGACGCTGACGTTCGCCATCGCGGTTACGCCAAATCCAGGCCGTCGAAGCGGGCCAGCAATTTCTCGATCCGGCCTTTGACCTCCTGCCGTTCGGCCTCCTGCTGGCGGCATTGCTCCAGAGCCTGTCTGAGTTGCGCACTAACTTCCTCAAGACGGCGCCGCCCTTCTTCCACCTGCTCAGTCAGCCTGGCATTCTCCTGCCGCAACTGCTCGGTGCGTTCGATCACCGCCTTAACCCGTTCGTCCAACTGCTTGAGGATTTCAAATGACATGATTAATGCATTCCGACGCTAATTTATTTTTTCGCCTTTAACACTGTCAAGCCGCTTGCGATTTCCCAGTCTGAGCGCCTCCCTCATCAGCGGCGAACAGCTCCTCGGCGAACTCCCGCCCGTCAAACGGGCGCAAGTCGGCCAGGTCTTCGCCGACGCCCACGAAACGCACTGGCAGCTTGAGTCGATCCGCGATCGCCACCACCACGCCGCCCTTGGCGGTGGAGTCCAGCTTGGCCAGCACGACACCGCTAAGCGGCACCGCGTCGGCAAAGATTTTGGCCTGGCTGAGAGCGTTTTGCCCGGTATTGGCGTCCAGCACCAGCCAGGTTTCGTGCGGTGCCCCCGGCATCTCACGCCCGATCACGCGGGCGATCTTCTTGAGTTCCTCCATCAAATTGACCTTGGTCTGCAGACGGCCAGCGGTATCTATCAGGACCACTGGGGTCCCGCGTGCCTTGGCCGCCTTGACCGCGTCGAAGGCGACCGCCGCCGGGTCCGAACCGGCCTTCTGCTTGATAATGTCGGCGCCGACGCGCTGACACCAGATCTCCAACTGCTCGATCGCGGCGGCGCGAAAGGTATCGGCCGCCGCGACGATCACCGGTCCGCGCTCCTGCTTGAGCATCGCGGCCAGCTTGGCAACGGTGGTCGTTTTGCCCACCCCGTTTACGCCCACCAGCATGATCACCAACGGTGCCTCGCCCGAATCCGCTGCCGGCCGCTCCACGCTGCTCAGCAGCGCCGCGATCTCCTCCTTGAGCGCCTCGCGGATAGCGTCGGCGGTGGCGTTGGCCTTGAGCTTCTTGCGCACCGCCTCGACCAGCCGCGTGGTCGCGTCCACACCCACGTCGGCAGCGATCAGGGCCTCTTCCAATCCTTCATAGATCTCCTCGGCCTTGGCGCCAGCGCCGATCACAGCGCGCAGGCGGCCCATAAAGTTGTCGCGCGTCTTGCGCAGGCCGAGGCGGAAGCGGGAAACCGCAGGTTTGGCCTCCTCCGCCGGCGGCGGAGCAACAGCGGCTGGAGGTGGTGGCGGCGGTGTGGGCGGCATCGACACCACCTCCGGGGGCGCAGGGACGGCGGCCGGAGGGGGCGGAGCAACAGCGACGGGGGGAGGCTGGGGCGGAGCTGGCTGCTCCGCAGGCGTGGGCGGCGCCGCCGCCGGCGGCGCCGGGGCAACCCCCGCAGCCGGGGCCGCGCCCGGCGCGGCCCCGGCTGCGGGGGCTTCTGCCTCAGAGCGGATAGGCGCTGGCGCCGCCGCCGGGGCCGGTGAGGGCAGCTCCGGCTGAGCAGCCGGCGGCGTCGCCGCCGGCTGCTCAGCCGGAAGCGGCGCCGGTACCTTCTTGCGCAGGTAAAACTCGATCAACACGCCGAGCGTGGTCATCCCCACGCCCGCACCCAGCGCGCAGCCAATCAGAATCAGGAGGTCGGAGGTGCTCATTATCATGGTAAAAACGCGACCCCTCGAAAGCGTCCCACTAAAGCCGGGACCAACCACCCCGGCCATAGGTGCGAAACGTTCAGTTGAACAATCCGTCAAACAACATATCAGCCCGCCACGTCATCCCAAACAGCCCCGCCACCATCGGTCCGAAGTTCGCGCCACAGCTTAGTTAAGCAGCGCGCGGAATCAAGCGCGTTTTCCTGCAGGTCTCGGACGTGGACGTTCTCCTTCCCGAAAAAAGGGAAGGAGAAGGACGGAAAAAGGGGATAAGATTGGAGCCTTTATTCAGCCAGCGGGCCAGAGGTCTCACGCCGCCTCGGGCAGCTTCAGCGAAATGATCCGCGACACCCCGGGCTGATCCATCGTCACGCCGTGGATCTGGTCGGCGGTCTGCATCGTGCGCTGGTTGTGGGTGATGATGATGAACTGCGAGCGTCCCTTCAGCTCGCGTACCAGCCCGGTAAATGCGGCGACGCTGAATTCGTCCAGCGGCGCGTCGACCTCGTCGAGCAGGCAGAACGGGCTGGGATTGAGCAGGAAGAGCGAGAAGACGAGGGCCAAGGCGGAGAGCGCCTTTTCACCGCCGGACAGCAGTGAAATGTCCTTGACCTTTTTGCCGGCCGGCTGAATCAGGATGTTGACGCCCGATTCCAGCAGTTCTTCGGAATTGACCAGTTCCAGGCGGCCCTTGCCGCCGGCCAACAGCTTGGGAAAGACCTCGGCGAAGTTTTGCGCCGCCGCCTCGAAGGTCTCGGCGAAGCGCTTGCGCGCCTCGCGGTTGAGTTTGTGGACGGTCTGGCTCAGATCGCGCATCGCCTTTTCCAGGTCTTCGCGTTGAGTGCTCAATTCGCTGGCGCGCTGCTCCAGTTCCTTGACCTCGCTTTCCGCGGCGAGGTTGACTTCGCCGATCCGCTCCAATCTGGCGCGCAGTTCGGCCAGACGCGCATCGTCGGCGGCCCCGTTGCGTCCTTCCAGTGCCGCGCTCAGTTCGGCGCGCACTTCATCGAACTCGACATGGAAGCGCTCGACGAAACTGTGCGACAGCTCCTGGCACAGCGTGGCCGCGCGCTCGCGCCGCAAACCGCAATCCACCAGCTCCTGCTCGAGGTTTTCCAGTTCCATCCGCGCGCTGCCCGCTAACTCGCGCTGCTGTGCAACCTGATGGGCCAGCGCGTCGCATCGCGCCTTGCGCTCCTCAGCGGCGACGGCTAGTTCCGCTTCGCGAATGCGGGCGGCCTGGTCCTGTTCGGCCAGGCGCAGCAATTCGGCGGCGAATTCCGTGCGCTCCTTGCGCGCCTGGGCCAGCGCTTCGCAATCGCGATCGATTTGGGCTTCCAGTTCCTCGGCGCGCAGGCTCACTTGATGCAGTTCCTGGGCAAGGCCCTTGAGCAGCGCTTTGCGGCTTTCGACCTCCGAGGCGAGCTGAAGCATCCGTTCGCCCAAGGCCTGGGCCGCGGCCTTTTTGCCCTCCAGGTCATCCTTGAAGGAAGCCAACTGCTCGCGAGCGGTGCGCTCTTCGAGCGCCAGTTCGCCCAAACGGGCGTTGGCGGCAGGGATTTGCGCTTCGATTTCGGCCAGGCGCCGGCGCGCGCTCTCGCGCCGCGCCTGCGCCACCACGTTGTTGCGCTCGATGCGCGCCATCTCGGCGCGCCGTGCAGAGAGCGCCTGCTCAGCGCGCGCGGCCTGGCTGCGCAGCGCACCCATCTCGGCATTGGCCTGCTCGCGTGCGCGGCGGCATTCCTCCAAGTGGGCGACGGCCGCCTGATGTTCGGACTGAATCTGCTCCAGCGCGGCCTGGGCTTCTTCGACCGACAGGGGATGGTCGTCGATCTCGGAAGGTCCGTCGGCGATACTGCCGCCGCTGATCATGCTGCCGGGCCAGATGACGTCGCCCTCGCGCGTGACGTACACGGTACCGTGGCCGTTGTTGTTCGCCGCCGCCATCGCCGCCGCCAGATTGTCGGCGAGCAGCACCTGACCCAGCATCGCTTCGACCACCGGACGAAAGCCGTCGCGCACGCCGATCATGTCGACCAGACGTCCGGAAATGCCCGGCGCCGACGCCTGTGCCAGCGCCTGTGCGCTGGCCGACTCGGCAATAAAGCTAAGGCGTCCGCTGCGGGTTTCCTTCAAAATCTCGATCGCGCGCAGGGCGAAGGCGGGCGTTTCAACGATAACGGTGCTGAGCTGGTCGCCCAGCACGGCGCGCAGCGCGGGTTCGAGTTCGCGCGGCGCGCTGATCACTTCCTGTACGAAGCGCGGCGGGCGCGCCGGGCCGTCGCCGTTGAGCGACTCCATCACCACCCGCAGCCGCTCGCCGGCGGCGCTGCGCCGCAGCCGCTCGAGGCGATTGAGGGCGGCCTGCAGGGAGTCGCGAGCGTTCTTGAGCGCGGCATTGGAGCGCTCGACTGCCGCGCGCGCTTCCAATTCGACCTCAGCGCTGGCGGTGCGCGCCGCCTCCTGTTCGGCGAGCCGCGCCTGACACAGGTCAAGCGCGGCTTGGGCCGCGCCCAACGCCTCGCGCGCCGCCGCGACCCGCTGCTCGGCGGCCGCATTTTCCGCGTCATCGTGCTGCAGGCGTTGGACAATCTCCTCGCGTTCGCCGGCCAGGTCGCCAAGGCGGCCCTGGATGACCGCCGCCTCGCGCATCAGATCGGAGACGCGGTCCTTAATCTCCTCGCCACGTTTTTCTTCGCGGCGCAACTGCGCGGCGGCGGTTTCGTGGTCGCGGCGCAACTGGGCCAGTTCGCGTTCCACCCCGGCGCCGGCGTTGGTTTCGCGCGCCAGCCGCGCCCCCAGTTCCGCGCGCGCCGCGCGCGCCGCGACGGCGCGCGCACGGGTTTCGCCGATGCGCTGCTCAAGGGTAGGCTCAAGATTTTCCAACGCCGGCAGGCGGCGCTCGATAAACTGGCGGGTTTGCGCCCGCTGCGTGGCAGCGGCGCGCAGGTTGTCCAACTCGCTCAGCGCCGCAGCCAACTCGGTACGCTCGCTCTGCTCGGCGCCGCGGGTCTGTTCAAAGGCGGCCTGCAACTCGACCTGACGGCGGCGCGCGAGCTCGGTCCGCTCGCGCAGATCGACCTCGCGTCCGGATTGCGTTTCCAGTTCGGCGCGTTCGGCGAGCAGGCGGCGGGCGGCCGACAGCCGCTCCAGCGTGTCGGCCTCGGTGCGCAATACCTTGTAGGTTTCGGCCTTTTTGGCCTGACGGCGTGCATGGTTGAGCTGGCGCTCGATTTCGCTCAGCACGTCGTTGAGCCGGTCGAGATTCTCCTTGACGCGCTCCAGCTTGCGCTCGCTCAGTTCGCGCCGCCCTTTGAACAAGGCCAGTCCCGCAGCCTCTTCAATCAGCGAACGCAGCTCCTCGGGTTTGGCGTGGATGATCTCCTCGATTTTGCCCTGCTCGATAATCGCGTAGCCGCGGCTATGGACCTGGGAAGCGAGGAACAGTTCGGTGATGTCCTTGAGCCGGCAGGGAATCTTGTTGATCAGATATTCGGCGTCCCCGGAGCGGAACACCCGACGCGTCACGCATACCTCGCTCAGTGCCGCGTACGGTTCGGGCAGCCCGCCATGCTCATCGGCTTCCAGGATCAGCGACACCTCGGCCATCCCGGCGGCGGGATTTTTGTCGTTGCCGGCGTAAATCAGGTCTTCGGTGGATTTGCCGCGCAAACGCGTGGGCGCCTGCTCGCCCAACACCCAGCGGATGGCATCGACGATGTTGGACTTGCCGCAGCCGTTAGGACCGACCACCGCCGTGCTGCCCGGTGCGAAACCAATCTGGGTATGTTCCAGGAACGACTTGAACCCTACAACTTCAAGGGCCTTCAGATGCATAACCGCCCCGCCTCCGCCACATCTCCCCCCATAGCCATCTTCCAAGGATTACAGTATCGCGGGCGAACCACAAGTGATAGGCCTGCCGGTTTCCAACAACCACCATTAGGCACTGATTCACCAAGTTGTGGAAAATGTGGATAAGTACCCTTAAAAGCTGCGTCCCGGCTTCCCTAGCCACATCGCCGCATGCGGCCGGGTCGGCCGCGATCTAATCCTGGATGAGTTCGCTATTCCAGTAGGCGCTATCCACCGTGGTGAGGAACGGCATCCACTCCTTATGATGGCGGAGGCTGAAGTTTTCGAAGTTGAACGCGGTCCATTCCGGACGCCGCGGCTTCTTCACCAGCCGCATTCCGGCTTCCTCGGGCGTACGCCCGCCCTTTTTGCGATTGCAGGCGTGACAGGAACAAACAACGTTCTCCCACGACGAACCGCCGCCGCGCGAACGCGGAATTACATGGTCGAGGTTGAGTTCAGAACGCGAGAAGCGCTGGCCACAGTACTGGCAGGTGTTGCCGTCGCGCGCGTAGATATTGAAGCGGGAAAAGCGCACATGGCGCTTGGGTACGCGCTCGTACGCGAGCAGCAGCAGCACGCGCGGCACGCGGATAAATCCGCCCACGATGCCCAGGCGCTCGTGATGCAGTTCGACGGCGAGATCGCGCCAGGTCTCGAAGTCGAAGGTGCGGTAATGTTCGTCCACCGCATGCGCGACGCCCTGATAAAGCAACGCGAACGCACGTTTGACCGAGGTGATATGCACCGGGAGGTAGGAGCGGTTAAGGACCAGGACCTTGCTGTTGAGCAGGCTAATCCCGGCTGCACTTGGAATGGTATTAGCTACCGCAGCCATTTTTTAAAACAGGTTTATCGAAATGCCGATTCAAGTCAAGCGGCGCTTCGCCATCCCCTTGCCAATCGGCACCTTGCCTCCCCTTGGGCGGATTCCTTATGATGTTGGGCGGTGGAGTATGAGGCGGCGGAAGGCGATTGAGGCGATTGCGACATTGCGGCTGAGGCTCGCGTCGAGTCTTCCCGGCTTTCCCCGGCAACTCCCTTGTCCAACCAGCGGGGCGACCGCCGCCCGACCATCCGAGACGGACCGAGATTGGCGTGAGACGCGAACTGATCATTAACGCCTGTGCGCTGGAGGTGCGAGTCGCGCTGCTGGAAGACCGCGTCCTGACCGAATTCATGGTCGAGCGTACCGCCCAGCGGGGTCTGGCCGGCAACATTTACAAGGGCCGGGTGATGCGGGTACTGCCGGGGATGCAGGCGGCGTTCGTCGATATCGGGTTGGAAAAGGCCGGTTTCCTGCATGTTTCGGATTTCCTCGACGAAGTCGGAGCGTTCGGCGCTCTGGCGCGGGAGATGGAAGAGGGCGAGGTCGAAACCGAACCGGTGGACACCGGCGAGGCCGAGGCGGAGCCGGTGATGGATCTGGTCGAGTCCGAAAACGGAGGGCAAGCGCCGCTGGGCACCAGTGAGGAAGCTGCACCCCAGGGGCGCCATCGCAAACGCCGGCGCGGTCCGCGGCGCAGCCGCTTGCCGATCGAGCAGCAATTGCGCCGCAACCAGGAAATCATCGTCCAGGTGGCCAAGGAGCCAATCGGAACCAAGGGCTCGCGCCTGACCTCGTTTATCTCGCTGCCCGGCCGCCATCTGGTGTACATGCCCACCACCAACCATCTGGGGATGTCGCGCCGGATCGAAAGTGCCGAAGAGCGCAACCGCCTGCGCAGCATCGTGAGCGAAGTGCGTCCGCCGCAAGGCGGGTTCATCATCCGGACCGCTTGTGAAGGGGTGGCCAAGCGTGAAATCCAACAGGACGTCACCTTTCTGACCCGGCTGTGGGCCGACATAGTCAAACGGGCGGAGAACCAGCCGCCCGCCACGCTGCTGTACGCCGACTTGGACCTGGCGCTGCGCGCGATTCGCGACCTGTTCTCCAGCGACGTCGAGCGCCTGTGGTGCGACCATCCGGCCACCCACGAGCGTATCGCGCAGTTCGTCCAACAGTACATGCCGCGGCTGCGCTCGCGCGTGTCGCTGTACGAGGGACAGGAACCGATCTTCGACCATTTCGGCATCGAGCCGCAGATCGAGCGCGCGCTGGAGCGCAAGGTGTGGCTGAAATCGGGCGGCTACCTGGTCTTCGATCAGGCCGAGGCGCTGACCGCGATCGACGTCAACACCGGCCGCTTTGTGGGCAAGAAAAACCAGGAAGAGACGGTGCTCAAGACCAACCTGGAGGCGGTCGATGAGGTCGCCAATCAGCTGCGTTTGCGCAACATCGGCGGCATCATCATCGTCGACTTCATCGACATGGCCAAGGAGAGCAACCGCAAGCGGGTCAGCGAGGCGCTCTCCCAGGCGCTGCGGCGCGACAAGGCGCGCACCTCGATGTTCAAGATCTCCGAGCTGGGGCTGGTGCAGATGACGCGCAAGCGTACGCGCGAAAGCCTGCAGGCGATGCTCACCGAACCGTGCCCGCGATGCGAGGGACGCGCGGTGATCAAGTCGATGCCCACGCTGGCCAGCGAGGTGCTGCGCGGCATCCAACGCGACGCCAGCCGGCGCACTCACGGCGGGATGCTGCTGGTCAAGCTCAATCCCGAAATGGCGCGCTATCTG
>Ga0070737_10006682_pt1 | contig 10481 bp, 9 predicted proteins | sample Coa_R1_10_FD_66438 | JGI IMG/M metagenome (GOLD analysis project Ga0070737, IMG submission 66438) | Surface soil microbial communities from Centralia Pennsylvania, which are recovering from an underground coalmine fire - Coalmine... | ecosystem: Environmental > Terrestrial > Soil > Unclassified ...
CGCCATCGCCCGCCCGATCGCCGCCGTCCTCGCCGGCGTCTACTCCGTGGTCCCCAACTACGCCGTGGCGATCCTGGCCCTCAGCGCCCTATGGATGATCATCATCGCTCCGCTCACGCTGAAGTCCACGCGGTCGATGCTCGCCATGCAGAAGCTCCAGCCGGAGCTCAAGAAGCTGCAGGCGGAGCACAAGAACGACCGCCAAGCCTTCGCCCAGGCGCAGATGGACCTGTTCAAGCAGCACAACGTCAGCCCCTTCGGGAGCTGCCTGCCGATGCTGCTGCCGCTCCCCGTCTTCTTCGCCCTGTTCCGGGTGATCGACGGGCTGAGCCACGTCAAGACCATCCATGGCGTCGTCTGCCCGCAGCCCGACTACCTGTCGCCGCACACGGCCATGTACAAGGCCATCGTCGCCAGCGGGGGGAAGCTCGACGCCTTCGGGTTCAACCTGGCGAAGAACGCCCTGAGCAGCCACAGCTCGTTCCTCGACGCCCTCCCCTACTTCATCCTGCTGCTCGTCATGATCGGCACGTCGTACGTGCAGACGGCCCGGATGATGAGCAGGAACCCGGCCAACGCCAACAACCCGCAGACGAAGTTCATGAAGTACGTCCCCATCCTCTTCGGGGTCATCTTCATCCGCTTCCCGGCCGGCGTGATCCTCTACTACGCCATGTCCAACGTCTGCCGGATCATCCAACAGGAGGCCATGTACCTCTTCGACCCGAAGGTCAAGGCGCTGGCGACCCAGGAGGCCCGGGAGGTGCGCACGGAGATCAACGAGATCGAGCGGGAACGCGGCCGTCCCGGGGGTCGCGCGGCGCGCAGCCAGCCCGCCGAGCCGACGCCGGCGCCGCGCAGCCGCTTCCGTGACCTCCTCACGAACGCCATGGAGCAGCAACAACGCAACTCCGCCCGTCCGGGGGCCAGCGAGGCCGGCCGTCGACCGGTGTCGAGCGGCGGGCGACCCGGGCAAAAGGGCGGACCGGGCGGAAAGGGCGGTGCGGCGGCGAAGGGCGGAGCCGGCGCGAAGGGCGGAGCCCCCGCGAAGGCCGGAACCTCCGCGAAGGCGGGGCCGCCCGCCAAGGGCGGCGCGCGCCCCGGGAAGGGTGCTCCTGCGAAGAGCGGCGCCAGCGTCCCGGCCAGGGGAGCAGCGGGGCCGCCCAGCACGGGCGGCGCTGCGGCCCCGGTCCCGGGACAACGGCCGTCCAGGGCGCCGCGGCCCTCGGGCGGCGGGACCCCGGCGGCCGCCTCTCCCCGTGCCGACGGCGTGGGCAACGGCGCCGCAACGAGCCCCCCGAGTGGCACCCCGCCGACCCCGTCTGACGGGAACGGCAACGGCGCAGCACCTCCGGTCGGCTCCAGGGGTGCGACGGGAGGCCGGACGGGAGCGACCCGCCCCAACCGCCCGGCCAGCCAGAATCGAAAGCGTCGGAGCCGCTGACCGTGGAATGGGTCGAGACAACAGGGAAGTCCATTGAGGAGGCCAAGGAAGCCGCCCTCGACGAGCTCGGCGTGGACGAGCAGGACGCCGAGTTCGAGGTCCTCGAGGAACCCAAGCTCGGCCTGTTCGGGCACGTGCGGCGCGAGGGGCGTGTGCGGGCGCGCGTCCGACCCACGGCCCCGCGTCCGAAGGACGACCGCCGCGCCCGGCGGCGCCGCAGCGTCCGGGCCTCGGTACCGGACCGGACCGACACCTCTGCACCGGCGGCGACCGACCCACCGGACGGCCCGTCCGGCCCGAGGGATGACGGCGACGACGTGACGGCGCGGACCGCGACCGCCGGAGCCGGCGAGCCGACGCCGAGTGGCGCCCCGGGCGAGCGGTCCACCGCCACCGCCCCGTCAACCCGTCGAGCGGCCGGGTCGGCCTCTCCGAGCGCCGTGCAGCCCCGGCGCAACCGGCGCCGCCGGTCAGGGCGGGGACGAAGCACCGGGCCGGGGGAAATGGCCACCGCCGGTCCCGACGACCAGCCGCTCGGGGCCGCCGAACAGCGATCCGGCCCCACGTCGACGGTGACGCCGTCGACGGACGAGGCGGACACCGGCCGACGGCCGGCCGCTGTCGACCGGGATCTCGAACCGCCCGAAGGAGAGGATGAGCACCTGATGGACGTCGCTTTGGAAGAGCAGGGCGAGATCGGCAAGCAGTTCCTGACCGGCCTCCTCGACGCCTTCGGTGTCGAAGCCACGATCGACGTCGTGGTATCCGAGGCAGACGACCACGTCGACCTACGCGTCGAGGGCGACAACCTGGGCTTGCTGATCGGCCCCAAGGGAGCCACCCTCCTCGCCATCCAGGACCTGACCCGTACCGTCGTGCAGCACCGGACGGACGCCCGGAACGGCCGGCTGACCGTCGATGTCGCTGGCTACCACGAGCGGCGGGCGGCTGCCCTCGCCGGGTTCGCAGCGAAGATCGCCGCCGATGTCATCGCCTCGGGCGAACCGGTTGCGCTGGAGCCCATGACGGCGGCCGACCGCAAGGTGGTCCATGACGCCGTCAACGACATCTCCGGCGTGGAGACCCGATCGGTCGGTCTCGACGACCGCCGCCATGTGGTCATCGTGCCGGAGGGCTACGAGCCCGGTGCCGCCGAAGAGGCGGGCTAGCCACCGCTCGCTCCTCTGTCAGATGGCCGAGGCGGCAACCGGCTCGGGCGCGGACGGCGACGCCGACCTGCTCGCCGTCCTGGAAGAGTCCCGCCGCCTCGGCTTCCTCGGCCCCGGGCCGGTGCGTCCGCACATCCGTCACGCCCGGTCCTTCATGGCCGCCTGGGCGCTCGTGTCGGGCGACGAACCGGAGCAGGTGCTCGACCTCGGCAGTGGCGGCGGACTTCCGGGCCTGGTGCTGGCCCGGAGTTGGACCACGGTGCAGGTCGCGCTCCTCGACAGCAACCGCCGGCGAACGTCTTTCCTGCGGGACGCCGTGGCGCGCCTCGGTCTCGACGACCGAGCCGTGGTGCTCGAGGGTCGAGCCGAGGACTTCGGACGCGGAACCCGGCGCGGCACGTTCGATTTGGTGACGGCACGCAGCTTCGGCCCACCGGCCGTGACGGCAGAGTGCGCCGCTCCGCTCCTGCGGGCCGGGGGCTACCTCGCCGTCGCCGATCCCCCCGACCCCGAGCCGGCGCGCTGGCCCCCCTCGGGCCTCGCCCTCCTCGGCCTGGAGTCGGTGTCCACCAGCCGGGCACCCGCCGTCATCCGGCTCTTCCGGCTCGCTGACCCTCCCCCCCTCCGCTACCCCCGCCGGTCAGGTGTTCCGGCCAAGCGCCCCCTCTGGAACACCTCAGGCTGACGTTTCACGTGAAACTGGGGCCGCGCAGTAAGAGGGTTCCACGTGAAACATGGGCGAGGGTCCTTGCCTCCACGCGGAGGAGCCGTCAGGATGGGGCGGTGCCCGACCAACGGCGCTCGAGGGCGGAGGAGATCTTTCGCCAGCTGCGGGCCGGCGGCGTAGCAGGCGCGCCAACCGGCGCCGACGCCACCTCGGACGCTTCTCTCCCCGATGTTGCTGAATCGGATGGGAGAGACGGTGTTGCGGCACGGTCGGAAGAGGCTCCTCGCACGCCTCGCCCATCCACGCCCGCGCCGCACCTCGAGGGGGCTGGCCAGGCCCTCCCCCGGCCCGCCTTCCTGCCGGCGCCCCCGCAACCCAAGCCCCCCGATGACCTCCATCCTCGCGGTTGGCGGAGCGGCCCGACGCACGGCCCGGCGGAGTGGACGGCCGGGACCTCCTCCGCGCCGGCGGCCGACCCGCCGGCGCCCGACCCAGTGGCCGCCGACCCGGTGGCCGCCGGATCGGTGGTCCTGACCATCGCCCCGACGGACCGGGTCGCCGATTCCGGGCCGAATGGAGCATCAACGCGGCTTCCGGAAGGTCCCCCGGGCACCTTGCTGATCGACGGTCACGAAACGCGGCCCGCCGGCCGCGCTGCGCACCCCGGGACGCGGCATCCGCTGCCCCGACGGCTTGCCATCGCCAACCAGAAGGGCGGGGTCGGCAAGACCACGACGGCGGTCAACCTCGGCGCCGGTCTGGCCGAGCTCGGCTACCGGGTGCTCGTCGTGGATCTCGATCCCCAGGGCAACGCCACGACGGGGCTCGGCATCAATGCCCGCAACCTGGACGCCTCCATCTACGAGGTCCTTCTGCATGACACGCCCCTCGAGGACGTCATCGAGCCGACGAGCCTGCGCAACCTCTTCGTCGTGCCGGCGACCATCGACCTGGCCGGGGCCGAGATCGAGCTGGTGCCCGTGTTCAGCCGGGAGCTGCGCCTCCGCCGGGCCCTGGACAGCGTCACCGAGGACTACGACTTCGTCCTCGTCGACTGTCCGCCGTCCCTGGGCCTCTTGACCGTCAACGGGCTGGCCGCCGCCACCGAGGTCGCCGTGCCCATCCAGTGCGAGTACTACGCCCTCGAAGGCCTCGGGCAGCTCCTGCGCAACGTCAACCTCGTGCAGGCCAACCTCAACGAGCACCTCGACGTGAGCACGATCGTGCTCACCATGTACGACGCCCGTACCCGGCTGGCCGAGCAGGTCGCCGCCGAGGTTCGGGACCACTTCGGGGACCGGGTGTGCCGCAACATCGTCCCCCGCTCCGTGCGCCTCTCCGAGGCGCCGTCCTACGGGCAGCCGATCATGATGTTCGACCCGTCCTCCCGGGGGGCCATCGCCTACCGGGAGCTGGCCAAGGAGGTGAGCGGTGGCGCGCCGCAGCGGGCTGGGTAAGGGCCTGGGTGCTCTCATACCCAACGAAGTGCACGGCGACCGTACGTCGACGCTGCTGGAGCTGCCGGTGGCGTCGCTCCAACCCAATCCGCGCCAGCCGCGGGCCCACTTCGAGGAGGAGAGCCTGGCGTCGCTGGCGGCGTCCGTGCAGGAGCTCGGCGTGTTGCAGCCCGTGCTCGTCCGGCGGTTGGCGGGCGAGCACTACGAGCTCATCGCCGGCGAACGCCGGTGGCGGGCGGCCAAACGGGTCGGCCTGCCGACGATCCCGGCGATCGTGCGGGAGGGTGACGACCTCTCGAGCCTCGAGCAGGCGCTCGTCGAGAACCTGCACCGCCAGGACCTCAATCCCCTGGAGGAGGCGGCCGCCTACCAGCAGCTCATCGAGGACTTCGGGCTGACGCACGACCAGCTGGCCACCCGGGTGGGCCGGAGCCGGGTCGCCATCACCAACACCCTGCGCCTCTTCCAGCTCCCGCCGGCGGTCCAGAAGCTCGTGGGGGAGGGGCTGCTCAGCGCCGGGCACGCCCGCGCCCTGCTCGGCACCCCGGACCGGGCCTTCCAGGAGGCCCTGGCCCGCCGGGCCGTCAAGGACCAGCTCTCCGTCCGGGCCGTCGAGGACGCCGTGCGGCATCGCAACCAGCGGGCCGAGGCCGAGGACGGCGGGGGGGCCGAGCCCCCACCGCCTACCCGGCTGCGCCCTCCCGGGGTCCTGGAGCTCGAGGAACTCCTCTCCGAGCACCTCGCCACGCGTGTCCGGGTCGACGTCGGCGGACGGCGCGGCAAGGTGGTCGTCGAGTTCGCCACCTTGGAGGACCTCGAGCGCATCTACCGGGCCATGACCGGCGCGCCGGCAGTCGACGACGTCGCCGAGGCCACCGACCCCTGAGGGCCAACCCCTGCGGACCAACCCGTGGCCGCCGGCAGAGCTGCCGCGGTGACCGCCGGCTGCTTTGTTACCAGCGAGTAGCGTGCCGGTCAGACCCTCAGGCTGTGCTGGAGGCGACGGGAACCCTGGACCTCATCCCCAGCCTGTGGTCAAAGGTGTGGATGACCTCCAGGCCACGCCGGCAGGCCGAGCCTCCGGCTCACAGGTACGGATGGAGCTCCTGCAACAGCTGGCCCTTGCCCTTCGCTCCGACGATGCGGAGCTTGGGCTCGCTGTCCTGGAACAGGATCATCGTCGGGATGCTCATGACGTCGAAGCGTCGGGCGAGCTCCATGTTGTCGTCGATGTTGACCTTGCCCAGGCGAAGCTTGCCGTCCTGCTCCTCGACGATCTCGTCGAGCACGGGGGCCACCATCTTGCACGGCCCGCACCACTCGGCCCAGAAGTCCACCAGGACGGGGGAGTCGGACGACGAGATCTCCTCGTCGAACGTCTGATCGGTGAGCGTCAACTCGTTCTTGGCCACGGTCCTCGCCTTCTCGTACGAAGTGGTCGACCAGGAGAACACGCCCGGAGCCCTCCCCATTCCGCCGGGCAACCGGTCAGGCCTCCTGGGCCTCCAGCCAGCGCTCGGCGTCGATGGCCGCCATGCAGCCGGACCCGGCCGCCGTGATGGCCTGGCGGTACACGTGGTCCTGGACGTCCCCGGAGGCGAACACGCCGGGGACGCTCGTGGCGGAGGACGCGCCGGCGGTCACGACGTAGCCGGCGTCGTCGAGATCCACCTGGCCCTTGAACAGATCGGTGTTGGGCGCGTGGCCGATGGCGACGAACAGGCCCGTGACGGCCAGGTCCGACTCCTCGCCGGTCAGGAGGTTGAGCACCTGCACGCTCTGGACCTTCGTGTCGCCCGTCACGCCGGAGACGACGCTGTCCCAGACGAAGCGGATCTTGGGGTTGGAGCGGGCCCGCTCCTGCATGATCTTCGACGCCCGCAGCTCGCTGCGCCGGTGGATGACCGTCACCGTCTCGGCGAAGCGGGTCAGGAAGATGGCCTCCTCCAGGGCCGAGTCGCCCCCGCCGACGACGGCGATGTGCTGGCCCCTGAAGAAGAAGCCGTCGCACGTGGCGCAGGTGGAGACGCCGTAGCCGAGGAGTCGGCGCTCGTCCTCGAGGCCGAGCATGAGGGAGCGCGCGCCGGTCGAGATGATGACGGCGCGGGCCCGGTGCTCGACCTCCTCGCCGGACGACGGGTCCGTCGCCCAGACGCGGAAGGGTCGCTCGGAGAAGTCGACCCGCGTGGCCCTGGTGGTCAGGAACTCGGCGCCGAAGCGGGCCGCCTGGGCCCGCATGCTGGCCATCAACTCGGGGCCCATGATCCCGTCGACGAAGCCGGGGAAGTTCTCCACCTCCGTCGTCAGCATCAGCTGACCGCCGGGCTGGTCGCTCGTCGAGGACGGCTCCCCCTCGATGACGAGGGGGTCCAGGGTGGCCCGGGCCGTGTAGATGGCCGCGGTGAGGCCCGCCGGCCCGGAGCCGATGATCACGACGTCACGAACGTCGCCGTTGCGGTCCATCACGAGATCCTCCTACGCAGGGTTGCGGGGCTTGCGCCTGCCCCAGCAGAACACTCCTGCGAGGAGGAATATTGCGCCCAGCCCGGCGTACACGACCCACACCCGGCGTCCGTACGGTGAGATGGGCAGGTAGACGTCGATGAGCCGGACGAGGGCGATCACGACGAGGATGAGCGCCACGATGCCCCCGACGGCCACCAGCAGCCCGAAGACGACCGCCCGGGCCGCCTTGGTGGCCGGGACCGTCGTCTTGTCCCGGACCGTCTCGACGACCGACTCGATGCGCCCCGCGACGTGGTCGGGCCAGTCCGGCCCGAGGAGTGACGACGGGGCGGCAGCCGGCCCCGGCGGAGCGGGGCGGACGCCGCCGGCGGGGCCGGCCGGGCCGGCCTGCGGGTCTGACATGCGGTGGACCCTACCCAGGACGGTGGCCGGCCCCCCACGTGCCTGACCGGTCGACGTCAGGAGGCGTGCACGCTCAGCTGCGAGACGCTGGCCTCGCGGGTTGCGCCGAGACGCGTGAACCAGAGCAGCACCCAGCGTCCGGACCGGCCGCTCAGGGAGATGGTCGTGGTGTGCCCGGCGGTCGTGGCGCTGGCCGTCGGGGTCCCCCACGAGGTCACCGGTGAGCCGCTCGCCACCGGGTGCCCCGAGACGTAGGCCCGGGCGCTCCACCCGTCGATGGGGGAGTCGACGGTCAGGCTCACGAGGCGCGCCGAGCGGTCCAGCTCGATCTCCAGGCCTTCACCGTCGTAGAGCCCGCCGAACTCCGGGGTGGTGTACTGGGCGGTCGACCACGCCGTGCTGGGGTTGCCGTCGAAGGTGTACCCCGTGCGCCCCGGGTTGTCCGGCGGCCGGGAGTTGTCCATGAAGACGCTGACGGACCGGATGGGCACGACCCTGCCGGTGCCGCCGGCCGCCGAGCCCCCGCCGGCGACGACTCCGGGCCGGTGGCTCGTCAGGAGGACGGCGGCGACGACGATGCCGGCCAGGGCGACGACTCCGACCGTGGCGCCGGTGAGGCGCCCGGCGCGGCGCCGGCGACGCTTGCGGGCGACGGCCGGCGGGGCCGCCGCCGGCGGGGCCGCGGCCGGCGGCCGGGCACCGGAACCGCCCCGCGGTGCGGCCAGCGCCCCCGGCCGAGGGGTGCCGGGCGACGGCCGGGTCTCGCGATCGCCCGACGACGCCGGAGCGGGCGGGCGGCCGGGGGCCGGCGGCGACCCGGCGGGCGGGCGGTAGCCCGGGGGAGGCGGCGACCCGGCGGGCGGGCGACGCCCCGGATCCGTGACGGGGTACCGGCCGGTACCGCCGTGCGTGGAGGGGGCGGGCAGGGCGGCGGTGCGCCCGCCGGGCAGCACGGGCGGCCGACCGCCGTGCCGCTGGATGACCTCCAGCGCCTGTCGGGCCTGGGCGGCGGTGGGGGGCCGGTCGGCCGGCGACTTGGCGAGCAGCGAGGCGACCAGGGCGTCGAGGGCCGGCTCGATGCCCCGACGACGGCTCGAGGGGCGGGGGACGGGGTCCCGGATGTGGGACATGGCGATGGCCATGTCGGAGTCTCCGGTGAACGGGACCTCGCCGGTGAGCATCTCGAAGAGGACCACGCCGAGGGAGTAGAGATCGGAGCGGGCGTCGACGTCCGGCCGACCCTCGATCTGCTCGGGGCTCAGGTACTTGGGCGTGCCGAGCACCATGCCCGTCTGCGTGAGGTCCAGGCCGGCCACGGCCCGGGCCTTGGCGATCCCGAAGTCGGTGACCTTGACCCGGAGGGTGCCGCTGTCGTCGTCGCAGATCAGGACGTTGGCCGGCTTGATGTCGCGGTGGACGATGTCGGCGCGGTGGGCGGCCGACAGGGCGTCGGCGATCTGCACGGCGATGGCCGCCGCCAGCTGCGGGTCGAGGGCACCGCTCCCCGTGACCAGCTGGCGGAGGGTGCGGCCCCGCACGAGCTCCATCACGATGTAGGCCGTCCCGGCGTCGACGCCGGTGTCGTAGGTCGCGACGATGCTCGGGCTGGAGAGGCGGGCGGCGGCGACGGCCTCGCGGCGGAAGCGCTCGACGAACACCCGGTCGTCAGCCAGGTGGGCCTGCAGGACCTTGACGGCGACGGACCGACCGAGGACCTCGTCGAGGCCCTCCCACACCTCCGCCATGCCCCCCTTGGCCAGCGGCCTCACCAGTCGGTAGCGGCCGGCCAGGACCCGTCCGGGCGCCAGCTCCGCGAAGGGATCGATGGCGGCCACGGGGGGTCAGGCTACCGCCGGGGGCACCACGATCCCGGGCGCCCCGGCGCCGCTACGCCGGAAGCCAGGCCACGCCGATGGCCCCGGGTCCGCAGTGGGTGCCGATCACCGGTCCGATGTCCCCGCGCAGCATGGGCTCGGCGGTCTCCACCCCGGCGAGCATCCCCAAGAAGGCGTCGACGTCGGAGGCGGCGGCGCTCATCACCGCCAGGCGGGCGATCGGGCCCGCCGAGCGCACCTTGTCGGCCAGGTACTGCAACGAGCGGCTGCGCGTGCGCTGGCGCGACTCCTGCTCGACGACCCCACCCTCGACCTGGATGACCGGCTTGATGGCGAGCAGCGAGCCCACCAGCGCGGCCGCCCCGCCGATGCGGCCACCCCGCTTCAGGTTGTCGAGCGTGTCGATGGCGCCGAACACCTGCAGCCGGCCGACCGAAGCCTCGGCGGCCGCCGCCACCGCCTCCACGGTCCCACCGGCGCGGGCCGCCGTCGCCGCCTCGAGGACGACGAGCCCCTCGCCCATCGTGACGCTCAACGAGTCGACCACCCGGACGGGCACCCGGCCGTCGAGATCCTGCGCCGCCTGGCGGGCCGCCTCGATGGTCGCGGAGAGCTTGGAGGACAGGTTGACGCAGACGATCCCCGAGGCACCCTCGTCGGCGAGCTGCTCGAAGGTCTGTTGAAAGGCCCCGACGGACGGCGCCGACGTCTCGGGGAGGGAGGGGGCCGCCGCGGTGCGAGCCCAGAACTCCTCGGTCGACAGCTCGGCACGGTCGACGAACTCCTCGGCCCCGAAGCGGATGCGCAGCGGGACCAGCGCGACGTCGAGCGAGGCGAGCAGCTCGTCGGGCAGGTCGCAGGCGCTGTCGGTCACGACCCGGACGGTCACGGCTCCTCCTCGGTCACGGGCCGTGGGCCCACCAGCTGTTCCGACCCGGGAGGGCGGGCGATGGTGACACCCGCGTGCGCGCCGTCACCGTGAGCGGCACCCTCCGGGCCGCCGAGACCGGCTCCCGCACCGGCGCCTCGCCCGGCTCGGGT